>JAABUL010002399.1_pt1 | contig 31189 bp, 25 predicted proteins | sample 5559151 | NCBI WGS metagenome assembly JAABUL01 (sample SAMN10711876, study PRJNA513368) | rock metagenome | isolation source: Antarctica rocks | place: Antarctica: Victoria Land, Pudding Butte sud
CATGGCACTGAACCTGTTGCGTCAGGAAACAACGCACAAACGGGGCATCAAGGCCAAGCAGAAACAGGCAGGGTGGGACAACAACTACTTGACAAGGCTACTCACAAATTAAGATGCGCTCGCCCTGAGGGTAGGTTCCACTTCTGTTGACATTCCCCCCGCCCGTCCGCCATACTTTTGCCCATGCGACTGACACGAAAAGTCGGTACGGACTGCCTGACAAGCTAAAACGCCGCAAACCATAAGGTCTGCGGCGGATCGATGCCCTGCCGACATGTTTGTACCAGCGCGCGTGGTGCCCGCACATCCCCAAGATGTTTAGGGCAAGAGGCGGGCGCTGCGGACCGGGGCGGGCATGGGTTTTCCGGGCTTGAGCGCTTTCCAAAGAATGGCGTTCAAGGCGTCCGGGTCCACCCGGTCCGGCGCAGAAAAGTCCAACTTGGCTGATGCCGTCGCCCCTTCCCCTGTCTTGGGATTGCGTGCTTCCATGTCCACGCGGGCCGGGAGGGGGGTGAAGGCCGAGAGGGATTGCGATGCGGTGAAGCTGTTGTAAAGAGGCGTCGCGGCGGCATCATACTGAGTCATCGGCGGCAGTTTGAGGATCATCTCCATCGTGCGAACGTAGGAGGCGGTGGTGTAATGCGTGCTGTCCACCACGCCACGCTTGACATACGGGGAAATAACCAGGCCGACCGTGCGATGAGCATCCACATGGTCAGGGCCATCCTGGGCGTCGTCTTCAATGACGAAAATCGCTGTTTCCTTCCAGAACTGAGAATGGGACACGGCCTGGACAATTCGGCCCAGCGCCTGATCGTTGGCGGCCACATCCGCCGAAGGCGTGTACGCGCCCGCCTTTAGGCCCGCCGTGTGGTCTTCAGACAGGGACAACACCATGAACTGGGGCCACTGGCCCGTCTTCTCCGCTTCGCGCAGATCGGCGCTGAAGATGTCGGCCTTCGGGATGTCGTTATGCGCCCCGCCGCTGCCGATCCACGGCAGCCGCGCCCAGGCGTAGCTGCTGTGTCCTTCAAGGCTCTTGGAGCCGGTGAAAATCGGCGGCGTGTTGGGACTGGACTTGAAGCTGCTGGCCTCCCCATAAGCGCGGTAGGTCACGCCGTGCCGGGCACAGTTGTCCCACAGGTAGCCGCCCGGCGAGTCTTTCAGGCGCTCGTCCGCCGCTGGCTCGCCCCGCCCGCTGTAGTTGTTGGTGAACGCTTTCTCGGTGAAATCCGTGGCGTAAGCGGCATCGCACCAGGGGTGGCCGTCTTCGGAGACCTCGCCGTTGCAGTACAGGTTGTCCAGCAGGACGTACTTGTCGGCGAGGGCGTGAGCGTTGGGCGTGACATTTTTGCCGAACAGGGTTAGTGCTGGGTCGCCGTTGCCTGTCCTCATGTCGCCGAGAACTTCATCATAGGTGCGGTTTTCCCGAATGATGTAGACGACGTGCTTGATCTTGGAAAACGCGTTCCGCGCGACGCTCTGGGCCGCCGGGGTCTGGCTCAGGCTCTTGGACGAAGGCATATTGGCGACCACCTGCCGGGTGTAATGGGCCAGCCGCGCAGCGTCCGGCACGCCCACGACCGAGACGCCCCCGCTGAGGCACGATAGGATATAGTCGTAGGGCGCCACCGTTTCGGGCGAGGTGATCTTGGTTTGTGCCGTGGCGTTGGCACGGAACTTCAGCCCCTTGCCGGTTCCGATAAACAGCTTGCCGCCATCGGGCGAGACGGCCAGGGCGCTTGGGTACCAGCCGGTCGGGATGAAGCCGAGGACTCTGCTTTCGGAGGCCCGCGTTGTGTCAATGACGACCACGTCGTTGTTGTCCGCATTGGCGACATACAGACGGGCGCCATCGGGCGACAGCGCCAGGGCGTCGGGCGTGGAGCCGACGGGGGCGTTTGGGTCAAGCGAGGTCTTGATTGTCTCCGTCACCCGGCCTGCCTGAACGACGCTGACCGAGTTGCTCCCGGCGTTGGCGACGAACAGGCGCCCGTCCCCCGCCCAGACCAGCTCGTTGGGGTGGCTGCCCACGACGACGCGCGCTTTCTCCGTGAGCGTTCCGGCGTCCAGCAGGCTGACCGACTGATCCCCCCAGTTGGAGACGGCCAGCGTTTCGCCGTCGCGCGACAGGGCGACGGCATAGGGCCGGTAGCCGACTTTGACCGAAGCCTGCACCGCTTTCGGTGTGCCGCCGAGTTTATAAACGGTGTCCGTGTTGACATTGACCGCGTAAAGCGCGCCGCTGGGGCCGGAGGCAAGGCCGGCAACCCAGCGGTCTTTGTCCGCCAGCCCGGCAATGCCTAAAGACGGCTGCGGCGTCAGTTTGCCGTCCTCCAGGGTCAGGCACAGGATGGGTTTCTTCAGGGCTTCCAGCTGTTCGGAAGAGAGTGCTTTGGTGACGTCTTTTAGAAACCCTTTGCTGGGCGCGCCGCCGCCCGCGACATAAACGGCGTTGCCGCCGGTCTCCAGGCACAGGCCGGCCCAGTCTTTGCCGACGCCGACACTCTGCACCAGGGTTTGTTTGGCGATGTCAATGACGCTGACGCTGTGGTCGTGTGCGCCGCCGGTGTTGACCAGCAAGTACCGTCCGTCCGGGGTCAGCACCATCTTGAGCGGCATGTCGCCGGGCAGGGCAATATGATGGCCGGCGGGCGTGACCCGCCAGCCGTTGGGCAGCGTGGTCGCGCCGCCCTTCAAGGCGACGTTCGGAAGCGCGCCGCGCCCCACCACTCGGCCGCTGGAGCCGATACCGCCCTGCAAGGCGGACGCGACGCCAGCGGCGGTCAGCAGGCTCATCGCGGTGCCCACCCAAAGGCGGGTCGTTCTTTTCATACTTCTCATACGTGGATACATTCTTTTCTTGACGGGGCCTCGTCGGTTCCCCCACAGGTAAAAAGCAGATTTTAGAAAGCGGATTTGTACGCGGTGCCCTTGGTGCTCCCGGCGGCGGTGACAGTCGACTGCTTGAGGTCGGCGCGGTACTCCTCGTCCGGTAACAGGCCGAAGTCGCCGCTGCGCAGGGTGCGGAAGGGGTGGTATTTGACATGACCATCCACATAAACGATGTTGCCGCCCTCCGAATGTAAGCTGTCATAGGATTCGCCGCAGCCGGGCGACACCTGCGGCACGCGGGCGGCGTAAGCCGGGCGGCAGTCCTGAAGGTGCCAGTAATAAATACCGGTGCTGTATTGTTGTGGACGGACAAAGGCGTACAAAGAGAAGCCGGAGTACTCATGGAAGAAAACAATGTCGGACGGGTTTGGGATGCGGGCGAGGGCCATGCCGGTCGCCGTGAGCACCGCGCCGTTACCCATGTAATTGGTTGCGGGGTTCTTGTTGTTTGGGGGCACAATCACGGACGGGCAGAGGTAGACCCCGATGTTTTGTACGTAGGGATAGATGGCTTTGCCCCAGTTGGGTAAGGCCGTCGGAGACAAAAAATAGGGAGCGTCTTTGTGGATGGGGAGCATCTCGTCATAGTCCTGGACGTACTGCATCGTTGCCAGTCCCATTTGCCGGCAGTTGTTCAGACAGGCCGTCTGCCGGGCCTTCTCACGGGCTTTGGCGAAAACAGGGAACAATATCGCCCCAAGCAGCGCGATGATGGCGATGACGACGAGAAGCTCAATCAAGGTGAAGCCGAGTTTTGTTCGCCTGGTTTGCTTCCGGGTGGGCTGTTGTGGTATGTACATTTCTAAACCTTTCTTGCAGGAGCGTTCCGTCACCGCTGCTGCACAGAGGGGTTCGGCGTCTCCCCTATCTTAATGCAGCCCGGCAAAGACCATCTTGCGCATGACGGCACTTTTCTGATGTGAGGCGGCTTGTTTATAACGCGAGCCGACGTTGGTGCAACGTCGGGATTATACGGCCTTTGCGTTAAGAGAGTGTTAATGGAACGTTAAAAGGGTGTTGAGTTTATAAGGGGTGATGTGGCGCAGCGAGAGTATGCTTCCCTGGAAAGAGCGGCAAGCCGGGGGCAAACAACCCCCGTGAGCGCCTCCTGGCGCTGGACACAAAGACGCCGCCAAGCCCGCACGTGCATAAGAGCAGGTTCTGTGGACGTTTCTTACGTCCGAAGGACGTGGCTTCGTCCCTGCCGGGGGTTGTTTGCCCCCGGTGCAGGCAGTGTCAGGGGGTTTATATGCCCGGCACTTTGCGTAACATCAGTGAAGAGACACGCAGTTGGCTCAAGCATGGTGCTTGTCTGCGCCTGTGCGCTCTGAGTGCGCGTCAGCTGCGTAAGTCCTCAGTTTTGCCTGGAACAAACTGCGTTTATAACGCGGTCTCTCATACGTTTTGTTGACATTCTCCCCGCCCGTCCGCCATACTCTTAGCCATGCGACTGACCACGAGAAGCCAGTATGGCCTGCGCGTTATGGGCGACCTTGTCCGCAACTGGCGCGACGACAACAACAAGTATCTGCAAGTCGCGGAGCTTGCCTCCCGCTGCGAAACCTCCCAAAAATACTTGGAGCAAGTCTTGTTGCCCCTGTCCCATGCCGGGGTGCTGGAAAGCAAGCGCGGACAGCACGGCGGCTATCGCCTGAACCGTGCGCCGGAGGATATTTCTCTGGCCGAGGCTCTGCGCCATCTGGAAGGACTGCTGATGCCAATCCCCAAATGGGCCGATGACGGCGCATCAGACACGTCTGCCCTGGGCAATGTGCTGCGGCAGGTGCGCGACTCCATTCGCCGCATTCTGGAAAACACGTCCATTTCCGTGCTGGCCGAAGGCGGCAATGCGAGCCATAAGCGCACGGAAGAAGCGGTGGAAACTCTAATGTACTATATTTAACTCCCGAAAGACCAGGAAATGCCCACTGACACAAACACCCGCGCCGCTTGGCTCCGCCACCTCCATCAGCTCGCCCTGCCCCCGCTGGAAGCTTTGGCCGCACGCCAATTAAAGGCTAAGATGCCGGTGGAACAAGCCGCCGGGATGAACCAGGCCCGATTTACCCATCTGGAAGCGGTTGGGCGGCTGCTGTGCGGCATCGCCCCCTGGCTTGAATTGCAGCCCGGCGATACAGAGGTAGGCGAGGCTCTGCTGTCGTTGCGCCGTTTGGTTCCCCTCGCTTTGGATGCCGCCACCGACCCCACCTCCCCCGACTTTCTGAACTTTGCCGAAGGGCAGCAGCCCCTTGTGGATACGGCATTTTTGGCCCAGGCGATCCTGCGCGCCCCGCGCACCCTGTGGCACGACCTGCCTGCCAACGTCCAGAACAATCTCGCCGACGCCCTGTTGTCCACCCGCGACCGCAAGCCTGCCGCGAACAACTGGCTGCTGTTCAGCGCCACCACCGAAGCCGCCCTGTGCCTGATGGGCCGCGCCTGGGACCCCATGCGCATTGACTACGCCCTGCGCCAGCACATGCAATGGTATCTAGGCGACGGCACCTACGGCGACGGCCCCAAGTTTCACTGGGACGGCTACAACAGCTTTGTCATTCAGCCCATGCTCGTAGACATCATCACCCAGATGGGCGACAAGCTGGACTGGGCAGCCCTGCGCACGCCCATCTTAGACCGCGCGCGGCGCTACGCCGCCGTGCAGGAGCGCCAAATCGCCCCGGACGGCACGTTCCCCCCGCTGGGCCGGTCGCTGACCTATCGCGGCGGGGCCTTCCATCTGCTCGCCCAAAGCGCCCTGCGCGAAGACCTCCCTGCCGCCGTGTCCCCCGCCCAGGTGCGCGGCGCGCTTTCCGCTGTTTTGGCCCGCACCCTGGATGCGCCCGGCACGTTTGACAACAATGGCTGGCTGCAAATCGGCCTGAGCGGGCATCAGCCCGGTTTGGGCGAGGCCTATATCAGCACAGGCAGTTTGTATCTCTGCTCCGCCGCCCTGCTGCCGCTGGGCCTGCCGCCCACCGCCCCGTTCTGGCGCGACCCCGACACCGACTGGACTTCCCGCAAGCTGTGGGCAGGCCAGGACGCTCCCGCAGACCATAGCATCTGATTTCCCCACTTGTTGAGAGCCGATTGCGCACTTGTTGCTCTGGCTTTTCCAGCGCATACCAACGACGGAACGATTTGTTCCGTCGTTGGTACGCGCTTACAACACAGGGGGAACGCCTGTACACCCCCAGGGCGGGGCGGGGAAACTCGGGGACAAAAACGCCCGATTCGGTGTTATAATGGCAAGACTCTAAGGAATAGTACACTTATGGCTAAGAAATTAATAATCGTAGAATCCCCCGCCAAGACCAAAACTCTGAAGGGGTTTCTGGGCAGCGAGTATCAGGTGGAGGCGAGCATGGGGCATGTGCGCGACCTGCCGGAGCGCAAGCTGTCCATTGACATCGCGCATGATTTCGCGCCGACCTATCAGATCATCCCGGAACGCAAGGACGTGGTGGCAAAGCTGCGCGCCGCTGCCAAAGGCGCGAGCGTCGTGTACCTCGCGTCCGACCCCGACCGGGAAGGCGAGGCGATCTCGTGGCATTTGCAGGAGGCGCTCGGGCTGACCAACCCGAAGCGCATTCAGTTCAATGAGATCACCAAGACGGCGGTGCTGGCGGCCCTGGAAAACTCGCGAACGATTGATATGGACCGGGTCAATGCGCAGCAGGCGCGGCGTGAATTGGACCGAATAGTCGGCTACAAGATCAGCCCGCTTTTAGCAAAAAAGGTCAGGCCGCGTTTGTCGGCGGGACGGGTGCAGTCGGTCGCCGTGCGCCTGGTGGCCGACCGGGAGCGCGAGATTTTGGCGTTCAATCCCGTGGAGTATTGGTCGATCACGGCGTCGCTGACGCCCGACACGCTCAAGCATAAGTTTGACGCGGCCCTGACGCAGCGCGACGGCAAAAAGCTGGAAGTCGGCAGCGAAGGCGCATCGGATACGGTACTTAAAGACTTGGACGGCGCGGAATACCGGGTCAAGATGGTCAAGCGCAGCGAAAAGCGGCGCAACCCGGCCCCGCCGTTTATCACCAGCACCTTGCAGCAGGAGGCCTCGCGCAAGCTGGGCTTCTCGGCCAAAAAGACCATGATGGCCGCGCAGCAATTGTACGAGGGGGTGGATGTCGCCGGGGAAGGCCATGTCGGATTAATCACCTACATGCGCACCGACTCCAATCGGATTGCCGACGAGGCGCAGCAGGCCGCGCGGGCCTTGATTGTTTCCAAATACGGCAAAGAGTATGCGCCCGCAGCCGCCAAGCAGTACAAAAAGGGCGGGGCCGCGCAGGATGCCCACGAAGCGATTCGCCCGACCGGGGTGCAGCGCCTGCCGGAAGATGTGGCGAAACTCTTATCCCCCGACCAGGCCAAGCTGTACAAGCTGATCTGGCAGCGGTTTGTCGCCTCGCAGATGGCCCCCGCCGTCTTTGACGTGGTGACCGTGGACATTGAGGCGAAGAATTACACGTTCCGCGCAACGGGGAGCACCATGAAGTTTGATGGCTTCCTGCGTGTCTACCGCGAGGGCAAAGACGACAACACGGTCGAAGACGAAGACAAGCAGCCTTTGCCGCCGCTGACCGAGGCGCAATTGCTCAAGCTGCTGGCCTTGACCCCTAAGCAGCACTTCACCGAGCCGCCGCCGCGCTTTACGGAAGCGACCTTGGTGAAAGCATTGGAAGAGAAGGGCATCGGCAGGCCGAGCACGTATGCGTCCATCATTTCCACCATTCAGGACCGTCAATATGTGGAGCTGGCGGAAAAGAAGTTCCGGCCCACCGAGCTTGGCCTGACAGTCAATGACCTGCTGGTGAAGCACTTCCCCAGCATTTTGGACGTGCAGTTCACGGCAGGCATGGAAACGCAGCTTGACGGCGTTGCTGAGGGCAAGGAAGACTGGGTGGCGATGATGCGCCGCTGGTACGAGCCGTTCGCGGCAAGCGTCACCCTCGCAGGCAGCGAGATGGAAACGCTGAAAGCGCCGCCCCGCGATGCCGGGCAGGAGTGCCCAACCTGCGGCCTGCCGATGGTGATTCGGGCGTCCCGGTACGGCGAGTTTATCTCGTGTTCCGGCTACCCCAAATGCAAGACCATCGTTCGGCCCCCGGCGTCGGAAACCGACGATGCCTGCCCCAAGTGCGGCAAGCCGATGGTGGCGCGTTCGGGTCGGTTCGGGGAGTTTATCGCCTGCACAGACTACCCAGAGTGCAAGACGACCAAGCAGCCTGCGGCGGCCCGCGTGGATGTGCCGTGTCCCAAGTGCGGCGGCGAGATTGCGCAAAAGCGCAGCAAAAAGGGCGCAACGTTCTTCGGGTGCAACAACTACCCCACCTGCGACTTCGTGTCGTGGGGCAAGCCGATAGGCCGGGCATGCCCCAAGTGCGAGTCGGCGTTGGTAGAGAACGCGTTCCGGGGCCGTGTCATCGGTATCAAGTGCCACAACGCGCAGTGCGACTACAAGGAAGCCCTGCCACCCAAGCCGGAAGGTGAAGAGGCCGTCCGCACCGACACCGAAGCCCCCGCCGACGAACGCGAACTGGTGGCGGCGTGATAGAGGAAAGTCAAATGAAAAGCCATCGTCCTGCCCAGCGCGGGGTTATTCTTTCTGTTGTCCTCGCTGTAGGCATTGGCTTGTCAATAAGCTATGCCCGGAGAAACATTCTTTCCAGCACAACCATTCTAGGCCGCTGGAATAATGTGGGGCCGGAGCGCGCTAATAACTTCATACCCACGATGACCTTTCGTCCTAATGGGGTCGTTGATCGTGAGCCAGACCACCCGGATGCGAACTACCTGGTCCACGGCCACGTTGTCGTTTTCTACAATATTCGTTCCAAGAACGCTGCTGTCTACCCAGTCGTTTGGGACACCAGCATTGTCGGCGACACATTAACAATTGGTGAAGGAAAGAACGCGGGGGTGTTTCGCCGCGTACAATAGCAAACGGGTGTAATCCGGCGGTCGCGTGTGTGGCTGTCAGCCGAGCGGTCTACAACGAAGCCGTAACAGAGACGGGAGTGTCAGGCATGATGAGTATCATTCGGCTTTGCCTTCTCGCTGCGCTGTTTGGTCTGGTAGGCGCACTGGGGCTGCTGACGCAGACCGTGCCGCAAACCGTGCAGGATGCCGGGGGCATGCACAACCTTCTCGCCCATCGCCCCGAACTGCTGTGGGACAGTATCATGCAGGCATTCTCCCCGGCGTGGTGGCGGTTCCTGTTCCCCATCGGCCTGGTCTGCGCGGGTACTTGCCTCGGCGTGCGCCATATGTGGCGGAACAAAGCAGGCGCGCGGAAGAAACAACGCGCCACCAGAGTTTGACAACGGCGCAAGGAGCAGCCCAATGAACGACGATAAGATTGACCTAACAAGCAGCATCAGAGGCATCGCTCATTCAGACGTGGACGGGCCAGACATATCCATTGAGGATTTGACGGCGTATGTGCATCGTGCCGAAGAAGGCGGGTGGTGGGCGGAAGTGCCTGCCTTGCCCGGCTGCCTGACGCAAGGCGAAACGCTGGACGAAGTGGTAGACAACCTCAACGATGCTATTCAAGGCTGGCTGAGCGTGCAGACGCCGGAGTCTCTGCGGGAGAAGGGTGTTAAGTTCACCGTCCTTCCCGAAGCAGCACCGCCTGTACGGTTGCCCCGCATTCGGACGCTAGAGTTTGCGGCATGAAGACGGTTTCGGGAAAGCGATTCGCCAAAGTGCTGCGCGACCACGGATGGACACTGGCACGGATTACAAAGCACCACATCTACAACTCGCCGGACGGCAAGAGGACAGTCTCCGTTCCGGTTCATGCGAACGAAGACCTGAAGACAGGGATACTAGCCGCCCTGCTCAAGCAGACAGGTTTAACCGAGGCGGATTTGTAACGCCGCCACAGAGGGGAATCCAATGGCACTCGCCGCGCAGTTTTTGGAAAAAGATCGGTACACGGAAGACGAATACTTTGCTTTTGCCATGAGCGCGTTTGGGCGATGGGAGTATGTGCAGGGCGAAATCCGCGCGATGGCGGGAGGCACGGATGACCACAATGCCATTATCAGCAACATTGGGCGGGCGTTAGGAAACGCGCTTGCGCCCAAAGGCTGCCGCGTGTATCAGTCCGACATGCGCATACACACCGGGGACGATGTGAACACATTCCCCGACGTGGCCGTCGTGTGCGGGCCGCGCGTCTACCACCGGGGCCGCACGGACACCATCACCAACCCCAGTTTGATTGTGGAAGTGCTGTCTCCCTCCACGCAGGGCTATGACAGGGGGGGAAAGTGGGATCACTACCAGACTATCCCTACGCTGACTGACTATTTGCTGGTGTCGCCGGACGAAGCGCGCGTCCTGCTGATGACCCGCCAGGCCGACCACTGGGATTTACGGGACATCGCTGGGCTGGGCGGCAGTCTCCCGCTTGCCTCAGTGGGGCTGACACTTGCCCTGTCCGACATCTACGCACAGATTGACTTTGGCAAGAGCGACAGTACCGATTGACGGCAGCCGCCCTGCGCTATTTGACAAAGGCCGCCCACTTGTTGTAAAGTACAAGATACGGTGCGGCCTTTGCCACGCCAAAAGAATAAACAACGTTCGGGGATGACCAACTATGCTGGCTTTGAACTTCTACCAGGAACTCTACGGCGAAGCGCTGAAGAAGGGGCGCAAGTCCGCCACCATTCGTATTGGCGACAAGAGCAACAAATACCAAACCGGGCAGATTGTCTGGGTGACCATCGGGCAGCGCTATGCGCGGCGCAAGAAATTGTTCTGCGCCATTGTGGACAACGTGGAGGTCAAGCCCTGCGGCGAGCTGTCCCCGCGCGACATCCAGCGCGAGAACCCGGACATGCGTACCAAAGAAGAGGTAATGGGCCTGCTGTCCAAAATCTACGGACGCGACATCATGCCCGAAGACACGGCTACGGTAATCTACTTTTCTCCTGTAGACGAATACGACCTGTGACATCTCAGCCCATTATGGACACGCCACGCGGCGAACTGCTGGTCGCTATTATCAACCGCCCTGTTGACCTGGAGATTGTGCGGGAGCAGGGCTGGTACCGGGTCCCCGTCAAAAGCGCCCCCAAACGCCGGCCCCCGCAGTGGCTGGCTTTTTACCAGCCGAAGGTGTTCAAGGACGAAGCGTACAGCGTCAACTATTATGGGCGCGTCACGCAGATACGTATTGCCAGCCGCGAAGAACTGTTCCCCAATGAGCCGCCCAGCAGCCGAACGGGGCAGCAATACTACCAAATCTTTGTGGAACACCTAGAGCGGCGCCAGCGTCCCATTGTCAGTCGGCGGCTGCGGCGCATTGTCTTTATCCCAACCACAGGGGCCAAGTTTGCGTCAGCACTGGAGATTAACGACCTGTACGACGACAGCCCTTTAGAAGATGCGCTGTGGCAGGAACTCAAACGACTGAACATCCCCGCCGAGCGGCAGATGGACTTCAGCGTACAACGAGCGCGCTACCTGCTGGACTTCGCCATCTACTGCGCCCACGGCAGGATTGATATAGAAGCCGACGGCGACACATGGCACGCGGACAAAGACCGCATTCCCCTGGATAACGAGCGCAACAATGCGCTGGGGGCGCAGGGCTGGCAAGTGCTGCGGTTCAACGGCCGGCAGATACGCGAAGGCCTCGCGGAGTATTGTGTGCCCAAGATTGCCGAAACCATCAATCAACTGGGCGGCCTGAGCGATGACGGCCCCGCCCCACGCACATTCCACGTGTCCGGGGAGACGATCACGCAGCAATTGACGCTGTTTGAGAAGCCTGCGCCGTACAGTGCAGGCGGCAGCGACTTGGACAAAGAACTATGACAGACACTATCACTATTATCGGCGGGGGGCTGGCGGGCAGCGAGGCGGCGTGGCAGGCGGCAAATGCGGGCGCGCGCGTGCGTCTGTGCGAGATGCGCGGCGTGGTCAAGACGCCCGTGCATCAGACCGACCGCTTTGCTGAGCTGGTCTGCTCCAATTCGCTGAAGTCCAACAGCATCACTAACGCCGCCGGGCTGCTGAAAGAAGAAATGCGGCGCATGGACTCGCTGATCGTCGCCGCCGCCGATGCCGCGAGCGTCCCGGCGGGCGATGCCCTGGCCGTGGACCGCAACCTGTTCGCGGGCTATATCACAGGCAAATTGGAAGGGCATCCCAATATCACTATCGCCCGCGAGGAAGTGCCGCGCGTGGACGAGTCGCGCGCGCATATCATCGCCACCGGCCCGCTCACGTCCGACGCATTGGCACAGGATGTCGGGCGGCTGACAGGCACGGAGCAATTGGCGTTTTATGACGCCGTCGCGCCGACCATTGATGCGAGCACCATCAACCGCGACAAAGTATTCGCGGCCTCACGCTACGACAAAGGCGACCCGGCCTATCTCAACTGCCCGTTCACCAAAGACGAATACGATGTCTTCTATGACGCGCTGATGCACGCCGAACTGGCCCCTATCGCCGAGCACGAAGGCAAAATCCCCTACTTTGAAAGCTGCATGCCGATTGAAGCGATGGCCGCGCGCGGCCCCAAGACGCTGTGCTTTGGCCCCATGAAGCCCGTGGGATTGAACGACCCGCACACAGGAAGGCGTCCGTGGGCCGTGGTGCAGCTGCGTCAGGAGAACCGCGCGGCGACATTGTATTCTATGGTCGGCTTTCAGACACGCATGAATTGGGGCGACCAGAAGCGCGTCCTGCGGCTCATTCCGGGCCTGGAGAACGCCGAGTTTGTGCGCTTTGGGGTTATTCATCGCAACACGTATATCCAGTCCCCCAAAGTCTTGACGGATACTTTGCAGATGAAGCAGTATCCCAATGTTTTCTTCGCGGGGCAGATCACGGGTGTGGAAGGCTATGTGGAGTCGGCGGCGACGGGCATCCTGGCTGGGCGCAATGCGGCGCGTCATGGGCTGGGACTGCCCCTGGTGACATTGCCCGCCGAGACAATGCTGGGGGCACTAGTAGACTACGTGGCCCACTATGACGGCAAAGACTTCCAGCCGATGAACTCCAACTGGGGCATTGTGCCGCCTTTGGAAGAGCGCATTCGGGACAAGAAGCTCAAGGGGCAGATACTCGCTGACCGCGCATTAGCCGCATTGGAAACAGTGCAATGGTGACCTTTCCCTGCACGTGAGCCGTGGTTTGCGGCCCACATTGGCCTCGCACTTTCCCTTCCACCCTCATGAATATCAATGCTGACGACAGTGTGCGCTTGACAGTGGCCGACGCAGATGGCAGGGCGCATAGGCCTGCGTGGCGGGCGTCCATGCGTATTCGCCCACGCAACGCGGGGCGACATTGGGCCGAACGTGCAGCAAGACAACGCGCCTGCCCTGGCGTGCTGTCGGCGTCCTGGCTTTGTGCCTATGGGCATCTATGAAGAGCTGGCCGCCACACGAAAACCAATCTCATGGATGCCCACATTGATGCGTTTTTGACCTACCTTGCCCATGAGCGCGGGGCGTCGCCGCACACGCTCAAAGCCTATGCGGAAGACTTGGGGCAGTGGGCGCTGTGGGCCGGCGAGCAGGGCATTGCGGACGCCGAACAGGTGGACGCGGGCAGGCTGCGGGCCTACCTGGGCGCCTTGCAGGAAAAGCGGCTGGCACGGGCCTCGCGGGCGCGCAAGACGGCGAGCCTGCGGTCGTTTTTCGCGTTTCTCGCCCGGCGCGGCGTGGTGCCTCGCTCCCCGGCTGTGGGTCTGCGGACGGTGAAGCAGGAGCGGCGCCTGCCGAAGTTCCTGCGGGGCGACCAGGTGGAAGCGCTGCTGGCCGCGCCTGACCTTGCCACGCCGCTGGGCCTGCGCGATAGGGCCTTGCTGGAAACGCTGTATGCATCGGGCATGCGGGCGGGGGAATTGGTCGCGCTGTCGCTCACAGATGCAGACTATGATGAAGGCGTCATCCGGGTGATCGGCAAAGGCGACAAAGAGCGCATCACCCTGCTGGGGCGGCAGGCGGTGCTGGCCCTGACACGCTACATCCGGCGCGGGCGGCCTGTTTTATTAGGCAAAGCCTCGCAGGACAGCGGGGCGCTGTTTGTCAATCGGTACGGCGGGCGCTTGTCGGACCGGAGCGTGCGCCGCATGTTTGACCGCTACTGCCAGGCCGCGTCGGGGACGCTCAAAGTGACCCCGCATACGCTGCGCCACACATTCGCAACCCATTTGCTGATGGGCGGGGCGGATTTGCGGCTGGTGCAGGAGCTGCTGGGCCACGCGGGCCTGGCGACAACCCAGATGTATACGCATGTCACGACCGAGCGTCTGCAAACAGTCTACCAACAGGCGCACCCTCGCGCCCACTCTTCTTCTCCCCCGACCGAATAGCCTGCCTGTTCATCCCTCCCCTTTCCCGTGAAGGGGAGGGCCGGAGTGTGCCACGGCGCGGCCTGGAACAAAGCGTGTTAGGAAGCCGAAGGGGAGATTATTCCCGAGGCAGGGCCGGAGATATGCGCGAAAATCAGGCAGCACTCGTAAATGACCAGCAGCGCGTACACCAGGCACGCGACCGTGACAATAAGGCGAGACGTGCGAATGCTTTTCAGGGAGATGCCCTCGCAGCAGGCGACAAGCACAACCATCAGGCCGAACTTATAAAAGACAAAGCCCTGCCCGTGGAACTTGGTCAATATCCACGCGGCCACGCCATTGGCTTCCAGGCCGTTGTTGCGCAGAATATAGCCTGTGAGGAACAAGTCAAATAGGTTCAGCAGAAGAAACGCAAGATACTCCTGCGCCAGCACCACATCCCGCTTCCAAAACACGTGTTTGCTCCTTGTATGCTCAGCTCTATCCGTCGACAGACAGCATTTCGCGCGCGTGCTGCACGACCGCTTCCGTGCGACGCGCGCCGCCCAGCATGCGGGCAATCTCTTCCACGCGCTGGTCGGCATCCAGGGTACTGACCGACACCGTGGTGCGCCCCTCCGCGACCTGCTTTTCAATCAGAAAGTGCGTATCCGCCCGCGAGGCAATCTGCGCCAGGTGCGTGATACACAGTATCTGCGCGCTTTGGGACAGGGCGTCCAGTTTGTCCGCGATGGTCTGGGCGGTGCGGCCTCCGACCCCGGCATCAATCTCGTCAAAGATCATGGTCGGGGTGGCCCCCATCTTGACAAGGATGCTTTTCATGCCCAGCATGATGCGCGACATCTCGCCGCCCGAGGCAATCTTCGCCAGCGGGCGCAGCGGCTCGCCGGGGTTTGGGGACAGCAGAAACTCCACCCGATCCGCGCCTTTGTTTCCCATGCTTTGCGGCTCAATCGCCACTTCAAACTTGGTCTGTGTCATGCCGAGGTCGGCCAGCTCGCGCTTGATCCCCTGCGCAAACTCGGCTCCGGCTTTGGTGCGGGCCTCGGTCAATTTGGCGGCGGTCTTTTCGGCCTTCTGGGATGCTTTTTCAATAGACGCCGTCAGTTCGTCTTCGCGCGCTTCGGCATTCTGCAGGCGGTCGATCTTCGCGCCCAGCGCGTCGCCATAAGCGATCATCTCTTCCACGGTGTCGCCGTATTTGCGCTTGAGCGTGCGCAGGAGGTCTAGGCGCGACTCGATCTCTTCCAGACGCTCCGGGTTGAACTCTACGTCGTCGCGGTAATGGCGCAGGGAGAGGGCGGCGTCTTCGGCATACGAGGCGGCTTCGCGCAGGGAGGCGGCGACCGGCTCCAGCGTGCCGTCCATAGAAAGCGCGTGCTCGATTTGGGCGAGGGCGGCATTGAGCGCATCGGTCGCGCCCAGCCCCCGCTCGCCGCCGGACAGGCGCGCGTAGGCATCGGTCGCGGCATCGGCCAGCTTTTCAGCGTTGGCAAGGCGGGCACGCTCGATAGCAAGCTCGTCTTCTTCGTCGGGCTTCAAGTTCGCCTCGGCGATTTCGTCTCTTTGGAATAGGTACAGGTCCAGGGTGCGCGCGCGCTCCCGTGCATCCGTTCGGAGTTGTTCGCGCTCGCGCTTCAGGCTGTTCAGCAGGCTGACCTGCTCGGACACCTGGGCGCGCAGGGCGAGGGTGTCTTTGCCGCACCAGGCATCTAATAAATCAATGTGACGCTCCCATGCCAGCAGCGATTGGTGTTCATGCTGCCCATGCACGTCCACTAACCCTTGGGCAAGCTCGCGCAGGGCCGAGACGGGCAGCAGGCGTCCATTGACCCGGCACTGAGACTTGCCGCCGCTTTTGGCGGCGATCTCGCGGGAGATAAGCAGCAGATCGCCGTCGTCCTCGCCCGGCTCCAGCCCGGCTTCGGCCAGGCGCGCGCGCACTTCGGGCGGGGCGTGGGACAGGTCAAAGACCGCTTCCACGATGGCGCGGTCGGTTCCCGTGCGCACCAGGTCGCCGCCCGCCCGCTCGCCCAGGGTCAGGCCGAGGGCATCGATAATAATGCTCTTGCCCGCGCCGGTTTCGCCGCTCAGGATGTTAAGCCCTGCGCCGAAGCGAAGGTCAAGCCGGTCAATCAGCGCAAAATTGCGGACATGCAGTTCCAGTAGCATAGTAGTTGGTTGAAATACGTCGCGGAACCCCGCCCTCAAGCCCTGCACCGGCAGACCCGGAAGGCTTCAGGGCGGGGCATAACAATGGCGCAGCACTGCCGAAACAAAGAAGCAGGCTAATAGACCAGCCCTTCGCCCCAGCGCAGCTTGCTTTGCAGCTTATCGTAGAAACTGGCCCCGCCCACTGTCAGCAGCCGGGCCATGTGCGGGGCGCGGCGCACGCGGATTTGGTCGCCCGGCTGCAGCGGAAAGCCGAGCTGGCCGTCCACCGTCACGCGGACAACATCCTGCGGGTCGCGCTCCACGATCAGAGTCACCTCGGCCTGGGCGGGGATCAGCAGGGCGCGGGCGGTGAGCGTATGCGGCGCAATCGGCGTCACCAGCAGCGTCTGCAAGCTCGGGTGCACCAGCGGCCCTCCGGCGGACAGCGAGTACGCCGTGGAGCCGGTCGGCGTTGCGACTATGACCCCATCTGCGGCGTAGGAGGTGACATATTGGCCGTCCACCAGCAGGCGCAGGTGCAGAACGCGCGATAATGGCCCGTTCGCCACCACGACATCGTTGAGCGCCAGAAACGCCGCCTGGTCGCCGTCTTCGCCCGCATGGATCGCTTCGCCGGCCAGCATCATGCGCTCGTCTATGGCGGCCCGCCCGTCCAGCAAATCATCCAGGGCCAGGACCAGTTCCTGCGGGGCGACTTCGGTCAGAAAGCCGAAGCGGCCCAGGTGAACCGGCAGCATGGGCGTGCCTTTGGGGGCGCACAGCCGCGAGGTTGCAAGGATTGTCCCGTCGCCGCCCAGCACCAGCACGGCATCGGCGTCCGCCACTTCGTCGTCGGTCATGCCGTCGTCGGGGCGGCCCAATGTGTCCGCGACATGCTTTTGCAGGCGCACCTGAACGCCGCGTCCGCGCAAGTGCCGTTCGGCGGTTCGCGCCACTTCCAGGGCGGCGTCTTTGCCCGCGTTCGCCATGATGCCGATTGTCTGGTTCATATGTGCTGCTGATTTTACACCGTGTAAAGAAGCCGGAAAAAAGGCCCCAGCGAAGAAGCCCTCACTCCCCAGCCCCCTCTCCTGCACTGCAATGGCAGACCTGGAAGGCTGGCAGACCCGGCGGGCCGCCCTTCCAGGCCCGCCAGTGCGGAAGCGGGCGAGGGGGAGCCAGAGAAGCCCCCCCCGCCCCAATTCTGGGGAGCCAGAGGGAAGATGTTCTTACCCTTCCCTTGAGGGAGGGGCTAGGGGTAGGTTCTTACTCCTAACCCTCGCCCGCTCACGCACTGGCGTGCCCGGAGGGCTGCACTGGCAGACCCGGAGGGCTTCAGGGCGAGGTTCCCTGTTTAGCCAGTGCAATGCAGGCGCGCAGCGCCAGGGTAAAGGCCGTTCTGTGCCAGTGCTCTACTTCTCAAAACGGGCCAGGTTCTGCCGGGCAACGGCCAGCGATGGGTCAAGGCGGACGGCTTTCTTATAAGCCGCCACAGCCTCGGCTTTTTTACCCTGTTTTTCGTAGACCACGCCCAGGTTGTTCTGCGCGCGGGCCGAACGAGGGTCGGCGGCGAGGGCGGCTTCAAATGCCGCCTGCGCGCCCGCTGTGTCCCCGGCAAGCTCGTGGGCCGTGCCGCGCGCGTCCTGGGCGGTCGCGCTGCCTGGCTCAAGCTGGGCGGCGGCATCGTACTGGGCGGCGGCCTGGGCGTATTTCTTCTGCGACATCAGCGCTTCCGCCACCAAAAGGCGCGTCTGCGCATCGCGGGGATTGATCGCAAGGGCGGCCATGCGCTCGGCGAGGGCGCGCTGCGGGTTGCCGGATTTGGCGTAAAGGGTTGCCAGCGCCAGATGCGGCGCGGCGCTTTGCGGGTTTGCCTGCACCGCCTGCGTAAGCAGGGGGATGCCGTCCGCGCGGCCGTCCTGCGCGAGCATCTGGCCCAGTGCGGACTGCGCATCGGCCAGCAGCTTCGGGTCGGACGGGGCGAGATCAATCACTTTGCGATACGCGGCTTCGGCCTCGGCGCGATGCCCGGCCTGGGCCTGCAGCACGGCCTGATTGAACACGGGCGTGGCCTCCGTCGGGCGCGCGGCGGCGGCGGCGGCAAACTCCGCAATCGCCTTATCCGGGCTGGATTTTGCGAGTGCCTGGCCGAGCGCCATGTGCGCTTCGTACTTGTAATCCGTGTCCAAAGCCAGGGCTTGCCGGAGCGCGGGGATGGCTTTGGCATTGCTGCCGGCCTGCGCATACAGCAGCCCGGCATTGAGGGCGGCGACCGAGTTCTTCGGGTCTAATAGGGCGGCCTGCGCAAACGCATCGGCGGCCTCGGCGGGATGGCCGCCTTTTTGCAGCACGACTCCTAAGTTCTGATAGGCCCCCCCCGTAGGCCGCAGCGCCACGACCTGCTGGAACGATGTCGCGGCGGCGTCGTTTTGCCCGGCCTGCCCCTGCCCGAGAGCCAGGCCATAACGCGCATCCACATCACGCGGGTACGCGGCCAGCACCGCATGAAACTGCGCGATGGCGCGGCTGTTTTGCCCAAGCTGCAAGCAGGCGCGGCCCAAGTTTTTGCGCGCGGCGGGGTCATTGGGCGCAAGGCGCACCACGGCCTGCATTTCAGACAGGGCCAGGGCGCTTTTGTTTTCTTTAAGATAGATGTAGCCTAAAATGCTGTGAACCGTGGGGTCGCTCGGCGCTTTCCGCTCCACGGGCACCAGTTTGGCTTCGGCCTGGGCGAGCCGTCCGGCCCGGAAGTCGGCGACAGCGCTTTGGTAGGTCTGCTGATCCTGCCGCCGTTCGTCCCCGCCCTTCGGCGCGGCCCCCTGAACAATCTGATATTCGTTGGGCGCGGCGGCAGGCGGAGGCGCTGCGGACGCGTTGCCGGTCTGCGGCGCGTTTGTTTGCGCTGCCGCGCCCCCCATGCCGAAAATCACCAAAGCAGCGACCAAGTTCGTCGTGTGTTTCAAAAGTGCGGCTCCCCCTGCGAACATTACCCAAATCCTGGGTAAACAGTACAGTATTATAGCACATGGCTTTGGATTGCCCTGTGCGCGGGCGCGAACACCAGAAGACATGTTCGGCGGCTGCCGGTGTACCCGGCGCGAACGGAGCGGGGCGTATCGGCGTTTTATGCGCTGTTCTACGGCATACCAACGACGGAACGATTTCTTCCGTCGTTGGTACGCGCTTAATCAGCCAGGGAAACGCCTGTACAACGCGATGGCAAGTTCGTTCAAATAACGCTTGACAAAGCAGAACATCAATGCTATCATTAGTTACCAAAACGAGTTTCGTTTTGGTACACTGTCTTTGTTTTTGTTATGAAATGTGGTGCAGTTATGTCTCCTAAAACGAGCCGCACCACCGTGAAAAATGACTTAAACACTTGACGCACAGTGAATATGTTGCTATACTTGTTCAAGTAGTTAAGCGATCTTATCTTAGATGATTTACCATTGGAGGGGTAATAGAATGAAAAGAAGTAAAGGGTTTACGCTGATTGAATTGCTCGTCGTGATCGCCATTATCGCGATCCTCGCCGCCATCTTGTTCCCGGTCTTTGCGAAGGCGCGGGAGAAGGCGCGGCAGATTACTTGTCTGTCCAACATGAAACAGTTGGGCCTCGGCTTGACGCAGTATGAACAGGACTATGACGAGTTTTTGCCTACTCAGATTGGCGATGGAGCCGGCGGGGGGGCAGAAGGGTTCCTTGTCAACGGAACTACACCGGTTAGTCAGGTAAACTGGGCGGGTGACATTTTCCCGTATGTCAAAAGCCTGGGTGTGTTCTTGTGCCCCGATGCAACATCAGCCAACATAGCTTCAGGAAACTGTAATACGGCCGCTAAAGACCTTACCAACTATTACTACAACGGCATCCTAATGCAGAACACAGTTTCGGGCCAGGATAAGTATGTGTCAAAAAACATCTCTCAAATCCCCAGTCCATCAAGCACGATCTTTCTTCAGGAAGACACCACTTATACGTCCTGCGCTCCGTCACGCCCCCGCGACGTGCTGGTGCCGGGCAAGTACCGGGATGCTTCGTGCAGCACCTACAGCTTCCAGCATTCCGCCGGTGGGAACTTACTGTACACGGACGGGCATGCCAAATATCATGCGCGCGGCGCGATCACTTATGCCGAATTTGGGTTCTCCCCCGCCAATAACCCGGGCCTTCCAACGAACTTCCCGCCAGGCCAAACCAACGGGCCGGACTGCGGCAACAACATGATGAACGCAGACTTTTAGGGCTTCAATCCGCATGCCAAGCATGTAACTGGCCTAGCGACTCTCAAAAGGACACGTAATCTATGTACAAGAACTCAAGGCTAATGGCAGCGGCGCTGACAACGCTGCTGCTGTCGGCGGCGGTCGCCGGGTGTGGTCACAATGATGCATCCCAGCCCGGCGCGGAAGCCCCGTCCACGCCGCCTCCTGGGGTCACTCCCACAAGTACCGGCACGGCTCCAAGCCAGCCGACACCGCCAGGGCCAAAAAGCCCATAAACAGAATTGATCTTGTTTAAGGTAAAAATAAGCAACCAGTAAAGGTCATAATGCCAAGCGGCAAGCCAACAATGTTTGGCTTGCCGCTTTTTGCTTGCGACGTGCTGCGCCAATAATTGTCTTGACAAGCCGTTTACCAGAGACATATTTGAATAATAGACGTTTGGCGTAAGTACTTTTATGCTATACTGTATTAAGTCTTGACCGTTCTCAGCCCGCCGCAAGCACCTTTGTTTTAGCAGGATGTTAGGCGGGCTGCCCTGAACGGGCATCTTGAGTGCGCCGAAGGCGTACTTTCCGGGTATAATCCAGGCATCAAGTTTGTCCGCCACGTTGAAATACGGAACGTTGACTCGGTTGATTGTACTCCCTATTTTAGCCCCTGCCATGAACAGGTGTAGTAGCCAGCGACAGGGCTTCGTACCTAATCGTACATGAACGCGATATCCGAACCTCCGGCAAAACCAAGACAAGCACCTGTGTCTCGGAGAAACATGAGTTAATGGCCCTGGAATAACATGGCCTCGGTGCAAGACCATAGAAGACGCCTCGCTGAAAAACGGTTGCTTTTTTCGTCTTCCTCGCTTTCGGGCAAGGAAAGCCTCAAGAAGCCGTCGGGCTTTAGCCCGTGCGGAGTTACCATAGAAAGAAGTACGTTATGAAAACTCGTCCAAAGCAGGGCGCATTTACCCTGATTGAACTGCTCGTCGTGATCGCCATTATCGCGATCCTCGCGGCGATCTTGTTCCCGGTCTTCGCGAAGGCGCGGGAGAAAGCGCGGCAGACAACATGTTTGTCCAACATGAAGCAGCTTGGGCTAGGCTTTTTGCAGTATCAACAGGATAATGATGAATTGTATCCTATCGGAGCTAAGGCTACCACCAATAATGGTCCTTTCTCAACCGGCTCGGGCTGGGCGGGAATGATCTACCCCTATGTGAAAAGTACTGGTGTCTATACGTGCCCGGATGATACCAATACAGCGGGAAAAGGAACGTTCAACGGCCAAACGGTCGCTCTGACCCCGGTCTCTTATGGGTTCAACTTTTGGCTGGGCGGCTTCCCCGTCATCAACATTGGGCACCCATCTTTGATTATCCTGATGGCTGAAGTAACGGGAAGCGCTTATGGCACACAACCTGCGGCACAAGTCAATGTAACAGACCCTTTGGAGGGGGGTTCAACAACGCACTCAGCCACTTTTGAAGGCAACAATGTGGGAACTGTTAATATGAGTGGCGATTTTGAGTGTTGCGGCGCACAGCCATATCGCGAAGTGCTGGGGCCGTTGTACGACAACCAGGCATTAGACGCTCAGCATCTTGAAGGCAGGCATTCGGGCGCAGCAAACTATGCCTTCGTTGATGGACATGCCAAATGGGTGATCGGTGGGCAAGTGCGAGATTATGCTCATAGACCAGGAATAGATGCAGGCACCGCTTTCCCAGGCTTGCCGCCGGTTTATGCGGGCGGCAGCAACGATTACAACTAGAGTTTTCTCAAGCACTAGAAGTGACCAGTAGTGATAAGGGATGGCAGTCATACTGCCAAGCGGCAGGCCGAACACCATCGGCTTGCCGCTTTGTGTTTGGGCCATGTTTCACAAACAATCTTCCCTACTCTTGACAAGCCGTCTCCTTATTTTGTATACTGACGGGTGACACGATTTGCGCGTTCGGTGGACAGTGACGTTCCCATGCGCGCGCGGCGGAAGCAAAGGCTTCGGCGCGCGCGCACAGGGAACGTTTTTTAGTGCCGGACACATGGCCCCCACATCAATCAAACACTATCAATTCAGACACAGGAGACACGACACGCTCATGGCTAAATCCCCCAAAGACGTTCTTGCCCTCATCAAGGATAAGGACATCAAGTTCGTGGACATCAAGTTTATTGACGTTCCCGGCACCTGGCAGCACTTCACCCTGCCCGCCCATCGCTTTGAAGAGGACGTCTTCACCGACGGCCTGCCGTTTGACGGGTCAAGCGTGCGCGGCTTCCAGACGATTGACGAGTCCGACATGCTGCTCGTGCCCGACCCCGACACGGCCATGCTGGACCCATTCACCGAAGTTGCCACCCTGTCGATTATTGCCGATGTGGAAGACCCCATCACGCGCGAAAAGTACCCGCGCGACCCCCGGCAGATCGCCAAGAAAGCGGAAGCGTATTTGCAGTCCACGGGCATTGCCGATGTCGCCTACTTCGGCCCCGAGGCCGAGTTTTACGTGTTCAACGACGTGCGCTACGCCACCGGCCCCAACAAAAGCTTTTACGAGATCGACTCGGACGAAGCGGCCTGGAACAGCGGGCGCGACGAGAAGCCGAACCTCGGATACAAGATGCGCACCAAAGAAGGCTACTTCCCCGCGCCGCCGTCCGATACGCTCAACGACCTGCGCAGCGAAATGGTGCTGACATTGATTGAAGCGGGTGTTGATGTAGACGTGCACCACCATGAAGTCGGCAACGCGGGCCAGTGCGAGATCGGGATTAAGTTTGACACCCTGGTGCGCATCGCCGACAAGCTGATGACGCACAAGTACATCGTCAAAAACACAGCGGCGCAGAATGGCTACACGGCAACATTCATGCCCAAGCCCGTCTTTCAAGACAACGGGTCGGGCATGCACACGTCCTGCTCCATGTGGAAAGACGGCGTGAACGCGTTCTACGATGAAAAAGGCTACGGCGCGCTGTCCGAGACGGCGGTGTATTACATTGGCGGCATTCTGAAGCATGCGCCTGCATTGCTGGCCTTCGGCGCGGCAAGCACCAACTCGTACCGCCGTTTGGTGCCGGGCTACGAGGCCCCCATCAACCTGGTCTATTCGGCCCGCAACCGCAGTGCCGCTGTGCGTATCCCGGTGGTCGGCGGCCCCAAATCCAAGCGCGTGGAGTTCCGTGCGCCTGACCCAACCGCCAACCCTTACCTGCTGTTTTCAGCGATGGTGATGGCAGGCATCGACGGCATCCAGAACAAAATCCAGCCGCCACCGCCGATTGACAAGGACATCTACGAGCTGGCCCCCGAAGAGAAAGCAGGCATTGCGCACACGCCCGCCACGCTGTCCGATTCGCTGGACGCACTGGAGGCCGACCATGACTTCCTGCTCAAAGGCGATGTGTTCAACGAGTCTCTGATCCAGACTTACATTGACTACAAGCGCGTGCGCGAAGTGGAAGGCGTCGCCCTGCGGCCTCATCCGTATGAGTTCTTTTTGTATTACGATGCGTAGGGCATCGACTGGATAGCAAACAACAAACACAAAGGCCGGGAACATAACGTTCCCGGCCTTCGTCCTGTGAAAGCACGCTAACCCAGCAGCACCTGCACGCCGTCGGGGGCATCATAAGTGGTCTGGACAGCGCCGTCTGCACCTTTGACATGGGTGATCTGCAAAGGGCCAAAGGGCGTGGGGAACGTGCCGGACACGCGGGTCAGCGTGCCAAGATGCGGCACAAGGCGAACCACGCGGCAGCCGGGCTGGACAATCTGCACGCCCAGCACATGCTCGGACAGCCAGGCGGTCGGCCCCGCCGCCCAGCCGTGGCACAGCGAGTGGCGCAGGCCTTTGTAGCAGTGGTCGCCGTAGGACGTATGCACATCAATCTTGCCGGGCGGCGTGAGTTCATCAATGCGCGCGGCATTCTCGGCCCAGCGCAGGTCAAAGTCTTCCCAGAACGAAGTCGCGCCCAGGTCCAGCATGCCGCCCCAGTAGGTGCGAATGAGTTCCAGGCAGCCAGCATAGTCCCCGGCAAGAGCGCGGGCCTGCAAGACATAGTATCCGTAGAACGAGGAAATGCCGGACAGCGGGTCAACAGCCAGGGCATCGGCGTTCACCTGGGCGGCATCGTACAAGCCGGACAGCGCGAGCAGGCTGGAGGCCTGCTTGCTGGCCGGGACAAGCGCGGGCGTGTGGCGGCGCAAATTGGAGGCGGCATGTTCGGTCGCGAGGGCGGCATCGTCCTCGCCCAGAACACGGCACAGGGATGCCCCGGCATCTAACCCCATCAGCAAAAGCGCATGCAGGCCCGCATGCAGCGCGGGCAGGTTTCCCACGGTAGGCCAGTCCAGAAAGCGCCCTTCGCCCATTTGCTCCTGGCCGGTGTCGGTGATCTGCGCGCGCAAAAGCTCCAGCAGGCCCAGCAGGTAGCCGCGCTGGTTCTGCAAGTAGGCAAGGTCGCCGCCATGCTGGAACCAGTCTTTCTGGATCAGCACCCACCAAATTGAGTACGACGAGATGCCGTTCATCCAGCCGGGCAGCGGCGTGGTGTCGCGCACAAAGTCCAGCGACTGCGGCACGATGTCCAATTGGCCGAACACGGCGGCAACCACCTGCGTTTCGGGATGCATGTCGCCGATCCAGACCAGGCGGTCGCGCTTGATGCCATCCCACACGCCGTCCTGAAGGCAGAGATGGACGGTGCGCGCGCCCACCCGCCAGATTTCGTTGAGCCGCGCATCGTCGCACTCAAACTGTCCGACATACTCTAATGGCCGCATGAGAGTGACCGCACGAACAGAAACAATCTGCGCTTCGCTGCCTTCGTCCACAAAGTCCAATCGCACAAACCGGAAGCCCGTATTGCCGATTTCCTGTGTGCCATAGCGTGGCAGGGGGAACACAAAATCGTGGTTGGCATGGTCGCCATTGGGTATGCCCATGGCCTCGCTCACGCTTTCCCCAAACCGAATGCGCACGGCAACGGGGCTGCGGTTGGTTTGCGCAATGTTAATCTGAATGCCGCCGTTCAGCTCCTGCCCGAAGTCCAGCAGCAGGCCGGGCGCCTTTCCTGTGTTCTTGACGGTGCAGCACTGGAGTGCATTGACAATCGCCTGCCCTGTGTCGCTGGTCAGCAGAAACTCGGCATTGATGGGGGCGGCAGCGCCCTCCGATTGCCAGACAATGCGGGTGGGCAAAACAAAGGCGCGCTGCCGGGGATCGGCGCAGGGGGGAATTATCATGGAGGTTTCCTGTGGAAGAATGGGTGAGATGCTGACGGGGTTATACCCCATGCGCCCACGGAATAGAACGGCGCGAGGCGGAGCAAGAGCCAAATTGTCTGCCCCGCCAGCGTGTCAGCGCGTGTTTGTGTAGCGATAATTGAAGCGTCCATCGGGGGCGCTGTCTCCGTTGTACCACCAGTCGGCAAGGTCGCCTGAGCCAACGGACACGTTGTCAATCCAGTGGAAATCAAACGTGGTCTTGTGGAGATTGGTCAAGCCGAGCAGGGCACGGGGAATAACGATCTGCAGGTCGCTGCCCTGAGCACGGTATTTGACGGGCCAAGTTTTGCCGTCGCTGAGGCGCTTAAGCGTCGTGGTGTTGGCGTTGAGGACGCGGCTGTTGACGACAAAGTCGTAGCCATGCCAGCCTGTCTTTGGATTGTGGTCGGCATTAATAGCAAGCTGCATCCAGTGCGGGTCGGTGTATTTGGTAAGCGGGGCGTTTGTGTGGACGTAGAACGCAATGCTTTTGGCGTCGCAGGCGACTTTGGCTGACGTCATGTCGTTGCGGCCCGTCGCGTTGGTGTAGTGCCTGCTGCCATAGCCCATCCAATCGCGATGGGTGGTGTCGCCTATCGCGTCTAGGTAGAGGGGCGTGACGCTTTGCCATTTGGCGAACGAACTGTTGACGCTGATGGTCTGGAAGCCGTGCGTGGTGGGCGCGGCACGCGCGCCTTTGTAGCGGCGGATATTGTCTACCAATTGCATGTAGTAGTTGTCGCCGTAGCCGCCCTTCATGGGCATGATGTCGCGGGAGAACTCTTCGTTAAAGTTGTCCACATAGTAGTACTGGCCGGTCTTGGTGACATGGCCGAGCATGGATACGCCGGGGTTGTACTGCCGGCCTGCCGTCCATTCATTCCAGCCGGTGACAAACACAAACTGCGGGTCAATCTGCAGCGCACTCTGCCACTGCTGGGCAAAGAAAAGGCCGCGTTCCCTGTCGGCTGCCAGGTCATATTGGTCCAAAGGCGGCTCATGCCCCTTGATGCCGCGCGGCTGGTCGCTGCCCGTGAAGCTGCGCCCGACGTTGCCATTGGCCCAGCCCCCGGCCATCACAGACACTTCTTCGGGGACTTTGGGATCGTCATGCCAGCCAAACAGCAAGGGATTGCCGCTGTCGGCCCATTGCCATTCATCTTTGCCGTTGCCATTCGGCCCTTTGGTATTGGCCCACGAGTAGCGCCAATTGAAGAAAGCCGCCACTTCGGGGCGGGGCGGCGTTGTGACGGGGCCGGAACCCTTGGGATCGCCAAACAGGAGCGGCTTGCCCTGCCACCGAAACCACAGGTCTTTATACAGCCCTTTGGCGTAAAGCGCATCGTAAAGCTGGTTCGCGACAACACCGTCTGAGCTGTATGTGATAAACATAAACTGGGGGGTTGCGCTGCCCTCTTTGCGCATCTGCTCCGCCGTGTCCAGGACAGCATGATAAGCATTGGAGTATTGGGGGCCTTGGTCACGTCAAATATCAGCACGTCCACCCCGGCTTCGGCGAGCATGGACAGGTTATGGCGAATGACCCATGGATCGTCGGCCAGGAAGTAGCCGACCGCAGGCTGACCCCACCAGGTAGTAGAGACATCTTTCCATGCTTCCGGCTTAGTGAGCGTGTCGCCGCCCACGCGCCTGATAATCTCCGTGTTGTCGTTGAGGACATGCGGGTCGTCGCCATAATTCACATAGGGCAGGGTTTTGGGGTCTTGTTTGTAATAGGCTTGACTGCCCTGCGTGAGAAAGTAAAAGATGCCGACAAAACGATTGGCACGTGGGGCGTGGGGGGCATTGGGCAGCGTGCGGCCCAGGGCATCCATTCCCACCCAGGTGTCCGGGGCGACATTGCGCAGCGCAGGCGATTGCGGCGCACTAAGCTGCGCGCGGGCAGTGCCGGGCAGCAAGGCAGTGAGCAAGCCCAGCAGCGCGAGTGATGTTTGTGTGTACGTGTTATTCTTCATAGCAGAACCGGAAGCGGCCTGTCGGAGCGCAGTCGCCCGTGTTGATCCATTCTAAAGGGTCGCTAGGGATGGGAATGTTATCCATCCACTTGAACTCGATACGTACCTTGCCATCTGGAAAGTTCAATGCGGCGCGGGGCACGGCCAGGTGCATCTCCTGCCCCTGCAGGGCATAGCGGACATCAGCCACGGGCTGCCAGCTCCCATTGTCTCCAGATCGTTCCAACAGGCAGGTGCCTTCGCTCGTGCGCGTGCGGTTGACGATAAAATCAAAGCCTTCCCACTGCACCTTGGCATCGCTCTGGACAGACAGCAAGAGTGTCATCCACGCTTCCCCCTCCGGCGGGGTGATTGGGGCGTGGGTGCGGGCGTAAAAGTAAACAAACTCGCGGTCGCGGGCGACTTTCAGCACGTCAAACGCGTTGCGGGCCGTGTCGCTTGCGAAGTACAGCCCGTCCCAGCCGGGAAAGTCGCGGGCAGCGGGCAGGGCCGCGTCTCCGAAGTACGTGGGGGACACATCGCGCCACAGGGCAAAGTCTTCGCCCATATCAATCGTCTTGGGCGCGCCTGGCTTCGGCACAGGCCGCACGCCTTTGAAGCGCCGGATATTGTCCACTAGCTGATAGTAGTACGCATCGCCATAGCCGCCGCGCATGGGTTCAATATCCCGGCTGTATTCCTCGTTGTACTGATCCACAAAGTATGAGTCCCCTACGGCAAGCGGCTTGCCCAGCATCTCCTGCGGCGGGTCGGGGTTGTCTTCTTTGAGGAAGCGCTGCGCCACCCATTCATTCCAGCCGGTCACCAGGACAAACTCCGGGTCTATTTCCAGCGCCCGCCCCCACTGCTCGGCAAAGCAGAGGCCTGCCGATGTGTCTGTCTCGCCCATCGGTGGCTGCGCACCCTCGTGAAACGAGCGCCCGATATTGGAAATCGGGTGCTGCGCCACATTGACGCTGACGTGTTCGGGGTGCGCAGGGTCATCATGCCAGCCGGGCTTCTGCGGGTAATTGTCCAGCCACGGCCACTTGTCGCGCCCGTCCTCAAACCAGCTGTTTGGCTCTGTCCAGGCCCATGAGTGACGCCAGGTAAAGAAGTCCAGCACCCGCGCCTCTTCTATTCCCTCCTGCGATGCCAGGATGAGCGGCTTGCCCTGCCACTCAAACCACAGGTCGCGGTGCAGGCCGGGGGCGTAGAAATTGTCATACAGATGCTGTGCCACCCGCGCGCTGCCCGAGTTGAGCAGAAAGGCGATCTGCGGGGTGGCCTGTCCCTGCGCCCGCATCTGGTCGTAGACCCGGCACAGGGTCAGCAATGTCTCGTCATACGTGAAGCCATTGGTCACGTCCAGAATAATCATGTCCACGCCGGCATCCGTGAGCATCTGCGCGTGGATTTGAATGACACATGGGTCGCCGCTTCGGTAGTAGCCCAGGTGCGGCTTTCCCCACCAGTGGAACATGCCCGGAGGCCCGTACTGCGGGTTGTCCGGGTTTTCTTTGAGGAGCTGCGTGATGTCATGCACTTCCAGGTCGTGGTATCCCAGCCATAAAAAGTAGAACATGCCTACGGTTTTGCCCGGTCGGGGCGGCCCGCACTCGCGGCTGTCCGGCAGCGCCCGGCCCAGGCCGTCGGTGGCGGCCCAGGTGTCGCTTTGCTTGTCCCGCAGAGGAGTGTTTGGTTTAGAATATGCCATCGCTTGTCTCCAAAAGAGTCTTGCCTTTGTGCGCAAATCTTATTATAGTGGCCCCAGGAACATTCGTCAACCCACTGTGCTCTTGACGAAACACAGCGGCTGTACTATAATAGTGGAAATACACCCTCGCGCGTTTCTGTCCCCGGCAACTCCCATGAACAAACATTTTGGCTTTCTCGGCCTGGCTTCGCTCCTGCTTTGCACCCCCACCCATGCGCAAAAGTCCGCCGCTTCTCCCCCTGCCCTGCGCGATCTTTACAGCGATACGTGGGTCGGCGCTGATGCCCTGGGCCGTTCGGTGCCGACACTGGCGCAGGCGCGTCCGGCCCGCAGCAATCGCGCGGTGGGCATTTTTTACTTTGTCTGGCACGGCTTCCACGGAACGCCCGGCCCCTACGACAATTCCAAAAGCATCGCGGCCAATCCTGCCAACCCGGCCTACGGCGACGTGGGGGCATTCCACTGGTGGGGCGAACCGGCAATCGGCTATTTCCGCTCGGATGACCCCTGGGTGCAGCGCAAAAATATCGCCATGCTTCAGGAAGCGGGCGTGGACGTGCTGTTTTTTGATGTCACCAATGCCTTCACCTACCCCAAAGAGCTGCAGGTCGTGTGCGACACGATGGAGCAGATGCGCCGCGAGGGCAACCCAACGCCGCAGATCGCCTTTATCACGCACGCCGGGCCGGGCAAGACCGTGACTGCGCTGTACAACGACTTTTATTCCAAAAATCGCTATCCCGACCTGTGGTACCGCTGGGAAGGCAAACCACTGATCCTGGGCAGCAAAAACGGCAAGATGGACGACGGGACGGCGATGGACCCCAAAGTTGTGGACTTTTTCACCTGGCGCTATTCGTGGGCCTGGGACGCGGGCAAGGACAAGTGGCAGTGGATGGACAAGTACCCGCAGAAGCCCGGCTGGCACACCGACCCCAGCGTTCCTGAGGAAGTCGCGGTTGTTGTCGCCGGACACCCTATCGACAATTTGGGGCGCTCGTACCACAGTGCCGAGCAGTGGGGCGCCGGGACGGAGCCGCCCGTAGACAAATATCTGCAGGCTGCCGATACTGACAAGGGCCTGCAATTCAGTCAGCAGTGGCGACAGGCGCTCAAAATTGACCCGCAATTCGTGCTGGTGACCGGCTGGAATGAGTGGGTGGCGCAGCGCTTTGTTTCGGGGGCGGGCGGCGGCCCCGGCTTTTTGGGACACGTAGCGAAGCCGGGAGAAACCTTTTTTGTGGACAACTACAATGAAGAGTTTTCCCGCGATGTTCAGCCCATGAAAGGCGGCTACGCCGACAACTACTACATGCAGATGGTGGATGGCATCCGGCAGTACAAAGGCGTGCGGCCTCTGCCCCTCGCGCACGGCTTCAAGACGATTGCGCTGCGCGGCCCAATGGCGGCCTGGAAGACAATCAGCCCCGAATACCGCGATGCGATTGGCGATACGAATCACCGTGATCATGCTGGCTGGGGGTCGCTGCACTACACCAACGCGACGGGCCGCAACGACATGACCAGCGCCAAAGTCGCCTGCGACGCCAAAAGCATTGCGTTCTCTGTCCACGCCAATGCCCCGCTTACCAAATACACCGACCCGCACTGGATGCAGCTCGCCATTGATGCCGACCACAA
>JAABUL010002400.1_pt1 | contig 31188 bp, 12 predicted proteins | sample 5559151 | NCBI WGS metagenome assembly JAABUL01 (sample SAMN10711876, study PRJNA513368) | rock metagenome | isolation source: Antarctica rocks | place: Antarctica: Victoria Land, Pudding Butte sud
ACCTCCGCGGCTCCGCCCTCGGGTTCCGCAATCTCACCAACTACATCGCCAGATCACTGCTCGAGAGCGGCGGCTTCAGACCCCGCCTACACCCTGGATTGTGAAGAGCCGGTAAACCGGGCGTTCCGTATGCCCCAGGGGTGTGGCCCAGCGACGGCGTTCGTCATACGGAGTCGGTCTGGGCGAGGTGGCGGTAAATGCTGGCCCGGGACACGCCGAGTGACTTGGCGATCGAGGTAGCACTCTCACCATTGGTGCGGCGGGCGTGGGCGGCGGCGCGCTTGTCGGCGTCCATGACGGTGGGTCTGCCCCCGGCGCGACCTTGGCCCTGGCGGCAGCAAGCCCGGCCATGGTGCGTTCCAGCACGATGTCCCGTTCGCGCTCGGCGAACGCGGCCATCATCGTGAAGAAGAACTTGCCCTCCCCGACCGGACTGTAGGTGCCGGCCAGCTTCCCGGTAAGGATCTGTACCTGCACCCCACGCTCATGCAGGTCAAGTTGGGACGGGAGCGTGTAAATAAGGAGCATTTGCTTTGCGCAGGACACCGCGGTGCACAAGTCGACCGGGTCGTGCCGCTTGGCGCCCACGGAACTCACCGCCCTACGCGCTCGTGCCGCAGGCAAGCAGACAAGTCGGCAGGCCCTGTACAGACGTCTACCGGGGCACACCTACCCGCCCGAAGAGCTTGGGCCGTGAGAATGAGTAGGCCGGGACCACCAAGCGATCGATGCGGCACTAATTGCGCGCATTTCACACCGTCGTGGTCTGCTGCAGGTTTAGCCCCTCTACGGCCGATCTGTCGTCCAACGCGGTGGGGCGGCGCGCTGTCCCGCGCATTCAACCGGCCGCTCGACGTAGGGGGTGCGCTGCACGGCGAGAATGTGCAGCCCGTAGACAACGCACGATGGGCAAGCCGCAACATAGTAACTCCCCCCTGGTTCCGAAAATGTCGCTGAAAACGCCGACGAGCGCTCAAACTGTTGGTCCATGCTGCAACGCAGCAGCGACGGGTTGTCGGTCACCGCGCCCGTCGACGGCGACCGACGGGTGCCATGCCCGGGGACGCCCGATTGTCTGTTCGTCCAAGGGAGACTTCATTTTTGGTGCAAGAATTACCGCATACTCCGGGTCGAAGGTGAGCCGCCAGAGCGCCGACAGGCTCGGCGCATAGTTACTCTGCGAGCTCCGGAAACATTCAATAGTCGTAGTTCAGTGAAGCACGGTCTCGGGGATCGCCCTTTGTAGCGCACATGCGGCCGGGATCATCGGCGCGGGGCTGCTCATGGGGCGCGGATAGAATCCTCCGACCGCGATGATCGACCAGCGAGCGTTCCCCACGCGGGGGTAGCAGCGAGGTCATATGCGTGCGGTGTGGACTATTTGCCGGGCCTTAACGCATAGGTGCCGCTGACCTCGACCGCGTAGCGGCGTCACGCATGCGCCAACGCGACCGGGGCTCGATCCGCACCCCACGGCAACGCCCGGCGAGTACGCTCCCCCGCGCCCGATGAGGCGCTCCAAGGAGCTACTGCCCTGCATTGCGCGGAACACCCAAAGCGGGAGCGTCCCCGTCGGGGCGGTGTGATGCCATGCACTGGCGCGGCGGAAATGACACGTATTAATGCTCTCGCGCCAGGCCCGGGAGAGACGGCACACGCTGCCTGCTGTCCCTTCACTGTGCGACCTGGCGGCGGGGGAAGAGGCCCACCCGCTCGAAGTACGCAGCCGGGATCTCGAAGACCCCCCGGGGCTTCTCCTCAGTGCGAACATGCTGGCGGGGCGAGCCGGCGGTCCGGTGCAAACAGACCCGGATCTCCCTGAGTGCGGCCTCTCTCCTTGTCGACAACGCGGCCAAGCAGCTCCACCCCTGCGAGAGGGGATGCAGCCGCAGGTGCAGGCGGTGTACGTGCAGCACCTAGACAGGCGGCGGTAGGGCCTACACGTGGTGCAGCCACTGGGGTGAACGGGCGCCCTGGGAGTGTCAGACCGGCAGCGTGCCCGGGACGTTTCTACCAACACCACCATGGAATGCCGGGGCACCACGACTGAAAATGCCTGCATATTTATGCACAGACAGTGCACATGTCCACTGTGGAGCTGATGTCGACTCCGATTCTCGTGGCGCATCGCGGACGAGCAGATGGTTTCGGTTGGAGGCTGCGGATCCGGATGGTCGGAGGAGTGGTGCCTCTCCGAAGACGGTAAGCGGCCGCGGCCCAGCGAGACCTGTCATTCCTGCGTGGATGGACGCTGCACCTGGTCGTAGATGGCGTGGATGTACTGCTTCTCGGTGACGAGGTCGGGTCGTCGTCTCCGACCTCGATGGGTCGAGGAACTCGGTGCGGATCTTGGCAGGCCGCGGCGCGTACGCGGGGGATTCAGTCCCAACCGGTGGTTGCGGCCCGGAGATAGAACCGGGTCAGCGCCTCCCAGAGGATCTGCTGCAGCTTTATGAACCGTCCGTCGGGGTCAGCCGGTATTGCTGCCTACTGCACGCGCCAGCAGGTGACGCTGCCAAGCAGACCGGGCGCTCCACGCGCGCCCAACCGCTCCAATCCGTCGACACCCTGCGGGGGGGTAGGAGCTGTTCAGGGTTGTTCACCTGGAACACGTCGCGACACTCCTGGCTTGCCAGGTTGCTGCCGTTTGGTGAGGAGTCTCGTCGGCCGCCACCGTCTGAGAGCGGTACCGAGCGGAAGTACTGCAGTACCAGCAGTGGTCAACTGTGGCGGCCGAATCTCTCGGCATCGCAATCACCAGCAAAAACGTGGAGCCAGCTCATTGAGGTTTTCTCAGTAGTTTCCGCGTTAAAGTGTGGAGAGCGCGATGGCGGCAGCGACGGTATCGCTGATTGTGCTGGGGCACAGGCGGATGCGGCGTAGGCATTTCCATCGCTCCTTGAGTTCGGCGTTGGCGCGTTCGCCAAGGGCCCGCACGGCGGCGAGCTGGTGTTGTCGATGGCGAGGTGGCGGCCCTTGATCGGGGTGTGCACGCCGATGCCGGTGCCGTGTCGGGACGACATGTCATCATATGCTGGTGGACGACGACCTGGCACTGTTCGGCGGCAAGCCGCGCAAGCCGCGGGACGAGCGGCAACTGACCGAGGCTCTGGCGCGGCTGTGCAAGCAGGACGCGGCGCTCCGCGTGGGGTTCGCACGAGCGTTGCTGGCCGCGCTGGGGTCGAAACGGGCGGCGTCACTCGCGGGGCACCTGCCCTCGACGGGCAAGGCCGTCGTGGTGGAGGCCGAGTCCAATCTCGGTGCGGTCACCAGAAAGTGGCTGCGCGAGTCGGGCGGCAGAACGGACATCGTGGTGCGAGCCGACGGGCTCGTCATCGTCGTCGAGGCCAAGATCGGTGCCGGCCTCGGGGAGAAGCAGCTCGAGCGCTACCTCAAGCATCCCGACCTGAAGAGCGGCTCCGCCTCCGGGGGCGTGGCTCTCGTCGCCGAGAAGAACGAAACGGCCTCAGCGCGCGTTCGCGCGAGTCGCCACTGGCTGGGGCAGGCCACCTGGCGACAGTTCATCCCCGAGTTGGAGAAGGTCAATGCCGACGACGACACGGTGCATGAGCAGTGGCAGGAGCTCCTCGCCATCGTCCAGCGGCCAGGGGACCTCGGTGACGGACTGGTCACCTGGGACAAGGGCACAGGGTCGATCGGGCGGCGCAACCGCCTGATCCTGCAGTCCGTCGACCGCACCGCCGTCGACGTACTAGGTGCCGCTGTCGCCGGGCGATTCGTCGACCCTCCGCGGGTGGTGTGCCGAACGGTCCTGCATCGCGCCCAAGCCGACACCGCGCAGATGGACATCTACATGTCGCCCCGGGCGAAGGCCCCCGCCGTCACAGTCCGGGTGTGGGGCAGGCGCCGGCCGCTGCGAGTCGACGTGCACGTCGCCGATTTCCGTGTGCAGGCCTGGGGGGCCGCCCGCCGTCAGGCTGCGGAGGCAGCCCTTCATGCCGACGGCTTCGCGCGGACACCCGACGGCCTCAGCTCCGTGGCCACGTTCGGCCCGGTCGTGTCAGGCCGCGAGACGGCGCCGGCGGAAGCGCTGCGAGGACGGCTGGAGCCGCTGCTAAGGGCGGTAGGGAAATCAGGCGTCCTGGACGGCCACGTGCACCGGCTCCGGCGGCACGCACTTCGATCGGGCTGACCGCGTCCCTGGACGTTGCCTGCTCGCGGCCCTGAGCATAAGTATGCGGCTTCGCGGATAGGGGGCTCTTCACTATGGATGGGTGGACCGGTTGGTCCGACTCCTTGATGGACGTGGCGGTCTGGCCGCCGGGGCCAGGATGGCCTGGTGGTCGGGTCAGACTCACGGCTCTTCTGACGTCGCCGCGAGGCGGCTGCCCTTCACTCGACGTGTCGACCGGCCTGGCTCACGGCCGGTGCAGCCGGGCGGGCCGTCATGTCCTGATAGGGGTTTGACAAGGGGTCCCGATAGTGAACGAACTGACGCCCACTCGGCTGCGCACCTCGCTACTTGCATCGAAGCCGACCCCCGTTGCGTCGCGTCCCTGCTCGGACTCGAAGGCCGCAACCAGCACATAGCGGTGCACCGTGAGCGGCGGGCCACTGGACGTGACCGCGTCGACCTGCTGATCAGCATGAATGGGCGCGACCGCGCGCTAATCGAGGTCAAGGTCCTCTCCGGTGTCGGGCGTGGGTAGCCCACCCGGTACGGCAACGCGTTCTCCACCATCGATCACCGCGTCCTGCTTCACCCTGGGCCCTGCCCCTCGACGTCAACACCGCCCCCGCGGGTGGAGGGCCCTGACCTGGGAGCGTCTACTCGACGCGCTGGGCGCGAGCACCGACCCGTGGGTTGCGCGCACCGCGGCCTCGCGGAGCTCCCACCTCCGCGCCGCACTGCCCACCGTCGATGCAAGCACCCGATGGAACGACTTCAATGCGGGGACAACTTCATCCTGGCCATGCGAACGAGGATGGCGTGGGTGTACCAGCAACTGCGCCCGGCCGCGCCGGTGACCGACCTGGTCGGGTCAAGCTCGGGCGTCAGCTGGGTCACCCGCATGCACGTTTCTACGGCGCAACCCGACTACTGGGTGCGTCTGGAGGCGGAGGAGCGCCTACCCAACCGTGTCTACCCGAAGTTCGTCGGGCAACAGGTCCACCGTCCCCTCGGACCGTTGGTGAAGGTCAGGCCCGCGCGACCGAGGGCCAAACGCGGCCGCGAGGGCTGGCAGCGGATGGTGGCCGCGGGCGCCCCGTCGTTCCTGGGCTTCGGGTGCGGCGACGCGCAGACCCGCCTGACCGGAGAGTGCATGTTTGGAGCACGCATTCAGCTGCCCGCCAACGTGACCTTGGGTGAGGTAGTGGTCGAGTTGGACAGTTCCGGCGGGATTGATAGATGCTGCGGACGATGTGGGCGGTGACGCCCCCAAGGGCTGACGCTGCAACCCTACGGACGGGTCATGGCCGGGACCCCACCATCGTGGGGCATGGGATGGTTCCCCACCGGAACGCTAAACAGCTTCAGTAGCGCACGCGATCCCCGATCTTTCCGCAGCCGACCGTGATTTCAGTGTGTCCCGGTTCCTTGGAAGTGGGACGGCCCGTACACCGGTCGCACGAGCGGTCTACACGGCGGCGAGTCGTGTCCCAGAGGTTAACCCCAGAACAATGTCCCGTAGTTACCGTACGGAGACAATCTCCGGCACACTCCACGGATGGAACTGGGGTATGCGAGGGTGTCGACGGCCAAGCAAGACCTCGACCGTCAGGTCGATGCCCTCACCGGGGTGGGCATCCCGGCGGAGCGGATATATCTCGACAAGAAATCCGGCGCAACCACCGACCGTCCCGGGCTGCGCGCGGCATTGGAGTACGCCCGCAACGGTGATGTGATCGTCGTACACACCTTGGACCGGCTCGGGCGCACGGTGCGGGACACCCTGAACCTGATCCACGACCTGGCCGAGCGCGGCGTCGGGGTGAAGAACCTGGCGGATCCGATCCGGGTGGACTCCACCAACCCCGACGACCCGATGGCGCAGCTCGCCGTGGTCCTGCTCGCCCTGTTCGGGCAGATGGAGCGCACCTACATGATGGAGCGGGCAGCGCACGCCCGCGCCGTGGCTACCGCCAAAGGCCGGCGCGTTGGGCGCCCGATCATCGTCGACGCGACACAACTGGAGTACGCGGCGCACTTGCGGGACGCGGGGCACACGATCGCAGAGATCGTCACCAAGACCGGTGTTCCCCGCTCCAGCCTCTACCGTCATCTCCCGCCCCGAGCGCCCGAACCGGCCACCGCCGCCGACTAATCCGGACCAGGGGACGCACGGCGAGTCGGTCCGCCTCGACTTCATGCGAGGTCATGCCTCAAACACAGAAAGGAGTCAGACGGTCCGACTCAAGGAGACCGTGCAGACCGACCTGGCTACGCTGCAAGCGGCTGAGACTGCGTCGGGAATGCCCGCGGCTGCGCAACAGAATTCCGCCGGGACTTGATGCGGCCCTCACCAGGCCCGCAATGCTGGAGGTCGAGCCGCGGCGGCGGATAATCAGGTAGACACCGAAGTCGGAGTCGCTACACAACTGGTCGACCAAATCGAGGCATTGATCGCTGCGTCGTGCCCCACTGACGCTGTCTCTAACAAGAGGCCGATGAGCATCTCGATGCCTAATCCCGGCAGCTCGCCTTTTGAGTCGTTACAGCCCGGAACACCCGACCACGACCAGACGCAAATGGCCACGACGAGCAGTTAGCAACCGGGGGCAGTCCCAGATTGTGCTGGATGAAACTTTCTGAATTCTTCAGTGACCTAACCGGTTGCGTGCATATTATCCAGGGGTACCTTTAATTGTTCAAGGCGCGAGGTTGTCGGCCCGGTCACACGGTAGTGCCCGCGCAGGAGCCACGAGGACAGTGACATTGGCACAGTGACACGCGTTGCGTGCCACAGCGGGGGCTCGAGGTGGTCCCCAGGGTGCAGCACCATGTGGTGTGGGAGGTTCAGGAGAACAGGGCTGGCGTGCACCGCCGCCCGGCGTACGCCCACACCGGCTGGTGCAAGCACGAGAAACGCTGGGTGTAGCTGCATTGCCGCGGAGCGATCGGCGCTAGCGGTGTGGTTGCCGGCGTTGGCGTGCAGCAGACCGAGTCGCTGGCGGCGCTGGTGCTGTCTGTCCCCCTCCCCCGGCTGGTGCTCACCGCACGGCGAACCTTCTGGCTGCGTTGGTGTTGCTCCAGTTGGCGCCGGATACGGTGACGTGTTCGCCGCGTTGCGGCGGCTCCGTTGGGACACTCCGCACTCACGGTGTGGGTCAGCGGGTCGCCGGTTGAGCAGTCACGCAGGACGTGGAACAACGGCACCAGTCACGTGGCGGGCGATCTCGTCCGCATCGCCGGTAAGCATCAGCCAACCGTCCTCGTCCTCACCGTCGTCCCCGTCGATGAGCACACCGACGCGAGCGTCCGGCCACGCGAGAGTCAGCGGAGTCCCGTCGGACGTCTCGAAGCCCTGGCACGGTAAGGGAACCCCCAGGGCATGCAGACGACGCACCAGCAAGGCCTCGGCGTCCCCGACCGAATTCTCCACGAGGTCCTGCCAGTCGAGGGGGAGCGCGGCTACGGAGGATGAACCCTCGGCTACCCCCAGCGGGGTGAGCATGCGCAGCGCGGCCTCGCGGCTCAGGGAGTCATGGTGCCGTGCGTTACGGTACGAGCGCAGGCAGGCATAGCACGCCGTCTCCACACCGCACTCGCACTCGGCGACTCGTTCCACCGCACCCGCGATGACCTTTTGCAGGGAGCTGGCGATGAGTCGGGCACCGCCGGCGCCCCCGGGGACGGTATCGAAGAGGACGAGCGCGCGTCGCCCGTCCGTCTTCCGGTACAGCGCACCGTCAATGTCGCCCTCTTACTCGCGAGAAAGTTGAGGAGACTGCGCCCGGTGATCGTCTCAATGGTCTTGCCCATCTGACTGGCCAACCTCCACCTCTTGGCCGTCACTGCCTCCCGCTGGCGGTCTTCGAATGCCCCGACATCCGCAGTGACCTCGTCGCTGACCGACCGGAGCAGGTCAGCGAGCACATGCACCCACACTCCATCGTCGACGCCGATCTCGTCCGCGATGGCGGCAGGCAGCACCGCCTTGAGCGAGGCGAGCACATCGGCCGGAACTGGAGTCAGGAAGTCCTGGACTGTATCTGAGGTTGCGGACTCGTCCGGTGGCCGTAGGAAGAAGTCGCCAGCCTTCGACCACACCGTTCCGTCCGCATCGAACTGGGCGCGGAAGAACGCCGCAAGAGCGATGGAGTGTGCATGGCGTCGGTCGATGCGTTCGTTTTCCAGCGGGATGATGGGCACCCGCATGTGCCCGGCAATCATCCGTTCGGGGTTCTGGTAACGGGACAGGTCGTGGGAACGCCGCTGCGCGTAAGTCATAACCAGCGCTGCTGATGCCGCCCGGCGACCGGCCCTACCCGCTCGCTGGACGTAGTTGGCCGTCGACGGCGGCATGTTGCGCAGCACGACCGACTGCAGATCGCCGACGTCCACCCCCAGCTCGAACGTCGTCGAGCAGGACAGGACGTTCGTCCTGCCTTCCACGAAGTCAGTCTGAATCTCCGCGGCCCGGGTCGAGGACCATTGCGCCGTGTGCTCCTGCGCCGTCATTGGGATGGCGCGGAGCGTGCGGTAGAGCCTCCGGTAGTGCTGATCGTCGGAGTCCAGTGGAGGAAGCGTCTCCGCGATCATCTCACCGTCGCACCGCAATGTGGGGCAGACACCCCGCACTGCGCGGGCAGAAACCGACCGACATCGTGTGCACCGGAACAGGGCGGCGCCGGCGCCCAGCGAGAACCGCAGAGACGCGACGTCGTCCTGGTAGATGGCGCCAAGCGTCGCGTCCGTTGTCGAGTGCATCCACGCCAGCTGTTGCACGAATCGCCAACAGCCGTCGAGGATCCCGCGGGCATCGTCGCCGACCCCGAGCGCATCGAGCACCCGTCGGAGGTAGTCGATGCGACGGTTCGTCCCCCGAGTCGGGCTCCACGAGAGAACCTTTTTCCTGGCCTCTGAGCCGTTCTGTCTCATGTAGATCGGGCCGGTGCGGGGGAGGAACGCGTCGTCCTTGTGGTTCACGCCCTCGGGCATGGTGACGGCTCCCTGCTGGCGGATGATCCCGACCAACTCTTCCAGCAGCGCCCACACCTCGTTCTCATCCAGGCCGAGCTGGATGAGCGGGGGCGGTGCCGAAACCCGGTGCTGGTGGTGGCGCACAGCGAGCACGCCGAGACCCTCCAGGGACTGGCGCCGATCCAGTGCGGTCAGCTCGACCGCAACCCACTCTGCTACCTGTCGCTTCTTCGTGGACTGCGTGTCCTTCGAGCTGAAGAAGTCCGCTGCGTCGGCCTGGGCGAGGGTGTGATGCACCAGGTCCACGACACCCACGTCGTTGGTCTCCGCGCACGCATTCTCCAGGCCCGCCACGAGCAGGGCGCGCCTCTGGAGCTGACCGTAGGTGTTCTGGAGGTAGGGGGCGGCGAAGGCGGCGGCTTGTCTGCTGTCACTGAACATCAGGAGCTTGCGGCCTTGGCCGGGCAGATCGGCAGCGTCGAACGGTCCGGGCGGCATCTGTTGATAGAGGGCGGTGGTCAGGACCGAAGGCGGGGCGTCTGAGCCGGTCTGCAGGCGGCGCACCACGTCTCGGGCCCGAGCGCCGCACCGGGTGCAGGAGCTCATGGCGCGGTGCGAGCGCTCAAAGCGGTGTACTGCCCGCATGGTGGTGGACGTGCATCCCGCTGCGCCGCAGAACTTCCGGTTTGTCGGGTGCAAGGCACCGCACTGGCCGCAGAGCACGGCCGCATCCCCGACCACAGACTTCTCATCCGTGTCGAGCACGGACTCGTCGTCGTCGATCAGTGCGTCTTCCTCGCCGAGCATCAGCCACGTCTGGGCGACGTCTGCCTTCACGGAGGGAAGGAAGTACGTCACGCCCTCGCGGGTCTCGACCGAGCCTGCGAGGTATACGGCCCCGCACCGTTGGCAGGCACCGAACTCGAAACTCGCAGCCGCGCACTCTGGACACTGCTCGTGCCGGGCAAGCTGCACATGCGGTCCCGTCGGCGAGAGGCAGGTGAAGGCGCCCTCCGTAGCGCGGATGAACAGGTGGTACCTGGCGGACAGCACCGGGTTTCCGGACGGGCCGCGGACCGCGCTGGCCAGCGTCACCAGGTTGTTCAGCACGGTTTGCGGGCGCTCTGCGTCGGGAAACAATGATTTGGCGATATCCTCGACCGTTCGTGGGCCGGCGGACAGCAGCTGCTTGAGGGCGACCACCGTCTGCTCGTGCTCGAGCGCATCGGCTGCGGTATCGAAGGTCTGTCCCTCGCGGCGGGCAAGTTCGACGACGTCCTTCGCCGGCTCGGCCCCGTTCGCCAGCTCGTGCATTTGCGCGGCAGAGAGGGGCCCCCACGTCGAGGATGCCGGTGTCGTGACCCGGCTCGCGATCACGAGGTCCTGGCGGGTCGTGTCGTCCTCCGCCCACTCGAACGGTGCGGCGAACAACTTCTCCGCGAAGTCCATGACGTGGGCCGGAGTTCCCTGTACCGATGCGCTGGTCGCGATGCATTGCACCGAGTGATCCGGAGCTACGCGGTCCTGCAGGCGGCGCAACAGCATGGCGATCTCCGCGCCTTTCGCACCGTCGTAGACGTGCGCCTCGTCCAGCGCGATGAAGGACCAGTGGTCGCCCTCGAACAGCGTGAGGTCGGCTGGCCTGAGAAGGAGATACTCCAACATCGCGTAATTGGTCAGCAAGATGTTCGGGGGGGTGGCACGCATCTGTTCCCGGCTGAGGAGCTCGTTGGGCAACCTCTGCTCGTGGGGATTCATTGCCGCGAACAAGGCCTCTGCGTCTTTGTCTCGCTCCTTCGTCTCCCCGGTGTAGCGGCCGAAGGTCAGGTCGGCTTGTCCAGCCAACAAATTCCGAAGTCGCCTGACCTGGTCGTTGGCCAGAGCGTTCATCGGGTAGAGGAGCAGCGCCCGAACTCCGGGCCCCAGCTCGCCGCAAGCACGTTCGGAGATGAGCTGGTTGATGATCGGAATGAGGAAGGCCTCGGTCTTGCCCGATCCGGTCCCGGTGGTCACGACAACGTTGCGGCCGGCCACTACCTTGCGGATGGCCTCCTCCTGGTGTTGGTACAGCGGCCTGGTCAAGGGGAGCGAGGGACTGACCAGCGAGGCGAGATCTTTGTGGAGTACGCCCTCAGCGATCAGGTCGGCGAGGGAGGCGCCAGCACGATAGGCGGGTGTGGCTTCCAGGTACGGGCTCTTGGCCAACCCGCTGCCGTGGTCCACCGCGTAGGAGAAGGACTGGGCCAGCGCTTCGTCACGGACGTCCACCAAGGTCTTCACGTAGCGCTGGTAGGTCTCCGTCACGTAAGCGCTGGCGGCGAGGGGGTCGAGGTGCTGCTGCATTATGGTTGCTCACTTCTCCGTCGGGCTGTGCGACGACTGGACGAGTGCGTCGGCAAGGACGATGTCCATGCCCACGTAGTCCGGGGCAAACTGGGCGAGTGTCCGCCACGCCTTGCGTCGGGCGGGCGACATGGCTGATAGCGCCACCGAATTCCGCGCCCGGAGCCGGGCCTGTGCCGCCCAGGCGAAGGAGGCTGCAGGCAACAGACCCCACGAAGCAGCTGGCGTCGAGTCCAGTCGCGCATCGAGTTGTGCTCGAACGGCGGGGGAGGCGACCTCGTTCAGCAGTCGGCGTGACCTTGGCAGGTCCTGCGAGACCAGCTCCGAGAACGCAGCAAGATCGCGCGCCTTGCGTGCGTCGAAGAGCTGCTTGGCGGCGGCCAATCGGCTACCGGGGTGGAGCAGGCCTTCGGGAACAACTTGGACGGCGCTCCACAGCTCATTCACCTGCCACGCCGACATGGCGTCCAAGGCCGTTGCGGAAGCGTCGAACCGACCGGCCTCGCGGTGCTGGTCCCTGCCGGTCGTGAGGATTTCCACGAGCGCTTCGCCCCCGTGCAGCCCCACCGCCGCAAGCAGCTCGAACTGTGCCGTTCTCTGAGTCTCACCGGTGCAGTGCGGTGCAGCCGCAAGGGCCGCAGCCACGGGGGAAGTCGCCCACATCCCGGCCAGGTCTTCTTCCGACACGCCCTTGAAACGACGCTCAATGAGCCGCGTCCTGATGAGCAACCCGACAGTGGCGGCGTGGTCACTCGTCGAGTTGGCCAGAGACACCAGAGCGGTCCCAGGCTCACGGTGGAGCGCATCGGTCATGGCCCTTTGCACGGCCTCGACGACATCGTCGGTGAGGCGCAGCCGGTCCAGGAGCTGATACGTGGACCACACCGCGGAAAGATCGGAGATGGCGGCGTCTGGGGGTACTTCGATGCCGGCCAACAGTTTGGAGAGCGGCCAGGACCCTTCGGCGCCGCCATGATGAAAGCCGGGCTGTGCGCAAGTCACGGCGTGCTCGCTCGGCCATTCCGGCCAGACGGCGGGAACCCACGGGTCGACCACGGCCAGCTCGATGCGTAAGGCGCCACTCGCCCTGAGCTCGGGCGGAAGTGTGATCGTGCCCGTCTCGGACACGGGAAGCTGGCTGGGTTCGACCCACGGCGCGGTTTCCAGGTAGACCGCAGCGGTGACGTCGTCCGTGTGCTGGTAGCCGTCGAGCTGGACACCGTCCGGTATTGCGGTCGCAGCTGCCGCGAAGCGTTGCGGGCGCAGGTGGGCGACGGCGAACGAACGGCGAGTGGACACCAGGTCGAAGCGTCCCGATCGTGACCGGCGGGCGGTGTCGGCGAACTTGGTCAGGTCGTACATCTTGTTCCGCTGCCCGCTTCGGGCTGATGACTCCAACGACTGCCGCTCGTCCCCCGAGGAAGCGGCGAAGACCAGCCGGTAGTTGTCGCCGTCATCCGGGATGTGGACGGTCAGCGTCGTCGGGTGTTCCAAGAGCTCGGGATGCAGGAGCTGTGCGGTGAAGGTCCATCCCAGAGCGGGTTCATCGGAGTCGACCCTGATCTGGACGCGCGGTGGTGATACGACGAGACGCTCGGCTCGTCCGTCCACAGTGCAGTCCACTTCCGCCTGCAGCTTGTCGATTCCGAAGCTGATGGAGTGTGTCGAGAGTTCCATCGCGGGCCCGGCAGACAAGGTGACCGTTGCTTCCCGGACACCACCATTTACAGGGAGGCGGAGGTCAGGCTCGACCTCGACGTGCAGCCCTTCGGCGATCGCCATGAGCCGCTGTGTCTTCTTCCCGAACGCACCGCGGACCGAGACGAAATAGTCGCCGAGCAGGGGAGCGGGGAACCGGTCCAGCGGGTCGAACCCGTCACCCACTACGGGGCACTTGGCCAGCGAAAATCTCTGTGTGGGAGTGCGGGTGCCGGCGATCGTGTGGGTGACCTCGACACGCCACTGGGCGGGATCTGACCCCGCGGGGACCAACACGACGGGACGTTCGGTGAGTACCTCTGCGCCGCGGCGTGTCTTGAGCACGCTGGACGCTTGGGCCGCCGCGAACGACGGGCCGCCGCTGCTTCGGATGGTTCGGAGCCGGCCGGGGTCGCCGACGCTCGACGCGCGAACCCCGTCGACCGCGCCGACATCAATCTGTCGGATTTCCCACCCTGACCACCCGACCGGTGATCCGAGCGAGCTGATCTGACGGACCGGCGTACCCGTCGAGTCCTCGAGCTGCCGGTCGTCGGGAAGTACCACCCACAGTTCGCCTCGCGGCAGCGGTAACGCAGGTGGCAGAAGCGTGCCGTCCAGGTCGAACACGAGGAGCGGGTCCGCGGGGTCGACAAGAGCCAAGTCCGCGTGGACCTCGCCCCGGAGCCGGACATTGATCGACCGGGCTGGCCGTTGGAGACGTGTGGACACGGCCTCTGTTCTCGCGGTGTCGCCCACCCAATGTGGTCGACCCCGCACGTCCGACTTCTCGCCATCGGCGGCGACTGTCCAGACGGCGGGGCCCTGTGCTGCGGAGACGGACGGCAGCCGAAGCGTTACCGCGCCAGCCGCCAGGTCCAAACCCACCGTGCATTCCTCCTGCACGGCCGATCTGCTCCTCGCAACAGGCTGCGCCTGAACCTCGTCCAGCCGACCACGCAACGACGCCAGCAATGCCTTGAGCATCACCTCCGGCAGCCCTGTCGTGTCGTTGGTGAGGGTGCCGTCGTCCAGCGAAGCGGGGTGCTCGCCGACGTACTCGACAACTTCGATGATGCGGTCGAGGACGTCGAGCGCGAGCTCACCGCCGTGGAGAAGGAATCGCTCGACGGTGCGGTCAACAGCGTGTAGCCGCGTGTCGACCGCGAGCAGCCAGCTCAGTAGCCGAGCGCCGGTTAACGAGGGGTCGGCACGCCGTCGAGACAGCACAACGTCGACGAGGCCAGGCATGCCCGACGTGGGGATTGCGGCGTGCATCCCGGCGGGTCCCACGAAGCGATGCCTTTTCACTACGTCACTGAACGTGCGTAGGCGACGGTGACTCAACGCCTGCAGGAATAGGTCTCCAACGCGCGACTGGAGATCCCCGCTGGGAGCGATCCCGGTCGACGCCCAGAACTCAGGCCAAAACGTGTGCTCGGGAGCGATGGCCGCGGTGCCCACCATGCCTATCAGCAGGCAGTTCAAGTGCTTCTGGAAGACCGCCTCCTCCGCGAGACCTTGGCGTGTGTACCAGCTGTGCACGAACCCGAAGGCCTTGAGGATGTTCGTGACATCGGTCGCGGAATAGTCGGCCTCGACGACGAGCGACGCAGCGTCGAGCTTGGGCCGGTAGTAGGACTCCTTGTCCTGCAAGATCTGTCTGGCATCGACCTTGACGATCGCGACCCCTCCAATCCCCGTCGCGGGCAAGGCCCAAGCACCTCGTCAGTTCGTGTGATCACTGCTGTTCAGGGTCGATCTTCATTCGGATTCAGACATCGGAGCAGAAGTGTTCAACCCACAGGCAACCTACTCTCGTCGATCGGTGCCGATTCAGGGCCAGGCTGACGCAACCACCCGTTATGGTCCGGGGGGCCACGGATCTGGCCGCGGCCGCCCGAGGAGCTGTGAGTTCTCACGCCGCGAATCGATCGTGCCCGAGCTTGTCAGGCGGGGACGTGACCGGCGACACACCGCCTGCCCCTAGGGTCAGGGAGGCACCACGCTCAACAAAGGGGGAGTAAATGACAGCCAGCGTCTCGCCCGGCGGGAGAACGGTTGCCCATGCCGCGGGCAGCGTTGTCGTGGTGCGCGACGAGGGGTGGGTCGTCTCGTCCTGTGAGCCGGCGGGGGATGGCTGGTGTGTCCGTTGTGTCGGGCGCACCGAGCTGGTGCGCGGTACGACGGCAACCTTTTTCACGAGCCTGGACACCGTGGAGGCCTTGGACCCAGCGGCCGCCGAGCTGGTGCAGGACACCTCACCGGGTTTCCGCCGCAGCAGGCTCTGGGTGGAGGCGATCCGTCGCAAAACGCCTGTGCCGCTGCACGAACCTGGATTGACTGTGGCCCAGCACATGCTGCTCGACAGCCAGGAGTACCAGCGCCAGGCGGTGCAGAAGGCGCTGGACCCCACCCGGCTGCGTCCCCGGTTACTGATCGCCGATGCCGTCGGCCTGGGCAAGACCTTGGAGATCGGCATGACGTTGGCTGAGTTGCAACGCCGGGGGCGGGCCGACCGCGTCCTGGTGGTCACTCCACGCCACGTGCTGGAGCAGATGCAGTTCGAGCTCTGGACCCGTTTCGCCCTCCCGCTCGTGCGCCTGGACTCCGACGGCATCGCCAAGGTCCGCCAGCAGCTACCCGCCAGCCGCAACCCCTTCACGTTCTTCCCGAAGGTGATCGTCTCCATCGACACCCTGAAGTCCGCGCGCTACCGCGCCCACCTCGAGCACCACCGCTGGGACGTCGTCGTCATCGACGAGAGCCACAACCTGGCTCGCTCGGCCACCCTGAACAGTCAGCTCGCGCGCACCATCGCGCCCAACACCGAGTCGCTGCTGTTGGCCTCGGCCACCCCGCACAACGGCGACCCGGAGTCCTTCGCCGAGCTCGTCAACCTGCTTGATCCCACGGCCATCGTTGACCGCAAGCACTACGAGCTGAAGGACATCGACCACCTGTTCATCCGCCGCCACCGGAACTCCCCGGAGGTGGCGCGTGAGGTGGGAGCGACGTGGGCGGAGCGCCCCGGACCGCACGCCCAACCAGTCGCCGCGTCACCGGCTGAGGACGCGGTCGCCACGGAGCTCTCCCAGGTGTGGCTGCATCCGGCCAGTGCGCAGGCGCCCATCACCGGCCAGGGCCGCCAGCTGTTCCCCTGGGTGATGGCCAAAGCCTTCCTCTCCTCGCCGGCTGCGCTGCTGGAAACCTTGGAGAACCGACAGAAGACCCTCGCGGGCAAGGGTGAGTCCCACACCGCGGAAGAATCGGCACTGGCCCGGTTGACCGAGCTCACCCAGACCGCGGTCGATCAGGGCTCGGCCAAGCTGCCCGCCTTGGTGAAGCACCTGCGCTCCATTGGGGTGGGCAAGGGGAGCGACGTGCGGGTGGTGCTGTTCACTGAACGGCTCGCAACATTGCGGTGGCTGCTTAGGGAGCTTCCCGCCGCGCTCGGGCTTCCGCCGGCGGCGTTCGCCGAGCTGCACGGCGGCTTGCAGGACACCGAGCAGCTCAGGGTGGTCGACGCCTTCGGCCGCGCGGGTACCCCGGTCCGCGTACTCGTCACCGGTGACGTCGCCAGCGAGGGAGTCAACCTGCACAAGCAGTGCCACCACCTGGTGCACGTGGACGTGCCGTGGAGCCTGATCCGCGTCGAGCAGCGCAACGGGCGCATCGACCGGTACGGCCAACTGTTCCCGCCGCAGATCACCGCACTGGCGCTGACCACCACCGATGAGAAGTTCAGTGGTGACGTCCGGGTGATCAGCCGGCTGCTCACCAAGGAGCACGCCGCCCACACCGCGCTCGGGGACGCGGCAAGCCTGCTCGACCTGCACGACGTAGGCAAAGAAGAAGACGCCGTCCGCAAGGCACTGGCGGAAGGCCGTGACCTCGACGAGGTGGTACCCGACCCTGCCGAGCTGACCCTGAAGGTGACGGGCCTGGCCGTCCTCGAGCTGCTCAAGGCCCGGACCACGGCGGCTCCACCCGTACCACCGGCGGTGCCGTTGTGGTCGGAACAGGGACTGTTCCCGACCGAGGTCGACTTCCTCCGGGAGGCGCTGCACGAAGCGTTCCGGGAGCCCGGCGCCGCTCCAGGACGGGGCGGTGTCGGCTGGCGGGAGTTCCCCGAGGACGGGGTGGTCGAGCTGGTACCCCCCGCGGACCTCATGGCCCGTCTCGGGGCGTTGCCGCAGTCCTACCTCACCGAACGCAAGGTCCGCGACGGATTGGTGCTGGCCACCTCACGCCCGGCGGCCGAGGAAGCGTTGCGTCGTGCGCGCGCCGAGGAGAACACCCAGTGGCCGCAGGCGCACTACCTCAGTCCGCTGCACCCCGTCCTGGACTGGGCCGTCGACCGTGCCCTGTCCCAGCTTGGCCGCAACCACGTGCCCGTGGCCCTCGCCGACGTCGACCACCCGGTGACGGTGACACTGGGCACCCTCAGCAACGAGCGCGGGCAGGTCGTGCTGCGCAGCATCGTCGCCCAGGAGTTCGGCTCAGCCGATGCACCTCCCGTCCTGGTGTATGAGGATGTGGCCGCGTTACTGGAGCGCAGCGGTTTCAGCAAGGGTGGAGCGAACACCGGCGCCACCCTGCCGCTCGAAGAGCACCGGGGGTTGGTGCCAGCAGCGGTGGAGCACATGCGCAGCTACATGGGAGTGCTCCGCCAGAGTCGGGAGGCGACCCTCACGGCGCCCATCGCGACCGCGCGCACTCGTATCGCCGCGTGGCGCACCGAAGCCGAGGAGCTTGCTGAGGGTATGTCCCCCTCCCGCGCACCAAGGGCACGGCGAGAGATCGAACGCCACGCCACCGCAGCCGACCTGCTCGCAGCCTCCCTCTCCGCGCGACCGGGCCCCATGGTGCGCGTGCTCCTGTTGCTCCTGCCCCGCCCGGAAGGACTCTGATGTCCCGGTTCGACACCATCGTCGTCGGCAACGATGTCGTCTCCGAGCACTGGCTCGCCGAGCAGTTCCCCGGCATCGTCCGCGATCTCCGCGCCGCATGGAAGGAACGCGAGAGCCTGGGCAAGCAGACACCACGCTCCGGTCTCCTCGCCCTGACCAGTACCTTCGGTGCAGCCCTCACCCGCCTGCGTGAACGAGACAGCGCCGAGGAGCTGCGGGCGCTACATGCCCGGGTGATGGCAGCGTTGCTGCCCGGCGGCACCGAGACCACTTGGGCGGGCGACCGCGGTGGTGCGGAGCTCGCGGTCGACGGAATGGTCCACAGCACGCCCACCGGAATGCACCTGATAGTGCTGCAGGCCCACGACGCCGCCACCGTCGAGGACCTACTGGACTCCAGCGACGGGGGAGCGGGTCAGCTCCTGACCCCGGCTCAGTTGGGATCGGCCGCGATCACCGCCACCGCCACGGTGATCAGTGAGCTGTTCCAGGCCACGGAGCCACCCGCCCTGGTGCTGGTGACCGCCGGCGCCTGGGTGCTGCTCGCCGAGCGCAGCAGCTGGCCGGAAGGACGCTGGCTCGCTGCGGACCTGGCCACCGCGTGCGAGCGCCGGGACACCAAAGCCGCCGGCGAGCTGGAAACCATCGCGGCGTTGTTCTCCGGCGACGTCCTGCTCCCGCGCGACGACGGCTCCATCCCCTGGCTGGAGATGCTCGAAGACTCCGTCAAACACGCGGTGGGCGTGTCCCAAGACCTGCGTGACGGCATCCGGGAGTCCATCGAGCTGCTCGCCACCGACGTCCTGCACCGCCGCAAAGTACACGGCCTCAGTGTCGACCAGCCCGACCTAGCGAAGGACCTCACCCGGCAGAGCCTGCGCTACCTCTACCGCATCCTGTTCCTCCTCTACGCCGAAGCGCGACCGGAGCTCGGGGTGCTGCCCATCGGCGCACCGGAGTACGCCGAGGGCTACGGCCTCGACCGCCTCCGCGAGCTAGTGCTGACCGAGCTCACCACCGGGACCGCGCAGCAGGGCCACCACATCTACGACTCCCTCGCGACCCTGTTCCGCCTCGTCAACGACGGCTACCCACCGGAGACGTTGGACCAGCAGGGCACCCAGATCCTGACCGACGACCGCGGTGAAATCCGCTTCGAGGCGCTGCGGGCGGATCTGTTTTCCGGCGACGTCGTCGCGCTGATCGACGACGTCGGGTTGGGAAACCGCTGCCTGCAGCAGGTGCTGGGCCGCCTGCTGCTGAGCAAGAAGCAGCGCGGCCGCGACCGCGGTTTCGTCTCCTACGCCCAGCTCGGCATCAACCAGCTCGGCGCGGTGTACGAGGGATTGATGTCCTACAGCGGATCGCTGGCCACCGTGCCCTCCGTCGAGGTCGCCAAGGACGGTGACCCCAGCAAAGGCAGCTGGGTGGTCCCGATCGCCGCGACCACCGGCTTCGACGACTCCTGGTTCGTGCACGTCACAGATCCCGAGACCGGAGAACCCCAACGAGTTACCTACGCCCCAGGCGATTTCGTGTTCCGGCTGTCCGGCTACGAGCGCCAACGCAGCGCCAGCTACTACACCCCCGAAGTGCTCACCCGCTTCGTCGTCAGCCAGTCCCTGGCCGAGCTCCTCGACCAGGACGACACCACAACCCCGGCAGCCGACATCCTCAAGCTGACGGTCTGCGAACCGGCGCTGGGATCCGGGGCATTCCTCGTCGAAGCGGTCCGCCAGCTCGCCGAGCAATACCTGCGCCGCCGCGAGGCCGAGACCGGTCAACAGATTCCGGCGGAGGAGTTCCCCGGGGAGCTGCAGAAGGTGAAGGCCTACCTGGCGCTGCACCAGTGCTACGGCGTGGACCTCAACGCCACCGCCGTCGAGCTCGCCGAGATCACCCTGTGGCTGGACGCCATGTACCCCGGTCTGCGCTCACCGTGGTTCGGACTGCACCTACGCCGCGGCAACTCCCTCATCGGCGCCCGCCGCGAGCTCTACCCCAAAACGGAGCTCGCCAAGAAAGCGTGGCTCACCACCGTTCCCATCCCCCGGCCATTGGGGAAGCCGGTGACGCCCGGGGAGGTGCACCACTTCCTCCTGCCCGCCGCCGGGTGGGGCGCAGTGGCAGATACCAAGGAAGCCAAGGAACTCGCCCCCGACGCGCGTACGACCCTGGTCGCATGGCGCAAGGCCATGACGGCCACGCTCAGCCCCACCGAGCAGGCCAGACTCGGAGCACTCGCGCAGCGGGTCGAGGTGCTCTGGGGACTCGCCCAACGCCGGCTCGTCATCGCCGAGCAGGAAGCCCGCCGCCACATCGACCCATGGGGTGCCGACGACCTGCCCGCGGGCACCGGTGCGGTGCAGCGCGAGCAGATCGAGGCGGTGCTGACCAATCCGGATGGCGCCTACCAGCGGCTGCACCGGGTGATGGACGCCTGGGCGGCGCTGTGGAGCTGGCCGGTGACCAGCACCGTCAAGCTACCGACCCGCGCGCAGTGGCTCGACGCCATCGAGGGATTGCTCGGCCGGACAACCAAGCTGGAAACCAAGGGCGGGCGGGGGCTCTTCGACGATGACGCGACCTGGGCCGAGCTGGACCTCGCCGAGCAACAGGAGCGCTCCTTCGCCCAGATGCGACCCGTCACCGAACTCACCGAGACGCACCCCTGGCTTGGTCTCTGCGCTGCCGTTGCCGGCGGCGAAGGCTACTTCCACTGGGAGCTCACCTTCGCCCCGGTCTTCGCCGCGGGGGGTTTTGACCTGCAACTCGGAAACCCACCTTGGGTGCGCCCGACCTGGGACGACACGCTCGTCCTGGCCGAGGACGACGCGTGGTTCGGCCTCGCGGACAAACCCTCGGTGACGACAATCCGGGAGCGCCGCGCGCACGTCCTCAGCGTCGGCGCACATCGGTACCTCGACGCCAGAGCGAGTCTCGCAGGGACAAGCGCGCACCTCGGCAGCAGCATCGACCGGCCGCTCCTCGCCGGCACCCAGCCCGACCTGTACCGCTGCTTCATGGACCGAACGTGGCGCTCCATGGCAGCGCGCGGTGTGGTCACCCTTATCCATCCAGAGTCGCACTTCACCGAGGCGCGCGCTGGCGGCCTCCGCAGGCAGACCTACCGCCGTTTGCGGCGCCACTGGCAGTTCTCCAACAACATGTACCTGTTCTCTGAGATCAGCCACAAGACGCACTTCGGCGTTCACGTCTACGGCGCAGCCCGGGAGCCGCAATTCCTGAACGCATCATCCATCTTCCAACCGGCAGTGGTGGAGCGGAGCCAAGACCACAACGGCACCGGAATCGAGCCCGGTGTCCGAGATGACGACGGCAACTGGGACACGCGGCCGCATGCTGCGCGCATCGTCCGGGTCGACGAGTCGGTGCTCGCCAGTTGGGCGCAACTGATTGACGCCGTCGGAACACCAGCCGCCGAGGCGCGGATGCTCCGGCCCGTGAACACGGCCAGCCAAGTCGTGCTGAACAAACTCGCGATTGCACCCCGTTTCAGTCAGCTGAAATCCGAACCCGGCTGGGGCTGGCACGAGACCGCGGATAGGCAGGCTGGCTTCTTTCAAGCCGGCTCTGCAGTGCCTACTTCGCTGGATGACGTGATCCTGCAGGGACCGCACCTCACGGTCGCGACCCCGTTCGCTCGGCAGCCAAATGTCAACGCCCGCAACCGCCAAGACACCATCGCCTGGAACCTGGAAAAGCTCCCTGAGCGAGCGGTCCCGCGTACGAACTACCAGCGGTCCATGGCCCCTGGTAAGTACCTCGCCGGCTATCCCCGGTGGAATGGCAAACCCGCTAACCAGTATTTCCGTCTCGCGTGGAGGCGCATGGCCGATTCCTCCACTGTTCGCAGCCTGCATGCCGCGCTACTACCGCCCGGCCCGATGCACGTCCATGCGGTTCTCAGCGCTGCCACGACCGAGCCAGTCGACCTCGCCATCGCAGCGGGGATGTGGGCATCCCTCCCAGTGGACTTCTTCGTCAAGGTCGCAGCCAAGACGGACCTCATCGAAAATGTCGTCTCGCAGTTCCCGCACCCTCGCAACCACCCGCTGATCCCTGAATTGGTGTTGCGGGCGCTACGGCTGAACTGCCTTACTGCCGACTACGCACCACTGTGGACCGAGCTGTTCAACTTGGAGTGGCCGCGCGATACCTGGACTCGTCCTTTGCCTGCCGCCGCTCTCGGTGACGTAACTGGAGAGTGGACGTTGACCACGCCGCTGCGGAGGGATGCAGAGCGGCGTCAGGCGCTGGTGGAGATCGACGCCCTGGCCGCCGTCATGCTCGGCATCACCGCTGACGAGTTGTGTGCGATCTACCGGACGCAGTTCGGGGTGCTGCGCAAGTACGAGCGGGCGATGCAGATGGATGCCAACGGACGGCAGGTTCCGAGGGACGTCCTCAAGGAGCATGCGGTGAAGGGTGCCCGGGCCGACCTCGGCCGGTACGTGCTTCCGTTCACCGGGGTAGATCGGGAGGCGGAGATGACGATCGCCCACGAGGAGTTCAGCCGTCGACTCGCACTACGAGGTTAACGTGCCGATGAGGGCGAGGGCGAGGGTGAGGGTGAGGGTGAGGGTGTGGGCGCGCTGTGCCGCATAGGGTTCGACGAAGTCGTGGGGGAAGGGGTGTGCCGTGCTGCCGTCGCTAGTGGCTGAGGAACTGCGCGAGTCGCTGAGCAGCTTCCTGGGCACGACGTTCGCCCTTGCCGATGATGACGTTCGGACCGCGTTGGAGCAGTTCCTCAGCGACCCGGTCAACGGGGTGTTCCGCGGACCGTACGTCCGACTGCTGCTGCCGTTTCGACCCGCGGAAGCCGGTTGGGAGGACCTGCTCGACTTCGTGCCCAGCAGCTTCACCCCGCACCGCCACCAGGCCCAGGCGTGGGCACGGCTGTCCTCCCGCGGGCGCGACCCGCAGCCGACGCTGGTGACCACGGGCACCGGCTCGGGCAAGACCGAAAGTTTCCTGGTGCCGCTGCTGGATCACTGCCGGCGCGAGCTGGGGCGCCCCGGCATCAAGGCGATCGTGCTGTACCCGATGAACGCGTTGGCCAACGACCAGGCCCGCCGTATCGCCACCATGATCCACGCCCACCCCGACGAACTTGGTGGGGTGACCGCCGGGCTCTATACCGGCGACGCGCCGGCCACCGTGGCAATGAGTGCGGAGGCCGTCATCGGCGACCGGCACGCCCTGCGACGTCACCCCCCGGACATCTTGCTCACGAACTACAAGATGCTGGACATGCTCCTACTCCGCGGCGAAGATGCGCCACTGTTCGCGGGCGCGGGCACCTCCCTGCGGTACCTGGTGCTGGACGAGTTCCATACCTACGACGGCGCACAAGGTACCGACGTCGCCATGCTGCTGCGCCGTCTCGGCATGGCCCTGGGCACCGGCGACGAGCACGGCCCACTCGGTCGCATCACCCCGGTGGCGACCTCGGCCACCCTGGGTACCGGAACGGACAGCGCCGCAGCGCTCCGTGATTTCGCCGGCACTGTGTTCGGCACCCGCTTCGAGGCCGACTCCATCATCAGCGAGGACCGCCTCCGCCCGCAGGAATGGGCCGGAAGTCCCCAGGGGGTGGTGCCCCTGCTGGACGACGTGACCGACGCGCTCGCGGGCTGTGCCACGCACGCGCAGGTGGTGGAAGCAACGGCCCGGGTGTTCCTCGGCCACCTGCCCTCGGACACTGCTGAGCTGGGCGAGGCGCTACGCCGCCACCCGTTCACCGCCCGGCTCGTCGCCCTCGCCGGGACCTCCCGTGCGCTGACCGACCTCGCTGCCGAGGTGGAACCGGGGTGGGTGACGCGCCCCGCCCCGGCGCGCGGCGCGGTGTCTGCGTTTCTTGCGCTGCTCAGCGAGGCCCAGGACGAGCATGGCCGTCCGCTGCTCAACGTCGACGTCCAGCTGTGGCTGCGGGAGGTACGTCGCGTCCTGCGCCACCTCGACGTGGTGCCGAGGTTCGCCTGGCAGGACGGTGGCGCTCTCGAGGACGGCCAGGCGCTGGCGGCGGCGTACTGCCGACACTGCGGACGTTCCGGGTGGGGCACCTCGGCGAAACCCGCGGGCGGCTATACCGTCGAGCCCACCGCCGTCTGGTCCTCGGCGATGACCGAGCGCCGGGCGCAACGCACCTGGATCTTCGCACCCCGAGAAGGCGCCGCCGGCGATGCCCGCGTGCAGTGGGTCGACCCGGACACCGCTGACTTGTTCCCGAAACCCCGCGGTCGGCACACCACCGACGTCCCGGTCCTGGTCACACCGGACAAGGACGCTGCCGCCACCGGGCGGTGCCCCTCGTGCGGGCTCGCCGATGGCATCCGCTTCCTCGGCTCCAGCGTCGCCACCCTCGCCTCGGCCGCGCTCGGGCACGTCTTCGCCAGCCCGAACGTCGAAGCGGCGCAGAAGAAGACCCTGGTCTTCACCGACAGTGTGCAGGACGCCTCCCACCGCGCGGTGTTCATCGAGTCCCGCGCCTACGCCCTCAACCGCCGATCCCTGCTGCTCCGGGCCATTCCCACCGGGGGCTGCACCCTTGATGACATCGGTGCCGCCGTCACCGCCACGGCGAGCACCGCCGGGGAGCGGTACGCCCTGCTGCCACCGGAGCTGAAGAGCCATCAGCGGTTCCGGGACTACTGGAGCAAGGACCGACCCGACAAGCGGTCCCGCGACGCCGTCACACGGTTGTTGGACTTCGAGGCCGCCCGCGAGTTCGGGCTCTCGGCCCGGGTGGGGCGAACCCTGGAGCTCACCGGGGCGGTCCATTCCCACGTGCAGGTCGCCAACTTCGATGACGTGATCGGCAAGACACTCGAGCAAGTCAGCCGGTACTCCACCCAGCTCGCACTGCCGACCGTCGCCCACGGTGAGACCCAGCTGGTCCTGGATGAGTCCGCGACCGCGGCGACCCGGGCCTGGGCGCGTGGAGTGCTGGAACGCGTCCGCCTGCAAGGAGGAATCCAGCACCGCTGGTTCGATGCCTACCTCGCGAGCGGCGGGAACCGGTTCAGCATCTGGGGTGGCCGTCCCCGATACGAGGGAGTGCCTGCCTTCCCCACCGGGCGCCCCGCGCCGAGCTTCCCCACCACGGCCCGCGCCACCGACGCGTTCGACACGATTGTGGGGGCGACCGGCTGGTACTCCACCTGGACGGCCCGCGCCCTCCAGGTCCCCAGCGTCGATGCCTCCCGCTACGTCCGTGCGCTGCTGGACGCGTGCACCGACGCCGGGATCCTGACCGAGGTCGCCGCCACCGGGGGAGCACTGGTGTGGACACTGCCCCCGGAACGGGTTCGGGTGGCGCCCACCACCGGCTCGGTGCGGATGCTGCGCTGCGGGGTGTGCGCCAGCTACCTGCCCGGCCCGGAGGAGGTGTTGCAGCAACTCGCCGGCGCACCGTGCATGCGGACGGCGTGCTCGGGCCGCTACGCCGTGACCGTTCTCGCGGACGACTACTACCGGGAGCTGTACCGCAGCGGGCAGGTCCGGCGGATCGTTGCCGCCGAGCACACCTCCCTGCTGCCCGCCGACGCCCGCATCCAGCTGGAGACCCGGTTCAAGAAGACCGACCAGGACGCCGACGACCCGAACGTCCTGACGTGCACCCCGACCCTGGAGCTCGGGATCGACATCGGTGACCTCACGATGGTCACCCTGACGTCCTTGCCGCGCTCCACCGCGTCCTACCTACAGCGGGTGGGTCGCGCCGGCCGCTTGACCGGCAGCTCGCTGGTGCTGTCGCTGCTGCCAGCTCGGCCACTCGAGCTGCAGCGGCTCGTGGATCCACTCACCATGATCGCCGGAGAGGTCGTTCCCCCGGCGTGCTACCTCGATGCCGGCGAGATCCTGCGTCGCCAGTACGTCGCCTCCCTGGTCGACCGGCACGCCCGGACCGCGAAACAACACCCGGTGCGTCGCGCGATGGACGTCCTCGCCGGCGGACTGGCGCCGACCTCCTGGCTGGGCAAGCTCGTCGGTGAAGCGAGGGAGAACGCCGACACCTATGTCACAGAGTTCGTGGCCGGTTTCGGTGACGCGCTGGCCAAGGAAACCGTGGAAGAGCTCCGTCGCTGGGCCGGGGCCCTGTCCGACAGCGAGGTCCCCGAGATGGAGCGGGCGGTGGAGCTGGTGTGCAGCACGTGGCGGGCGGAGACCGCGGAAATGGATCAACGCCGGGTTGCGCTGCGTGCGGAGCTGCAGCGCATCGAGGCCATGCCCTCGCTGGACGATGCGCAGAAACGGGACCGCAACCGAGTCCGGGGCGAGCTCGGCGCGGTCCGCGCCGCCCTCACCCAGCAGCGTGAAGGCTACTGGGTCAGCGCGCTGGAAGACCTCGGCCTGCTGCCGACGTACTCCTTGGTCGATGACCGCACCCAGCTCGACGTCGGGTTGTGGTGGACCGACGACGAGACCGGGGCCACCGAACGCAGCGACGACCGCTACCAACGGGGTAGCCGCACTGCCCTATCGGAACTCGCACCCGGCGCCACGTTCTACGTTCGGGGTGCTGCGGTGGAGATCGACGGCCTCGACATGGGCAGCAGCATGAATCCGACGACCGAGCTGCGTCGCTTCTGCCCCTCCTGCGGTTGGTCGGAGCGTGCCTCGGTCACCATCAGCAGCTGCCCCCGGTGCGGTGACGTCGCTGCGGCCGACACCGGACAGATCTTGAAGACCTTGCCCTTCCGCAAAGCCTCCGCCTACTCCTCCCGCGATCGTGCTGAACGGGCCGACGACCATGACGACCGCAAGCGGACGGTCTTCACCCTGCGAACCACCGTTGACGCCGATCCCGCCGACATCTCCGCGGCCTGGCGACTGGAGGATTTCCCGTTCGGGGTGGAGGTGCTGCGCCGCGCCGACATCCGCTGGGTCAACCTCGGTCCCGCCGAGCGCCATGGCGCTGCCCTGGAGATTGCCGGCGAAGAGGTGTCGGCCACCCAGTTCGATACCTGCACCCGGTGCGGGGTGGTGTGGGCAGCCCAAGCCGGAACCCACGGACGTGCCGACGTGCGCCACCGCGGCTGGTGCGCGCAGCGCCGCGAGCCCAGCGACGACCTCTGGACCTCGGTGGTGCTCACCCACCACCTGCGCACCCAGGCCGTCCGGCTGCTGGTGCCACCCATTGTCACCACCGACGCCACCCAGCTGGTCTCCTTCCGCGCCGCACTTCTGCTTGGACTGCGGGAGGTCCTCGGTGGCGATCCCGATCACCTCGACGTCGTCACCGCCGTCGACCCCGCGCCCGGACAGGGCCAACGCTGGGCGATGGTGCTGCACGACGTCGTGCCCGGCGGTACCGGCTACCTCAGTCGATTCACCGAGCCGGAAGAGGTACGGAGACTGCTGGAGGCAGCACTGGCGGTGGTGGCGACGTGTAAGTGCAAGAGCGAGGCTGTCGCTGCCTGCCACCGGTGCCTGCTCCCGCACGTCGCACCGTTCCAGGCACCACTGGCCCGGAGGGACCGCGCCGAGGAGCTGCTCACCCAGATCTTGCAGACCTGGGTCCCCAAGCGCATCCCCGCCCTTCGGTCCATTGTGGTCGGATCACACGACACTCCCATCGAACGCCGCTTCCGTGAGCTGCTGGTGTCTTGGGCGAAGTCCCGCGGGGCCAGCGTGTCCCTGCACGCCTCAAGTGAGGGCGACAGTGCCGAGATCGTGTTGTCCCCCGCGGACAACGGTCTGCGCTGGAACCTGGAACCCCAGGTCATGCACGGGTTCGTCAAGCCGGACTTCGAGCTCACCACCGACGACCCGGACTGTGTCAGCATCGCCGTGTTCTGCGACGGCGTGCGCTACCACACCAGCGGGGAGCACAACCGTGTCGCCGATGACGCGACCAAGCGTGCGGCGCTGCGGCACAGCAAACCGGAACGCCTCGTCTGGTCGGTGACCCACCGCGACCTCGACCTGTTCGAGACGAGTTTGAAGGACGGCGCGAGCACCCCACCCGCCTGGGCCGCGCCGGGCGTCATCCCCGCTGCCCTCGGTTTCGGGGAACAGCTGTGCGGGGTCGGTGACGCGTCCGTCACCGCGATGGTGGGCGACACGCTTTCCGTGCTCACCGAAGTGCTGCTGAAACCCGAGCAGGAGAAGTGGTCCGCCGCAGCCCGCAGCGTGGCCCTCGCCCTCGCCGACCAGCCCTCGGCTCACCCGGTCGCCACCACCTGTGCCGCGTTCGCTGAGCTAATCCGCGCCGACGCGCTCGGGGCCAGGCTCGAATCACCCCCGGGGAGCGAGCCGTTGGTGATGACCCGCACGCCCGGTGGTCTGCCGGTAGGAGTGGACATCAGGACTACCGACGACGTGCGGACCATCCTGGTCGTCGACGACCGGGACGCCACCGTCGGCAGCCCCGCGCAGGTCAGTGCCTGGCGTGACTGGCTCGCGTTGAGCAACCTGCTGCAACTGCTCGGTGACGTCGACCGGATGCAGGCCCTCAGCACCAGCCACGACGTGACTGAAGGTGTGTTCACCCCAGTGACCGACCCCGCCTGGGCAGCCGTCGCCGACGTCTTCGACGGTGACATCGCCGCACTCGCACGCGCCTTGGGTTCGAGCGGAACGCCGCTCGCGGAGCCAGGTCTGGAAGTCGCCGACGGTGAGCACACCCTGGACCTTGCGTGGCCGGACGCGAGAGTCGCGGTCGTCGTGGGTGCGGACCCGGGACGTGACCGGTGGATGTCCGAGCACCGTTGGACCGCCGTCGCCGCGGACGCCTCCGCGGTCAGAGCGGCCCTCGGGCTGATGGAGGCGACACCATGAGCATCGTCCTGACCAAAAAGTTCGAGAAGGACCTGCAGCTCGACGGGTCGATCAAGTCACGGGCGTGGGACTTCATGATGAAGCTCAACTCCGACCCCGATGGCGCCGGCTTGGACCTCAAGGTCCCCCAAGGTGTGGTGGACCGTCGGGTGCGCACGGCCCGGGTGGATCAGAAGTATCGCGCCGTACTGTTCGCGTTGCCGGAGCAGATGTTCGTGCTGGCGGCGATCAAACCCCACGACGAGGCGTACACCTACGCGGTCTCCCTGCGGCTGGACATCAATCCCGCCAACGGGGCCATGGAAATCATCCAAGAGGCGTCCATCCAGCGGGCCATCGAGCAGGTACGAGACAAACCCCGGCCCGATGATGCCCACCAGGTGTTGCCGTACTCCAGCGCGGAACTCGTCGATCTCGGGGTGCGCCCCGACGTCGCCGGGCAAGCGGTCCGGATCAGTACGGACGATGAGCTGCTCGCCCTGGTCGAGGACCTGCCGGGCTGGCAGCAACAAGCGCTGCTCGACCTTGCCACGGGCAAGAGCCTGCCGGACGTCCGTGCCGACTACGGCGTCGGGGACACCCCGACCCAGGACCCGACCGTCGCGCTGACCCGCGCGGTGACCCGGATGGAGTTCGTCCACATCGAGGGTGAGGACGAGCTACGCCGCATGGTCGAAGGTGACTTCGAGGAGTGGCGCACTTTCCTGCACCCTCAGCAGCGCACCGTGGTCGACCGACCCACCTACAACGGCCCCTTTCGGCTGGCCGGGGGTGCCGGGACAGGAAAGACCGTCGTCGCCCTGCACCGCGCAGTGTTCCTCGCCCAGCGGGCCGACCGGCGGGTCCTGTTGTGCACCTTCACCCGGACACTGGCCACCAGCCTCCGGGACCAGCTGCGCCGCCTCGCGCCCGCCGACGTCCTGGCCCGCATCGACGTGCTGGGGGTTGACCAACTCGCGCACCGGGTCGTCACCGACCACGACCGGTCAGTCGCACCGACCGTGGGCAATCAGGAGCGAGAGCGGCTTTGGCTTGAGGCTGTCGCGGGCTCCGGAGTCCCCGCCGAGCTCGCCACGGTGCTCACACCGGAGTTTCTCGACGCGGAGCTGCGCTCTGTGGTGCTCGGCATGCCCGAGATGACCCGCGAGAACTACCTGATCGCCAAGCGCGTCGGGCGTGGGGTGCGGCTCAACCGGGTCCAGCGAGCGACCGTGTGGCGGGTGGTCGAGAAGTTCCGACGCGAGCTCTCCGCCGAACGAAGTACCACCTTCGAGCTGACCGCAGCCCGCGCAGCCGACGTCACACAACCGCGCTACGACCACGTCGTCGTCGACGAAGGCCAAGACCTCAACGCCGCGCACTGGCGCCTCCTGCGAGCCGTGGTCGCACGCGGGCCGAACGACCTGTTCATCTGCGAGGACGCCCACCAGCGCATCTACGGCGAACGCCTCATCCTGTCCCGCTTCGACATCGAGACCCGCGGGCGCTCACGGCGCCTGACGCTCAACTACCGCTCCTCCTGGCAGAACCTCACCTTTGCGGTCGGGGTCATCAAGGGGGCAGAGGTCATCGACTCAGACGGCGAGACCGAGAGCGTGGCCGGCTACCGCGCAGCCTTCAGTGGACCCCCGCCCGTGACACGCGGATTCTCCGCACCCGCCCAGGAGGACGATTTCCTCGTCGCGACGGTGCGGACATGGCTCGAGCAGGACACCAGCGCCTCGACCATTGGTGTACTCGTCCGGCGCAGCAGCGACCAGGAACGGGCACGTCAGGCCCTGCAGGTAGCAGGCGTGAAGGTGCAACTGCTGGGCAAGGAGGCGTCAACCAACCCCGGCGCGGTAACCATCGCGACCATGCACCGCGCCAAGGGTATGGAATTCTCCCGCGTCGTCGTCTTCGGTGCGGAGGCGGGAGTGATCCCGCTCAGCTTCCTCGTTGACCACGTCCCAGCGGGGGAACGTTCGGCCGTGGAAGGGCGCGAGCGATCACTGCTGTACGTGGCGTGCAGTCGAGCCAGGGACGAACTCGTCGTCACCTGGGTCGGCGCACCCAGTCCGTTTCTGCCGGCGGCGTCATGAACAATGGAACCCGCTCCATTCAGCGAGTGCGGAACCGAACCGGCCGATAGCTTGGGCGTACTCCCCGTCGTTCCGAAGTGGCTCCGTTGCGGCGGAGTGGATACTTCTAACTCAGGCTGCATCAATGGGTGACTCGAAAAGAGGTTGTCCCGGGTCTCGTAGAAGTTGAGGTGGCGGTCCCCCGCTCGGCTCCTGCCGTGAGGTAGGAGTTGAGCGTCGCCAAGACACTCAACGAGAAGGG
>JAABUL010002402.1_pt1 | contig 31177 bp, 33 predicted proteins | sample 5559151 | NCBI WGS metagenome assembly JAABUL01 (sample SAMN10711876, study PRJNA513368) | rock metagenome | isolation source: Antarctica rocks | place: Antarctica: Victoria Land, Pudding Butte sud
TGAAAGGCATTCAAGAAAGAAGTTGCCTGTTCTGCTTTGGTACAGATAAATCTGCCGGAGTACTGACTGCTGTTTCGTTGTTGAGAGAGCCCATTGATCAAGTATTAGCGAGAGTTGACCAAAGTAACAACAGACGTCCTAACCTTCTTTAAGATGATTGCTTCAAAACTATAGTAGATGCTGCTTCAATGATTATTCACGATATTCTAGACATATATAATATATCCTCTTGAACGTAGCGATAGCATATCATAGTTTTAAGGTTTTGCTGAAATATTTGATTTCGGCAAAAAGTACTACCATTGACATGAAAAGGTACTCGTTAGAAACGAAAGGCTTTCTCCCCTCACTATCTTTTGCCTGCCCTTTGACATTTGGCATCAGTCGTGTGGTTGGCGTCAGACCTCCCAGAATCCGATCTTTCCAGAGACTTGGCCGCGACATTACGTGTGTTCTTGCCTAGCTCAAACATGTACTGTACTGTACTGCCCAGTCAAAAAAATACTTCTCGTTGCTCCGCCCCTACAATATCCCCTTTAATAGCTTTATGTATTAAGGTGTTTATCGATTTGAAAATCGCAGAATTCTGAAGATGGCTGTATCCGTGAGCCGCCTCCCAATCCTCCCTTCTGACCAGGCCAAGTCCTGCAGAAAGCCCAACCCATACTGCACGTCGGTGACTCACATATGTTGATTATGTAGTGACCACTCCAATACGGCCGTGGCGGTGGAGGTGATAGCTAGGAGAGTATTTAATTAGACGTAGTAATTAACAGCCAGAAATGCCAAGCAAGCACTGCTTGTGAGCGCAGTGAACGCTGCGGAGTAGCTAAACGCTTTCGCCCTCTTTGGAACGCAAACCCGGTCTGCATTTTGCTTTGACCTTGTCAATGACCCAGCTAGGTAGGCGCATTCAAACCGAAGAACCAGCTAACCGAAAGGAAGAGCACCAGAAGGTGCAATGAGTTTTGTGCAGTGTCAAGCGACCCCTCGGCTTGACTAAATTGAGTTGTGTGCCATTTAGATTCACAGACACTAATTGACTGGAGCACGAGCCATCTAGCAAAACAAACCAAGCTTCAAACATTCAAGGGTAGTACTTGCCTTCCGGAGTACTTTTTCCTCTCCAGGGGCTCACGTAAAGCAAGCCCCCTGGTGAGAAAGAAATCTTCCGCAGTAGCGCTTACCCCAACCCCAATCAAAGGAACCCAAAAGTCCCAGTCTCAAGAGTGGTGCAGCTGTTGCGCTGGAAGTTGGCGATCTGACTTAAATGCCATTGGCAACAAGTCGCCTGGTGAGATTTCATGATCTCTCGAAACCTTCTGATGCCCAACAAGGTATCTATCACAATTGTAGGTCAGCAAAGGAAGTCGTTCTAACAAGACACATCGAGGGATTTTATATATCAAGCCTAATAAGGTATGCAAAAGCTAGAAAGAGAAGCTAATCTTGGTTTGAGCAGTTCGATCCGAAATCTCGCTATAGTCATCGTAGCGCTACGCTAGAGCCTGAAGAGAGCTTAGGCTATCAAGTGATCCATGTTACAGCTAAGCAATTGGGTATCTGGTTATCGACCTCGAGCGCCAGACCTGTAGCATTCTGTAAGCTTACGGCAAACATAATGAGATACAGATATGAGCAAAGAAATGCATGCTAATTCGTATTCCACCGTCTCCGTTCATCGTACAACATCTCGTATGCCAGATCTTGTCTCCGTCACGGTAACTCAATAGTTGAATGTTGCACAGGAGAGAGCCATCAATCGATTGTGATCGGATCTTCGTTAGATGCACCACCAGACATTATGAAAACATTAGCTAGCATTTGCTCCCTCACTGGCGGCAAGGGAGCTCTCCTCGGGGTCTTTGATTGTTTGGTCGGTAGAGCTGGATCAGCAGAAGCTTGAGCAAGTTTCGATTTTCTTGCGTTTGTTGATGTTTTAGTAGTGACATCTGGGAACTTCGCTTTATGTTGAGCAAGTACTTTTTGCCGACGTTTTTTGGTGATAGAATTACCAACACCAGCAATACCTGGGTATTGACGCTTCAAAGTGGAAGCCCTGCACAGGCTGCGCTCACCGGTGACTTTCTTTGAAGACTTGCTCTCAAGTATAGAAGGCGCTTTATTAGGATGCTGTTCCTGAGGGGTTCCCTTCCCGTGTGGTTTTAAAGCTCCAGCGTTGTTCTTCTCTAAAAGCTTGGTGGCTTTCTGGTGGTTGGGCTTCACCGCGTTCTTTGCCTTCGCCGTCGGTTTTGGGAAAGGATTAACGACACCTGGCATAACGGGGTTGACAAAGAGATTGGGGTTTAGACATGAGATATGCTCCTTCGTAGAGGAATATTCGATAACTAAGCGGTTGGTGCCGTCACGAGTGGCGCCTTGTAGATCTCTGTCCGAAAGCTTCTCAGACAATATCATGAAAACAATAGTGGAACCCCTTACTTTGAAACGTGAATTCGGTCATCCCAGCGTTGTGTATAAAGACCCAGGAGATGGTTTCGTTGCCATGTAAAAGCTTCATACTCTCCTCCAAGTAGCCAGTCCAGTAGACTTGGGCGCTTCATCAATCTCGTTGCTTTCAAAAGTTCTGTATGAGCTCGCGAGAAGCGACTAAATATAAGTGAAACATTCTTTGAACCTCCAGATACGTCGTTATCAGGTTTGTTAGGGTCCATGATGGCTAGCCGATCTGCTTTGTTGGCCTGATATATGGGCTTGCGGTAGGAAGATCGGTGAAGCTCATGCTTATCATGTCGGTCAGTATCTTGATGAGATGGAAGTCACAAGCCAGCACGTACCTTGTTGAAATAGCCAGGGGGATTCATCATGATACCAGTTCGTGTAATATCAAGTCGATTGCCATAAAGGTCCAGAAACTCGATTAGCATTTCTCCAAGATGTTCTTCGGGAATCAACTCTCCAGCCTGTACGCGTGGCATGTTCTGCAGCATACTCGTCACCAAACAAGTGACTGAAAATCCACCAAGCCCTCCGTTCATGACCTCATTCAGCCCTCTCATCATCAGAAATTGTTTGATCAGCGTTACCAAGATTGGCATCGCAGGGTATTGTTTTTTCCAAGCTGAGAAGGTCTTATTGGCTATAAGCCCTGTATCATTCTCAAAGGAGACGTCAACTTTGATGGAAGTAATCCGGTCAACAAACTTTACGATCGGCACTTTGGCCCCAACGATGACTTCTACTGAGCCAGCTTTGGCTACCTTCGCGTCATGAAGGTACCTACCGAACTTACGCATCTGGCCATTGGTTTGGCAGGCCAGCTTTTGACCCAGGTTTCGATATTGATCCGAGATTATGACAAGGTCCATGTCGGCGTTTGGTAGATATAAACCAGCAGCGAAAGACCCGAAACAGTGGATATTACACTGTGGAAGGTGGTTCTTTACGGCTATCTGCAACCGATCTAACAATTCTTCCCGGACAGTCTGCTCGAACTTCTGAGGTCTAACGAACTCGTAGAAGTCGCAAATCTCCTTATGTAGCCTGTTAGCACAAATTAGCAAAATGTGAGCGTACAATGAAGTTACAAATCTTACCGAAACCCAGCGTTTTCAGTCGGTCTATCGTCTCTGACAAGCCAAGGCGTAGGGTGTGTCCCTCTGTTCGGCATCCAATCTTGAAGTATAGATCCACTAGGCATTCCGGGCTTGCGCTTCTTAGAGTGTGGCAGCTCACCTCTAATCTCGTCGTCATGAGTTCTTTTACGATTGCCAAGCGCAGTATCGTAATCTGGAATGTCCAACGTGAAGTTGCTAGGCTCGACTAGTAGCTTCTGCGGTTGGTATGGCGAACTCGTTTCATCACCCGGCAATCGTGCATCGAGTACACTATGAGGAACTTCTGTGTTATGCCCATGCCCATGTAAATGATGGAGATGACTGAATTGGCGAGGCCCTCGTGGAGCCTCAGGAAAATCCCTTACATCGTATGCAGAGTTCTTGCCGTTGCTGAAGCGATTTATGGCCTCGTCAGCTGAAGCGTCTTCCTCCTCCAAACCAAAGGAGATGAAGTCGTCATTGGCTACTACCTGGCTTTGTACGTAACCTCCTTTCTCAGATATAATGCGGGCTTTGCGAATTATTTTAACAACATCTTTCCGCTTTCGCTGGGGCTCGTCAAGCGGTGGAAGCACAGTGTAAGGATCTGGATTGGACCACTGTGGGGCGGCATTCGCTTCTTTGAGCCCCTTAGTGCCAGGTTCAAGGGCTCGTCTCTTCGATGGTGGTTCAAACGCATCCTCTCCAAGCATACCTTGGAACATTTCTGCAGTCGGTGGCGCTACTTCGTCTTTGTCGGAATTAGACTCATCCATCTGTTCCTCACCGCTATCGGATACATCATCGGCAGGAAGGAAACGTCCAGCACCATTCTGATCATCCGCCATGCCCAGCATTTGTTCAGGTGTATCTCCTCTTCTCAGTTTTAACAAAGGCCTATCAGCAGTAGCAGTACGGTAACCACGCCCACGTTGGTTTTGATTTAGATTGGTTTGATTCCTTCTGCTATGATCGTCACGGTTGCGCTCAGGTCGGTATTGGTTTTGGGAACGCCCCTGTCCATTTTCGCGCATTGCATACTGTTTCGAGCGTGTTGGCCTGTATTGATCGCTGTCGTGAGGGTACTGAGGAGCGATGTCATTGTTGCGAAACGTAAACTCATTTCTTTGAGGAAAACTCGGTTCCCTGTCTGATGGTCGCCATGAGTCACCACCGCGGTATGTGTTCATGAGAGGTGGCGGGCCCCGGGGAAGGGGAGGCATCTCCGAAAGAGGTGGGGGAGGTGGGAGGTCGTGCAGAGAAGGTAAGTAGGGTTGGTAGTCTCCTGGTCGGTAGAAGGACATCTTCGCCGTTTTCTGGTTCCGACAAGGGTTGGGTATACTGCTTTGTAAACCTAGATGTGGTGTAGGTAGCGAAAGTTTCAAGATAAATGAACCTTCAATGCTATCACCTCAGAGATGTTTGGGAGAAACAACGTGGACTGGAGGACTTTCTGCTTCGCCTTCTACACTTGGTCACCTTAGCCTTACCAGTTGTAAAGCCCTTCAATGACACCTTTGCTCGGACATGCACATGGTAGCTAATCTTGGACGTTGGGCAGTGTTGCAGTCCCCATGTTGTGCTCGTACGCGCATCCAAATTCTGTGCTTATCGTGGGGCAATTGAAATTAAAAATCGTCATGCATTAGATCTTGCGACCAAGGATTATATAAGCGACTAATGTCCCGTGTTTGCCTTGGCTATGTTCATTCGTGGTACTCCGTACAATTCACGGATAATTCACAGCAGTTCAATAATATCACGTTGCCTCCGCTCCATTTACAGCTTGTAGCTCTTCTACCGGACGGTGCGAACATGCAATATCTAATTGTTGGAAACAGGGAACAGTACTATTACCCCTGTGTGGTTGGCAATCTCGCTTAGCCCTATAGGGCGCGGCAGTCAGAGTTTTCACCTCCTTCATTCCTCCTTCATTCCTACTTTCTAGAGTAGTTCAACCAATATATACACATGCATATACTCCTTCTGACCCTCATATACCAACACTAATATATGAGATGAACAATGGGGAAACGATCTGTTGCGAGCAAGCTGTTTTGCAGCACTCAGTTCTAAGACTGTCGAGAGGATTTGCATTGAGATGTTTTAGAGCAATGGAGGTAATGTTTGCTTTGTTCAGCCACCAGTGCGGTATCATATCGCTAACATTAAGGAATAGTTTAGGAACTTAGATTGCTAAAGAATGCCCCTTTCCGTGAAGAAACTAGGCGTAATCAAGATTCCTGCTCAGTGTGACGAGAGAGAATCAAATATCGAACTCAATGCGGCGATGCCGAGAATAGAGTTGTGAAAATCGTAGAGTTGCTTGCATCCCACATAGACGAGGGAGCAATAGACGGAGACGATTGATTATGATGTGTTTTGGTGATCATGAAAGCGCTGTATCGGGCATTTTTGCTTTTACCATTGCCCATTCCTTAAGCCCCCTGCCTAAGCGGGATATCAACGCCTTATTTTGAGCGTTCTCCTCGAAGCTGACCCTTTCTGTCCACCACTCAAGCCAAGATTCTGCTCGGGCTCCACTTTCTGCATGCAACAGCCCTACGCTCACATCAATCAAGCCGGGTCTTTCGTCACAGTGCCAAAATACAGTAGCACCGCAGCTTCTACAGAACTCTCGGTAGATGCCTTCAGAACTTTGGAACCGCCTCAGCGTACCCATAGTGAAGTCGAGGAGCTGCCCATTAGCCTGTAGAATATTGGTCTTAGGCACAAATGCCCACACCTGAATGTCGTAGCCGGATGCTAGCCGACATGAATTACAAGCACATGTGCCGGCAAGATACTTGGTACCATCCTCACGGAGCCACCATTTGACATCTCCTATATTCTCCGAAGATCCAGAGAGGTATGGAACAAGTAGATCAGGCCATGGGGAAGACAGCTCTGTTGAATGCCTGTCAGGACGAGTGATCTGGAACTGGACGCCACCACAGAGGCAATAACCCGGCAGTTTGGGGCCCGACTCAGTGCTGCCAGTTCTAGGAATTACCGGTAGAGCCGTTGATGTATGTTGGATCCGTCCGCTTTTATGTGGCTGGTCCTCCCCAGGTGCAGTATCGCGAAGCCAAACACTCAACCCCTCGTCTTTTGTGTCCGTAACATACTTGTGTCGCTTCAACTCCACAATGTTGTCAGACCTTCTGAGGATACCTGTGCAAATGCTAGCCACATCAGGGTTTGTGGTCATGTCATATATGGAAGCGCCACATTGCTCGCAGAAAAATCTTGTCTTGTATGTGGATGATTTGTAGCCCTTTAACTTGCCACGGACTTGAAGAGAAGATGAGTTCTTGGGTAAGGGAACGGTTGAAACACATAATAGGCCCGTAGAATAGCGACAATTGTCGCATTGACAAAGACTAATCGGTAAAGGTAATGCTGACGATGAGACACAGACAGAACCACTGATCCGACGGCATGCACAAGAGATTTCCAATGTCGCGTTCTCTATGAGACCAGATTGAGCCATTCAACAGACATGTAGAGAACAGATTGTGATAACATTACTTGTGAGAAAGTCAACCAAAATGTTTATGGGACGTTAACAAGTTATCGTATCGTGAAGGTTCGGCCTTGAGAGCTTCAATCATCATCCCCCAGTAGCCCCACGTCACACAACCCACTACTGTATTTCGTACTGTACCGTGGAAAATGTTGGAAACAGGGAACAGTACTGTGACCCCTGTGGTTAGTAATCTCCGCTCCTAGCCCTATAGGGCTGGCGCTAGGGAGGTTTAGAGTTTTCACCTTCTTCCTCCCTCCATAGTTCCTATTTTCTAGAATAGTTCAACCAATATATACACATGCCTATCTACCCTATGACCTCGTATGCCAAGAGAAAATAACTAGCGTCTCTCCTCCAGGCCTTTCCAATCCGCCACAGTCAAAGCGGCCATGGAACCGGGCGTAGTAGCTACTGCCTATGCAGCTAAGACAGCCGTTGAAGGCGCCGTTGGTGCTGGTTTTGCTATCGCCAAACCCACAATACCTTTGAAAGCGAGCTGGAAACGCATTCCTACAGGTGACCCTTTGCCGCGTTCGTCACACTCACTTTCAGTCACCAAGGGAAAAGCGTATGTCTTCGGCGGCGAGGAACAACCGCGAGAACCTGTGAGCAACGATATGCATGTCTACACCTTACCATCATCAGGCGTCTTAGAAGCGGATTACAAAAAGGTTGCTGCAGAAGCAAATCCAGACGGAGGAGGGGTCCCGCCGCCAAGGGTTGGGCACACCGCGAACGCAATTGGCGACAGAATATATGTCTTTGGGGGGAGAGGCGGTAAGGCTATGCAGCCATGGGAGGAGAAAGGTCGTATTTGGGTCTACGACACTAGATTGAACTGCTGGAGTTTCTTAGATCCTCTTAGCGGCTCACCATATCCTGCAGCAAGATCATATCACGCTTCCGCCGCCACGCTGCATCCTCAAAAAGGTAGCCAAGACCACCGAGAAAACCCTGTTGGATCGCCTGACCCTGAAGTTCATGGCACCATCTTCATCCACGGAGGATGCCCCGCCTCAGGACGTCTGGCCGATGTTTGGGCTTTTGACCTGGCAGCGCGGATCTGGTCACCATATCCTGAAGCACCGAGTCCTGCAAGAGGCGGGCCTAGCTTGACCTTCACACAAAATCGGCTCTACCGCTTTGGAGGCTTTGATGGCAAAAAGGAGCTGGGTGGACTTGATTTCTTGGATATTTCAGTTTCAGATTCAGGCGATAAAGCGGGAAAAGGTGAGTCTACTATCGTACAACCTACTGGGAAATGGGAGACCGCCATGCCTCCAAATGCTACACAAGAACCCGGGGACCGGAGCGTCGCAGGATTACAGCGTATCACTACAGGTCAAGGTCGGAACTATCTACTATTGTTTTTAGGTGAAGGGGATCCGAGCTCTCTAGGTCATGAAGGTGCTGGCAAGTTCTGTAATGATGTGTGGTCTTATCAGTTGCGATCAGATGGAATGACTGCCGCGAGCCTCAAAGATGCTACAAGACAATTGGTTGGCGCAAAGACAGGTGAAGGATCTTGGGCGCGAGTCGAAATACCAGAAGCTTCAATGGCGGAAGGGGAACACGAACGACCCGGTCCACGGGGCTGGTTTGCGAGTACACAGCATGATCTTGATAGGTTTCGTATCATATTGTGGGGAGGCATCAAGAGCGACAATGTACGGGCGGGTGATGGTTGGATCCTCACTGTCGAAGTATAAGCAGTGCCGTCTGATCTTGACGTAACTTGCGACCATGATGCCGTATCGCAAGGTTCTGAATGTGCTACGAAGGACAACAACGAGGATGGCACCGACGTGAGGCGCCATAGAGCTCGACTAAGAGATTCGTAGTTTCTCTTATCAGGAGCTCCTTGTTTGTACGACTTTACTTGAGGCCCCCTGCGAGCGCGGTTGCAAGCTGCTCTTCGCATACATGACCTCATTATTTGAACGTTCATTGAATGCTGTCTTAACGAGAGATAATGGAGTCAGGACTCCTGGCTTCCATGATGGCCTTCGAAAAACCGCACTAGACTCCAAGAGCCACATCTGTAGGCGGAGATGAGTTGGGAGTATATGACCTCGACCGTTATATTGGCCCGCGTCGCATAGTGGCGGCCGCGATTAGGTCTGCTTCTTCTCATTTTCTAGTTCTCTAAGCTTCCAGCTATGAGAATCCGAGGGAGATATGTGATAGTTTGACCCTTCATAGGGCTTTCGCAATGAATATCATGATATTGAGGTGCAAGTCCTTTGTCGAAATTAAATCAATTCCATTGGCTTGGTATGCGGTGTCGTTTCTTTCACGTATTCATTGGGTTTTGACGTGTATGACACTTGTAGCAATAAGCAGGAAGTCTGCTGTACACTGTCAAAAGAGCTTTCGGTTCAAATCTCTTATTGGACGAGTCGATGCCGGCATAAGCTGTGTGATCCTCTGGTTCCATCTAGCCGTCTTCAGAGCCTATGCAACCTTTAAGGATACAATAAAATCAAGTTTCGATAAACTACTAACAATTCTATCTATCATTCCCGGTTTAATACGTCTAGAACAGCTTTTATTTCGATCTGAGCGGAATCATGTCAAGGCATCCTCCTACGTTGAGAATTTCCCCATCGAATATTGGGGATGTTCTTGCGAAACTAGGAGCTCAACCGGGGCGGACTTTGCCATGCTGCACGAAGTCGAGGCTCAATCTATAGTGAGATCGTGTTTCGCTCTACTGATGGGTCTAGAGACCAAATCCAGCAATATCCTAACTCTCAGAAGGTACACAGATCTCTATATCTGCAAAGCTTTCTCAACGACCTGGACAATGGTCCAGGTCTTGGTGAGTAAGCTCTCTCCAATATCTACATATCGCTCGATGGTGAAGCCAATCAAGAAACCACAAGATGTGTTTGTGAAACCAAAATGTTGCACGAGTAGAAGGATTTGTGCTACCAAATCTGGCGTTCTCTTTGAGGTAGTTGGTGGGTCTCGAACTCTGCCTAACATGGTGTCAGATGTCGTTGATGGTTCCTCGTTCCTTCCCTTTTTCCTATCTTGTAAAAATACGCCGCGACAACCAAGTAGGTGTACTGTTCCCTAGTCTTCTCCAGCGTGACTTGCCCAAACTATGGCTGTGGTGCTTCCTGTTCTTGTCCATGAGTCTCTGCCCTTCCTACATTGGTTCAAACCAGATACACCTCGAATTACCATCTTTATCTTCATCTCCTGCCAATAACAATGCCAAGCGTTCTTCTCCGCGCCTCGGTCCTTATGCTTTATCATAACCTGAATACCTTACATACGCCTTGGTAAAGCAGATACCTCCTATAGCCTGCAAAAATGACAACAACCTCTCTTTTAAGTGATGATTCTGATCAGGTCAAAGAGTGCGACAAACCCACCAAGGTATATCTCGTGATACTCTGCTAGAGACTTGACTATTCACATGTGTATAGCCATCTTTGAATGTCAAGTCTGGCAAGATTGAGCCTCAACGCTACGAATCCAACAATCGCCGCCCTCTAACGCCTTTACTCTCCTTCTGTCAATTGAATCCTTTCGAGGCCACTAGTGGTGGTAGCACAAGTAGCCCATTATATCTCAGTCCACCAGCACCTGGCGACGTCTTTAGTCCTCCCCCACAGAGAGAAGGAGACGGCTACTTCGGAGCAAACACGCACCAGCGTACCAAGGGAAAACCAGTGGTTTCATCTGCTAAAGTACTAGCACAAGGACCACGTGTGCTAAGCTTTGAGACATTGCCGCATCGGTGTACTGCATCTGGGAGAACACAGCCAGACTCGAACGATGATGTGGATGAGCACCAAGCTCACAACCATGGATCTATCGCTGTAAGAACATTGCGAAGGTACAGTGAGGCCAGTGTGAACGCAGAGAACCTGAGACCTCCCCCTTTACTAGAATCTATTTCCAGCACCTTGAAGATGCTCTTCGCGTCCAAGGACACGGGTGCTTTTGAAGTTCCCTCCAATGAGGATGTTGAAGGCACAACAGACGAAACATCTTGGAAGAAAAGCAAGAACAGGATAAGCCACGCAGCTATGGATCGGCGACGAGCAAAAGCCAAACAACATACAAATCCTACTGCAAGCTTGAACATACCAGCGACAATTACCTTAAGGAAAGCCAGCGCGTCGTATCAATCAGAACCAAAGACAGGCACAAATAAAGAAGCTGCAACTGCCGAAATCGTGCATGAAAATGGTCTTGCCTTCCGGACTGCCGTAACTGCGATAGCCTTCCAAAGCAGACCACTTGACTCCACACGTATGTTTTCTTCTGTAGAACACGAAGCTCGCAGGATGAAATTCCTAAAATATGCTAGCGATGAGTCCGGGGCCGCGAGACAGAGAGCAATGTCTATGACGGAACTCGGTGGAACTTCGGAGGTACCGCGGCACAGCTTACTAGCTGAGACTGGTCTCACCCTTCAAGAAGCCCATCGAGATCCTGGCAAGTTCACCACCAGCCCAAATTCGAGGAGACACTCGGTCTCAGCGGCTGGGATCCTTCGCCGGCTCAGCACCATTAGAGCTGGTCTTCGAGGCAGTGTGCATGAGATTATTTGGCAAGAAGATCAGACTCCTAGTGGCGCAAGCTCTCAGACCTCTGTAAGCCCTACTCGGAAGGAGTCACTACCAGGAATTACCAACCATGGCACCGAGCGAAGACCTTTCAACGGTGGCTTTGGGGGAACAGAGCTCATTTTTGGGGCTGCAGCACTCTCAGGCCATGGTTCCTCTTTTCAAGAAAAGCAGAGCGTCTTCCACGATACAATGTTGCATCTAAGGCAATCATACGGAAACATATTCGACTGGTCTTGGAATGAGCATCCACCTGGGATAACCAATTCCAATCCGCATCCTACCGATCCACCAAATACTGCGGAGCCAAACAGTAACTCCGATTCAAAAGAAAGAAGGCCTTCAATCTCAAAAACATCCAGGATCCAGTCCTTCCCACCTCTATCTCCACGTAAACACACCTCTGAGTGGCGCAAAGCTCCACTACCGGACCTCAACGATCCCGCCGTTGGCCGGGCTCCACACGAGCTCGCGAAGCTCAAGTACCCTGATGGTTTCGGTAGCCTCATGGACCAGGGACTGGATATGTACTCCAGCATCTCAACTGCTGTAAATGCAAGCATGGCGTCGGATGTTGATGCAGGCCTGGTCAAAAAAACAACTGATGCATATTCTAAGATTCCACATGCTGGAAGTGGGATTATGATGTCGGTTGGAAACGGGGCTAAAGGTCCGAAAAGGAGCAAGAGCGTTAGCTATGCTCCGTTACCAGTAGCAAGAATGGGAGCAGAGGGCAAAGCGGGGAGTTCTATTGGCGTTAGCTCACACAAAAGAGTGGCGCGATAGCGGGGGATTGCAATTTTGGACCTACCGTTCAAGCTCGATCTGATCTGTACTACAGGAGCACTGGTTTCAAATGCGGCTGAGTGATAAGTCGTGCGCACGAAGCGAGTGAAATGGCAACGTAGCTCGACTATGGTGTCCGTTCTCAAATGGTTATGCAGCCCTTTGCAGAGGAAAAACCAATGAATAAAACTAGAACTCAACCCGGTAATGCTCTATTTCAACAAGTTATATCTCTAGAGTGGTCTATGAGGCCGCCAGTGTTTCTTTTGCTTCATGATACCCCTATCTCCTGGCAAGCTGTATATCTGACATGTTAGAACAAAGATCGATTAACGTTGCATAAGGCATGAATTCATCCTGCATTGCGTCATGGGGATCTTCTTGGCGATGCTCCTTTGCAGTTTCCTCGTGCGAGTTCTAAAATCTCATGTGGCTAGTTGATAATAATATCGTAAAAGATATTTTGCGAAAATTATACCGCGATAATCTTTGATAATGCACAAGCTCTGCAAGTGTACCTAAGAAACAGGGCGGTTTGAGCACCATTCAAAATTGATTTATTCCTTTTCGCCATGGTTCGCTTGGAATACTGGGAGCACCATACCATGTAATCCTCGATATGCCGGCGGCTCAGGCGGTTTCCAGCTTTCCAATACAGATGGCTCAGTCAATTCGTATACCTCTACCCCAAGGGGCCGACAAGAAGCCAGCATCTTTTTCTCATCGCCACTTTGCTCCCAGCCCCAAGCGGAGAGATCTCCACCAGGGCATGTGCTCAACGCACAGGGAACATCGATTTCGGCAAAGAATTCGAAGAAATCCCCTGGCTTTGCTGGCGACGGTTCCCTAAGATGGATTAGTTATTGAGCGGGAGCACAGCTATTGGTCGAGGTTTCACATGAAGTATTCACCATATTTGTTTAAGCCGGTAACTTGGAAAACATTGAGGACGTCATGGACGTCTGATTCGTTCAAGCCATACGGTAGTATAGCACGCGTTAGATTTGAATGGCAGTGGTAATCGAAGCCGTCTCCACTCAACATTTGATTGACTTCTTCAGGTCAACGAGACACCTCTTCTCAAAGCTGAGTTGACTCACCATACGGATCACACCGAGTACCGAGCAGATCATGGACACGACCACCTACTTCGTCCACTCCGTATCCGCTAAGAGAGTCCCCTGTTATAGTGACTAGAGGCCTCATATAGGGCAGGCAGCTCCAGAGACGATCAAACTTGGTGACGTGCGAACGATGAAGCTGCCTAGTTCTCGCGGCCCAGAACCTCTCCCGTGAATTGCTAGCATTCCAGATGTTGAGATCGCCTACTTGAGGCCCATATGGTGTGGTTAGACGGCACACATGGCCTTTTGGAACGTTCCAAGCTCGGCCTGAGCGTATGGGTACATTGAACGACTGGACGAGCTCTCTTGCTGTTGACTCCCCAATCTTTGTGTAAAGCTCCTTGTCCGCATGCAGTGGAGACTCAGGCCCAGATGCTTGATAAGCCGGGGCAGGATTTCTTTTCTCAGGTAAAGGCATTATAGTTGATACAAAGAAATTGAGTCTTGCATGGAAATCATGAATATGAAAACTCCAGAAGCAACGGTAAGGCCGTCAAGCTTCGGGGCTATTTTCCCATTTAGCCGCTTCATGCGGGGCTAAAAGGTCACAAGATTCTCGTCCACTAATGTTCCTAACACCGTCGATACGCAGTTGTGGAAATCATCAAAGCGCATCCAAACAGTGCTCTGAAGTTACTGCTCTACACTAAACTTCACCCCTCCTTTTGATATCTATCCAAGAACCGTATAGTGCCCGTCTTTAGCGGCCGTGGCAGTTGCCGTTAGCGCTGTCTTCCACCGTTATCAAGATGGAGGTGTTGAAAGCCCCAACACGCATCGTCGTCAAGATCATCACAAATCCAGATGGTGATCCAATACCACCCTACGTTCTCTATGTCCTAAGAACTCCATGGTCAATTAGCATGTCTCAACAAAGCTCAGACACGCTGAATCGTACGTTCACGGAGCTCAAGTCAAAAGATGAGGAACGTAGGCGGCTGGCGGCATACGATTTGTACCAGCTTGTGTCTACAGCATCCAGAGGTAAGACTGATAAGTCACTTCCAATGCACAATCTAACAAGATCCAGAGCTATCTCCGGATAGGTTCCAAGAATACTACAATAATGTTCACCATCGGATTACTCAGCTCATTAACAGTAACGACACAAACGACAAGATTGGCGGTATTCTTGCGGTAGATCACCTTATTGCTTTCGCTGGCGATGACGCAGCTCAAAAAACCTCCCGCTTCTCTGGATACCTACACGCTGCATTACGAAGCAACGATAATGCAGTCCTCATCTTTGCTGCCCGTGCGCTGGGCCGTTTGGCAATACCTGGAGGGGCGCTCACCGCCGAATTGGTTGAAAGCGAAGTGAAGTCTGCATTAGAGTGGCTACAATCAGATCGACAGGAGAGTCGAAGATTTGCTGCGGTGCTCACTATTCGTGAGCTTGCGAAGAACTCACCGACGTTACTCTACGCATTTGTCCCCCAGATTTTCGACTGCATATGGCCCGCCCTCCGAGATCCCAAGGTCCTTATACGCGAGACTGCCGCAGAAGCTGTTGGCGCTTGCTTCGAGATCATATCCGCCCGCGATGCCACGATGAGACAGCAATGGTTTTCTCGCATGTATGAGGAAACTCTACAAGGGCTCAAGTCCGGCAACCCTGAGATCATTCATGGCTCTCTACTCACGATCAAGGAGCTTTTATCTAAAGGAGGCATGTTCATGCATGAGCATTACAAAGAGGCTTGCGAGGTCGCTCTCCGTCTAAAGGAACACAAGGAAGTTAGAATTCGGGCTCAAATTGTTACTCTGGTGCCAATCCTAGCAGGCTATGCTCCACAAGAGTTTGCAGCGAATTATCTCTACAAATTCATGACCCATCTGCAAAACCAGCTGAAGAAGGACAAAGAACGAAATGCTGCGTTCATAGCTATCGGCAAGGTTGCCAACGCTGTTGGAAGTGCTATCGCGGGCTATCTCAATGGCATCATTGTCTTTGTTAGGGACGCCCTTAGTGTCAAAGCGTAAGTCGACCTCTTCCTTTGAGGACTTGCTATGCTAACATTGCTTAGGCGGAACCGTGTCGGCACGGACGAGGCTCCAGTTTTCCAATGCATTAGCATGCTAGCGATTGCTGTCGGCCAGAGTCTGAGCAAGTACATGGAAGCATTGTTGGACCCAATGTTTGCGTGTGGCTTAAGCCAATCACTGACCCAGGCTCTTGTTGATATGGCCCACTATATTCCTCCCATTAAGCTGATGATTCAGGAAAAGCTGCTAGATCTACTCAGCCTTGTTTTGTCGGGACGGCCGTTCAAGCCTTTGGGGTGCCCCGAGAACAAGCCTCCACCTATCCCTGCCTTTGCCAAAGATTTTAATCTGCAGGCGGACCACAAGGACACGGAGATAGCCCTCGCGCTGAATACTCTCGGCACTTTCGACTTTGCTGGTGCGTATCTGTTCTGTGCTTAATCCTGTCTCTACGCACAGATAGGCTGACTGTAACAATAGGCCACGTATTGAACGAATTTGTACGAGATGTCATTATACGTTTTGTCGATAGTAACAACGCCGGCATTCGGAAAGCAGCGGCTCTCACCTGTTGTCAACTTTACATCCGTGACCCTATCATCCATCAGACTAGCTTTCATGCTATTAGAGTGGTGGGAGAGGTTATCGAGAGACTTTTGGCTGTGGGTGTGGCAGACACAGATCCGGATATCCGGCGGACCGTTCTTCTTTCACTCGATACCAAGTTCGACCGACATCTGTCCAAGCCCGAGAATATCCGGTCTATTTTCCTTGCTGTCAACGATGTTGATTTCGAAGTTCGGCAGGCTGCAATTATCATAGTTGGCCGATTGACCGACGTAAACCCGGCGTTCGTCTTTCCACCGCTTCGAAAGCTTCTGGTAAATCTCATGATGGGAATCAGCTATTCTCACGATTCCAGATACGAAGAGGAAAGTGCTAGACTGATCAGCCTTTTCGTTGCAAATGCAAAGGACATAGTCATACCCTTCACTGACCCTCTGGTTAAGACTCTCCTACCCAAATCAACCGATACTAACTGTACTGTTGCCGCAACCACGATTAAGGCAATCGGAGAGCTTGCGACCCTTGGTGGTAGAGACTTGCTTCCGTTCATACCCAAGCTCATGCCCACTATCATTGATGCTCTACAAGATCTTAGCTCGCAGAGCAAGAGAGATGCAGCATTGCATACTCTGGGCCAATTGGCAAGCAGCTCGGGTTACGTTATACAACCATACAGTGATTACCCGCATCTACTGGACCTCCTCGTGAACATAATCAAGACAGAACAACAGGGGGTTTTACGGAAGGAGACCATCAAGCTTCTTGGTATCCTGGGTGCTCTTGACCCATACAAGCATCAGCAGATTGTGGAGACGAGCCCAGAGATCCGGTTGAAAAACGATGTCCAATCAATCTCCGACGTTGCTCTCATCATGCAAGGACTGACGCCATCCAATGAAGACTATTATCCTACCGTCGTCATGAACACCCTGTTACAAACAATGCTAAAGGACGTTTCTTTGGCTCAGTACCATTCAGCAGTGATTGATGCTATTGTAAAGATTTTCGAAACTCTGGGTCTGAAGTGTGTACCCTTTCTGGCTCAAATAATTCCAAGCTTTGTAATCGTTACACGGAATGCACCCTTAACTCGCCTTGAGCCGTATTTTAACCAGCTTGCGATCCTTGCCACCATCGTGCGTCAGCACATCCGGCCCTTTGTCAAACCACTGCTGGACCTGGTTGTCGAATTCTGGTCAACTTCGACGCAGATACAAGCTACTGTACTTTCTCTCGTCGAAGCATTGTCAAGATCACTTGAGACGGAGTTCCGCGTTCATATTGCAAAAATACTTCCGCTTATGTTGGGCATCCTTGAGACAGATAACAACATCCGGCGAACAGCTTCCGAGAAGGTGCTGCATGCAATATTGGTTTTTGGCGAGTCGAGTGAAACATATATGCATATGATCATTCCCATGCTCGTACGGATGTTTCAGAGGCAGCTAAATCCAGTTCCTATACGGAGATCCGCAATTGAGACCATTGGCAAGATCTCACGAAAGGTCAACCTGTCGGATTATACATCCTTGATCATCCATAGCTTGAGCGACATCCTGGTAAACAAAGAGCAGATCCTAAGACAAGCGGCACTTGACTGTATCTGTGCTCTGATATTTCAGCTTGGTCAAGAATTCAAGCTTTACATCAATACTGTCAAGAAGGTCCTTGTCGCCAGCCACATTCCTCACCAGAGCTATGATATCCTTGTATCAAAACTGCAAAAGGGAGAGCCGCTTCCACAAGATCTCAGCCCGGAAGATCACTACGGTAGGCTAGGTGACGACTCCAATTTTGCGGACATCGGGCACAAGAAGCTTCCTGTTAATCAGGAGCATCTGAAAAACGCATGGGAAGCATCCCAGAAGTCTACCCGCGAAGACTGGATAGAGTGGATGAGGCGATTCAGCGTCGAACTTCTCAAAGAATCCCCGTCGCACGCACTGCGGGCTTGTGCCGGTTTAGCAGGTGTTTACCAGCCACTGGCCAAAGATCTATTTAATGCAGCCTTCGCATCCTGCTGGACGGAGTTGTACGACCAGTACCAGGACGAACTTGTGAAATCCCTCGAAACAGCAATAACCTCACCTCATATACCGCCTGAAATCTTACAAATTTTGCTGAACCTGGCAGAGTTCATGGAGCACGATGATAAGGCTCTCCCAATTGACATTCGGGTTTTAGGGCTGTATGCGGCTAGATGCCACGCTTTTGCAAAAGCTTTGCATTACAAGGAACTTGAGTTCGAAGAAGAAAAGACGCCAGGCACAGTCGAGGCTCTTATCTACATCAACAATCAGTTGCAGCAATCGGACGCAGCTGTGGGTATTTTACGCAACGCTCAGAAATACAAGGACTTTGAGTTAAAAGAGACATGGTTTGAGAAGCTTGAGCGCTGGGACGAGGCCCTGCAAGCCTACGAGAGGCGTGAAAAGGATGACCCTACTTCGTTCGAGATCACCATGGGCAAGATGAGATGTCTTCATGCCCTTGGAGAATGGGACCTCTTGTCGAACATGGCGGAAGTCAAGTGGAACCTTGCATCCATCGAACATAAGCGAGCGATTGCCCCATTAGCGGCAGCTGCTGCATGGGGTCTTGGTCAGTGGGAGTTGATGGACAATTACTTGGATTCCATGAAATCACAATCACCCGACAGATCCTTCTTCGGTGCAATTCTATCCATACACCGCAACCAATTCGAACGTGCCTCAGATCATATTGAAAAGGCAAGAGAAGGTCTCGATACTGAGCTGAGCGCCTTGCTAGGGGAATCCTACAACCGAGCCTATAGTGTGGTGGTCCGCGTACAGATGCTCGCGGAGCTTGAAGAAATCATTACCTATAAGAAGAGCGACGGCAATGCACTGAAGCAAGCTACCATGAGACAGACTTGGACAAAGCGACTCAAGGGATGTCAGCGCAACGTGGAGGTTTGGCAGCGGATGCTCAAAGTTAGAGCGCTAGTCATCACTCCCAAGGAGAACATCGATATGTGGATCAAATTCGCCAACCTCTGTCGGAAATCTGGTCGCATAGGCCTTGCAGAAAAGTCTCTGGACCTGCTTCAGAGAGTCAATGTTGATCCTGGATCGAACCTTCTCATTGGCACTTCCGGGGTTCCTGAAGTCCTCTATGCCCAGCTAAAGTACCAATGGACAACCGGCAAGCGGCTGGAATCATTACACGGTTTGCGCGAATTTACCACCGAGCTCTCTTTTCAACTGAACGCGTATCATGCTGAGATGCTGGCCAACCCAAGACCAGTTCCAAATGGACTAGGTCCTTTGCATGATAGGCATGGCCTTGATCCACCTAGGAAACCGACTTTAGACCCTATCAGTTTTAGCAAACTCTTAGCCAAGTGTTACCTCAAACAAGGTGAATGGTTGACCGCTTTGAAAAATGGGGATTGGAGATCCGAGCACGTTCACGAAATCATAGCTTCTTATGCTCATGCAACATCCTACAATGAGGATTGGTACAAGGCATGGCATGCTTTGGCCTTGGCCAACTTTGAAATCGTGACTGCAGCTACGTCCCAAGCCAACCGAGAACTAGCTGTCCTACCGCAACAGATTATCATAGATCATGTTGTACCGGCTATTCGAGGCTTCTTCAAGTCGATTGCGCTCTCGTCAAATAGCTCTTTACAAGATACGCTCCGTCTATTGACACTGTGGTTCGCCTATGGTGGAGATCCAGAGGTCAATCTAGCAGTTACTGAAGGGTTTGCCACTGTCAGCGTGGATACCTGGCTAGAAGTCATTCCTCAATTGATTGCTCGCATCAACCAGCCTAACACCAGAGTTCGACAATCTATTCACCGTCTTCTAGCGGAAGTCGGAAAAGCCCACCCACAAGCCTTGGTATACCCACTTACAGTGGCAATGAAGTCAAACGTTCTCCAACGGTCACAATCCGCAGGCCAGATAATGGAGAGCATGCGAAAACATAGTCCTGCCTTGGTGGAGCAGGCCGACCTCGTGAGCCAAGAGCTTATTCGGGTTGCTGTATTGTGGCATGAACTTTGGCACGAGGGCCTCGAAGAAGCATCAAGACTGTATGAATTCCTCCAACTCCACCGAAGAAGACGGCTTACGCCTGAACTTGTTGCTTATTGTAATAGGTACTTTGGTGATCATGACATTGAGGGTATGTTTGCTACATTGGCTCCTCTGCACGACCTGGTAGAAAAGGTAAGAAAACTCAAAATTTTCAAAGAATATATATCTTAACTGTATATAGCAAGGACCCGAAACACTTCGAGAAATATCGTTTACCCAAGCTTTTGGCCGAGACCTTCATGAAGCCAGTCAATGGTGCGATACCTACCGCAACACCAATGAAGTCGGCGACCTTAATCAAGCGTGGGATTTGTACTACTCGGTTTTCCGCCGAATCGCTCGACAACTACCACATCTAATGACACTCGATCTTACATATGTCTCCCCCAAACTTAAGGCGGCCAAAAACCTGGATCTGGCCGTACCAGGGACGTACCAAAGCGGCAAGCCAGTCATCCGCATCTTGAGTTTTGATCATGTCTTTACCGTCATCCCGTCGAAGCAGCGTCCGCGGAAGATGACTCTGCGTGGAAGTGACGGAGTTGCATATACATATCTTCTGAAGGGACACGAGGATATTCGCCAGGATGAGCGTGTGATGCAGTTATTTGGCCTCGTTAATACGCTCCTTAACAACGACAGTGAGAGCTTCAAGCGTCATCTCAATATCCAGAAATTCCCGGCTATACCTCTATCGCAGAATTCAGGATTACTCGGATGGGTTCCAAACAGCGACACCTTCCACAACTTGATCAAGGATTACCGCGAGAGCCGTAGAATCCTGCTCAACATCGAGCACCGAATAATGCTTCAAATGGCGCCAGACTACGACAATCTTACATTAATGCAAAAGGTCGAGGTTTTCAGCTACGCCATGGACAACACCACCGGTAAAGACCTTTACCGTGTCCTCTGGCTCAAGAGCAAGAGTTCTGAGTCCTGGTTAGAGCGTCGAACTAACTACACTCGCTCTCTGGCCGTTATGTCCATGGTCGGCTACATTCTCGGTCTCGGAGATCGCCACCCTTCAAATCTAATGCTTGACCGCATCACCGGCAAAGTCATCCACATCGATTTCGGTGACTGCTTTGAAGTCGCCATGCACCGCGAGAAATACCCCGAGCGCGTGCCCTTCCGTCTTACGCGTATGCTCACCTTCGCAATGGAAGTCAGCAACATCGACGGCAGCTACAAGCTCTCCTGCGAAGCAGTCATGCGCGTCATTCGCGACAACAAAGAATCCCTTATGGCCGTCCTCGAAGCCTTTATCCACGATCCCCTCCTCAACTGGCGCTTGGGCAGCCGCGAATCCCCGCCGGAACCTTCCTTCCCCTCTGAGCGCCGTCAGTCCATCATCGGCGAGCTCGAGGCTGCACAGATACAGCAGAACCGTCCCTCTGGGGCTTCTTACCGCACCAGACGTATTTCGAGCGCGGCCGATGTGGACGTGCTGGATCCGAACGATGCGAAAAATGAAAACCGTGAAGTGCAGAATGCGCGCGCAGTGCAGGTACTAGCGAGGGTGAACCAGAAACTTACTGGAAGGGACTTCAAGCCGAAGGAGGAGCTGAACGTGGAGCAGCAGGTTGCCAAACTGATTGGGCAGGCGACGAGCGTGGAGAATCTGTGCCAGCATTATATCGGCTGGTGCAGCTTCTGGTAGGTTTGAAGATAAGTAAATCAGGACAGATATGCACATGGAAATTTGAAGAGATGGAATTGGCACAAGAGGGATATGCACAGCGCTGGTTTTTAACAGGTGGCGTCTTGTTTTACGGTGGTGGATCCATTGTGTTTTTGATCGAAAGGATGATACCCCAGGCGCCCATCATCAGTCAAGGCGAAGGGAGCGTAGGTGGAAATTGTTCGGGCATCCGGTAGGATGTTCTTGGGTTACTGGCATTGCATTGTTCGGGATCTGATAGGTTGTCCTTAAGTTACGGGTATTGCGCTCGTAAAGACTAGGGGAGTGAGCGAATACGATCCTTTTCTTTGATTGAAGGTTTCGATCTAATTGAATGTGACCGTTGTACCCCTCCGTCCCGCACGCCCCTTGCGCCTATGAGTGACTCGGTGTTAAATTGTACAAGTGAGATAATTATTCTATACACATCCCAACGCATCACTGTTTCCTGGTCATCCAACTTGTCCACCCGCCCTTCGCCCTCCCGGCCTCTGTCGCCAACTGATCGAGCTGCCCCCCGTGCCCACCCGCCTCTTCAATCGGTCTCTCGCCTTCTCGCCTTTTATCCTCGAGCGCTTGCAAGACTGATCCGGCTTTCGACTCTGTGGCGGTGAATGCCTCTCTCGTGCTTGCCTCAGCCTTGCTAAACGCCTCCCGCGGCCCCCCCTCTACCGCGCTCACAACACCCCCACGCCCCTGCTCCTCCCTTCCTTCCCCACCCCCCTCACCTTCCGCTGTCTCATCCGCCTCCAACCCCATAATCATCCACCTCCACCACCTCCCCTTCTCCCTCTTCACGCGCTCCTCCCCCTCCACCCGCGCCCTCTCCCGGTTCAGCAGTAGAACCTGCCCTTCACTGAGTGGCTCCTCGGCTTTCTGCGCCGCAATGGCGGCGGCTAGTTGGGCGTGTAAGAGCGCGGTTTGCTCGGCGTAGTATAGGGCGCGTTTGCGGCGGTTGTGGATGATCATGTCTGAGAAAGCGAAGATGGAGAAGCCGCCTATGAGGACTATGTGGAGAAGGAAAGGTTAGTTCTACGGTGGATGGGTTGGTAGGGAAAAGGGGGGGGGGGGGTTGAATAGAGCGGGTCTGAATATGTGAAAAGGGTAGAGAGGGAGGGATAGATGTACCAGTAGAAGCCATAAGCCCCAGCACCGTAATCCGATGCGCCACATCCGCCCACACCCTCCCCCTCACAACCACCCGATCCCACATCGTCACTTGCGCGTCTCTCGCCGCGAATCTCGCCGCGCGCAGTCTCGCAACTTTTTCCAGCGGCGTCTCTGCGGGCCCCGAGGGACCGGAGCGGCGGGAGGGGCTAGAGGGTTTGAAGTTGTTTTTCATGGTGGGAGATGAGGAGAAGGAGGGCGGACGTTGTTGGGGGGGGATGGGAGGATTCGAGGAGCGAGTGGGGGGTTTAGAATAGGCGTGCGGGGAGGTGGCGGTGAAGCGAGTGGCGTCGGCGGCGGAGCGGGACATTGTGGTTGTTGGGGGTTTGGGAATGGTGATGGTGATGGGGTGGTGGTGGGTTGTGGGAGCTGGGAGGTGGTGTAGAAGGGGGATTGGCAATGACGAGGTTGAAATTTTCGGTGCGGTATTAGCGTGTGCAGAAAGGTATTCTATCGAATTCTTGGCATTACATTTGTCGCGCCCCCCACCAAATTTATTATCGAATCAAGACATCCTCGATACCTCGAAACCTTCGAGGTCTGTTTTCATGTTCAAAACCTTCAGTAAGTAAAAATGAAGCTATTCAGATCTTGTACACTGCTAATATTCTTCGAAATCTATACTACTCGCCTTCAACTCGCGCTTCAACGTTCTGATATTCACTTCAAAGATATATTCATCAATGCTATGCTTGAAATGCTGCTTTGAAAATCTGTCACAGCCACTTCTTGCTACTGCATAGTGCAGAAAGTCATCAAATGTCTTCTTAAAGTGAGATCATATCTCGTGAAAATGACATTTTATTCAGATCTTCAATACATTAAAACTAAGCTCAATGAGCGGAGGGATACATAAAGAGATTCTTCCGAATCTTATAGACGGTATTGAAACGACAGTGAACCTCTTCGGCAATAGCTAGAGAGCGTCAGTGTAGTAAAAGAAGGCGTACTATCTTCGAGCGAAGGGCCGAGACCAGCGGGGCAGGCATAACTGCTCGTAATGTTAGCAGTGGAAGAAATCTGGATAGCTTCATTTTTACCTACCTGAAGTCTTTTGAAAGCAAAATTAATTTGAAAGTATGAAGATTGTCTGAACGTGGGCGCTAATGCCAAGAATTCGAAACCTTTCTGCACACGCTAATAGAGTAGAGCGTGCGGGAAGAGCCGTGGATTTTATTCCAAATTGGTGATATCTTTGTCCAATGCGATGCAAGGATCTTGCCGTGAGTGCCAGAGTGGTAGGTGATTGATGCTTCTCATGTCTTTTCCTTGGAATGCAAGGCGTCGTGTTTGCACTTGCAATCGCTCGCTTCATCGTTTTCTTCCAATCCCCGAGCTTGATATCTTCCACGACCCATTAATGACCTTTTACTTTATTGCCAACCAAATCCTTCAGCTAGAAAGCTTTGAAAAAACACTACAACTTCATACATAGACACACGCCCCTCAAAACTCCCAAGCCCAAGCAATGGCCTCCACAGACCCACCCCCAAACCTCGCCGCCATCCTCGCAACGCTGGCCGCTTACGCTCCTCCCCAACCCACCCCCCTCCTCCAACAAACGCCCCAAAACCCCGACCCCAGCCTCGAAGAGCTCGAAGAAGGGGAATACGACCCCTCAACCTTCATCCCCTCCACCCACCCCCTACCACAGCCCTCCCTCCAACCCGAACCCCAACCCCCCACCCCACCCGCACCCCACCCAACCGCGACCCCCCGCGCCCCACCCCCCTCAACAATAACAACCTGGCCCCCCGCCCTCCGCCACACCACCTCCCTCCTCTCCCGCAACCCCTCCCTCCTCCCGCGCCTAAAACACCTCATCAACACCGCGCATACGCACGAGAAACAATGGTGGGCGGGCCGCTTGGCCCTCGTGCAGAAAATCAACGGCCGCGAGGAAGGCCGCAGGAAGCTGGATGAGGCCTTGGCGTCTGTGGGCGGGCTCGTGGCGGGGGGGCCCGGTGGGTTTAGTGCGTCGGAGATGGGTGGGGGAGAGGAACTGGCGTTGTATGATCGGAAGGTGCATCGGGCGTGTGGGGAGATGGTTGCGGCGACGAGGGGGGAGCTGGGGAGGCTGGGGATACCGTTTTTTGGGGGTGGGGAGGGGAAGGTGGGGGAAGAGGAGTTGAGGGTGCTGCAGAAGAGGATGGTGGAGTTTTTGGAGGAGTTTTGCCAGGAGTGAGAGATGGATTACAGAAGATCGATAAAACGGGATGGGATATGGACTAGGTGCGCCTGGAGATATCGTCCACCACGCGTCAAACGGTAAGGACCATCCCAAATAACTTCAAGATCAGATACCCACTGATATCTCGCCCTTGACGCCTTGACCCTAATCAGACAGGAAAGGTGCCTTTCAGACATCCTTCCCGGGTTCTTTCTCCTCCTTCACCTTGTCGATGAACCCCTCGCCTTTTATATACTCCACGCCCCTCCTGATCATGCTCCCCCTTACAGCTCCCGGCCTGACCTCATAGACACTGTTCACCACCGCCAATGCCACGACAACAACCCAGACGTCTCCGTTCTTGAACCCATTCCACCACCCCTTCTTCACGCCCACCTTCCACAAGGAATCAATACTCAAGCGCACACTATAAAGGAATTGGCCCCTTCCATTCTTGCGCTCGATAAAGGCCCAGAGACCACCGAGGAATCCGCCGATATACAACCGGCTAGAAGGGAGGAAAGTCCGGGGGAGGAGAGATTGGAAGAGGCAAATGGAACCCCAGGATGTGCCGATTGCGCCGGTTATGAAAGCGGTCATGCGGAGGATGCGCTTGGCTAGGCTGTTGAGTTCTTTGCCTGGGGAGGAGAGGAAGAGCTTGTAGCGAGGGATGGAGAAAGCGGTGAATATCAATGTGAAGAATTTCGCCAGTGCGGGGAAAGCGGCGAGATGGAATGTGAGGTATGTATGTAAACAGCTCGGGTCAGATGGGTGCAGGAGGGCGCAGGAGAGGGATGTTAGGGAGGGGTGGGCGGGAGAGGTGATAGGGGAGATGTCGCTGAGGGTTGGCGGGAGGCTATCCTGAAGGTTGGGGAAAAGGATGGGGGAGGTGAAGGGCGGCCAGTTAAGGCGGGACATTTCGGCGAGGGAGTCGACGATGGTGTTTGTAGTCGGCCACGGGAGGCTTGCGGGATAGGAAGGGGGACGGCGTTGGACGTAGTTAGGAGTGCTGGAGAGGATGAAGTCGCCGTAGGCCTGGGAGAGTTAGTTCTCTGCCTTCTAAACGTGGGCGGCTTAAAGACCCACCTTTGGAAAACAATCCCTATCGAATACAAAAGCATGCAACAGCTGCCCAGTCGCAAGGGGCATCAACATCCAGCTTCCCCACCACCACGGCTTGTTATTGAACCAACCATCGCTCTCCAATGCATTATATGTAAATTCTGCAGCTTTCACTAACGCGTAGATGGCTATCGTGATCCTTAATTGGTCGCCAGGGTAGACACCTAATGCAAAGCCTGCTAAGCTTGCGCCAATTGCGGGGGCGACGCAGGAAGTCAACGACCTCGATATGCGAGGATTTCGGCGACGGAAGGGGGCCGCATCCTTGGTAAGGAGATTGGTGCGAAGGCGGGAGAAGAAGCGGTGGAAAAGTCGGTGGAGGAGTAAAATTAGGGAAAGGGAGAGAGAAAGCCGGAAATTAGGAGATTTCAGAAACGAGATCTTGCTCTTGGCTCTGTGACAAAGAATTAGCCAAGCTTCTCTAAGGCGGTATAGAGGTATTACATGAGGGGTGTGCCCATCCCAAGTATTCGGGTAGTAAGAAGATCCCATATCTTCAGCCCCGCCTGACTGGCAACAAAGACCCGCAATGATGCCCTAACAGCGGCTGCGCTGTAGTCATCCTTCGATTGGACAATTGCATTATACCTCGGCGGGTGAGGTGCGCGCTTTCGGAAAGCAGGCGGAGAGCGTGTGATCAGGTACTGATGGAGGGTTCTGTATTCTTTCTCGCTGATGGTGTAGCGGAGCGCGTTGCGGAGAATTGGGTCCACTTTAGCCCCGTCGTGGGGAGGAGTCGACGGAGGCGAGGGATATGCTTCACTGGAAGCCATCGGCGACTGCGAGGCGTATCATCCAGACTTAGGCAAGGACGTATCGTCCATGGGCCGGATGAGGTATCTTCGATCAGAAGTGGGATTAGAGACGAGGGTAACGCGATGAGATTACTCACGTAGATTGACCTCGGCAAAACCTCTGCCTTGCCCTAGGCACGTGATAGGCTGAGATTCAGTGTAGATCAATGATATGCTCCGTAGAAACGTATTATTGATTCTGATGTAGAGAATTCCCATGTAAGTCTAACTGTACCAAGTACCTTTGCAATGCAGCCTCCTAAACTAATGCCCTCGTAGTCCTCTTGCCCTTCTAAAACGCCAAACTCCCACGCTAAAGCGGTCAGCAACGAAATTGAAACGTTCAAGGGATATAATCAATAGGAGAAATCTGCTGGCCATCATCACATCTACAACCTAGGCCTCCTCGTTCGTATCCTCAGCGACATCGTTAGCGACGCAATCGGCGATAGTCTCGTCAACGTCTGCAATCATGATATGAACTACCTCCCTCCTCCTTAAACCAGATGGAAGAGGTGCAAGACATGGAGCAACGGAAGATGTCACGGTAGCTTTCTTATTCTTGGATCTGTCGATCCAGAACATCTGGATTACTCCAACGATCCCAACTAACCCACTAGCCCACCATGCTAGACCGGTGAACCCCATATGAACCCCAACGCCGTAGAGATAGCCGGCTACTGGAGGGGCAATTGTGCGACATGCAGCGCCTGCAGAAGCAGCAAGACCGTTGATCTTCCCCAGGACCGACGAGTTCGGGCTAGCTTCTTCAACAATATGAGGAGAACCGGATAAGCCAGGATGGAGGTGAAGTTTCGCAAGGTCAGGCATGCCCAAACTCCTGGATAAACTGAATTCTCTGGCAGCAACGCAAGGAATGGGACGACGAAGTACTCGATAGGATGAAGTAGCGTAACCATCACAAAGACTTTCCAAAGTCCAAGCCAAGTTGCGAAAAGGGGGAAAATGACGGCCTGGATGAAAAGTGCAATCAGGCCGTTGACGCACATGATAATTCCTACGGCTTGCGTCGACATGCCTAGGCCTCCAGGTATATCTAACGCAGATGCCGCCAAGGTTGAGATGTCGCCGCTGCGTTCGTCTTGCAGGAAGATAGGAAGAAGATGATCATAGGTCATTGAGTGATACGTGAAGATCCCCAGAGCAATGACAATCATGACCACTTTCTTTGTAAAGACCTTGGAATTGGTACCCGACGATATCGACAACGGTCTAGATGTACCGTCCGCGTTTACAGTCCATTGCTTTTCTTCCTCAATATCAACATTGTTGAAGGTACCGTAACTTTCAGCACGTAGGTCAACGCCATCATTTGCCATAGCACCAGATGTCATCACAAGTGGCGTTTCGGCCACGGTTGTTTCCAGCTCGTCCGGTGTGCTCCAAGGCTGCATATTCGGATGGGTCTCCACGAGGAGGAAATAGCCGGCTAGTATGCTGATTAAAAGGAGGGTGGCGCAAACAAGATTCGGGAGAAGAAAGGGGAAAGTAGCAAAGATTCCATTAGGGGAAAATATGCTGGGCATTGATTCCGCTGGCTTTGCCAAAGTGCCGCCGATCGCTGGCCCGATGATTGTACCTATACTCCATACAAACGGCATGACCGCGTACGCTCGAGCTGCTACCGTCAATTCTATGTCTTATAGTACCGAAGGCGCCGATCTTACGCTCATGCTCTGGCTTCTTGACCAGCTCTCCAACCATGGTCTGAACGACTCCAATGTTCCCATCTTCAATCGAGTAAGTTACTTGTCCGGAGAGATAATAAACATATGGAGTACTGACTGAGTAATCCACCGAGGGCCCTGCCTGCCAAAGCTAGCCAAAAGTTTGAGGCAAAGCCGACACAGACCAGGGATAACATTGTGCCGGCACAGCCCATAAGAAGCACTGGCTTCCGACCGATTCGATCTGAAAAACCTCCCCAGAACAGGCCAGTGAGGCTTTCGGCAAAGGAGAAGGTAGAAATGAAGATCCCAGCGTAGAAGGAAGCGTTGCTTTTATCTCCGACGTCGAAGTCTCTGACCATGACCCATGCGTATGGAAAGCTATCGAACATTAGAGACCGTAGGAAAGATTATTGAGTCTTCCGTACCAGGATGCCAGGGCGATGGGCTCTGCCACTCGACATATTGCTGATAACAGGATCAGTTATAGGTCGTGAGAAGATGACTAGGAGTTCAGTGGTATACCTAGTATGAAGAGCTGAAAGGTAGGGAAGCTGTCGTCAAGTTTACGAGGTGTTCTTGGTAGACGTGTCAATACCATCTCTTCAAGTTCTACGAGGATTCTCACTGTCCACAGCTGGCTCCTTCTTGAGAAATGAGCTTAGCAGTTGTGTATACCAGGCATGCCGAACAGAGCAGACAAGAGCAAGACTGCGGAAGATGAGCGGTAAGTAGGTGCAGTTGTAGTAAGAGAATAATCAGGTCTTGTGTCTCGTAGAAATGAGCCGGGGGGAGATTGAGTTCAGATTATACAGTACCTCGCAGGTATTAGCGTGTGCAGAAAGCTATCTAATTCTTGGCATTGCATTTGTCGCGCCCCCCACCAAATTTACACTCAAGTTCAGACACCGTGAGTACCTTTCACCTATTTTCCACCTATTTTCCACCTATTTTCGTGTTACCTTCCTTCAATAGGTAAGAATGAAGCTATTCAACTCTTTCGATCACTAATCTTTCACGCAGCTATGACTGGCCCACTTGCCCCGACGCTTCGCTCGAAGATACTCCGCCTTCTGTTATTACACTGGCGACCTCACGCCATCGCTGAAGAAGTTCATTGTCATTATACCACTGTTTATAACATACTGTTTATAACATACAGGAGAATCTCTTCATGTACGGCTCTTCGTTCAGACCTCAATTCCGACCCAAAGGCGCCCCTCGAAAGGTCTTTCCGGCCGCTGAAGACTCCCTAATTACATACCTGAAGGAACAGCCATGGGCTATGCAGAAAGAGATGGTGTGGTTTCTATGGGAGGAGTGGGGTATACATGTTCATAGGTTCACGATATTCAGAATTCTGAAAAAGAGACACTGAAGCAATAAAAAGGGACAGCGTGTGAGCATCAGACAGAACGATGAACTACGATTAAGCTGAATTGCAGATCTGCTTCGCCTGACTGTCAAGCAGCTTGTCTTCGTTGATGAGACTCTCTTCAACGAGACTACGAAGTGACGTCATCAAGCCTACGCACCAATTGATGAATCAGCTCGCTATCAAGCCTCTAGAAAGAGAGAGCATTGCTGAAGTGTTCTTTCGACTTACACGATAGATGGCTATCTATTCTGTACAGGTATTCGTGAAGGCTGATTCAACGACGAGGCTTTCTTTCAATGACTAGCAGATGAATTGCTACCTCTATGCAGTTTCTTTCCGGCCTCGAAGAGTGTAATCATCATGAATAACGCGAGTATTCATTGCAATCGTCGAATAGAAGAACTCATCATCTCACACGAATGTGAGGTGCGTTATCTGCCTTTCTATTCGCCGAATTTCAATCTCATCGAGCTCAGTTTTAGTGTTTTGAAGACCTGAATCAGACGACATTTCAAGAAGATATGACCTCATTTTGAAGGCACTTTTGATGAATTTCTTCATTACGCTGTCGAAAGAAGCAGATGTGATAGGTTTTCAAGACAGCATTTCAAGCATAACGTCGAAGATTATATCTTTGAAGCTGATATTAAAGTCTTGAAAAGAGATCTTGAAGCTGATACTATAGATTTTGATTAGTGTTGGGACCGTGCCTAGAATCTAACCACACTGCAGCGAGGTAGTGCGTAGCTGGATAGAATGTTTGATCAATAGAGGTAGCTCTAACTAGGAAACTAAGAATACAGAAGGAAGAAGACAGTTTCGAGCTGTATCTATAGTAGGGCGAACAAAGGGGCGAAGTAGCCGGTTTGCCAGGGCTCGAATAGATGGAATGTTCCAGCATATTCCGATCCGGAACATCGTTGTTCCTTGTCCACATACCGAAATCCCTAGGGCCTATTGGCTAGGCCCTAT
>JAABUL010002403.1_pt1 | contig 31175 bp, 5 predicted proteins | sample 5559151 | NCBI WGS metagenome assembly JAABUL01 (sample SAMN10711876, study PRJNA513368) | rock metagenome | isolation source: Antarctica rocks | place: Antarctica: Victoria Land, Pudding Butte sud
AGGTTCACACATGGTTGAAGCCATTGGCTAACAATCAGGACCTGGTGAGCTTGGAAGGCCAGGGATGGAAACAATGGCGTAATGTCTACAATCCAGGGTTTAGTGCGAGCCATCTTATACACCTAGTTCCCCAGATAGCAGCAGAAGTCTCAACCTTCTGCGACATCTTGAATGAGCGTGTGCAATCAGGGGCCATCCTGCCGTTGGAAGAGGCTACTGTGAACCTGACCATGGATACCATCGGACGGATTGTATTGTAAGTCCTCAGTCAATCCTCTGACCAGATTACTGATGGCATAGGGGCACCCATTTTAACGCGCAAAATTCAAGGAATGAATTTGTTTCGGCACTCCGTGCACAAATACCGTGGAACTTATATGGGACTGAAATGAACCCTTTTGTCCGATGGAATCCTTTTCGTCCTTTATTCCAGTGGTACTTTGTTCGAATAATGGATCGCTACGTTGGTCGTCAGCTTGAAATCCGCTTTGCGGCGCACCAAGATTGTCTTGACCCAGTTGGAAGTAAAAAGGCTGGATATCAAACAGTCGTCGATCTTGCTCTTGACAAGTATCTTGAGGAACAGTCGGTGTCACATGCTGCCCGTAGCATGGACGCAGAGTTCAAAAAATTTGCCATCAGTCAGATGAAGGTGTTCATTCTTGCTGGGCACGACACGACCAGTTCTACGCTTTGCTACGTTTTTCATTCTCTATCGCGCAACCCTTTGGCTTTGCAGCGTGTGCGAGCGGAGCATGACCAAGCTTTTGGCTCTGATCTCACACAAACGAGCGCTAACATTACGGCAAACCCACAGTCGCTTAATCGATTGCCGTTCACACTCGCTGTCATCAAGGAAACCCTCAGACTTTTCCCAGTGGCTTCCAGCACACGCGATGGGGAGCCGGGTTTTCACTTGGCACAGAATGGCCATCAATATCCAACGGAAGGCTTCACTGTTTGGTGCACGCATCAAGCCATGCATCGGGAGCCAATGTATTGGCCACAGCCCGATTCTTTCATACCTGAACGCTGGCTTGCCTCGGAGGACGATCCCCTACATCCCATCAAAGGAGCGTGGCGACCTTTCGAATTCGGGCCACGTAACTGTATCGGCCAGGAACTCGCACTTTTGGAGCTCAAGCTTGTTATGGTGATGACCTTACGAGACTTCAACATCACGGCAAGCTATGATGTGGAGGAGCATGATCAGCATGGAGAGAAGCCCGGAACCGTCAATGGAGAAAGAGCTTATCAGGTCTTGAAGGGTACTACACGTCCGGCCGATGGCTTCCCTTGCAGGGTGACAGCAGCAGCGGGATGACGAAGAGTTCAACACACAAGATACTGTAGGTATTCAAAGCGATCATCGAGCCTTCCAAGGACGACTAGTAAGGGGGCCAGCACAGGCTTGGAACAAGGCTCAAGCATTAGCGAGATGAAATCTTGCCCTAACCAGGCCTGAAATAACAGATCAGAATAAATCTTAACAGTAACGCGTCTTGTCTTTGTCACCTAGCAGAGCGCTAGCGTGCATGTCCTACTCGCTGTAAATATCTACCATACAATATTTACTTCTACTAATCTTAGAATTCTGTTGATGTATATCTCTATGAGACTACCTTAGCGGGCCTCTGAGGTTTCGGACTAGGGTTGCGCAATGATATTTCTGCGAGGTATTCTTATCTGTCGGTTTGACGCAGAAAACAGATTTAGATTACTCGCAATAAAACGACAGAGCTTTTTGATTTACACTCTTAATAATAATATACGTTGTATATCGAAAATAATTTGCAATTAATTCTTGTACAACAATAGATCTTAAACAACAAGTATAGACATTTCTAGTAGATTATCAATTGACTACGACTTTACAACAATCTTCACGGAACAACACTCTTAATTCTAAAATTGTACTTTTCGCAAACTCGTAACGTCAAGCAAAATATAAAATTTTGATGTTCGCAAGAAGCACGAACTATTGCAATAACTCGCTACTTGCACTATTGTACATACATCAACGCAATCTAATTTTGAGTCTTGAAATTGCACAATTCGAGCAAAATTCTTGCGCGATATGTCGCCTGTTAAATTATGCACATAATAATGTTGGTCGTACGTACATAATATGTCTCGCATAGTTGCACATGTAGACAGTGTTAAACCCTTAATTCAATTTCGAAATATCTTCGAAATATGCATTTACAACGTTGTTTGCTGAACGACAGCTTTTATCAAAAGATAAGTACAAATTAGTTGTTCTACTACTATAATCTTCTTAATAGATTAAGATTCCTTTGCGATCTTGTAGTGCGATTAACATATGTTTAGTTAACAATCGCGGCAACTTGATTGTCGGATATCTACTACTTTTACTAGACAATTGTTGCGTAGCAGGTTCTGGACCCTATCTTGCGATGACCAAGACCCGCTAAGGTACTCGCTTCTATCGAGCTTGGCGCCAGGAGTCAAAAGTTCTTCCCCTTTCATGCAATATGAGCTACGCAGATTGGCCAATTGACTTTTTATACTACGACTGATGAATTTCCCCTGCCAACGTTGACATAGTGAGAGCTTAAGCGTGCCCGAATGGTATAGACCGCTCGCACACAGTTCTGCAATCTAATCTCACGCGGTGGCTCGGAATGGCGTAGATAATGGAGAAATGCCTAAGGCCGTCCACACCCTGCCATCGTCTGGAATGGTTGGTAATTGAAAGTCGAACAGTTTATGACGTGCGCATCTCTCGGATCCGGCACCCTGGACTTAATGAAGAGACTCCAACCCCCCTGCCTAGTTTCGAAAGGTCTTCTTCCAAAACATCGTCTATCAAGCATACCCATTATATATAGATAGCAGGTCTTCTATGCCTCGGAGTAGATGAAGAATTTGATATAATGACCGGCGGAGCACCTGGGTCGGCGCCAGGGCGACGACGGCTAGGGTGTATATAACCAGGGTACCCATAGTGCGGGTCAATATTAGGGAACGTTTCTGGAGTTGGCCGATGATTCACAACCACCTTGGAGTCTTAGGTTTCAAGACTCTTGGCAGACCTTCCGAGAACCACATCTCTCTGAGGTAAGATGGCTCATGTAGCTTGCTTTCGATCCATTCAAAGTCTGCATAGGCTTGTCGAAGCCTTTCCTTACGCGTCTCCAGAGTGTGGAAAGTCCAGCCGTCTCAGCAGCGGCCAATCTATTGATATGGGCTACACGGTTCTAAGGACGCTTGCTAGACACTCTCTGTTTGCATGGTGGCAAAGGCTGATCTTGATTACCTGAAAATGTTCAAAGTTCATGGAAGTATCTTCCAAGTGGCTTGAGGTGCATCAGTGATGATCGTGGTGCTCACTGTATCGGATGAGGCTCAAATCCATCGAAATATTGGCAAGGGCTTGTGGGAACCACTGATCCCGTTGCTCATGATCGTCAAGCGCGCAGCTTGAAGGCCTCCGATTGATCCTTCTCCGATGTACTAGCTATCTTGGCCAGGACTATGCGAAGGGCGATGGTGATGAGTATGAGTTTGTGACGGGGGAGAAGAGTTTCTGACGGGGGAGAAGAGTTCCTTCTAATCTCATTGTCGCTTTCGCTTCCGCTATTCATCGAACGACGTTGACTGCGTTCATACTTCCCTGGCCTTCCGAAATATGAGAAGAGCGCCCCCGAGTTGTTTGCAGGGCTGTTGATGGGAAAAAGCAGGCCACGAGAATTCAATATGTAGAGCGGTTGTTGTCCCGAGCGATCGAGGGGAATATTATCGCTGTTGGTTACAATATGTGGTTCTTGCCATTCTATCGGTGAAGCATAGAGATCGTCTAATGATGGATCTTGGCTGTTGTTCCTGATGACATTGTTCCCGTGTAAGATCTCATTCGTCGGTCGACGAGGCATATAGTGGGGGAAAAATCGGGAGGAAGACATGTACTCTGTTGCGGGTATTATCTGCGACGGAGTAGTCTCATCGTCGGTGAAACTTACAGGCAAGGTGTCTGCTCGGCGGGCGCCCGGCGACAGCACATTACGCCTGGGCATGTTCTGAATTCTTTTGAAAGGATCCAAAAATCGTCTGACGTTGTCGAGGACACTGACACGGAGCTGTATGCCAGGATGCTTTTTGATGGTGTCATCTTCACCCTACGATGGGAGAGTCGCAGCTATGAGTATTTGGTGCCAGGCTGATAGCCTCGTGCGGCTGAAGCTTAGTTCACAGCGCGTTTCTTTGTGATTCAGGACGAAGAGTGGGGTCGACGCCTCCTGTCTTGGGGCCTGAATTGGCAGGGTATCCTTACGGACAGAACATAGTGAGAGCCACTTACTGCCCTCTTGTAGCATCGAGTAATACTATCACATGCTGTAGAAGAGGATGTCTTACATCTATCTGGCTTGGCAGCCGTCATAAAAAGGGCCAAACACTCTGATCAAGGTAGGGCATCATGTGACAGACACCACATCCGGATCGGAGAACCCAAAAAGGGCGATCAAGTTGAGACTGGTCACTGGTGGCGATCGAAAGTTCAATTTCGGTGCTTCGGGCCGGAAAACGGGAGCGAAAGGATTGGTGGGCTTGGCACCAAGCGTTACGACTTACCTTACGAGGTACCTTACCTAATCAAGGCATAAATCGTGTACATGCTTTGCCTCAGTTCTTAGAGTGAAGTTGCCAAGCCTCTAGCGAGTCGACATGCTAAGTTGCTAACTAACATTAGAAGCGCTTTTACGTTTGAGTTCAAAACTCTTAAATACAATTCTCGATATACAAATATTTGTTGCGAACTATAACAAAATATAAAGTTAAAACTAATATTATAGATTAAGTATTAACATATTTATACTATCTATTTTTGTAATTATTTTATATATTATTATGTATACTATTAATTACAATTAATTAATTGCTATTGTATCTATTATACTTGCAAAGCTATGAAATTTTTAACAATATTAAATATTGTATAATTAATTTAAAACATACGCAAGACGCAAGCTTTTTTTTGATTTTTTTTAACTTAAAATAAGTTAAAATTATATCTTAATTTCGATCAAATATTGTACTTTATTTTTATATATTTTATTTTATATAATATAACAATATAATTTTTGCAATTATTGCGACAAAGTATTGCAATCTAAAGATATTATATATAGTTTTTCGAATATAGAAGTTTGCTCTTTAAATATATTAAAAATAATAATATAAGCTCGCAATATTATTTAATACTATTTATCTTAAAAATTAGCATAATTATTATAAAAGATAAATTTAGAATTATAGATTTAAATATATATATAATATATATTATTTGTCGCGAAATTCTACAAACAAATATAGTATTGTTTTTTTTAATATCTATTTATTTTGTGCTTTGTGTTATAAAGTTTCGAAAATACAAAAATTACTATTTTTTTTAATACTTTTTTAGATTATACTTTTATTGCAAAACTTTATTATTAATCGATAATTGCTATTTTTTTAAGTATTAATTTAAATTGTATACTATATTTGTTTTGTAAATAAAAAACAAATTATTTTTTAAAAAATATATATATCTTGCGTTCTAATATTGTTATTAAACAAAAAGTTTATTGTTTTTTTTAATATTTATTTAATTTTTGTTTTAATGCTATTTTGCAAGCAAAGAAGATTGCAATTTTTTTTAATATTTATTCAAATTGTATTCTAATACTATATTAATAATATTAAAATATTGTTGTAATATTATATCGACTTTTAACTTTTCTAATATTTAGAATTAGTATATCTAGCTATTTAATAAAGAACAATAGTATATTGTTGCAATAGTAATAATATCGATCTATATCTATTAATATTTTAAGCAAACAACAATAATTATATTTTTAACAATAAAATATTAAATATATTTCTTGTTTTAACTAAAGTAGAGATATATTAAATATTGCTATATAATATATAATATTAATTCGATATATTAATTATTAATATCTTTAACAATAGAATTTTAATAACAAAGAATACAATATAAATTTTAAATAATCAAAAATATAATATATTAATTAATCGATTTGCAATAAATAAGTATTTAATATTGTATTATTTATATAAAAGATCTATTTTTATATTGTAATTTTATTGTATATATATATATATTGCAAAGCAAATATTATATATAATTTAATTTGTTAAATAATTGCTTAACGCAATATTACTATTAAAAGTTAAATATATTGCAATCTCTATATATTTGTATAAATTTAAAATTTATAAAACTATATTTTTGTACAAGTTTAATATTTTTAAGATTTTGTTTTTATATAGATTTAATATTTACAATATTTTGTTATTATATAAATTTAATATTTACAAAATTATAATTTTGTACAAATTTAATATTTAAAAGATTATATTTTTGTATAATCTCGAATTTACAATATTAAATTTGCTAAATATATTGTAATATTTTTAATAATTTTAAATAATAGCAATGCGTATACAATTTGTTTGTATTTATTTAATAAAATAAGTATATATATTAGCTATTGCTAATTTTATATTGTATTAAATTGCAATATATAAGTTGTTAGTTTTGTATTTAAGATTCTCGATATAATACAAAATATCTAAATTTAAATATTGTTTATATTAATTGCTATTAAATATTAAACAATTTATTTTTTTGCTATTGTATTTTTTTAAATAAAATGCGGTTTTAATATTATTAAATATAGCAAATAATAGATTTACTTAAGTATATATATTATATAGTAAAATAATAGAAAAATATATAGTTGTTGCGAAGATAAAAAACTTAATATAAATTATAATATAATATATAGTAGAACAATTTGTTAATCTAAACTTAAAGATTATATAAAATCTATTAACAATATATATAAAGATTGTATTTGTTAGTTAATATAGAATTACTTATATAGTACTAATATAAAACTAATTTTATTTTTGTATTAATAAACTACTTATTTATTGAAACTTAATTAAATAGACAATATAAATAAATTCTATTAGTACTACAAAATAAAAAAATAAGTATTATAATATGCGAAGAATTATACAATATAATATAATATAATATTTGTAAAGAGACAAAGATTTTTTGAAACTTTATTTGTTGTAAGTATAACAAAGAGAATATAAAATAAATAAAAAGATTAATAAAAAAAGTAAAAAAAAAATATTTAAAGATTATATCTTAACTTAATTAAGATTAGATAATAGAATAAATATTATAATTAAAATTGTATTGCGCAAATTAATTTTTATTTTTGTTTTTAGAAAGATAATTAGATATTCTATATATTTATTGTTTAATTAATAGATATACGTCTTTTTATTTGTTGCATTTTTAATTTGTTTAAATATATTTTTAACAATTTTAATTTGCTATTGTCTTAATATTGTCTAGAAAGAGATAAAAATATAATATTTAATATAATATTTTAAATATATTATTTTAGAGTTTAATTTCGAGATATACTTAGATAGTTGTAGCAATATTAAACAATTTTAATATCTTAATTTAAATATCGATTGTAGTATTAACAAATAAATAATTAATAATTAATTTCTTTAATTTGTTAATATAGATTATTTAATAATATATTTTATAATTGATTTTTTATTTGCAATTAAAATATTTTCTCTTTAAGTAAAATATTCTAATTTTGTACTTTTTTATTTGTTAATTGCTATTATTTATAAGTAAATAAATACTTTTTTGCTACTTTATATAAAAATTCTCTTTATTTTTCTTTGTTATTATATATTTGTTAATATTTTTGTTATTAATATTTATCTTAATTCTTGTCGAATTATTTAAAAATATTTGTGTTATTTAAATTATTTTTGTTGTATCAAAATTAATTAATTAATTTTGAAACAAAATTGCAAAAATCTTATTAATTTTAAAAATTCGACTAATTGTATAATTGTTAATTTAAATATCTTTTGTAGAAACTTTAGCAATATTAAATAATTGCAAATATAAATTATAAAACAAATAATAGTTGTTATAATTTGCAAAAGTAGTGTCTTTGTATCTTATAGCAATTTTATACAATATATTATTAATAATATCTTCGATTTATTAAATATAGTAGTCTATAATATATTTAATTAGTTTTGTTGTAATATTTTATATTAATTTTATTGCTATATTAATATTTGAGCTAACTATATTAAATATAATTTTTTTTTTAACAATTAAATTTGCAAGCTTTGTAAATAAATTTGCAATTTATATAACTAAATTTATTGTTTTGTTAATATTAGTATTTGTTTGTTTTTGTGTTTTCTTTGTTAATAGACTAGTTTTGTTTTCTTTGTAATTGTGTTTCGATTTTTTAATTAAAAATAACAATATAATATATTTAAGATAAAATTTTATTGCATATAGATATTTAGAATACAAGAATTATATTTATTGTTTTTAATTAAAATTTACTAAATAAAAATATTATATCTCGATTTAATAATTAATATAACTTATTAAGTTTCTATTATTGTTTAAATCTTTGTTTTTTTTAAGATTTTCAAAAATTATTGTCGAAACAAAAAATAAATATAATATACAATTTAACTAATATTGTTTTCGAATTTGTATATATTTTATAATAGTTTTTGTATTAATATTAACAAATACAAAAGATAATTTTTAAAATAATACAAGAAATAGAGTTGCAATATAGCAATTAATATTAAGAATTTCGACAAATATTTAATAATTTAGATTTAAAAAGTTAAAAAATATATTAAAAAAGTATTTAAATATTTTGAATTGCAAATTAATTAAAGTAAATTATAAAGTAGCAAATAGTATTTAAATTTAAGCAATAAATCTACAAATAAATTTGAAAATAAATTTAAAAATAAGTTTTGTAAATAAATTTAAAATAAATTTAAAAATAAAAATTAATTAACAAAGATAGTATTAAATTAAAAAACAAAAACAAATTTATTAATTGCAAAGTTTTAACAACAAATATATATATAAGTATTTTGTTTTTATTTTGTGTTATTTTTAATCTCTATTTTTGTAATTAACTATACAACAATATCGATATACTTAGCAACAATAATATAGAGAGAATACTAAATTGTCGATTTTTGCTCTCTATTTTAACTATATTTAAAAATATATTATATAAATAGCAGTACAAATATCTAAAGAAACGCAATCTAAACAAATCGAACAAAATGCTACAATATAACAATTGTTTTGTAATTTTCGATTTTGCTATTAAATTCGAATCTATATTGTATATAAGTTTGATATCTACTATTATTATTAGTTGAAAAATTAATATTGTAATTTTAGTCGATTAAAGCAATGTTATTACTATAATAGTAAAATATATATAGTTAATTATAGAATTGTATTCTATTTTAAGTTTAATCTATCGATTTAAGATTAAACAACTATAAAGCGCGTATACAATATATATAATATTGTGCTTTTAACAAGTTTTGCAACAAATAATATTGCAAGCTCGACAAATGCGCAAAAAAGATATTAACTTATTAATTAATAAAAAAAAAAATTAAAAAGAACAATTTTAAGAGAGATGCGCAAAAGAAGAAGAAAGTCAAAAAATAACAATTGCAAATTAAAAAAAATATAAAAAAAAAATATAAAAAAAAAATAAAGATATATTTTTTGTATTTTTTACTATAGAAATATTTTAATATTCTTAAATTGTATTGCGCAATATTAACAAGTTATTTATTTAATTATAATTTCTTAGATTTTTGTATATTTTGTGTATTTTGCAATTTTCTTAAGATCTTAGACAAATTAAACAACAATTTTATATATTTTAACAAAATCGAATTTATTTGTTGTTCGAATTCTTATTTTATTTAACAAACAAATTAAAAACAATTTTGTTATTACTTTTTTGTCTTTTATTAAACAATAAAGATTTGTTTATTAATAATAATACTATTTTTTATTAGTTTTATCTTTAATAAGATTCTCGAAAATATTTATATTTTTAATTTGAATTTATATTTGAATTGTATATCTTAACAAATATTTTGTTACTTTAATTATTTTAACAATATTAAACTTTGCTAATTAACTTTTATTTAATCTATTGTTGCTAAAGATCTTTATATTTAGAATATAACTAATAGTATAATTATTAAGACAAACTCTTTTAATTAAAAATCTAAATATATTAATAATATTAGCAATATTGTTAAACAAATAATACTTCTTGTAGTTGCAATATTTTGCAAAAACGTTCTTAATTTGTATTTTCTTTAATTTAACTTAAGTAATTTGAAAAATCTATTTTTGATATTTAATTAATATCTATTTAACAAATTTGTTTATTAATATACAATTTAGTTTTTTTTCGATATTAATTAGTATTGCTTTCTAAAATATAATAGTAATTACAATTGTTTTCTTTTTAACTATCTTTTTACTATTATTCTTTTTTATAGTAACTTCTTTTTCGACAATTTGTTTTTCGAGATTGTTAATAGTAATAACAATTGCAATAGAGACAATCTTAAAATTGTTCTCTAATTTAATATTTGCAATAATAACAACAACAACAATAAGAACAATCTTAACTATAATAAAAACAATCTTAATATTGTTCTTTAATTCGATATTCTTAATTAGAATAACAATAATATTAAAATCAAAAATTATACTTTTAATAATATTGCTTTTTGCAATAGTAATTGTAGATATATTAATAGAATAAAAGTATTTGTATTCGAGATCTTCAATTATTTTCGAATTATCGATATATTGTTTAATAATTATTTGATTCTTCTTTATTTGTTTGCAATATATTAGATAGATATAATCTAAAATAAACAAACAATTAAGTAAGAATATAGTTTATTATAATTTTATAATTTTTATTAAGTTCAAACTTATTATTGTTTGTATTTAGAAGTTTATTTTTGTAGTTGTCGAAATTCGAAAGTTTGTTGCAATTATTAATATTTAATAGTCTATTATTATAATTATCTATTTTTGCTTTTTTATTGCTATAGACAATTGAACTAATCTTTAAAAAATATTTAATCTTTAATTTTAAAAAAATAGATACAAATATAAATTAAGTCTTTGTGCGTTTAGCTAACTTCTTAGATTGCATTGCTTTTATATTAAATAAGCAATTTTTTAATATATTTTAAAATATTGTTTTTGCTATCTTTTTAGAATTCGAACAACAAATTAATAAAGATATAGAAGTATTGCAATATAACAAAAAATTTTGATAAAATAATAGAAAACAAAACAAAAGAATTTAAAAAAGCAAAGAAAAATAATAAAGAGAAAACAAGAGCAAAAAATTAAGAAAAGCAAAAAGAGAAAACAAAAAAAGCAAAAAGAGAAAACAAAGTATAGAAAGAGAAAATAAAGAACAAGAGTTTTCTTTAGATAAATTTAATATTAATTTAATTAAATAAATATTTAAAAAGTTAGATTTTAAATTTATCAAATTCTATATTTAAGAGAAGATTAAATATTTTTTTAGAATTAAATAAATTGTAGATAAAGCAAGTAAATTTTAGATAAATTTACAAAATTAGAGAATTAGATTGCTATATTTTATCTATTAATTGTAGATAAATTAATAGACAAAACGTTGTATCTACTAAGATTATACAAAAACTAAAATATTTTGTTAATATTTATTTAGCTACTTTTATTTTTATTAACAAAAGTACTTATCGAAACAAAATTGTATTTTTAAGAATATTGTTAATCGAATATTTCTAGATTTTGAAATTTGTTTTATAAAGCAATTGTTTTTAAACTATAAATCTAAATTAATTTTTATCTATTGTTAATTTTTAAAGACAGAATTTACTAATATCTAAAAAATAATTAATTGACAAATTTAGTTATTAATTGTATTAACAATATTAATTGCAAGTTATCTTTATTATTAAATAATATTAATATTATAAATACAAACGTTGCTATTTATTTATTGTTAAATATTTTTTTTGCAATTATTATTAAAAAATTTAAGAATCTTGCTAGTAATAAAATCGAGATTTGTTGTATTATAAATTGTTGAATTGCTAGTCTAAATATATTAGTTAAACAACTAAATAAGATTACTCTTATATTAAACTAACTTATTAATAAACAAAAATAAGCGTGCAATATAGCAATTAAAATCTAAAAGATATTAATAAATAAATATATATAAAAGACTCGATTTATAACAAAAGAGAAAGCAAAAATTGTTTTAGATAGCAAATATTAATATTAGATTTAAACATTAAAAAAAGCAATTTGCAATAAAAAAAATAAAAGCGTGCAAATTGTTAAAGAAAATTAAAATTGCAATATCGACAACTAAGTCTTTCTAATTATAGATAAAATTTATCTAATATATTTTGCGAAATATTCTATAAAATATACGTATTAAGAGATTTTTACAATAATAGCGCATATTATATAAAATCAAATTTAATTTCGCAAAAATAAATATAGTACTACGAAAGAAATTTAGACAAACAATTAATAGAAACTAAAATTACTAATAAAAAAGATTGCGAACTTGCTATTTTAAAGAGACTTATTAATATTGTTAAAATTAATAAAGTTTCAAATTGATTTTATTAAGTTGAGCAATAGAATTAAATCAAAATTGTTAAGTAGTAATACTAACAAATATTGTTGTATAAATGCTATTGTTGCACTTAACAAACAATAACTACAATATTATATAATATCGAAAGTTGCAAAAAATATATCAAACTTATTAAATACAATATTTAATTAACTAAATATAGTATTTATTGTAACAACAAATAACAACTTTATATTGTTTAAAGATACTATTAAGTTTGCAATTAATATTAACAAAGAGAATAACAAATCAAATTTAAAAGAGAATACTAAATTATATTGTTGTTGCAATATTGTTTTAACTATTTTAAATCAAATTAGCAAGAAAATCGATATTAAAACAAAAATAAACTATCTTAATATACTAATTTATTTAATTTATTTAAGCAACTTGTTTTCGAAATACAAACAAAAGAAACAATTAGATTTATAGTATATTTATTATATATATTTAAAAGATTTTGCGAGCTATTTCGAAATTTAAATAAAGAGTTTTAAAATCGACAATCTACAAGCAATTTTTATAGATTGCTATATATATTGCAATATACTTAATATATATAAAACAACAAATTCGATTTAATTTAAATAAAAAAATTGTCTTTCTATATTTGCAAATAAGTTTAAAATCTATATTTACAAATTTGTTGTTTTTAGTTTGTTTGCTTTTCTAATATTAATTTAGACACAATATATTGTCGACAAGATTGTCGAAGAAAAAATATAAATTAAATAATACAAATTCGACAATCTTATTATTTCTAATCTCTTTACTTAATTGTAAAAAGACGTAGAAATAAATAAAAAGCAAAAAAACAATATCGACAATTTAATTAATAAAAAGTTTGAAATATATTTTTATTATTAAGTTTAATGCAATACGCAAAGTAATAAGAGATAGTTACAAATTATATACTACAACTTATTTTAACAAATTGTTTAACAAAACTCTTGTTATTAAATACTTTATACTTGTTTTTGTTTAAACAAAAATTTATAATTTGTAAGTTATTTATATTATACAAAATATATAATTTTTGCAAATACAACAATCTTCTTTTAATATATAAATATTAATATATTTAAGTATCTCGATAATAGTTACAAAACAAATATTATATAAAAATTAATTTTGTTTAATAACAAATACAACAACAATTGCACAACAATAATTTCTAATTTCTACAATTAAATTAAAAAATAATAAATTAATATTGTTGTTTATAATATTGTTATTTACAACAATATTACAAAATTAAATAAAAAATACAACAAAAATAATATTAAAAAATTTAAAAAATTTATATTAATTTTTTGTCTTTGCAATACTATTTGTATTACAATATTTGCTATAGTTTACAATTTTATATTAAACAAAAACAAAACAAAACAAAGAATTGTATTGCTCTAATATTGTAATTTAAGAACTAATAATCTTATATTAAACAATAAAAAATTAAATAGTTAGACAAACGTTTTGCAAATCTATATAATATACAAAGATTTGTATCTAACTTTATTAGAATAAAGCAATAAGTATAAAATTATTCTTTATAGATTTCTTATTTCTATCTAGTTTTGTTTTTACAATTCTATTAGTTGTATCTTAGTTAACTAAATATTGTAATCTAATTTATTAGTTTAATTTGTTGCAAATTTTATATTAAGTTTAGATTGTAAAACAATAGATTAAATAATATCGAAATAGTATTTAGCAATATTGCGAGAATTCAAGATAATATAGATCGAAGTTAAGAAGATAGAGAAGATAATTTATTAAAATATCAATTTCTTTAGACAAAAAAGTTAATTTTAATAATATTTTGTATAGTTATTTTAGTTTTTATGCAAACAATATTGCGCAATCTCTAATATTGTAATTAAGTTTACGCTATTTTATTTATAGTATAGTATACTATTTAATTAACTATTGCTAAAAATTGTATTGCGCAATTTCTAGTAGCAACAAACTATAATAGTTATTGTATTTTTTTTGCGTTAGTTGTCTAATATTTGTCGAAATTGCAATTTGCAATATTGAGCAATTAGAACAAATATTAATAATATATATTTATTATTTATTGTATTGTTTACTAGCAATAATTACTGTAATTAATAAAAGATTTGTTGCTATTAATAAAGTTTCTAAAATTAATAAGATATTTGAAGAAAAAAATAGTAAAATTCTAGAATTTTTAATATATTTTTAGTAAAGATTTAATTGTTTTTTATTAAAATCTCGAAAATATAGTACTATTTGTATATTTGTTAAGCAAAATTTAATATAAATATATTATATTATAAAAACTATATTGTATTTTTTTTATTTCTAGTGCAAATATTATTAAAAATTAAGAAGAAACAATTAGTATATTAATAAATATATATATTTATTATATAGATAACTACTAAAACAATTATAAATTAATAAAGATTTATTTTTTGTAATTTTGTTAAAAATTTAAAAAAAATATATATAAATTTGTCTATAGAATTATTAAAAGTTATATATATTTTTAGAAATATTTTTGATACAAAATTTAACGATAAATCTAAACTATATAATATAAATAATTTATAAATACTTAGAATTTAATTTTAGATTATTTGTTAAAACTATAAAATTATTGCAAAAATTTCTATTATTGTTAACAATTAAAAGCTTTTATTAAAAGATTAACAAGTTAATATTTTATCTACAATAATTATTTTTGTTATTTTTATTTTTTTTGTAATTCTATTTGTCTAAAACAACAATATATATATATTAAAAGTAATATTCGATATTTATTTTCTTATTATTTAATATAATTAATTAGTTTTATTAATATCTATTTTTTTATTGTTCTAAAATTAGATTATTTATAAACAAAAATTAAAATATATTTGTGCAATTAATTGATAATATATTGCAAATTTAGCTATAAATAAAATTTACTATTAAAAAATTATATTTAGAAGATACTAAATTTGTTAATATTTAATATAATTGCTTAACTAGAATTGTTAAAAAAAATTAACAATATAAAATATTTGTTAAAACAATAAAGAATTATTAATCTTATTTTATATATAATTACTAATTATTTATAATTTTGTATATAGTTTAAATTAATAATATTGTTTGCAAATTCTATAAAAAATCTTATTAATATATATATATTGTTTTAAATATTATAAAACAATAAAAATAGAATCTTAATTAATAAACAATTATAATTATAGAGATTTATCGCAATATATATATAAATTGTACAATATAATCTAATAATATATTAAGTAGCTAAGATTCTAAGATTTAAGTAAAAGAGATTATATATATATTGTAAATAGATTACTAATACTAATAGTAAATATTTTTAAATCTATAGTTTTATATTATTTAATTAGTTAATTACAATATTAAAGAAACTTCTAATTTTTGTTAATTATTGTAACAATATATTAATTTAATTAAGTTAAAATAATAAACAATTAAATATATATTAATTATCTACTTATTAAATCGATTGTTTCAAAGATAAATAATATTATTTTTTATATTTAATTAAGATATAAATATTGTTTATATCTTGTTTATATAAAAGTAATTTATACAATTGTAAAATTATTATAAATATTGCTTAATTTTCTTTTATTTATTAATTATATAATTTAGATATATTTAATTAAACTTAAATTAAATCTATTGTTTATAAATAAATTGCAATTTTTTTTTTATATTTTAAAGATTATTTTAGAAACAACAATTAAGCAATTAAGTTTTAATAAATTTGCTAGTATTTAAATCTTTAATATTGTTAATAATACAAATTTTTAAAATAATTTTGCTATAAAGCAAAAAAATTAAATTAATTTACAAATATATTATAAATTAATTTTAATTAAAACTTTTAATAAGAATTTTTATCTAAATTTTTTAGCAAATTACAAACAATATAATCGAATAATATAATTTATATTTGTATATTTAATATTATTAAAATATTGTTATTTATTTATTACTTTTATAAAAGTAGTTTATTGTTATAAAAATTATAAAATACTTTTAAAGATCTTTGCAAATAATAAAAGCTTTAATATATTATATATTAGTAACTAAAAATTATAATTATCGCAAAATATTTAAAAGATATATTTAAACTTATTTGAAAAACTTAATATAGTATAAATAGTTTATATTTTATTTTTAATATTAATAGTATAAAAGTTAATTCTAAAAAACTATTTATTGCAATAATAAAGTATTTTATTACTAATTTAAGTTATTAATTATCTAATATATTTTTGTTATATAAATAATAGAAGTTGTTATTAATATTATAAAATAAATTTGTAATTCTTTATTAATTAATATTATTAAAATTATTAATTATAAAACTAATACAATAACTACTTTATATTAAAGATATATATATATAATTTTTTTTAATATACAAAGATTAATAATTGTCTTAAAATAAAAATATAAGATATTATTTAATAAATTAAGTTTAATTTAAGAAGAAATTATTGCTATATTATATATATAATATTTAAATAAATTAATTTTGTTGTTAATATATTTAATATAAAATTATTTTTGCAAGTTTGTTTATCTTTTGTAAATTTAATTTATTAAATTTCGAATAATAAAATATTAATTATATTAATAAAGATAAAGAAGTAATAGCAATTAAATTGTCTAATTCTAAAGATAAAAAAAAAAGATTTTAATTTTGTTAAAGATTTTTTTGTTTAATATTAATAACAATATTATCTAAAACAATTAAACTAATTGTTCGATTCTAATAGTTGAAATCGAATTGTATAAATTATAAAAATACTAATTATATTAGATTAAAACTTAATCTAATTAGATATAATTTTCAAATCGAATTATAGATTTTAGAAAAAAATTAATTCGAACAATTAATCTAAAGATAATAGACAAATAATTAATATAAATTTTATATTTATTAAGATAAGATTTTATTTTAGATATATTAATTGTTGTCTTTTCTTTATTGTATTATTTGTATTAAATAAGATTAAATAAATTGTCTAACTATCTAAAATAAATAGTAAAAACTATCTAGAATATTATATCTATTTTAGATAATATATTATTAATAATTAAGATATAAAATTAAGATAAAGTAATATAGTTAAAATAAAAAAATAGTTATTTTTGCAAAGATAAAACAATAAATATATTTGCGCTAACAATAATAAAAAGATGTTAAATTTAATATAATATTATTTAAGATTTACTTAAGTAGCGCGTTATTTATATATATAGATTAGATTTCTTCTTATTTACAATTATTACAATTAAAGATTGTAACTTATTTGTAAACAACTAATATTAACAAGTATTTATAAATAGCAAATACAATTTATATCTAAAGTTATAATTAAAATTATATATTAACATTTTTGTATATTTTATATTTTTATATTTTAATAATATTTTAAGATTTATACAATTTTTTTAAAACAATATTTTTTTAATTGCAAATTGCTATTATTTGTATTATTGTTATAACAAAATACTATTAATAGCTTTTGCTTATACTAGATATATCTATGTTAATTTTAATATACTAAATTCTAATTACAATAATCTAAGTATATATAATTTTTACTATAATAAATATATTTAATCTTTTTATTTTATATATACTAATTCTACAATAAATTTATATAATTAATATTAATTTTTAGCAATATATATTAATATTTAGACAATATAGTAACAAGATTTGAATTATATCTATTAAGTTATATATATAATAAAATGTAAATACAAATTTATTTGACAATCTAAATATTGTTAATTAATATTTGTTAATTGCAATATATATGTTAGCTTCTCTCTCGAATATAAATATATATATAACAACAAAACAACAATAAGTTTAATAAACTACTCAAAACAATTTAGTACTTATAGTTGATTGTACAATTTCGAGTTTATCTACAATCTAAATATTCTAATCTTAATAATAAATTTTCTATATTTAAAATCTTTTGCGTTTGCTAAATAATTATAATTAAATTTATATATATTGTCGAATTTAACAATAATAAAATTGAAACAAATCGATAGTATAGAAATACAATTTAACAAAATATATTTTATACTAATCTATATAGCAATCTTTTAAAGTATTATATTTTGTTTAAAGATTAAAAAGTAGTTAATTTTAAGTATAAATTAAAGTAAATGTTTAAACTTTAACTATAGAAATAGTTATAACAATTCTAACAACTAATAAAATTAAACTTATTAACAATTAAATATAATAATTTTGCAATAATATAGAATATATTGTATATATTTATATATTTGTTGTTAATATTTGCAAAACTTATTGTAATAGTCTATACAATATAGAGTTTTATTTTGTTTTTAACAACAAGTTTTATAAATATATAAGTATATACTTAAATTTTTTGCAATATTTTGACAACAATATCTCTATATATAATTCGATATATTTAAGTTGCGTAACGTATATTTATATTGTAGCAATTAACAAAGTTTGTCGATTGCTATTATTAAATACTCAATTTTCGCATTTATTGTAATTATATTTACTAAAAATATTATTGTAGTCTATTTGTTTAAATACACTTAATATATTTGCTATATTTAAGACTATAGATAAAAATAATAATAAAACAAATTAGAGTAGAAGAATTAAGAAAGATAATGCAAATATAAATTAATTAATATTGCTATAAATTTAATATATATCTCTAACAATAATTGCACGCAGCAATTAACAAAAGTATATAAATCGATTAAACTATATTAGATTTGCACAATATTCGATTTCTTTGCAATTAAGATATTAAAGTCTCTAATAATAATTTTACGTTAAATATAACTATTTTTATTAAGTAAGATGTAGTTAATCGACGCAACGCAATTTGATAAAACTAACTAGAATTAGACTAGTATTGTCGAACAAGAGTTAAAATCGAAATTATAAAATTATTTGTATTATATTATTTAGCAAGATTTGACACTTTTATTACTTAATAGTAACAATACTATTTTGCTTTATATTAATACGTATTATAATTCTCGAACGTAATTTGTGCTTATACAATATATAATATCGAGTTACAATAAAGTTGAGCAATATATAATTGTATTGCTATTATATTGTGTCTTATAATATAATTGAACAAAGTATTAGAGACAAGATTGTATCAAATTGCAAAAATAGTATTTATTTAGATTTAATATTAGAAAATTAAATTATTAATATTAAAAGACAATTAATACTATCTAATAAACTATTTGTATTTTGCAAATCGATTACTTAAACAATATAATTGTATTATTTATTTAAATTTGCTTCTATCTAATATATTCTATATAGTAGTTGCTCTTTGTAACAAAAGATTAAAAACATATTTATCTACTTGCTATAAATTAATTGCAATTAACTATATAAATATTATTTTGCAACAATATTGCAAAAGAGCAAAACTTATATATTAATTAATAGTTTTATTTAGACAAATATTCTTTTAATTGTATTAAAGAGATAACAACAAATTAATTCTAAAAAATAAATTTACTTTACTTATTTTGTTTATCGATATAATCTAATATTTTAATATATTATTAATTACTATCTTGTATATTGTATTTCTTCTATAAATTTAATCTCTTAAATAGATATTAACAATCTTGTTATTATTTTTGTTAAAAATCGAAATACGCACACAAATATAGTTAAGATATATAATAATAGAAATTGATATATTGTTTGCATTATAGTTGCGAGAAAAGATAGTACTATTATTATTAGCTAAGATTGACAAAACTTAATATATATAAATATAACAAGAAAATTGATTTACTTGTTTTATAAAACAAGTTTTTGTTAATTTTAATTATATATTAATTTGTTTTAAGCTTTCTATATTTGTTTCTTTTTTATTCAAATTTTTTTCTACAATTCTTTGTATTTTTATATAATAATAGAGATAATTTTTGCAATTTTGTAGTAGACTTTATCGAGATTAAACAATTAATTAAAATTTAAATAGATATTAAATATTTTAAATAAGTTGTTTTTAAATTTAGATTCAAGTATATAATATATTTAAGTATTAATATAACAACAAACTATTTTATTATTTTTATTTAGCAATAAATTTGTTATATTGCTATCTTTGCAAGCAATAACAAGAAAATATATGTTAAATAATTAGTTATAATAACAAAATTAAATACTTAAATACAACACAAATTTTAGTATCTTTATCTTTAACATTTTAGTATAAACAAAATAATATAAGATTTGCGAGATAGAGAGTACAAATTAAATATTGCAAATTAGATACTATAATATAAAAATTGTATTTAAAGTTTAGAAAATAAAGATTGCAAGATACTAATAAATATAAATTTAATTACTTTAAAAAAATATATTGAACGCAATATAGTTTGTATTTTACTTATTTTCTATCTATAATATAGAATATATTTCGATCGATAGTTTGTATTAACAACAAAATAGATATATAAAGATAAATATTTGTCTAGTTGTACTACAATTAATATATTGTAACAACAAAAGTATTGCAATTACTCTATTAATATAATAATTATAATCTAACAATACTATTGCTATAAATTGTATATTGTAAAATTTATTTATTTGTATAGATAAACTAGAAATTAGAACAAATAAAATATAGCTATTAATATATATTATTGTTTGCAATAGATATAGAAGATACTATTGAAATATTTATTGCGCAATAAGTAATTTTATTCGCAATATAATAGTTAGCTATATTTTATATTAATATTAATTTACAATATATAAAACAAAAACAATTATAATAATATACAATTACAATATATAGTACGCAATTAAGATTAATTGTTGTCTACAATATTAAATTTTTTTTTAGAGATTTATTTGTTTCTAAGTTTTTTTTTTAATTAGTATTGAATTGCTAGATATTTAGAATTCGAATAAAATATTAATATAGAATTAAGTATACTTAATTTCTTGTATATTAATTATTATTTAATTTTAATTTAAGCAACAATCTTAATTATATAGAAAGTTTAAAATAATATTTTTATTGTTTTTATTTTTATCTTAAACTAATTAAAATTTATTAAAAACTTTCTCTTTCTATACAATATTATTATTAGTCTTAATTTTATTTTTGTTTAATTTAGAGCGCAATTTTGCTATATTTTTTTTTTTGTTTTTTTGTTTTTTGTTTGCAAGCAATTCTATTTTTATATTTAAACTATTCTCGATATTATATATTATTATTTATTATAATAAATACAATATACTTATATTATAAATTTGCGTCTTTATTTCTATCTTTATTTTAATAGTATTATTGCTCTTTTTAATTATAAGTTTATTTTATATTTATTTTGTTTAATAGTTAAGAGTATTTTGTTTATATTTATTACTTTGTAACTTCGAAAATCGATTAAAATACAATAATAAAGAAAAGATAATAATAGTATTAAAATTAATAAAATTGCTTAAACTAAATTTAAGATTTTTTTTAACAATATTATACAAATAAATTTAAGATTAATTAAATAGAAAGATACAAAGAGCGTATAGTATATTTGTAAAATTTGTATACAATAATTATTTTGCTTAAATTGATTTTACAATATATATTAAAAAAAAGCAATAAAACTATTTATTGCAACAATATTGCTAGAACTAAATAGTACAAATCTTACGCAATAAGATTAATATACTATATAAAGAGTTTGTGTATATTATATATATACTCTTAATTAAAACTAGTAAGCAAAATATAATAGCAACAATTAATAAAACTTATTTAGCAATTAAAAGATTTGCTCTAACATAATTAAAAATAATAGAAGTTACAAATATAGAAGCAAAGTTGTTAATTATATTTAATATTAATAATATACTGTTTATTAATATATATATTATACTTATAAATTTACTATATTACAAAAAACAATTTAAAAAGACAAACAATTTACAAAATCTATTTAAAATATATATATACAAAAATAGAATTTAACAACAAATAATTAATATTTTTAACAAATATAAAATAGTTTTGTTATATAATATTTTAATATAATAAACAAATATTTTTGCAAAGAAAATACAATAAAGAACTCGAACAATAGATTAAAAATTCGACAAAATTAGTATATATAATAACTTTAAATATATAGAAAAGAGAAGAAACAAATATATAAGCAAAAAAATTAAATTAAGATTAATAACAATATCTTTAATATTTAAAGAACTTAATTTTAAGAAAAGACTATTAATATAAGATTTGTAACAATTTAATATAAATTAATTCTTTGCAATTAAGATTGCAAAGAAGCTAGAATTAAATTAAATAAATATAGAAATATATTAAAAGTTAATATAATAAGATCTATTAATTATACTAATTTAAATTAGATCGAATACATATATTTGAAATTAATTATTAAATACTTGTTTGCTAGCAAACAATAGAAAGATTGTTGCTTTTTATAATTAACAAATATATTGTTGCTTATAAAGTTCGAATTGAAAAAAACAATAATATAATTACTTAAATTTATATTTAAGAACAAGAGTACTATAACAAACAATATTTAAATTTTGAAAAATATCTTCTTAAAGCAATTTTATATTAAAAAGAATAATTCTTGTTATTAAATTTATTTGCGTTTTGTGTTTAACAATCTTAAAATCTAATTATATATATAATTTGTCAAAATATTGCAATATATAATTTTAGATTATTTGTTCGATTGCTTTAATTAAGTTTTGTTTAAACTAAATTTGTAATATCTACAATTAAATATATTTTAACTTATATATAAAATTTATTAAGATAGTATAGATATATTTAATCTATTAATACTTTAATATATTGCTAATAAATAAAACTATTAACAAAAAGTAACGCAATTAAAGAACTTTTAGATACTAAAAGAACTAATTATTTATAACTATTAATCTTGTATTGTAAGATTTCTAATTTATTAATTGCAAAAATAGAATATATTTCTAAATTGAATTAAGAATCTATAGAATTAACTTAATTATTAAATTGTCGACAAACAAAATAGCTAAATACAAGTACTAAAAAGAATAAGTAGCAAGCTCTATATTTTTTTAATATTAATTATATTAAAAATGCAATTATCTACGCGCAACAAAAAGTAAGAGAACTATTGCAACTTCTATACTTATATAGAGATTTATCTTATATTGCAATATATTATTAAATACGCAAATATTAAGTTGTTACAATATATATTTCGATAAATTACAATTATTTTTCAATCGAATGCAATTAGTATCTCTAAATATATATAAATACTATTATATATACTTTATATTGTTAATATATCGACAATCTTAATAAGATTGTAGCAAATTATACTACAAAACAATTTTGTAAACTTGCGCAATAAAAAAAATATTAATTTCGAAACAAATTGTTTGTTAAAATTATTAAACAATAGTTTAAAGATATTTTAATACAATTGTACTTATTTTTTTAAAAATAACAATATTTTTCTCGAAAATTAAGCTTTTAACAATCTATATTTTATAAACTTGAAAAACTTTATTAAGTTTATATTTAAAAAATCAAATTTAAATAAATATTTATTAAAATTTTTTGCAAAGAAGATCTAAAATATAATTAAAAATTTAATACAAAAATCTCTTATATAATTTTATACAAATTAAGATTGTTTTTCTTTTAATTTTGTATTTAATCTATATAACAAGAGTTTTGTATTACTAAGCAAAAATATATTTAAATATAACAAAAAATAAATTGCAAATACAACAACAATTAATTCTATATAAAACAAAATTAATAATATTTTGCTATCTTTTATTTTAAATATTAATAAGTTTAATATAATACAAATATTAAACAACTCTACTTTGTTTGCAAAAATAACAAATAATTAATTAAATATATTTGTTAATTAATAAATACAAATAATATATAATAAGTCGAATACAAAAAATTCATTTTTATAAATAGTTATTTTTAAGATTTAATATATCGAAGTAAGAATATTAATATGTTTTGCAATATTGTAGAAGTATATATATTACAATTTATACAATAATAAATGTTAAAAAATAAGTATATATTTTAAAAACAATTATATAATATTATAAATTCTAGTTTCGAAGTTATTGTAATAAGACAAATTGCGTTGCGCAATTTTATACAATAGCTATTCGAGAAATTGCTTTAATATTCTTTTCTTTATCTAAAAGTGCATTTTTGATAGCACAAATAATACAATAATTATGTTTGAAGATATCTTTTTTAATATTTTATATCTTTTGTTTTTTGCTATTTTATTTTGCTTGTTGTTGATTTTGAATATTTTAACTTAATTTGACAATCTAATTATTTTAATTTAATTAAATAACTTTCGATATTTATTTAACAATACTATTATTTTAGTTTTGTTTATTATTTTTAATATATAAATATTAATTGCAATTGCGCTTTTTTAAATCTAAGCAATATTGTTAGATACAACAATAGATTTATTAATAGTTGCGTTTATTAATATAATTTGCAATAATAAAAATATACTTGCGACAATTATATAAATATTAAATATTGCAATTCTTAAACTAAAATTAGTCAAGCAATATATAGTAATAACAACAATATTTTTGTTTGCGTCGAAATTAAGTTGCAAAATCTAATAGAATTGCAGCGTTAAATATTGCAAAATAGTTAAATACTATAAATATCTCGACAATATTATAGTATATTCTAAGTAATATAAATTTTTTTAAAATTTTTAAACAATTTCTAGTTTCTATTAAGTTTTTTAATTGTTTTAGACTAACTATTTTTAAACTTTCGAAACAATTATTTTTTTTTATTAATTTTTTTTGTTCTAGACTTTGATACTTTAAAAATCTTGTTATATCTTTTTATTTATTTTTTTTGTTATATATTAAAGATTTTGCAATCTAGATTTACAATTAATATTTTAATCTAATTACTAACAATATTTTGACAACAATTTTAAATCTCGAATATTTTGTTTTTATTGTTATTTATACTTTGACTCTTTTTTATAATAGATATAATTTTATTGCAAAATCTATATATTTTAATTTATTTTGTATTAACAAATTGCTATAGCAAGATTTTATTTTTAATATAATTCTTAAATTCGATTAAGTTTTCGAGTATATTGTTCGATATAATTAATAAAGAAAAGTAACAAATATATAATACAAAAAACAACTTATATATTTTGTTCTATCTTTATTGTAGCAACTTTTTTCGAAATTAATAAATCTTAAACTTGTTTCTCTTTGTATTGTTATTTAATGTTATATATAATTCTATTTCTATACTATAATTAAGATTATATACAATATAGCAATAGACAAATTTTTAATAATTCGATATCTTATAATTCTTATTATCGAAAAAATCTAATAGATGCTTGCAAAGATATTTGTCTAAATCGAGATTTATTAAATTTTATATATTGCAATTAAAATTTTAATATCTTTCTAGATCTATTTGTTTTTTGCTTAATATTTAAAAATTGTCTATTGTATTATTCTATACTATATATTTTTAAATTTTAAATAAAACTTTTATTTCTTTGTATTAATTAAGATAAAAAAAAATAAAATAGATTTATAAAAGTTTGTATTGTATAATGCGCTCTAGATATTGTATTATTTAAGATAACAAATCTAAAAATAATTATTGAAAAACTCTTCTAATATTAGAATTGTTTATTTCAAGCTTATAAATCTCTATTATTATTAATATTAAAAAATTAATACAATTATTGTTTAAGATTTTAAATCAATTAAAAAGTCTTATTTTGTTACTTTTTGTTATAAAGTTAAAAAAAAGTATTATTTACAATATAGATTTCGACAAATAATCTAATATAATTATTTAGAATCTAATTAATTTTACAATTTGCAAAATCTCTATAATAGTATTTATAAAAATAATAGTTTTAAAAACGTTATAAGAATTGCTAATATTATATAATAGAATATATTAAAGATTTGCTATATCTTTTTTTGCAATTTAAAGTCTAGCAATTTAAATATAGATCTCTAATTAATTTAATAAGATTTTTACAATATATATATTTTTTAAGAAATAATATTAATCTATAATATTTGCAAGTATTATTAAATTTAAAATAATTAAATCTATATTAAAAGACAATTTGATTAACAATTTTGTATATAGTATCTCGAGATTATAATATTTAGATCGAAATTTTTGTTATTTGCTATATAGATACAACTTGTCGATATTTACTATATATAATCGATTAATATAATTAAGATTATTTAGTATATTATTTTTGAAATTTTTAAATAGTACTATTTCTAAATTAATAAATATTGCAATTATATATAAGTAAATTTTTTTCTTGTTTTTTAATTTATATAAATATATATATTGTGTATAAATTTATTTTGTTCTATATATTTTTAACTTTCTTTATTGTTGCTATTATTGTTTAATATAAAAAGACAACAATTTTAAATTTATATTAGTGTCTAATATTGCTATATCTTTAAAATCTTAAGTAGTATAATAATTAATATTGCTCTTAGTAAATTATATATTAATAGTATTGTTTAAAAAATTAAACTCTTGTTAAAACTAATTTTAATATATAAAATTATATTGATCTAATCTATTAATAGAGTTTAAATATATTAAATTTGTTGCAATCTAAATACAAAATTAAATTAATCTTAAATTTCTTTAATTACAAAGTTATTTGTAATATATTTGTTGTTATATATATATTTAACGTTGTAAACAAATATTGCGTTTTTTTTTTTTTTAATATTATTAAAATTGTAAATATTGTTAAGATTGTTAAGAAATTTAAACTTGCTATTATATTTAAACTTGTTACTTTGTTCGAACTAATTATTTTGTATATTTGTATTTTTATTAATAAAGAAGATATCTTTGTTATTATTGTTATTTAAGAATATTGCAAAGACAAACTTTGTTATTAATATAAATATGCATTATTATTAATACAACTATTGTTATCTTTAATTAAGATTAATTTTAATAGAAGTTATAAAATTACAAGTTGTATTATTAGACAAGCAAGAACGTTAATTTATTGCAAAAAATTAACAATTTTCTATTGTTTTTATTTCTATATTAAAATTGCATTTTTACAAGTTTATTACAATTAATATATCTAGAATATATTAAATTGTATTCGAAGATTTGTTTATCTATATAAACTTACATCGGCAAATCGGGGTAACCCTCCCCGGGAGCTCTTAGCGGTTAGGGGCTCCCGGGGCCGTTGTGCGCATATCCCGGTCCTCGGGCCCCATTAGCAAGATACGGTTGGCTTGGGGTCGCCTCTAGCCAACCAAAAAATTTGGGGGGTAGTAAAGGGTTCTCCGGACATTACTCGTGCGTTGCCAAGATCTATGGACGCAATCTATCGCGAGCGCAATCTACAAGCGCAATCTATCGCACAACACAACACAATTACGCAATAGAGATGTCTCTGCCGTCGCATAACTCGCGCGTAGAAATCTCACGAATTGTTCGATTCTGCTATACAAATTACTATGGTGTGAATAAGTAGCAAATAGAGAGTTAATCGAAGTGCTGCGGGAGTCCGTGCGCATCTCGAACATCAATAATTATACTTTTTGTCAAGCTTTATTTGGCCCCCTAAATGCAAGCTTCCGGGGGTCCCCCGGGCGCGCCCCGGGCTAACCCCGGGCTACCTGGGCCAGATCTGCATTTTGAACCTGGCGAGCCGCCTCCCCGATTTGCCGATGTATCGATTAAAAATAGACAATAAAAACAATTGCTAAATTAACTAAATAATAGTTGAATTTTAATATTAAAAACAAGTTAAGAAAGAATAACAAATTAAAGAAATATTGTTTCTAAAATTATATATATACAATATAGTATAGCAAATAGAGCAAAAGCAAATATATTGTCGAATTGGGCGCTTTAATTGACAACAATAATAATAGAATAATAATTGCGTCGCAAAGATAAATATAGAAAAGAGAAAATTGTAACGCGTCGAAAATATATAGACGACTCGCAAAATAATGCGATTTGACTAAAAATACAGAGTTTTGGGCTTAGACGTATCGCTAGAAGGCTGCTTGTCAGCCGCCAATTCGAAGAGGCTTGGCGCGACACGTCTGAGAACTGAGGCAATACATGCTGAATACATCGTAAATTGACCTGTCGCAAATATCCACATCATTCGACTAAAGAGCCTGTTCGACTTGGGAACCTTCTTGAGTTCCGCAATGATGTGAGGATTAGCAGTGTATTCCCTTTTTTTTAATGGATGATTAGAGAAGCACAAGTGCCGCTTCCTTTCCTGAAATGAAATCCCACGAGCAGCTGCACCACCGATACCCGCGCGCCAGATTACTCAAGGTGGGTCTCGATGCAGCAAGCAGGCGAGCGGGCCAAGCAACAATTTTGAATGTGTGACGGCTGTAGATCCGCAAATGGACACGAAGATGCCAATGGCATTGTGAGAGAAAGTTGGCAAGGAGGGTGGTTTGCATCGGGCACCCATTACCCAGATAAACGGTGCGGGGTGGCAGGGGCAGGCTGAGTCGTTTGCAATTTGGTCGGTTTTGAAGACAAAGGCTATTGGCGAAGGAGCTGTGAGGAAAAATCGAAGGATGAAGGTCTAAGTGATCGGCATAAGGGGTTATCGCTTCAGCTGGCGAAGATGAATACCGGCAATATGGCGATGAAGTAAGTTCCATGAAGTAAATTCCGAGTTGCTGACTTGTTATCATTCTCCTCAAAACTCCTTTACGCATCAGAGGGCTGACTTCATGGTGTCTAGTCCCCATTTCAAAGGCCCTTATAAGATTCAACCTATATGAATATTCTTCAACACTTTCGCATGGAATCGTCCACTAAAGTCCCAAGGGTTCAAGCAAGTAAGAGGCTTTGCAGGCACAATTTGCTGGCTTAGATCTGTGTAACCTCCTTGTCCATTACCCATTTCGTAAACGCGCGCACCTGGGCCATGACCGTACAGTTCTGATCACAAGACAGGTGCCAGGTCATTCCCTGCAAATTAATCAAGCATGCATTCAAAGCAAGGTCTGTAACGACGCCGCCATATGATCTCGCTGGGTGACCGTCATTGGGCGATCATTGACCCGCAGTTCAAAGATTTTAATGATGGCCAGCGCTTCAGCTAGTTGACTTTCCCACTGCGAAGAAGGCTATAAAGCAAGGTCTGGGTCCTCCTCTTTTTCCATAAATCCAACAGTACAACTCCAATACAACGAATATCCGGGAAATCTCGTAATAGCACTTGCGATGAGGGCGTTACAAAAAAAGGGCAGATCCTATCGGAATGATTGTGAGATTACTTGGAACTTATTCGTTCATTATAATCAGTAACCGCGCGCAACCATTATAGTAGTACAATGGTCTCTACGAAGAATTTTCAACAGTACCAATGAATTAGTCCAGGTGAATATGCATAAACGTAGAAGAGCGTGATCGTGTCATTTGCCTAGGTTATGAGAACCGAATCATTGGAACCCATAAATGAAGAAGTCTCAACCAACGGCCACTGATGGAACTCTGAACCTGCTGCTGACGTATACAATATACCAGATACTAGTATACGTACCAGTGAAGTCTCCTTGCTGTCAATGATACGCGTCTCGGAGGGGACATTCTGGTAAGGCCATCTTCAAGTGAAGGGGCTATTCGGAATCTCTTGATGAACAGCACTGGCCGGAGACCATGTACCACATCACGTACCTGTTTCACCTTTTAACGCGAAAGCGACTATGTGAATCGCCGCTGTTCCTTCTTTTCCTCTTCCTCATACACAATGACACAACCGGGTTCAAATCACAAATTAGTAAACTCGTTAATCCTTACCCTAGTTCATACTCAATTCCTCCGTTGATTTGCGGAGACGTTACAAGATATGTGAGAATTTGACTTGAAGACCAGCCCTCTTCGAGTGGGAGCCGACGTATAAAAGCAAGGTCAGCCCCCTCATCCAATTCTATATTTCTCCAGTACCTCCAATACTTCCAATCCACGACCAGCATAGCCTTAGTTCGAGACCACCACCACCACCGAACGAGCATTTACAGTTCAAACGAAATACACAACAAACGCGCCGAGCGATGCCCTACTCAAGGACCGAGCTCAACGCGTTAGAGCGACATTATAGACCTGAAGGCCAGGCAGGGCCATGTCAGCCAGTATCCTCTTCCTCACGGCATGCTTCCCCCCCCAGAGAGACAACTGTCAGAACCAGCGGACCCCGTCCTCATCAACAGCCACGGCAGGCCGCATCCTCCACCATACCCAGGTCTTCTAATGCGAGAGGATCCTCAAGTTCCCGATCTTATCCCGCACCTAGGATCACGACAGGAGACTCCATCAGGAGAAGCGCTGCTGATAAACGCTTCGACATGGAGCACGCCAAGCGTTTGGATAGATTGCAGGAGCGTTACAATCAGACCCACAA
>JAABUL010002404.1_pt1 | contig 31154 bp, 1 predicted proteins | sample 5559151 | NCBI WGS metagenome assembly JAABUL01 (sample SAMN10711876, study PRJNA513368) | rock metagenome | isolation source: Antarctica rocks | place: Antarctica: Victoria Land, Pudding Butte sud
CTATTTAAATTTTTAAATATTAAAAAATCAATATTAATGCATAATTTGCATCTATAGACCTATAGATGCTATTTAAATTTTGAAATATTAAAAAAATAATATTAATGCATAATTTGCATCTATAGGTCTATAGATGCTATTTAAATTTTGAAATATTAAAAAAATAATATTAATGCATAATTTGCATCTATAGACGTTATAGATACTATTATTTAATTATTTAATTATTTGATTAAAAGTCTTGGCAATTCGAGTCGATTTTTCGAGTCGAGTTTCGGTTCCAACTCTAGAAATCGAATCGAATAATCGGTTCCGATTCTAGAAATCGAATCGACTTTTCGATTCCAACTTTTGGAATCAATCCGACCCGATTCGGGTCGGGTACCCGACCCGAACTCGATAACCCGACCCGACGCGGTCAGTCTAATATTATTATTATAAGATTTTTTTTTCTTTATATTTCTTTAATACTAGTATATATTTAGTATAAACTAAATTTAAAATATAATTAAATAATTTATTTTAAAATTTGATATTTGTAATAAATATATTAATCTATATATAGTTTAAATATATATTAAATACAAATTAATACAATAAAATATATAAAAAGAAGTTTTTCGATTAAAGTACTAATATAGCGCTAAAAATAAATTAATATAAGTTTAGTATATTTTAAAACTGAAATAAAAATATATATCTTACAAATATTTTTTAAGTCGAAAAACAAATATTAAAAAAAAAAAAATTAATAATAGTTAATTAGTTATTTTAATAGTTGTATTAATACAAATTTAATATTAGTTAAATCTATATATAATTAATATATTGTTAAAGTCTTAAATAACAAAATAAGTATTTATATATATAATATAAAAAAAAAAGATAAAAGATAAAAGATAAATTAAATATATAACAAATATAAAATAAATTTATCTTGCAATAAAAATATATATTAAAAATAATTGCAAATTCTTAATTATAACAATTGTTTTATATAAATTTAATATATACTTAATATTAATCTAGTTTACGCAATATACTTTATATTGTTTGTATATTAATAAATAATTATATTAACAATATATTTGTATCTATACAAAATATAAATTTAATTTAAACAAAATATATAGAAGTTGTATTTTAACTCTATAGAATAGTTTGTATTTTGTTATTTTTTAAATTTAATTTAAAACTTTAAAATACTAAATTAGTATAAACTAAATATATATTAAATATAAAAAACATTTTTTTTTTCTCCAAATAATATATATTTGTAGAAATATTTTTTGTTTTTAAATTTGCAATTCTATATACTTAGCTTATATATTGTATATAAATAATTAAAATATTTGTTTACTTATTTTAATATAATATATTTTCTAATCTTTGATTTTAATTTTATTTTAATTTAATATATATTAAATATAAATAAAACTACAACTATATATATAAATAGTTAACAATTAAGAGCAATAAAAGTTATTTCATATATTTAATTAATTAATACTATTGTATAGTTATATTTGCTAATATTTAGTACATATAGAATTGTAGCTAAGTTTATACAACTTATATATTTAAGTTAAAAAAGAAGATTCGAGTTCTAGAATTTAATACAATTAATAATATTTAATATATATTAAACTTAGATTAAATTTATATTCGATTATCTATTATTTTTTGTAATTTTAATAGTAGATATTGCTAATACTTAGTATAAACTAAATTATAAAAAAAATATCTCTTTACTAAATTTGCTATTTATTTAATTGTATTTTATATATATTAAATATAAACTTAGTATATATTTAATATTGAATTATACTATAGTTAAACATTTATATTTAATTATCAAATTAGAATTCGAATTAGAGAAAAATTCTTTAAGTATATAATTAATATATACTAGATAAAAGTGTTATATATACTATATTTATTGTAATAATATTTTAGAGAAAATAGATTTTGTATATTTGTTGTATTAGAATTGTTGTAATATACTCTAAAATTAGCAAACTAAATTGCAACAATACTTATACTAAATATATATTAAAATACTTAATAGAAATAATAAAATTAGAAAATATATTAAATTTATACTATAGATTTGATGATAAAATTAAAAATATATATTATAATAATACAAATATTTAGAAAAGATAAAGTTAAAAAGCACAATAATTGTATTTTAATTTTACAAAATATATTAGAAACTTAATACGCAACTTGTACAATCTTATTTATTCTTAATATATATTACAACAATACTAAATTTATATTTAAATTATATTTTGTATAAACGTATTAAAATTGCGTATTTAAAATCGAACTAATAGTTTTTGATTTTGTAGCTATTAACTATATTAAATATATAACTAGCTTATTCTAAGTTTTAGAAATCGAACAAAACTATTAATACTTAATATAATAGAATAATTAATTTATATATCTAGTATGGACATATAGCTTATCCCGGGTGCAGATTTCCCACTCGGGACGAGCTTATCCCGAGTGGGAATTTCTACCCGGGATAAGCTCTATCTATACTTAGTCTATATTCAACATAGAGCGTGCTAAATAAAGCGAAAATTATAAGTTTGAAAAGATATCTCTATTGCAAGTTGTATATATTAGATATATACTAGATCTATAATTTTGTTATTTTAGAGCTTATTTCAAATAGAAAATCTATATTTAAAATAAGTTTTGTTTATGTCGAGTCTATATTCTATATATGTTGTGCTAAATTAAGCAAAAAAATTGAAAATTTAAAAATACATCAAAGAGAAAATATATATATCTAATATATATTAAATATAGAAATTGATTATTCAAATATATCGAGTAATTGTAATTTTGTTCGATTTCTAAAACTTAGAATAAACTAGACATATATTTAATATAGTCTATAATTGTCAAAAAAAAACTATTATCTTGATTTTTAAATGCGCAATTCCAATGCATTTATGCGAAATGCAATTCAAATATAGATTTAGTATTGTTGTAGCATATATTAAGAATAAATAGAATCGCATAAATCGTGCATTAAGTCTCTAGCGTGTTTTGTAAAATTAAAGTACAATTGTCGCGTTTTTTATCTTTATCTTTTTTAACTATTTGCATTATTGTAGTATATATTTCTAATTTTATTAACAAATTTATAATATAAGTTTAGCATATTCTCTAATTTTATTGTTTCTATTATCTTAATATATATCTAGTATAAGTATTGTCGCAATTTAGCTCGCTAGCATTAGAACATGTTACAACAATTCTAATATAACAAACGCGCAAAACTCGTCTTCTCTAAGATACTACTATAGTAAACATAGTATATGCGACGCTTTTGTCTAACATATATTAATTATATATTTAAGAATCTTTCTTTAATTCGAATTTCGATTTTGTAATTAAATATAAACGTTCAATTATAGTACAATTCTATATTAGATATATACTAAGTCTATATTTAACGCATATAAGATTTAACTAAATAGATAGTAAATCTAATAAAAAGATATTTTTTGCTACAATTTAGCTTATACTAAATATCAACAATATCTATTATTAAATTTTCGAAAAATAATAGACAATCTATATATAGATTTAATCTAAGTTTAGCATATATTAAATATTATTAATTGCGTCAAATTTTGAAACTCGAATTGTCTTTTTTAATACAAATATATAAGTTGCATAAATTTAGTTGCAACTTTGCATATATTAAATATTAGCAAATATAATTGTACAATAATGTTGACTAATCAAATATATAAAATAACTTTTATTGTTCTTAATTGCTAGTTATTCGTATATATAGTTGTAGTTTTATTTATATTCGATATATATTAAGTCAAGATTAAAATTAAGCTACGTTGCTACTAAAAAACATATTATATTAAAGCGAGTAAACAAATATCTTAATTAATTATATATAACGTATACACTAAATATATATAGTTGCAAATTTAAATACAAAAAATATTTCTTCAAATATATATTATTTTAAGAAAAAATATATATTTCTTTTACACTTAATATATATCTAGTTTATATTAATTTAGTATTGTAAAGTTTTAAATTAGATTTAAAAAATAACAAAATACAAATTATTTTACAAAGTTAAAGTATAATTTCTATATATTTTGCTTAAGCTAAACTTATATTTTGTATAAATACAAATATATAATTAATACAATTGTCTATTAATATACAAACAACATAAAATATATTATGTAAGCTAGATTAATATTAAGTATATATCAAACTTATATAGAATAGTTGTTATAATTAAGAATTTGCAATTGTTTTTGATATACACTTTTATCGCAAGATAAACTTATTTTATGCTTGTTATATATTTGATCTATCTCTTATTTTCTTTGTTCTTATATTATATATACAAATATTTATTTTGTAATTTAAGACTTCGACAATATATTAATTATATATAGATTCGATTAATACTAGACTTGCACTAATACAATTTTTAGAATTATTAATTAATTATTGCTTGTTGTCTTTTCTCAAGTATTTGTTTCTCGATTCAAAAAATATCTATAAGAAATATGTTTCTAGCTTAGTTTTAAAATATATTAAGTTTATACTAATTTATTCTTAGTACTATACTAGTACTTCGATCAAAAAGTTTCTTTTTATATATTTTATTGTATTAATCTATACTTAGTATATATTTAAATTATGCGCAAATTGATATATCTATTATAGATATCGAATCTTCGAATAGATTATTTAATTATATTTTAGATTTAATCTATACTAAATATATACTAGTATTAAAGAAGCGTAAAAAAGCAAAGAAATCTCGTAATAATAGTATGTTCAAGATTTCGAAAATCTTTAAAAATTTATATTTTATTTATATTTAATATATATATAGCTAACAAAAAAAAGTTGCTTGTAATAATAAAAAATTAAATACAATAGTCGACTCTAATAAGAGAGTCTAAGACTTGTATATATTACACTTATACTTACTATATATATAGAAGAGAATTACGATGCTTTTTTTAATTCGAACAAGAGCAATTCTTATTTGCTAATTTACTATATTAAAATTATACTAATTTTATACTCAATAGATATCTTTGTTCTAATTAATATTTTAATAACAAAGAAAAATAAAATGCGATCTGCAATTTTATATTATTTCTATAATATATCTATACTAAATTTATATATAGCTAATTCTTTTTTAAATAAATTTATTTTTGTTAACAACAAAAGTTAGTACAACTATCTTTCTATCTATATTAAAATTATACTAAGTCTATACTTAGCTAATATAATTGCTACAAAAACTATTGTTACATCTATAGCTAAAAAAGACAAAAATTAGATTGCTTTTTGTTATATATATTAAATATATACTAAGCATAAATTAGAACAAATTGACAACAAAAAGTTTTTAAAATTGTTTAACTAAGTCTTAGACTCAATATATACTATATATAATACTTTGATTTGTTTCGACTAATTGTATACTTTCGATTGTGTCTAGCATATACAATATAAACAATTAGATATTTGTCTTTTCGATTTCGATCTAACAAAATAAATTGATATCTATTATATGTTTTGCTTCTATATAATTGCTGCGACAACTATATTTCGATAAAAAAAATTTTTTTGCAAATCAATTTGAAATAAAATATAATCTATATCTAATATAAAATCTCTCTATACTTTCTTTAATCTTAAATTAAAATTTCTTTTTTAACTATATTTAGATATATATTAAGTCTATATTTTGTCTACACTTGTTATATACTTATTTTATTTACGATTTTAATCTTATATTTACTTCTTTTATTTTAAATATTATTTTTTATAAAATAAAGTTAAACAAACAACTATAATAGCTTATCGCGTTGTTGTACTTGTTAATTTTACAAATAATACAAATATCTTATATATAATTTTGTCTTCAATTGTTTCTTTTTAATTTCGAATTTTTCAATAAAGTAATAAATCTTTTTTCAAATTAATACTTAATATAAACTTAATATATATTAAATCTATATATAGTTTTTCGAGTTTAAACAAAAGTTCTTGAATTATTAATATTATACAATATTTGTAAAACGAAAATATAAATTTATAAACTAGTTTATTTTTGTTGTTGTTTTAATTGCTTGATAGACGTTGTTGATTTGCTTGTAATAAAATTATATTTGAAATATTCTTTGTGTTGCTAGTAATATTGAATTTTTTTAACTTAACAATTTTCTTTGTTAGTCTCTTCTCTTTCTTTTGTAGAAGTTTGTTACATTTTTGACATATATATTGTATACGCTATTCTTGCACTTAATTTTTAATTTGATATTTTAATAGTATTGCTTTGTATTTTTTGTTCGATTTTAATATATTGTTTATAAAGTTTGAGTCTAATTTATATTTATTCGAGCTAGACAACAATATATATCGAGTTAATATTTGGCGTCTATCTTTTCTAGATAGTATCTCTACATATTGTTATATTAAAAAAAATATTTCAAAATTTTTATCAAATATATATTGAGTTAATGTCTAATATCTATCTCTTCTAAATAGTATCTCTATATATTGTTATATTAGAGAAAATATTTTAGAATTTTTATCTAATATATGTCGAGTCGATACTCGACGTCTATTTTTTCTAGATAGTATCTCTATATATTGTTATATTAAAAAAGATATTTCAAAATCTTTATCTAATATATATCGAGTCGATACTTGACGTTTGTCTCTTCTAAATAGTATCTTTGCATGTTATTATATTAAAAAAGATATTTTAGAATCTTTATCTAATATATGTCGAGTCAATACTTGATATCTATCTTTTTTAAATAGTATCTCTATATATTGTTGTATTAAAAAAGATATTTTAGAATTTTTATCTAATATATGTCGAGTCGATATTTGACGTCAATTTTTTATCAAATAAGTAGCATCGGCAATTCCGGAACCCTTGTTAATAGTACTATTAGTGGCTAATAGTCAAATTAGCTGATATGCCGATGTGCCCGCTCCACATAACCAAGCGCAGGGTTGGACTGCGATTAGCAGGATTCGCAGGCGCGTAATTGACACGCGCTTCGCCAAGACCTGACCCCGCACGTCGTCAAGTCCTACGGGCGCTATCTACGGGCGCAATCTACGGGCGCAATCTACGGGCGCAATCTACGGGCGCAATTCACGACTAAGATACCATCGCACAACACAGTCACGCAATGGAGACGTCCCCGCCGACCCATGACCCGCGCGTAGAAATCTCCCAAATCGTTCGATTCTGCTATACAAATTACTATGGTGTGGACGAGTAACAAATGGAGACGTAAGCGAAGCATTGCGGGAGTCCGTGCGCATCTCGAACATCAAAATTGGACCCCTGCCAAGCAAGCGCCAAGACTTTTTCTGCTAAATGGACCCTGGGCTAGCTAATAGCCAAATTAGCAGAATTCGCAACTAGCACTTTCTGAGCAGAGGTTCCGGAATTGCCGATGAGTTTTTGAATTGCGACTTTAAAATATATAAAAAATCTTGCTATCAAATTTAGATATTATATTTGTGTCAAATTTATACTTAGAATCAAGTCTATCAAAAAAGAGTATTATATAAGAATTTTTTAAATTAAAAAAAAGATATAAATGTTGTTAACAACGCTCTGCAACTCTTCGATCTTTTTTATCTATAATTTGATTAATTATTAAGTCAAATTAAATATAAACTAATTGTATATATTTTTTTTAATTAATTGAGCAACAATACAATTGAATTTATTGCGATTGCGTCAAATAGATAAAATATCTTTTTCTATTTCGAAATTGTTCTTTTCAAATATCTTAATAGCGTATTTTCTTATTCTAGTATATAATTAGCATAAATATAGTTTAGAACAAATATAAATTTTATCTAAATATAGAAACAAGTAGTAATAGTTTTTGTTTCGCGAACTTATTGTCTTGAAAATAATTGTTTTCTTTTATACTAGTATAATTGCGAGCTAGCGTTTACTAATACAAAGAAATCTTTGATTTCTTTTTATATAGTTTGACAAGAATTTATTTTGTCTTTCGATATTTAATTTATATTTTAAGCTTAAAATATAATATATTTATACTATTTATATACTATAGTAGTTTGTTAACAATTTTGATTTTTCAAAGTTAATTAATAAGATAAATTGTCAAATAATTAAAATAACGTTTTCGAAAATTATGTTTAGAATATATTTGACAAAAAACTAATATATATTCGAGATATTCGAATTACTCTTAAGAGTTGTTAAAATTGTAAAAATATTTTTTAAATTCTAGACAAAATATTAGTAATATCTATATAATTCTAGTATATACTAAATATATTTTAAGTTTGTTTTTTGTCTATATTTATTGTAAAAGTTCGCAATTCTTTGTTTCTACAATTGATATAAAAAATTTAAATAATTTAACAAATAACTTTTTTCAATACTTTAAATATCTTAATAAATATTATATAATAATCTTTAATAGTCTTTATATTAATTTACATATAGCAATAGATATTAATTTCTATTATAATTTAAGTATATACTTAATATATATTGTGTATATATTAAATTTACAATAATAATTCTTGTTTTAATTCGAAATACTATATAAATTTGTTTTGTTTTAAATCTATTTAAATACAAAATCTATTTTAAGATATAATTAATTTATAAAGATTTTAGTCTAAGTATAAATACAATATACAACAATATATTGTTAAGAATTTTCGTTAAGATAGATAATGTTTTTAATCTATTGCTTCTTTGAAGAACGCAATTAATTAAAAGCAAATTCTTGTTTAGCTTCTATAGATTATAAACTAGATTTATACAATATTTAAACTAAATATAAACTAATTTTTTAAAATTGTTTTAACAAAAAACTTCTCGAGTTTTTGTTTGCAAATTAATATTGTTATACAATCTTTTATATTAAGACTATTGTATATATAACGTAGAGCAATCTTGCTATATTTTGCACGTAAATCAAATATAATAAAAGAGATAACAAAATGTTTTGCAAAATGTTTAGCGCAAACAATATATATACTAGATATAAGTTTAGTTTACGCGCTATTAAAGATAGTAGATCTTGTTGTTTGATTATTGCAATTATGTTGTTAACAATTTCTCGAGATATTTTGATAGAATATAATAAATAATAAGCATAATTTTCGCATACAATTAATATAAAGAATAGAAATTGTTTTTAATTAACAAAAATATAGATATTTAATTGCGCATTGTATATATTAATCTTGATTTTGCTATTTCTTTAAAAATAATCAAATTTTGTATATATTTAGTATATACTAAACTCGTATTAAAATAGAATTAATTGCAAATAGAATTTCTAAAAACTAGATATTTAATAAAAATACAATTTTTTGTATATTGTTGTAACTCGTAATTTATTAAGACGCGAAAATAATTAATATTGATATATATTAAGTTTGCATTAACAATTTGATTTATATATTATAATTTTGTATTAAAAAATAAAGAGTATTTAATTTGATAAATTTATAAGATTAGTTTACAAACAATATAAATAAAGTAAAAGTTTATTTTATAAATTTTCTATATAGTAGACTCTTAATTCTTGTATACACAAGTTATAGATTCGAAATGCACATAACATATATATTAATTTTGCTATTTTTTAAGAAATTTATAATATTAGATCTTTGTGCGATACTTTAATTACGCGTTGATATTTATTGTATATATCAATTAAGTAAAGTATTGTCGAAAATTATTAATATTCTTAAGTTTAACTCTATTGTATATTGAATATATGTGTAGTATATTTAAATGCGCGTATTCGCAATACTTAATTTCGAAATATTTAAAATTTTAATATTAAATTTTGTTTGTTTTGTCTTTTTTTTTAATTTCTAAAAGTAAAAGAGTAATCTAAGTAATCTTAAAATTAATTGCGACAACAAAGAATTAAATCTAGTCTTAATATAAGTCAAAATTATATCTTACTTAAGTTAAATATATATTGAATATATACTTGTTAATCAACGCTTTAATAGAAACGTTAATTAAAATCTTAACTAATATTGTGTTTTTTTTGTATACAAAATAAAGAATTCTCTTTAAATACGTATATAGATATATTAGAATATTGTAATAGTTTTGCATTTTTGATACAATTACTTAATTGTATTTTTCGAAGATAATTGCAATTCTATTAACGTTAATAAAGCTCTATATATAATAAATATTAGCTTAACATATAATAGATATAAAGTGTAAAAGAGAATCTATTTTTTTAAGTTCTATAAATAATAGTTTGTCAAAACTATTAAGATTTTAATTGTTCAATATATTTTGATTTTCTTAATTGTTTATAAAAAGATTTTTGTTAATATTTCAATTATTTAATGTTGTATTCGACTTAATAGTGTTAATATTATTAAGATTCGAAATTTGTTTATATATTTAGCAAATATCTAATATATAGTAAGTATAGAGTAAATCTTAATTTTATTTATTTATTGCGAAATTGTTTGTTAATCTTAATTTGCAAAATTTTTAGATATAAAAGAATTTTTCTTGTTAGAAAATATAGAGACTTTGAAGACAAAGAAATTGATAATACTATCGAAAAATATATTGCTATTAAGATTTGAATTAAATATAAATTAAGCTTAAATATAATATATATGCAAGACAAATAATTAAATTGCGCAAATATAAAACTATATTGAACTTATACTATATCTAAAAGTAATTTATACTATAACAAAATGTAATTTTGCAATACGTAAATCTTGTTTTTGAACTTAATTGATTGCGCGTTATAGATCTTACACAACTTTAAAAATATTATAAATATAGAGAATTAAATTTATATCTAGCATATACTAGAAAGAAGCAAAATTCTAAAAGTTAATTTTGAGTTAATACTAAATAAAAAGATTTATACTTTATATAAACTATATATATACTAAGCTTGCATCTTGATTGCGAGCGAAAATCGCAATTAATTTTTGTAATTCGAAATAACTATGCTAAGCATAAGCTAAGTATCGACAAAGTTTACTTCAAATAGAAATTCCCATCTAAGATAAGCTTGTTCTGGATGCGATTTCTGCACTCGGGGTAAGCTGCAACCCGATCTAGTATATACTAGATATATACAATTTGTTCTTAATGTATTTTTTTAAATTTTTAATCTTTTTGCTTAATCTAGTATAGTATATATAAAATATAGACTTAATATAAACAAAGTATATCTTAAATACAAATTTCTTATTTAAAATAAGCTTTAAAATAATTATTTTATAAATTTAGTATATATTTAATATATACTACTTAAAATAAGAGCGTTCTTTTAGAACTTATAATCTCTTTGCTTTATTTAGCACAATTTATATTGAGTATAGACTAAGTATAAATCAAACTCACTTTAGATAGAAATTTCTACTCGAAATAAGCTTGTTCCGAATAAGAAATCTGCAACCGGAATAAACTATATATCTAATTTGTTTCTTTCTTTTATTCTTTATAAGTACGTTATAGAGTTGTAATTTTAAGTCTTATTTATAATTGTTGCTTCTTAAATATTAAATAGAAACAATATTGTAGTTGAAAAAATTATAAAGATATTTAAGAAAATTGTCTATATTAATATATTTAGAGAAAGTTAATACTATATAGATCTTGTCAAAATAATAGATAGTAGAACGCTTATTTACTATATAGGAGCTAGGACTTTGTCTATCTATATATATTGATCGGAGTTATTCGAATCGATTACGTAATATCGAGTCGAATAGTATTAAATCAAATAGTATCGATACTAGATTAAATCGATTACAATATTTCGACACTCTTATTTAACTTAAATTCAAAAATTAACTCTTATATAAATTATATTTTATATTTTATTAAGTTTAAAATCTATTTTAAAACTATTAAGTCTCGAATATCTTTCTAACAAAAGTAAAAAAAGTATATAAAAGTCTTTTATTAGCAATTTATATATAGATATATATATATTTACAAATTCGAGATATTTTAAGATTTGAAAAATATATAAGAGACAAAACTTTAACAAAAGATTATACAAATATTGTTAATAATACTCGATAACTTTATTAGTAAATAGATAGTGCAAAGATTAACAACAATAGATATAGCAACTATTTAGTTGCAAGTTGTTTGAATAATTAAATCTAGTATTTATACTTAAAATTATAGATAATTTAATTATTAAGTTAGTTCAAAAACTTGTTAGAATACTTTAAATATATTACAAAAAAAAATTAATTGGTTTGTTAACTATTTGTTTCTTAATAGAGATATATTTTAGCTTAATCTAGCTATTTGCAACTTTTTTGCAAACAAACTAAATTTAAATATCTATATACTTTGTTCGAATATATTGCGCAAAATTTTTAGCAAATATTATAGTTTTTTAATTGTTGTAATAGATAACAATAGCAACTAGATATAGTGTCGAAAGTATTAAAAAGAAAGTTTTAATAATAATAAAAGTTCTAGATATAAGCAACAATAATAGAAATAAATAGAATAGTTGCAATTGCTTTAATAATACTTAAAGTTAAATAGTTTTTTTAATAATTTGTGTTTGCTTAATATATTCGACTTTGCAAATAAAAAAAGCAACAATTAATTAATATTTAAATAATTAACTAATAGCAATACTCTTTAGATTAAAGATATGTTTAAAGATAAAATAACAAATATTTTTATTTTTATTTTAATTAATGTTAATATAGTCTAACAAAAAACAAATACTTTTACAAAAAATAAAACAAAAATTGAGAATATCTCGAAGATAACAAAATATTTGTTTAATAATCTTTTAATAAGTATTAATAAGATTAAAAGTATATTTGTTTATTATTAAAATAACAAAGATAATATCTAATCAAATATCTAGTATTGTATATATAAAAAAATTAATTGTCGATTAATAGATATAATAATAATTTGAATCTACAATATAGTTTAAGTTAACATTATATATTTTAAATATATTTATAAAAATAACAACTAATTTATATTTCTATATTTTGTAGTTTTTTAATATTTTTTTTAAATTTTTTTTTTAATTTAAATAGAAAATTTAGATTGTAAGATTGTATTTAATTTTAATTTCTAGATACTATTAAACAAGATTTAAGTTAATTATTTTAAATTAATTAACAAAAATTCTTTTAATAATATTAATAAACTTTTTGTTAATATTAACAATTAAGAGATTGTTTATATAGATAACAACAACAACAAAGTTATTAATAAAGATATTTAAATTAAAATTTAACAAACAAAAATAATATTTTTTGAGAAATATTACAAGAATATTATACTATATTTGAAATAATTGTTTAAACTTATACAAGATTTTTCTAAATTAATAAACTTTTTTGCTTTGCTTAAAGTTGTAAAACAATTTTATATAATTTTTTTTATTAATTTTTTTGTAAAAAAAGACAATAACAATATTTTTTTGTTTTAGATTCTAATTGTTAACAATAATAAAGACAGAAATATTTTTGTAACTTATAGACTTAATTACAATTGCAAAAATCTTGTTATAATTTATATTTTTGCGTTGTTTAATTAAAGCTTCTATCAACTTAACAAACTTTATAGCAAAAAATCTTATTATTAATTTTTTGTTTAATTTTGTAGATATATCTTTTATAAAGTATATAATACTTGTTAGATATTAAACAAATAATATAGATATTAATTTTTTTTAAAAACTTAATCTTGTTTTGTTTAACTAGCTATTAATTTATTTTGTAATAGATATTTGCTATAGCTTTAATATATATTTTAGATTTGTATAACTCTAATAATATAATCTTAAACAATAAAATAAAAGAATCTACAAATTTATTTTAATATAATTGAAACTTCGAATATCTTTGCAATACTAAATCGAGATTCGAAGATAATAAATTTTAAAGTATATCTAATAATTTAATAACTTCAAAGAACTTATTAAAATTAATAGAGTTGGAAAAAATATTATTTTGGAAAAGTAACTTAGAAAAAGTAGTGCTTTTAAAGTCTAAAAAAAATAGTATTTTAAATAAAATAGATAAATTTAGCTTATTAAAGTTCTCGATATAATTTAAGAGCAAAAGAACTCTTTGTTATTGTTGTAATATTGTTACAAAGAGTAAATTCAATTTAGCTTTTATAGAATTTAGAAATTTATTAATAGTATTTGCAATATTAGATTGCGTAAATAAAGTTGTAGATAATTGCGTATTATTGTTTTAATAACTAATCTTATTGTAATTAATATTAGAGCTAGATAATACTTACTTATTGTCTAGTTAATAAACTTCTAATACTTGTTAAATCTTGTCTTTATTATCTATTATACAATAGATATATTCTTTCTTGTATTTTACTAAAACTAGAAATTGAGTGCAATTCTAAAATTTCTATTAATTAATATTTAATTAGATTTTTAATACTTTTTTTTGTTAGTTAATACATTAAATATATTTGTAGTTATAGAAATACTTAATGTTGGTTTAAAAGAAATAACAAAACACTTAATAACAAAAAAGATATTGCAATATAAATTAACTATATAAATAATTTCTAGTTAAAGATTTACAATTAAGTTAATATTTTTAATTATAATATTAGTCTTTTGTATTAAAATCTAGTTAAAATATTTAAAATATTTATTTATTTTAGAAAAAACAACAACTATTAGTTTAATATATATCTTGCGCTCTTTGTATTAAATTCGAAAGACTTTATTTATATATTTATTCTTGTTATTAACGCAAATACAAATATATTTGTTGTTTTTATACTTAAATTTGTTAATATAGCGCTTAAAAGAAGTTAGCAAACTAATTTTATTTTTGTTTTTAAAATATTTTATTTGCAAATACTTAATTTTATTGTTTAGTTAAATACAAACGTAGCAAGTGCTATCGAAATTATTTAAAAGTACAAATCTTATAATATTAATATAAATAAGATTGTTTTTCTAGCAATTAAATCTAATAGAAGTTTAATAGAATATTATTTTGTTTTTTGCATATATACAAGAAATACAAATATTATTCGAAGATAATTTAATAAGATTAAAAGTATTTTTACAAGTTAACTAATAAATATTTTGTTTATTTAGATATTTAAGTTGTTTGTGTTATATAATTATTGTATTTTTGTTAACTATTAATAGAGTAATAGCAACAACAAAAAGTATAATAAATATTTTTAAATTTAAAAAATAAAGATCGAAATCTTTAATTGTTTAAGTTTGCTAAATATTAATATAAAAGTTATAATTAATAATTTTTCGAATAATACTAGCATCTTTTAACTAACTATAGAAAATTAAATTATAGAAAAAATTAAAAATACAATATAACAAGTCTTTTTGTTTTTGTATTTAATAAATAGACAAATACTTTTAATATCTATAGCAAATAAATTGTTCTCTATATTTCTAACTAATTGTTAAAATATTTTTGAGTAGAATATAGAAATATTAGAGTTTTTAGATATATATTGCAAGTATCTTGTATCGAAAACTTATTTATACAAGAAACAATTAACAACAAAAGCTAATATTATAATTATATATTATAGTGTTAGATTAGTAGTCTATTAACTACGTTTGTCGATTAAATAATTCTTTATTCTTATTTCGCTTAATTTTTTAAATTCGATCTTAATTAAATTTGAGTCAAACTAGATTAAATCTAAGTTAACTCTTGCTAGACATAAAGTCTACAATCTTATATAATTAATATTGTTTTATTTTTCTTATTTTTTTTGTCTTTTGTTCTATATATTAAATCTAGTATAGATTTAAGTTTTATTTAGTTATTAATTTAAATATCTTTTTAATAAAGATTTCGAATCTAGTCTTTAATATTACAAAAAATCTACACTTTTTGCAATATTTTTACGCGTTAAAATTTAATCTTTTTAAATATATTAATATTTGTTTAATTATTAATTCGATAAAGTACTTTAAACTTTTACTAAAAATCAAACTTATTATAGAAAAGTTTGTTCGATAAATTACTTAAAATTTAGTCGAAACTCTACGTCAATTTCGAGAGCTTTAAAATTAAATATAATTTAATATTAATATTATTTTTATTTTATTTGTTTTAAGTTTTTCTTTTGCAAAATTAAATTCGATATCTATAACTACAATTGCGCAAATTGTTGCTTAAACTATAAACAATTAATCTATTTTAATTATATAATTTCTATTGTTTTTTACAAATATTATTGCTTTTATTATCTTTAAATTTAAGAAACTCTTTAATATATTACAATACAAAAAAGATAAAAATTAATTAAATATATAAGAGCAAAATCTTATACAAAATATAAATATAAATTATAATTAATATTTTATTAATTAAATTAAAATTGTTTATACAAAATTACAATTTACTATAGATAAAAAAGCTTATAATTTTATAAATTAATATCGAATTAATAATCTTTGTGTTATTGTTTTTTTTAACAAATAATATTGAAATTTGCGTTATTATTGTAACAATCTCTTTAAATTAAAAAATATATATTTATATTTTTGCAAAACTCTAAAGTAAAACTTTATTAATTTTGTTAAATATTACAATCTTTTTTATTAGAAAAAAGAATATTTTTAAATAAAAAATACTTTACTAATTAATTGTATAAAGTGCAATATCAATTATTTTATTTAAGTTGTTGCTATATTTTAACAAACTTTTAATAGCAAATAATTATTTATTTTTTAACAATAAGTTTAAGTTTTTATTAAAATTAACAAGAAGTTTTAGCAATTTAAATATTGTTAATTTTGTATTGTTACAATTGTTGTTGTTTTTGTTAAATTAAAAGACAATTTTATTTTAATTAACAACTTATTAGAATTTTGTATTATTTTTCTTGTTTTTATTATTTTATTTGTATTAACAATTTTTGTAATACTTGACAAATTAATAAATTTAAACTTTGTTATTATTATTGTTTAAGACAAATTCTTAGTTGTTTTAGAGATTAAAGAAATTTGCAATAAGTAGAAGTTTGTTAGAAACTAGACTTGAAATCTCTATCAAAGAGATATCTAGATTAATAACTAGATAGAACTTAGATCTATACTAGATTTAATATATAGAACAAAAAACAAAAGAGAAAAAAGAGAAATAAAACAACACTAACTATATAAGATTGCAAACTTTATATTTAGCAAGAGTTAACTTAAATTTAGTCTAATCTAATTTAAATTTAATTAAAATTAAACTTAAAAAATTAAACAAGATTAAAACAAAGAATTGTTTAATTAACAAACGTAGTTAGCGAATTGCTAATCTAATATTATAACAATAACTTCTCTCTACAAGACAAAGCTCTTGCAAAACAATTAAAACAATATAGCAAATTGTCGAAGAATTAAAGAATCGAAAATTGAGAAGATTTCGAGAAACAAAATAGAATAAAATAGAATAACTAGATTTATTAAATTAAATAAGAGCGAGACAAAACAAAAGCAAAACAAGATATTCAAATTTATTAAATTAAGTTAAAACAGAAAACAACAAAAACAAAACAAAATATCTAAATTCAATAAATTAGATAAGATAAAGAGAGAAAATCTTTGTTATTTGAGCAAAATTTAAACAAAACTAAATAAGATTAGACTAATTAAGTCAAGATTAGATATATTTGAAATAACAAAATATTATCGAGACAAAACAAAAAGATCTTTGTTATCTAAACAAAATTTAAACAAGACTTAATATTTAGATTTATTAAATTAAGTAAAATAAAGCAAAAAAATCTTTGTTATTTAAACAAGATCTAAACAAGATTAGACTATCTTAGTCAAAATTAAACGCGTTTAAAGTAACAAGACACTATTAAGACAAAATAGAAAGATCTTTGTTATCTAGACAAAATCTAAACAAGACTTAATATCTAGATTTATTAAATTAGATAAAATAAAGCAAGAAAATCTTTGTTATCTAAATAAAATCTAAGCAAGATTAGATTATCTTAGTCAAAATTAAACGCGTTTGAAGTAACAAGACATTATTGAAACAAGATAGAAAAATCTCTATTATCTAAACAAGATTTAGACAAGATTTGAACAAGATTAAAAATACTATCTATTCTTCTTAACATTAATAGTTAGAAACAACGCAAAGTACTATATATAATCTCTCGACAATAAAGTTAACTAAATAATACTTATTAAAAGTTTGTTAACAATTGTTCAAAAGATTGAAAGATTTCTAAATAAAGAAATAATTTTCTTAGTCGATATAGTATTTAAACAAAATAAAATTAAAACGTCTATTATATTTAAAGTTTAAAATACTATTAATATATTAAAAATTTTTGTTATTTTTAAGAACAATAGATTTACGAGATTTCTAATATTGTCTAAATAGAAAATCGATAGCAATATAATTAACAAAAGTAGCATAAAAAACAAAATCAACTTTTATAGATATAAGTAACTTAAGCTCGACAACTAAAGAATTTTTTTCAAAAATATACTTTATTTTAAAGAAATTAATATAACAATTGTTTAGTTTAATTACAAAATAAACAATATTAAGATTCTTAATATTAAGTTAGATTTTGTTACTTGCAAAGTATCTAAAACAAAAACAACAAAAACAATTAATATTAAATTTATAAATAGCTTAAGCAACAAACATTTTATTATATAGATACTAAATAAGTTTCTTTATCTTCTAAATAAAACTTTCGATATTAATTAATTAAATTCGAATCTAAATTGTAAAATTGAGCGACAAGAGTTTTAAAAACTTAAAGTCTAAACATAAATTCTAATTCAAATTAATTAAAAAAAATAAAACAAAAGTTATAAACAAGAAAACGTTATTAATAACAAATTTAGTATTTAGAAGTTATTTAATCTAATCGTTCTATATATAGTTAACAAAGATACAAAGATAATATTTTATAATAGTATTAACTTGTTCAATTTAATTGTTAGTCTTAAAATAATATACAATAGATAACTTAATATTAATCTTTAGCATTTAATAAAAATATTTTCAAATATCGAAAATAAATTGTGTATCTTAATTAGACACAAAGAACTTAAATAAGCTATAATATTTCTAAACGTAAATGTAAAAGCAATTAATTGCTTTCTCTACTTCTATAAAAGTAATCAAAACTAGATATCTTATCTTAGTAAAACAATTAACAAAAACAAAAATATATTTATATATAATATCTATAAAGATATTAAACAATAAAGAATCTATATAGTTTATAAAGATATTACATTAACAACGTTTAAAAACAAAAAAAAATACAATTATTTTTGTATCTTTTATCTAAAAGACTTGAAACAAGTATATATATAACAATTTTATATAAAGCGCTAAATATATTTATAGATATTAGATTATTAATAAGCTCGACTAATTAATTTGTAATATTTTGTTCTTTCTAAATAACTATCGACAATACTATTATAAACAAATTGAATTACACAAAGACAAAGACAATTTAAGTTAAAAATATAATTTTTTTTTAAAAATACAAAAAATTGAAGCGTGCTTTATATTTAACTAGAGAAATTCTATTGTAATAATATATTTTATTGCGAAGTATTTTAAGTACTTAAAATACAAACTAATTGTTAATTTCGACTTAATTTTATAGAATTTAAGAGAAAATATCTTTTAAATTTTTGTTAAAATCTAAAATTCTTTAATTTAATTAAAATTCGACATTATTAATATCGAGTTCTTTTACGTCTAACTTTATTAAAGCTAACGTAACAAAAAAAGCTAAAAAGACTAAAAAGAGATATAACTAAACAAAATCTAAAATAATAGCTTAATATTAAAGATTTTCAACAATCTTAAAATCTAAAATATAAGTTTTCAAAATTATCTAATATTAATACAAATATTAAAAATCGAAAGTATCTTTTTTCTTAAAAAGATTTTTTAAGCAATATATAAAAATATTTAATTTTTTGTTAATCTTGCTAGAGCAATATATAATTTAATAATCAAATTAAAACAAAAATTTGTTTTATTAAATTTAACAACAATTTAGTTGCTTAATTAATATAAAATACTTAAGATTTTTATAATTTATAATTATTTTAATTAAATAGATTAAATTTTTAAGTTTAAAACGTTATTTTTCGAATGCACAAACAATAGTTATAAGTTTTTTATTATAAATTTTATAATTATATTCGACTAAATTGTACTTCTTAAAAAAGTAAACAATTAAATAAAGAATTTTCTTTTTATTATATTAAAAAAGAATATTTTCGAATATATAATTTAAAATATTGATTTTTATTATAATTTTGTAATTTAAATTGTAGTAATAAAATACTATATTAAAGATAAAGACTTTCTTCAAAATAATAAATATTAATTAATATTTTTTAAATTAAACAAAGAATTAATTCTTTCTAGTTTAATAAATTAACAAAGTAGCTATTTTACTATAATTGTAAATAAATCTTCTATAGAAGTTTGCAAATTTTAGAAAGTTTTAAATATTTTTGACGTTAATTAAAATAAATCAATTAATAATAATATCTATTTTTGCTAAATTTATCTTAATTTTTTTAATAATTATTATTAATTTTAAATACAAAACTTAAATAATATAAAACTTGTATTTAATTATATTTATTTGTAAATTTGTTTTGCGCAACTTTCGAAAAATAAATATAATATAAATTTTGTATTTTAGTTTATTATTATTATAGATTAGAATATTATTTAAATAAGCAATACAAAATTTATTTAAAAATTTTCGAAAAATCTTGTTAATATATTTCTAAAACAAGATAGATTTATTATACAAATCAAAAAATATAATAAAATATTTAAAGAATTTAAAACAAATACAAAAAACAATAATTTTTTTTTTTTTCAAATATATAGTTGATTAAACGCTAAAATAATATTTAGTTTAATAAAAAATTTAACTTAATTAAAACAATTTAGTATTTTAAAAATAAAAAATAAAAAATATTTGTTTTTAATTATAATAGTGTTTAGATTTCTATAATTTATATAAAATCTAAATTTATTTTCGAATTTTTAATAAAAAAAACAAAAACTATTGTTTAAAAACAATTAACTCGAATAAATTTTTTGTTAAAATTCTTATCTAAATAGCAACAAAGTTCTAGAGTTTTATTATAATTTATATTGTACAAAATAGAAACTAAAAATTAAATATTTTCTTTAAAATAAATAACGTAATTGTAAAAACAATAAAGAGATAAAATATTTGTCTCTTTTTTAAAAAAGATATTAAGAAATTCGAAATATCTAAAAGACAAGATTGTAACTAAATTGATATTCTTGCTTTATTAATAATATTCTAGATTTTCTTAAGTAGTAAAAATTATTAAGTAAAGTTTCTTTTTTATCTAGTAAAATACTAGACAATAATCTTGATTATAAGTATTAATCTTAATATTTTTATAAAACAACAATAATTTTGAGAGATTTAATAAACTAGAAATTTGAACAAGATTTAGTTTAGATTTAAACAAATTTTTGACTAGATTTAAAAAGATATCTATCTCTCAAAAAATAATATTAAAAATTTCAATATTCTTTGCGCAAATAACGCAATCAAACTTACAAGCTTTTAACTTAACTATATTAAATTATATAAAAAATTGTTCAACTTGTTTCGTATATTATTTAATAAAAATTCTAAAAAATAAAAGATTTCGATATTTGATTTTTAAGAATTTTTTTTTTAAATAATTTGAAAAATATAATTAGAAACTTCTTGCTTTAGACTAAACAAAACAAAACAAAACTTAAAATCGAAATAAATAAATTGTTTCTTATAAATAAGACTAAATTGCTTTTAAAAAACAAAATTAAGTTATTTTTTACAAACGAATTGCTTCTTGTAAGCAAAACTAAATTGCTTTTAAAGAGTAAAATTAAATTGCTTTTTGCAAGCGAGTTGCTTCTTATAAACAACTAAAATATTAAATATTCTCTAACAAAACAAATTTAAATTAAATAAAAAGATTTAATTGTTGCAAGTAAAAGCAAGAATACTTTAATTTTAAAGCTTCTATATATGTTGAAACTTTTTAAAAGATAGAAATTCTTTTTCTTTTTAAATAATATTGTAAATTTTAACAAGCAATTAACAACAATATTTAAGACAAAAAGAAAATAATATAATAAAAGTATTATAATTAAAGTTTGTATTAATAGAATAACAACAAAGTTACAATAAATTTATAACAATAAAATACTAATTAAGTTCAATAATATAGAGAAATAGTCTCTTAATATAATTGTCGAAAGTTATAGTAATATCGACAATATAAGTAATATTATTTATTAAAATTGTTTAATTATTAAAATCTCGAAGTCTACAAAAGTAAATTAATTAATAAAGAGAAAAATTATATTGTTGTGCAAAAGATTTATCAATAAAAATATAAGCTAAAATTTTATTATCGATTAAAATTATAACAAGAATTCGAGATTAAATTTAATATAAAACAAAAAAAACTATTATATAATTATTTTTAAATATAGAATTAAACTTAAAGAGTTTTAAAGTTATTTTAATCAAAAATCTTTTATAAAATTAAAAAGAAAATAAAAACAAAGAAATTAAAAAACAAAAAAATATATAAATTAATTCTTAAATGCGACTTTGCTCAAAAATTAGACTTTTCTTATTAATAGTAAAACATTTTTGTTAATACTAAAAATATTATTTAAATTAACAAAGCAAAGAGAGAAAGATTTCTTATTAAAATATTTTTTAATAATTTTATTCAAATATTGCAACTTGCAATAATAGTATAGTTTTTACTTATTACAAATTTCTTTAATCTTTAAAACAATTAAGAATTTGTCTTAAACAATAACAATAACAAAGCTTAAATCTATTAACTTGTTAAATATTATAAAAATTGTTAATACAAATAAAATAACAAAAATAAAGAAAATAACGCAAAATTCTAATAAGTTCCTAATTAAAATTAAATTGCTTTTTAATTTAACAAAAGTAACAACAATTATAATAATACAAAATTAACAATATTTAAGTTACTAAAGCTTTTTGTTAATTTTAATAAAAGTTTAAACTTATTATTAAAAAATAAATAATTGTTTGCTATTAAAAATTTGTTAAAATATAATAGCAATTTTAGTAGAATAATTAACGTTGCGCTTTATATAATTAATTAATAAAGTATTTTTTATTTAAAAACGTTTTTTCTTCTAATAGAAAAAATTGTAATATTTAACAAAATTAATAAAGTTTTGTTTTAAAATTTTGCAAAAATACAAATATATATTTTTTAATTCGAAGAAACTGTTACAATAATAACGCAAATTTCGATATTATTTGTTAAAAAAAATAATAATACAAAGACTATTAATTCGATATTAATTTATAAAATTATAAATCTTTTTATCTATAATAAGTTGTAATTTTGCATAGATAATTTTAACTTAATTGATAAGATATTAATTATAGTTTATATTTATATATTGTATAAGATTTTGCTTTTATATATTTAATTAATTTTTATCTTTTTTATATTGTAATATATTAAGAAGTTTTTTAAATCTAAAAATAACAAAAGCAATAATATTTATAGAAAACAATAGAAATTGTATAATAAAAATAGATTAATTGTTTATAGTTTAAACAACAATTTATACAATTGCAATTATAGATATTAAATTTAATTTTGCAAAAAAAGAGCTTAAAACAAACAAGATAAAAATAGTATTAATATTAAATTGTATTTAATTTTAAAGTTCTCGAAATTAATATAGAGTTTCGATTAAATTTTGAATAATTTATTAAACAAACTTTTTTGCAATAAGCTCGATCTTTAGTAAGAGTTTAAAATACTTTATTAAATTAATAATTAAATAAGTATTAATATACTTAAGAAAATTAGATTTTAATGCGTAAAAGCGTTGCAAAAAGTATAGATTTTTTGTAATATTAAAAACTAAACTCGAAATCTTTATTAAAAAGATATCTAGATTAATAACTAAATAAAACTTAGATTTATACTAGATTTAATATATAAAACAAAAAACAAAAAAAAAGAGAAAAATAAAACAACGCTAACTATATAAGATTGCAAATTTTATATTTAGCAAAAGTTAACTTAAATTTAGTTTAGTTTAATTCAAATTTAATTAAGATTAAGCTTAGAAAATTAAGCAAAATTAAGACAAAGAATTGTTTAATCGACAAATATAATTAACAAACTACTAATCTAATACTATAACAAAGTTATACTACTATTGCAAGTTGCAATATTTAAACAAAATTGCAAAAAAATACTTTAATAAGAAATCTTTCTTTCTTTGCTTTGTTAATTTAGATAATATTTTTAATATTAACAAAGATATTTTGCTATTAATAAGAAAAGTCTAATTTCTAAACAAAGTTGTATTCGAAAATTAATTTATATATTTTTTAGTTTTTTAGTTTTTTAGTTTTTATTTTTTTTTTAATCTTATAAAAGATTCTTAATTAAAACAACTTTAAAACTCTTTAAATTTAATTCTATATTTAAAAATAGTTATATAATAGTTTTCTTCGTTTTATATTAAATTTAATTTCGAATTTCTATTATAATTTTAATTAATAATAAAGTTTTAATTTATATTTTTATTAATAAATCTTTTGTACAACAATATAATTTTTCTCTTTATTAATTAATTTATTTTTGTAGATTTCGAGATTTTAATAATTAAACAATCTTAACAAGCGATATTATTTATATTGCTAAAATTACTATAGTTTTTGACAATTATATTGAGAGATTATTTCTTTATATTATTGAACTTAATTAATATTTTATTGTTATAAATCTATTGTAACTTTGTTGTTATTCTATTAACGCAAACTTTAATTATAATACTTTAATAATATTTTCTCTCTTCTATTTTAAATATTGTTGTTAATTGTTTGTTAAAATCTATAATATTATTTAAGAAAAAAAAAATTGTCTTCTAAGAAGTTTCAAAGCATATAAAAACTTTAAGATCAAAATATTCTTATTATTATTCTTAACAATTAAATCTTTTCGTTTAATTTAAGTTTATCTTATTAAAAGATATCTAGTATTCTAGTCTCTTATAAAAAGCAACTCGCTTGCAAGAAGTAACTCAATTCTACTTTTTAAGAGCAATTTAGTTTCGTTTATAAGAAACAATCTATTTATTTCGATTTTAAGTTTTGTTTTGTTTTGTCTAGTTTGAAGCAAGAAACTTCTAATTGTATTCTTTAAGCTATTTAAAAAAAATACTTTTCGAAAATTAAATATCAAAGTTTCTTGTTTTTTAGAATTTTTATTAAACAATATGCAAAACAAATTAAACAATTTTCTATACAATTTAATATAGTTAAATTAAGAGCTTATAAATTTAATCGCATTATTTGCGCAAAAAATATTAAAATTTTTAATATTATTTTTCGAAAAATAAATATTTTTCTAAATTTAATTGAAAACTTGCTTAAATCTAAATTAAATCTTGCTTAGATTTCTAATTTATTAAATCTTTTAAAACTATTGTTGTTTTATAAAAATATAAAAATTAACATTTATAATTAAAATTATTATCTAGCACTTTATTAGATAAAAAAGAAACTTTATTTAACAATTTTTATTATTTAAGAAAATCTAGAATATTATTAATAAAACAAGAATGTCAATTTAGTTACAATTTTGTCTTTTAGATATTTTAAATTTCTTAATATTTTTTTTAAAAAAAAACATTTTGCTCTCTTATTGTTCTTACAATTACGTTATTTATCTTAAAGAAAATACTTAATTCTTAGTCTTTATTTTGTACAATATAAATTATAATAAAACTTTAAAACTTTGTCGCTATCTAAATAAAAAATTTAGCAAAAAATTTATTCGAGTTAGTTGTTTTTAAACAATAGTTTCTATTCTTTTTATTAAAAAATTCGAAAATAAATTTAAATTTTACGTAAATTATAAAGATCTAAACGCTATTATAGTTAAAAATAAATATTTTTTGCTTTTAATCTTTAAGACGCTAAATTGTTTTAATTAAATTAAATTTTTTATTAAACTAAATATTATTTTAGCGTTTAATTAACTATATATTTAAAAAGAAAATAAAATTCTTATTGTTTTTTATATTTATTTTAAACTCTTTAAATATTTTATTATACTTTTTAATTTATATAATAAATTTGTTTTGTTTCAAAAATATATTAACAAGATTTTTCGAGAATTTTTAAATAAGTTTTGTATTGTTTATTTAAATAATATTCTAATTTATAATAATAATAAATTAAAATACACAATTTATATTAAATTTGTTTTTCGAAAATTGTGCAAAGCAAACTTATAAACAAATATAATTAAATACAAGTTTTATATTACTTAAGTCTTGTATTTAGAATTAATAATTATTATTAAAAAAATTAAAATAAATTTAGCGAAAATAAATATTATTGTTAATTAATTTATTTTAATTAATATTAAAAATATTTAAAACTTTCTAAAATTTGCAAACTTTTATAGAAAATTTATTTACAATTATAGTAAAATAGTTGTTTTGTTAATTTATTTAATTAAAAAAAATTAATTTTTTGTCTAATTTAAAAAATGTCAATTAATATTTATTATTTTAAAAAAAGTCTTTATCTTTAATATAGTATTTTATTACTACAATTTAAATTACAAAATTGTAATAAAAATTAATACTTTAAATTATATATTTGAAGAATTTTTTTTTAATACAATAAAAAGAGAGTTCTTTATTTAATTGTTTACTTTTTTAAAAAATACAATTTAGTTAAATATAATTATAAGATTTACAATAAAAAACTTATAGCTATTGTTTATATATTTGAAAAATAATATCTTAAATTTAAAAATTTAATTTATTTAATCAAAATAATTATAAATTATAAAATTTTTAAGTATTTTATATTAATTAAGCAATTAAGTTGTTGTTAAACTTAATAGAGCAAGTTTTTGTTTTAATTTAATTATTAAATTATATATTGCTTTAACAAAATTAACAAAAAATTAAATACTTTTATATATTACTTAAAAGATCTTTTTAAAAAAAGAAATATTTTTAACTTTTAACATTTGTATTAATATTAAACAATTTTAAAAATTTATATTTTAAATTTTAAAATTGTTAAAAATCTTTAATATTAAATTATTATTTTAGATTTTATTCAATTATATTTTTTTTCAATTTTTTTAACTTTTTTTGTTATATTAGTTTCGATAAAGTTAGATATAAAAGAATTTAATATTAATAATATTAAATTTTAATTAAATTAAAAAATCTTAAATTTTGACAAAAATTTAGAAGATTTTTTTTTTAAACTTTGTAAAATTAAATCGAAGTTAACAATCAATTTGTATTTTAAGTATTCGAAACGCTTTGCAATAAAATATATTATTATAATAGAATTTCTTTAATCAAATATAAAAAACGCTTTAACTTTTTATATTTTTAACTTAAATTGTCTTTGTCTTCGCGTAATTTAACTTGTTTATAATAGTATTATTAATAATTATTTAAAAAAAACAAAATATTACAAATTAATTAATCGAACTTACTAGTAATCTAATATTTATAAATATATTTAACGCTTTGTATAAAACTATTATATATATATTTGTTTTAAATCTTTTAGACAAAAAACGCAAAAATAATTGCGTTCTTTTTTTGTTTTTAAATATTATTAATATAATATCTTTATAAACTACGTAGATTCTTTATTGTTTAATATCTTTATAAATATTATATATAGATACGTTTTTGTTTTTGTTAATGGTTTTATCAAAATAAAATATCTAGTTTTGACTACTTCTATAAAAATAAAGAAAGCAATTAATTGTTTTTATATTTATATTTAAAAATATTATAAATTATTTAAGTTCTTTGTATTTAATTAAGATATACAATTTATTTTCGATATTTAAAAACATTTTTGTTAAATACTAAAGATTAATGTCAAGTTATTTATTACATATTATTTTAAGACTAATAATTAAATCGAACAAGTTAATACTATTATAAAATATTATTTTTGTGTCTTTGTTAACTATATATAAGACAACTAAATTAAATAACTTTTAAATATTAAATTTGTTGTTAATAATACTCTTTTATTTACAACTTTTGTTTCGCTCTTTTTAATTAATTTTAATTAGAATTTACGTTTAGACTTTAAGTTTTTAGAACTTTTATTGTTCGATTTTATAATTTAGACTCGAATTTAGTTAATTAATATCGAAAATTTTATTTAAAAAATAAAGAAACTTATCTAGTATTTACGCGATAAGATATTTGTTGCTTAAGCTATTTATAAATTTAATATTAATTGTTTTTGTTGTTTTTATTTTAGATATTTTGCAAATAACAAAGTTTAACTTAATATTAAGAATCTTAATATTATTTATTTTACAATTAAATTAAACAATTGTAATATTAATTTTTTTAAAATAAAATATATCTTTAAAAGAAATTTTTTAGTTATTGAACTTAAGTTATTTATATTTATAAAAATTTATTTCGTCTTTTGTACTATTTTTGTTAGTTACACTATTATTGATTTCTTGTCTAAATAGCGTTAAAAATCTTATAAATTTATTATTGTCAAAAATAACAAAAGATTTTAATATATTAATAGTATTTTAAACTTTAAACGTAATAAATGTTTTAATTTTATTTTGCTTAAATACTATGTTAACTAAAAAAAATATTTTTTTATTTAAAAATCTTTCAATCTTTTAAACAATTGTTAACAAGTTTTTAATAAATATTATTTAGTTAATCTTATTATTAAGAAATTATATATAATATTTTGCGTTGTTTCTAACTATTAATATTAAAAAGAATAAATAATATCTTTAATCTTGCTTAAATCTTGTCTCGATTTTGCTTAAATAACAAAGATTTTCTTGTTTTATTTTAATAGTATTTTGTTACTTCAAACGCATTAAACTCTAATTAAATTAGTCAAATTTTGCTCAAATTTTGCTCAAATCTTGCTTAAATAATAGAGATCTTTTTCTTTTGTTTCGATAATATCTTGTTACTTTAAATGCGTTTAATTTTAATTAAAATAGTCTAATTTCGCTCAAATCTTATCTAGATAACAAAGATTTTCTCGCTTTATTTTATTTAATTTAATAAATCTAGATATTAAGTCTTGTCTAGATTTTGCTTAAATAGCAAAAAAAAAATTGTTTTGTTTCGATAGTATTTTGTTACTTTAAACGTGTCTAGTCTTAATTTAATTCATTTAATTTTGTTTAATCTTATCTAAATTTTGCTTAAATAACAAAGATTTTCTTTCTTTATCTTATCTAATTTATTAAATCTAGATATTTTGTTTCGCTTTTGTTGTTTTTTGTCTTAACTTAATTTAATAAACTTAAATATTTTGTTACTTTTTTGCTTTATTTTGTCTTTATTTAATTCAATAAATCTAGTTATTTTGTTTTGTTTTATTTTGCTTTTTGAAATTTTCTCGACTTTTAATTCTTTAATTTTTCGACAATTTGTTATATTGTTTTGATTGTCTTGCAAGAGTTTTGTTTTGTAGAGAAAAACTATTGTTATAATATTAGATTAGCAATTCGTTAATTACGTTTGTCGATTAAACAATTTTTTGTCTTTATTTTGCTTAATTTTTTAAGCTTAATCTTAATTAGATTTGAGCTAAACTAAATTAAATTTAAATTAATTTTTGTTAAACATAAAGTTTGCAATCTTATATAATTAGCGTTGTTTTATTTATTTATTTCTTTTTTTTTTTTTTTTGTATATTAAATTTAGTATAGATCTAAGTTCTATCTAGTTACTAATTCAAATATCTCTTTAATAGAGATTCTAAGTCTAGTTTCTAACATTATAGAAATAAACAATTCAAAAATTGCAAATAGAATTGCTATAATAATAAAGACAAAATAATATTTATAGACTATTACTTTAATAGTTTTTTATTTTTTGTTATTGTTGTTTTTATTCTTGTTTTTGTTAAACTTAAACTTAAACTTTTTTTTTTTTTTTTTTTAGATTTCTTTTAATCTTTCTTTTAATTATTGTAGTTTTAACAATATTTGTTTTTGCTATTGTTATAATTGTTTTCGAAGCTATTGCTTTTTAGAACAAAATATAGTTTTAAATATAAGTTTTAACAATTTAATTATTAATAATTTATTTTTTCGCAACTTGTATATTTTTTTTGTTTAATATATGCAAAGCTAGAGTTGTTAATAACAAAAAGAATATTCTTTGTAATAATAATTAACTTAATAATTATTGTTAGAACTAAAATAATATTAATAGTTAAGATATTTATTAAATTAATATATTAAGTCTTATAATTATAAATAATAGCAAACAATTTCTGCTTTCAAGTGCTATCTTTGTTAAAAAACTTATACTTAGATATCTATTAATTAATAAAGAGATAAATAATATTGTTAAAATTAACTAGATATTTAAAAATAAATTAATTCTTATTTATAGTTAAATTGCTTAAATAGATAAATAGTTTATTAATAATATTGCAAAATTAAATTTTGTACTTATTAATATTTTAAAAGTTAAAATTTTTAAAAAACTCGAATTTAACAAAAATTCTTATTAGTATATTTAATTTTTTAGACTTGTATATTTTAACAATCTTTTAATAAATTTTTTTAATTAGATTTTTTTTTTTTTATGTTATAATACAAATTTTTATTAATAATATTTCGAAGCATATTTATATACTTCTTGTTGTTAATATTCTATTTAACTTGTTTTTCGATAACTATATTAAGTAAGTCGATAGATCTAATACTTAATTTAATATATTTTTAATACTTAATTTATTTAAGAATTTCGAATAAGTTTTGTTTTTAAATAAGAAAGCTTACGCTATTGCTAATTTTAGCAATTTGTTTAAGAATTGCAAGAAAGAACGCAAAAATACTAGTAACTATAATAGTATTAATATAATTTATTATTTTTAGAACTCTATTAATAATTTGTAAGCAATAGATAATAATACTAGTAAATATAGTAAAGAAACGCAATTGTATAGTAAAAATTTT
>JAABUL010002407.1_pt1 | contig 31130 bp, 30 predicted proteins | sample 5559151 | NCBI WGS metagenome assembly JAABUL01 (sample SAMN10711876, study PRJNA513368) | rock metagenome | isolation source: Antarctica rocks | place: Antarctica: Victoria Land, Pudding Butte sud
AGTAGAGGTGTGATGAGGAGAGGGCGGGCGGGATGGGGAGGGGAATACGTACTGACGGTTCTGGATTAGGATGAATGAGAGGACCATTGGTGGTAAGCTTTTTGTGCTTTGAGTGAGGGTAAATGGTTGGGATGAATAGAAGCTGTGGTTTGAGACGGAGATTGGTCGGATTTATGATAGCACTAGCTCTAGAGCCTTGGCATGAGAAGGTGGGTCGGCTCGGTAGTACACGGTCTCTTTCAATTAATCTCCCTTCTCAGCGAAAGGAGCCTATGCGAGAACCAGTTCTCAGTAGCGAATTATTGAGGTGCTTTAAGGTGTTTTTGTAAAGGGGAATCCATTTCATCTCTCCCCTCGTCAGACAGTAAATTAACGCTTCTGTTGGTCAACATTGTCGCACTCATCTTCGCAAAAGCCACGCCGGAACCCATTGATCCTGGCGTATAGCTAGACCGATATATTTGATGATTCTTCTCCTCGGAAACATCCACAGCAACACTCTGACTTCCTTCACAGCGCACCATACGACAACCCCCAAAAGCCTCGCTCCAACAAGAAGCCACAGCTCCTCTTCCTCGGTTCTGACACTTGCGAGCGAGACACCCACAACAAACGCCAACAGTGCGAAAAGCCCCCAGACGCTCACATTCCGCCACCCCACACTCCTGAATTTGCCCATGTTACATAGGCCCCGATAGGCGGGTGGGATGCCATCAAAATCTACATACTGATCAGGGGGTTCGTCGTCGGGAGCGCCGCGAACAATGTTCAAGACTTGAAACTGTATTTGCGCCAGAGAGGTCTCGAATCGTTGACGAGCTTCGATTTTCCATTGATCGAGCGGTAAGCCTGAACAAATCCCCAAGTTCATATCGGCCCCGGGGTATGAGAAACCAGTACATGAATCCAATGTCGGTTTTCTATACCAGACCTCAGCTTTGCTACACAGATTCGTATCCCAAAGAGCGTTGGAAAGCAAGATGTGGGCTAGCTCTGCATCGGTGGGTTCTGAATCATTGGTGGACGTGATAGGTTGGGCGGAAAGATTGTGATAGGCTCTGTCTGGCTGATAGGGAGGGGTCTCAGCCCTCCTAAGACGGTCAAGCTGACGAACCGGCGCGTCTGGGTATGTCCAACAACCGTCTGACGGAGTGCAGATGTAAGTGTTGTCGATGCAGCCTACTATCGTAGGTCTTGGATTGAGATTCCCATAGACAGTCCTGTTTTGGTAGTCTAGCACCTTAGAAGTGGCAGGGAAGACAGGGTCTTCCCTATAATGATCGTACAGCGCGCCCTGAGAGGAATACAGAAAGAAGCCTACGTAGCCAGAGCTAACCGCTTCTGGAGACAAGACATCCGTATCGAATAATTCTTGCATTACCTCTGCGTTATCACAATCACGACTATCTTGCCTGTCAGAGCTATTTTCGCTCTTCAATCGGATGGAGGCTAGCTACGGACCTAAGCGTTATTTTCCTGGCTTGGGCTTGATAAAAGTTGCGTCCCCGTCGCCCTTCGTAATGCAATACCCAGCCAAATTTCGTGCGTCTAAAAACTAGATGTCGACCATCAGTCCTGAGGGGAACGCAAGTCGTCGTCCGTCGAAATTGGTAGTGTGTTGCAGAATTTATCCCTATAACTTGTGCATCTACCAAACCTGTATCAAAGTTCACCGCCGTATTCTCGACTTGAGCACAATATGCTGCGTCAAAAGGACACCTTTCTTTGGGCTTTTCCGTATAGGCGATACTCTGGTTGTAAAATGAAGTACATCCAGATGTTCCAGGCTTCGCCCAGTAGCACTGTCTGGAGTAGGTGTAGGCATCAAGCTGCGAGTCCCAATGTCTGATAGTGCATTTGGAGGAAGACACTAATGCTGTCGTATCCGTGACAATATCGCCGGATAGAACATTGGCAGTGGACTCTGCAACGAATATTCCAACAAAAAGTGCTAATAAGAGTAACGAAGTCAGAATGTCGAGAGGCCGTCGAAGAATGTTCCTCCACACCTTGAGCCCAGTCTTATAGATGTACCTATGCTTCAGCGATAGTGGTTGGCGGCCAATAAGATTGGTCGAGAGCTCAATGCTGCCCTGGCTGAGAGAATGCCACAGATGACCGATGAGTCTCAATGCTGCGCCAAGCTCTGAGTGAGATGCTCTAGTTGCCTCTTGTACTTCGCCTTCAGATAGCCTGGAGTTTGCTGATCCATCTGAGGTATGCTGGGACTCACGCAATCCTGTAGGACTAGCGTTGCTAGCGAATGAAGCTCCAGTCCTGGAGGTCAGCGGGAGCTCTTCAGAAATTTGCGTTCTCGTTCGCCTCCTCAAACAGTTCAGGGAGATGTCAATAGCGAAAAGCAAGAAGGCCTTGATTAGTATCCAAAGTCTTGGACTAGCAAGAGTCAGTGCAATAGCCACCATATTACTGAGGACTGACGCCTGGTGCTGTGACACCAGAAACTGGCGGCCTATCACAAACAGCGTCAGAAACATCCAATTTTAGATATCACAGGAATGTGCTAGTAGTGGCCTACGCAGAACCCACGGTCGATCGTAATCCATCCAGCTATGTAACCCATGTTGTACGTTTTCTGTTCGAGTATCCTCCATGATCCGGTCGTAGTAAGATAATCATGTTATGAGCTTCTCACCGGCATCAAAGGAAAGAGCTTTGCCACGATAATGAAATCAACATGCGAACTACTTCGACGGGAGATTCATATTGACCGATGTGAGTAGATCACTGGAGATTATCAAAGGCCTGCATTGATCCCAGCGATGTCTAGCAGGAAGATGCATCCCCGAAAGTATGCACGAGTTGGGGCGCGTATAACGCAACCAATTTTGGGTTCTCGAACAATTGGTGCAGAGCATCTTCGAGTATGCAAATGCCAGCGCACGGTCTCTGTTTCAGCAGCGCATTGATCGTACGCAAACATAGTGGCTGAACGATTGTCTTTTCCGTCGTTGCCGCTTTTCCGATGAAGACACCGTTCGCAAAAGATAGATCTGGAAGCGCTCTGCGCCTGAATCTCAACCAGACCATCAGTTCACGTAGTACAGATGACAGAGAAATACGGATGAGGCCGGGGCAGATTTCTGGCTAGCACGCGGGTTTCAAGATAATTCGGACACTTGGTGGGTTCGGAATTGTCTTGCAACCCGCGTGGCTAGTCCTAGTATACGAGTATACGAGTATACGTATAAAGTCTCGGTATGTCTTCCATGCGTTCAGCCGCCGGACGCGAAGGTCACATCGATGGTATTTCATACACAGTGTGGAGGACAAGGAAACGCTTTTATCGCCAAGGAAAAAAATAGGGATGATAGGTATTCTTTCAATAACTTAGTTCAATAGCTTTATGCGTAATTGAGTTACCTTCGTTTTGTTGTGCTGCTCTCTACCTTCAATCTTTCATTGTAGAATAATTACCCGAACTACTTAATACCCTTATAACTTACGACTATCCGAATTGTCATGACTTCCTTACGCTTCACTACAAATAACGCGGTCCAACTTCATCAGCGGTCTTTTGGACTGTTCCTAGGATCTGAGGGTGTAAAGAATGTTGTGTGGTGATGGGCCTCGAGCTTCTGAGCAACATGACATAGTGTTCTTGACGGTCAACGTGGATTACCATTATGGATACGGGAGATTTTTTTTCGTCCACGACTCGAGGAGCTATGACGACATACAGTTTGGTCACTGGATCGCCTTCTTTTGTATTAACAACCATCAAAGGCTTTCCATTTGCCAGGACGGCCACAGTACGATGGTAACAATAGCTCGCAAATATTGAATTTCTTTGGCAACAAAGCCAATGGAGCACTTGCTGATCAAGATTAATAACCGATATGAAGCTATTACAGTTCCTCCATTTCGACCACGGAACATCGATTGTACGCATTGCCAGTGAACAAGGAAGGGCAACTAGGTCGAGGGTAGCCACAATAATGTAATCTGGACCACATGGAGCGAACCGAAAGACCGACTCTGATATGTGTTCATTGGATACCCGGCCCTCAATCACAGCGCAACCTTTGAATAGCAGGAAATCTATCACAAGTGCGTTCAATAGGGGCTCTTGCAAACTCACATCATCGATGGACTTCGAGCCTGGAAAGATCTTTCCGCTCATACTTCCCAGATCGAGGCACATACATCAGGTGATCTTTCCCGTTGTAAGCTTTTCCACTTTAATAAGTCGTCGCTGAAGAAAGTAGCAAGTTTTTGATATAAGACCGATGCTTCCTACTTCGAATTTGGACTTGCATGTTCTGCTGTTGGTGTCAGTGATGTCATGCTGTTCATAGGCGGCCATTTCCTGTACGCTGGCTATAGGTAGCCTGGCTCTGTTTCAATCGACAGAAGCAAGAGGTCGCTGATCCGAAGCTGGCACACTTCTTTCACCTTAATGAATGTCTGCTATGGTCTGTGGGTTTTCTCTTTGACGTGACTTGCGGATAAGTTCGGATAGAGGAGTCTGCGGATGGCAGTTTGACTTGACTTTGGAGGGGGCGCAGTCAAGTCGGTCATGAGTTTCTCTGATTGGGTTAGAGATAGGTTGATGACTAGGGAGTTGGACAGCGGAGAGCATGCTGTTTTCACGATTATACGATTACGTCTACGTTGATGATAGGTTACAGCTTCGCTGGTCTACCAGGTTGAAGAAGGCATGGTGTGATAGCGACATAGAGACGGGCTGATGATTAGTGGTGGAGCTGCTGCGAAGGAATATGGTTGATATCAGTAGCTGATGGAAGTTTTTGTATAGACTTAGATATCTAGAATTCATACGGTATCATCTCGTGAATGCTGGATGACCATTAAGGAGGGAGTAATTGTGGGTTTTCAGATTAATTCGACATGTGATACCTGTAGGGCTGAAGGCTCAAGGACAGAATGAAATCGCCCATGACTGTTGCTTCTGAAGGCCATTGTGCTCTTTTCCTCGGATCATTGTGAAATCAATTGCCTACCACATCACTCCCGAATCCCAAGTGTTGCATAGGTGCCAATCAAACCGCTTCGACACCCACCTCTCTTGGCTTCTGCGGCTCTTTGAAAAGCTTGAGGGAGAGCTCCACCGTAAGCTGACCATCAGGAAACCCCCATGGGCCCTTCCAAAACTTCGTGCGAAAGGCCACGATGCAGCGTACTACGAACAGAGCGAGATGAACGGTACTGTCGACGGCGTCATCAGTACATCCCATGCTTCACTGCAATTACGGGAAGGACACTTACCCAAATACGATTGCTGATCCGAAGGCAATACCCGCAAAGATTCGGCTCGGGAGTGCATGGCGCATGCAAGAAGCGTATTCATCAGGGTCATAGGGGCCCCAATTATAGCAGTAACCCGAATCTGTACCAGCCAAGCCTGAAGCACCGTAGACTATAGCGAAGATAGCGAGCAAAAGGTCAAGTACGATGTTGACGAGGAGAGGTGCTGTGGTGAGGTTACGCCTTAGTCGCGCCAAAGTGAAGGCCGATATGAGAAGGGAAATGATGGCCTATGGTGGGTTAGAAGGCCACTATCTTTCCATGACCAAGGGGTACTTACCGGAGCAATGCTGGCTTTCATATTCTCTCGAATCGTCCATCCCAATTCGAAGTTGTTTGGACCAGCTGCAACCGCGATTTGGGATGCAATGAGGAAGATGAGTGTCGAGATGGAGAATGCTAAGGCCAATGAAGTCAAAGTATAGATGGCCTTGGGCGACGAAAGCCCAGCTGGAGGGGAGATGTCATCAGGAGGGAGCAATGAAGCGTTTTCATCCGCTGCTACTTCGTCATTCCGCTCGTCATGTTGGGCTGGGGGGGAGCCGGAGGGCTGCGCTAAATCTTTTGCCGGTGCGGATTGGGACATGCTTTTGGTCTGGCAGTATTCTGATTCCAATGTAGAGTTGAGAGCGAAAGGGATGGGATTGAAGAAAGATAGGACTGAAGAAGAACTCGAACGTTCAAGAAACCAGGACGGAAGACCCCGCTGCTGCCTTGTAGGATAGCGGCTATGTTGTATCAGAGCTAAATTTGAAACATCCAAGCCTTGCACCGCCCCACACCTCCTCCAGGATCCCCGTCCACGCCATTACAGGACGAGGGGATGCATTCGTGGGTGAAGGGGCTGTGATCGCAGGAATTCCCATCGATAAATCCCATTGGCGTCTTTATCATTTCAATTCTTGTCCATTCACCTTTGTCCCCCAATCGTCGCTAGAGCACGCCGGCATCATAGCCCAAGAGCAAGCCTCACCGTCGCTAGCGCATTCGTGATGCTGTAGCAGCACAGCCGTTTCTCCCGTGTAGTATTACTATGGCTTATCGCTGAGGCGCCGTTTCTCCCACACAACCTGCCCCGTTGTATGCATCCGCTTCTTGCTCTGCCTCTTCTTCCAACCCCACCGCTGGGATCGCTAGTCTGCCTGGCGGAGAGCGAGGAGTCACTCGTTGACTGGCTGCTGGCGGCAAGGTTGCTTGCGTCAGCGTGATCTGTCCAAGAAAGAATCGAATTGTCCCAGTGTGTGGTCCCAAAGTAGAATCTGGATGATTTGGTGGTGTAACGGGAACTAATCCCGATTAGGAAGGGTAGAACTACTTAATGTACGAACGGCTGAGAAAGTGCCTTTGGGATGCCATCGCCTCAGACCAACCTCAACCGTTTCACTCCATGCTGAACAAAAGGGAGCCACCGACTGGGTCAAGGCGCTGTGAGAAGTAAGCAGTGAACGGTAGCTGATGGCTGGCATTAGGCTCAGAAGAGGATGACCATCCGGGTTCAGTAGCATGGCAGAATATCATGGGGCTGACCTAGAAGATCAGTACTGCCTCATGAGTACCAGAAGCCATTGACTAGAGTCTCTTCAGGGTAGTCAAGCTTGGTCAAATCCCGCATACCGCTTACGGCCTGCTCTGCTTTGGCTCTTGCCTTCTGATGGATGACGATTCCCTTCTTTCGACGAGTTTCCTATGACTGGGAGGATTGGATGATTACCCGAGGCTTCTGTGAGCATCAGATATCACAAAGATGTGGTTCCAATTGGGGTTCTTAGACTTTGCTTGGAGTAGTGTATAAGAGAAGATCTAGCTGATAGGAAATAGGAGGCACATACGCCCAACGACCCTAGACCTCTTGATGCTGCGGCGGGATGACTCGTCAGCTCCCTATGGATTATCGCTACACGCCCAGCGTGGACACCATTATCCGTTACATCATTGCTTTGGAGGTCAAAAGCTGCCCAGCCATCCTGCTAGGAAACTTCGGGAGTGCCAGTATGCAGCTTCCAGCTAACAAGTACCACTTAGAAGCATTTTTTTGCGAGGTATGAACAGACTGCCCTGCTTCTGCAGATAATGGAGCACACTTCAGCTTTTGCGCAGCTCCGCTGTTTTGTCGATATTGATATCGAAGAAGCGATTATGCACTCTTCATCGATATTCAACAAAGGTCAAAAGCGGTATTCATTCGGCTTACGACCACCTGCATCACCGTTCCACATTTACTGTCATCATAGGCTTTGAAGTGTGCAATCCTCTTTGGCTTCGCCTTAATTGCCGGGTGGGCTTGGTCGCGAAGGGTTTTGAGTCTGAACATTGGCAGACTCGGAGCTGTACACAAGTACATCAGGGATATGCATTCATCACCATCCAGCCTTTCAGTCTCGAGGAGTCAGGCTATGAAGTCTCGGGAATGGTTTTTCATGCACCCTGTGGTGGAATATAACGCTAACACTGCGCGTGCGTTGATGCAAGATCGCTTGCAAGCTTTCTCGTTCGTAATTGAGCGAACGGTACAAGGAACCCAACGCCTCAGTCAATTTGGCATTATCAGGACTTGCTCCCTCCCTGATTGGCGCCAAGTCTGCTTAGTAATGAACGGGCTAAGATTAGATAAAGTAGTAAAGTCAAAAATGTTCCCACCCTTCGCCCGTGAACAAGACACGCCTAATCATATTTTGGTTGCATTGGTTGGGATTGCACTACCGAGTCGTTTTTGACGTTTGTCATGTCTCTTCGTGTGTTCATTGCTTTTCACTATGACCGAGGAAGACGTAGATTCGGCGTCCCAGAGAGGGCGCCGGTACGTGGCGGAGAAGGTGCTGGAGATTTGGGATAACCTGCAGAAGAATAATCTCTGGAAAAGGATACTGAAGAATGTTATAGCCACTACTCTCCTTGGTAGGCATCTTTGTTCTACCATGCTGATGTGCTATACCTGAAAACAAGTCCAGTCAGCATAGTTCTGATACCGGGATCGAAGAAAGCCATTGGCAAAGCAGCGTATCTCGGTGCCATCGCCACCGTCTTTGGCCATCCAGGCAGAAGGTTCGGTCAACTGGTAGAGGCTCTGATACTCGTCGTCTCTGGCACAGCTCTCGGAGTGGCCTGGTCGATCTTCGGAGTCTACCTTGGTTCTCTGGTGATAGATAAGTATCCGCCAGCTGCCTACGCCATCCGTGGATTCTTTCTCGCCGTCGTGGTATTGGTACATGGCTTCCTGCGTTCTAGGACTCCACGGCTTTTCCTCTTTGTGCTACTCATGATCATCGTCTCGGTTGTGACTTTGACGTCAACCGCCAAAGTCGTGACACCTTTGTCTGCAACGCAGATCCTCTATCCCATATTGCTCCCGGCGGGATGTATCATCCTTATCAATCTATGTATTTTTCCGGAGTTCAGCTCCAGGTTTTTGGGACAAATGACCATTGATACTCTGAACGAGACGGCCAAAGTACTCGATGATGCTGGACATTACTTTGTTGAAGCAGAATCCGACATGGCGCACGAAGACAAAATTATCCTAGACGACAGCGAAACCGCTGGAATGGCCGAAATGGGCTTGGCAAAGAGAAGATTTCGTAAGAAAATCGAGAGAACTCTTCATACATTCTTCTTCGGCAGGGTCCCCAATAGTGAGGATCCAAGTCTGAATACCAAAAACCCCCTCCTGAACTTAACGGGCAGTAAGGCAAAGATACGCAAGAAGCTGGGTGACTGCAAATCTGCTCAACAAGAGTGCAACTTTGAATTAGCCTTCTCTGTGCTTCCTCCCCGAGATGTCAAGCCCATAAGTGTTAGCGCTATGAAAAGATTCGTAGCCAATACGATTGCTGTGGTCAGTGCATGCGAGTCAAAATTTGCTCTTCTTGGAAACGAGGAGGACGCGGACAACGCCCGAAAGGACGATACAAACCCTCCTGCAGAGCATATTGAGAGTAACAGCAATGTCCAGGAGTTGGACGATGCAGGAGAGACTACTGGGCACTTTAGAACATCCTTGATGCAGGACAATGAGTCGAAGCAGAGGAAGCTGAGCACCATCATTGACCAAGACAAAGCCGAGCTCGAAACCATCAAGCCAAAGCGCGAGATTGAATTCGGGGACGCCCGATTACTGCGGTATCTTCTGAGACGAGCAGCGAAGCCGTATATAGATCTCCACCGTGTTTCTGCTCGAATGATCGAGATCGTGAGTGCTTGTGTCGCTTATGCATACGTGAATTCCCCCTGCTTCCCGCCTCCTAGCCCTTTCTTTTGGAGCTAAGACGATACAGGATGTGCCGAAATTGCCTTCCGGCGCACGAGTACCCGGGGGTATTATCGTCGAAGAGATAGACGTGCATCTGAGCAGCTTGCAGCAAGCTTTGCTCCAGTTTGATTCAGACATTGCATCTGCTTTCGAAGGGGCTGCTGCAATGCAAGAATTGGAGGGACAAGAACCTGACATTATGCCTCGTGAAGAAGTCTTCTTGATGTCATCGTTCATGTTGAACGTTCGGCAAGCAGTGCAAGTATTCTGTCTCCCGAAGATATTAGTAAATCTTCGCTGACTGGCCAAAGCACCCATGTCGAAGATATGTTGAGACAGGCCAGAATACTTGTTGATCGCCATAATCAACGTCATGGTCGCAGGCGTCTCTATGCACCACATATAAAATGGTCCAAATGGCTCTATAGTGGTGGCGCGGAGGACGAAGCAATGCCGACACCTGCACGGAAAGCGAATAGAGAAGGCAATTCAGACGCGCTTGATGACGATGAAGATGAGACCAGCTCCTTGAATAGCAATCAACCCTTACTCAGCAAAGGCAGTCAAGATGACATCGAGAATAACGTCCAAGCGAGAGTGACAATCGCAGACGGAGCCCCAAAGCAAGCATCGAAGCCCAAATCGCCAACATCCAAGAGGACAGCAACGTCTGAAGAAAGAATATTTTCGTTGCAGCTCCGAGGTCGAGCTGCAGACGCCCTGGAATGGGTCCAGAGCTCAGAGGACGTGCTATGCGCCATGAAGCTTGCAGTTGCGGTATTCCTCGTGATTTGGCCTGCGTTCGTGGCGTCTTGGAACACATGGTACTCACTCAATCGAGGATGCAAGTAGCCAATTTCAAGCCCTCTTACCTTTGCGACTTGTCTCTAATCTCCAACTATAGTATGGGCTGCATTACAACTCGTCTTGATCACCGAAGTGTCCATCGGCACATCCGTCATGACGTTCTTCCTTCGAGGCATCGGCACTACACTTGGCTGTCTCTGGGGTTACATCGCAATCGAAGCCCGTGATGGCAACCGAATAGTCTGCGCCGCGGTAATATTCGTTGGGCTGTTTCCCTGTGCGTACGTACAGCTCGGTACCCAATACCCAAAAGCCGGCATGGTGTGTATTGTCAGCATCTGTGTTGTGGCTCTCTCAGTAGAGCTTGAAACAGTTTCCGGTAAGCTCATGACTCTCATCTCTCGTACAATTGCTAATACCATGTAGGAACGGCGACTCAAGACTATCTCAAACGCTGGATCGCCTTCATGATTGGTGGCGCCGTTGCTCTCATGGTCGAAGTCGCCCTTTTTCCCGTCAAAGCGCGCACTCGTCTCGTTGAGTCACTCGCTACTACTCTCCGCCAGATTAATGAAATGGAGAGATGCATTGCCTCGGGCATCGAAACGGGCCAGAAGTTAGATATACACTCCCCCGCGAACCTCATACGCCTCGAACACGCTAGCTCCAAAGCCAACGCCGCCCTCAGCGCCGCAGAGACTTTCCTTCCTTTCTGTAGCCACGAACCCCGCATCAAAGGCTCTTTCAAAGGTCTGGCCCTAATCTATGGCGAGATCCTTTTTGTGCTGCATCAGATTGTGGATAGGATGGACAACATGGTTCAACTCGGGACAGCCTGTAGGTTACCCCAGTGTCGCCCTGTATCAAACCATCGAGTCATGAGACTCACTCTACGAGGATGTGCTCCCACAACGACGCCAATATTTATCAACCTCGCCAGAGAAGCAATGCTAACACCACCCCCACCCCCAGACGGCTCCGGCCCTCTGGAAGACCTCAACGCCGAAATCTACCCCTACCGCCGCAACGTAGCCGGCTCCATAACCCTCACCCTCTTCGCCGTCCACGCCGCCCTCACAACCAAGCTCCCCCTCCCCCAATACCTCCCCTCCGCCCGCCTCGCCCACCTTCGTATGATCAACCGCGTCCGCGAAGTCGTGCTCGAGCAAGTCAGTGCCGGCCACGAAGATCAAGATGTGATTGCGAAGCTCGCACGGCGGCGCGCTGTGAGACGGAAGTATATGAGTTGGAACGCGGCGAGCGCGGCGCAGGCGGAGATTATTGAGTTTTTGGAGGAGTTGGTGGTTCTTACGAAGTTGTTGGTGGGGGCGAGCGAGTTTAGGAGTGGGTTGTTGACGAGGCCGACGTTGGGTGATGATGTAGGGAAGGGTGGGAGGGAGGATGGAGAGAGAAACGAGCAGGTAGATGGGGAAGCTAGAGATGAGTTTCAAGAAAGGCCCACAGGCGGCGCAAAGCGGAGTGGAGGTACGATGCCGAGTACCCAAGACTTGCCTTTAGCTAGCCCAGGTCTTACTCGACGGACACGCGGCAAGACAGTAAGCTCATGGAGCAGCGGCGGCGAAGATGTGCCTGCCAGTCTTCGCAGGATCCAGAGCAGGAAGATGGAAGCGGGGATAAGGAGGCAGCGCACTAATGAGAGTCGGCAGGCACAGCAGCAAGGAAATCAGAATTGAAGAGGTCTGTAGGTGAATAGATCAATTCTATTCTCGTCATTCATGTGAGCGAAATGTGCCATGTTTATGGGTAGATCCCATCGTGTGCAATCAATCTGTCCTCCGAACTGTCAATTTCCAACGCGCAAGGGGACCAATCCTTCAACGATTATGCGCGAGCCAGTGTAAGTGAGCTCAGGGGAAAATATAGTACCCATGAAAGTGAGGTCTAGGCAGCGACCTCGCGCCCATCACCAAGAGCAGCGATATCATTCCCAATCAAATCCTCGCAGTCCTCCTCATTCTTGATAGCCAAATCATCCTCGTCCTTGAGCTCCTCTTCATCGTCGCTAGCGGAAGTAGCAGCAGCGGACTTGGCCGGGGTACCCTTGCCACCCTTGGCGGCTTTGGGTTCGGCCTTCTTTCGCGGAGCACGTGGCTTCTTGGCCTTGGCACCTTTGACGTCGTCGCCATCCGCGGCCTTGCGCTTCTTTGATATAGGAGTGATGTCAACGCCTCCAGTCATGGTCACGCCGGATGCTTGCTTCACGATGGCTTCGTATTGCTTCTGGCTGGAGCCAGTGGTGCGACCGGCAGGGACTTCGACGTTAGCCCAGACGATCTTGCCGCCCATGGACTTGTTGATCGCAACTAGGAGGGCGATCTGAGTTTCGAGCCCAGATTAATGACTGATTCCCAGGACTGGAACTAATGGAACTTTACCTTCTCATTGTCTGCCCAACGGGAGGCCTTCTCAGCTGGACCACCAGTAGCGGTGGGGGTGTTCTCAGTAGACATTGATATCTGATGATTGTTAGAATGGTCATGAAGTGAGCGTATCTAGCTACTCACGATTGTTGAGATGGACTTTTTCGAGGCGATTGAATATGTTGATCGAAGGTCTCAAGCAGGCTGACGATGATCTTGTTGATGTCAACTCAGAAGAGGTGCTGCCGGAAAGAGAGCGACTCACTTCGAAGGTGACTTTGTGAAATGCGAGTGTTCTGGAATGTTGGCAAAAGTGCAACTATTCTTTAGCCTTTGATTCGATCATAAGCAAATCGTATCAACGAGGAGTAGGGGGGAACTCACACCGAAAGATATTGTTGTTGGTGAGGTGGAGGAGGAAAGAAGAAAGAAGGTGAATGTTCAATATCAGATACCTCCACTTCACCATGGACCCATTTTTTATAACTACCTTCATTAAAGAGTGAAGACATGGGACACTAGACCCAGAGCATTTCATGACCTCGGCTAGTGCTTGCAATTACAACGGCTTGTGTCCATGCAACAGCGACCGAATTTGCTATTCTGCGCACGTGATTGAGTGATTGAGCAGCTCCGAGTCTAACGCCCGATGAACAAAAGATATGTACTGCTTCTAGGTGTGATGACCTGTAGGCGCCTTATTCGATGCAACAATGGGTCGCGGGTGGAGAGAAGCAACGCTTGCTCAATTGAGTTCCCAAATTGGGCCCGTCGTCGGTCACGTCAAGGTTGTGCAAAGACCGTTGCGCCAAATTTAGGAGAAAACGTTATGAAGTTCTTGGTGTTTCAATTTTGGCCCGGCAAATCTTTTTTCTCGAAAAGCTGCACCAGATCAACAGCGTATATCCATGCTGCTCTAGTCATGCAATGGACAGCTCGAAAAGACCCAAAGATATCAATCATAGCCAAAAAAGGTGTTTCTGCCCGAATGGGGGAAAGTCATCGGCGGCCGAGATCGTGTGATTTCAACCGAATGAGCAGTATACGGGCTCGATCTTGGGCTTGTCCGGATGTGAGATGTTTTGAAGCCTATGCAGGTGCTTCATGTAGATGTGTTCAGGAATGGGTCCATTCCTGGCTAAGACTTCCAAATGCGACATGCGATCATCAATCATCTCTTGAGAGCTGCAAATCGTTTCGCCAATTCATCGACGTCCGGTATTTTGCCACCAACAACATTTTTCTTCGTACTGCCGGAGTCTCCGCCCTTTGCTGTGCTTTGTGCGTCTGTGCCGGGCGTCTGCTTCTTCAACCCACTCATCTTAGCCCCAGGCTTCAGCTCAGGTGGCCCTGGCAGTCTGACGCGTGGATTGATATTATCAGTACTAGGGCTTGGAGGTGCTACGCTGACAGGAGATCTTGGACCTAGATCTCGTGGTGGTGTAGCCTTGCTCAGTTCTTCCGTAGTCAAAGGTTCTTCCAGACTTTTCTCTGCCTGGCCGCCAGAGGGATTGTCATTGTCTTCGTCGTTCTGCTCGTCTGCTGGACCCTGTCCTTTTGGCCAGGATACACCATACGTCCTCGCGATCTCTTTCAAGTATAGAGTCACAAGCTCTGGGTCTGGTGGCTCAACGCGTAGCTTCTTAAGCACTCTCTCCGCAACTTTACCATCAGAATTCTCAATTGCCTCGAGTGCAAATTCTTTTCCATATTTTTCAACGAGTAATGCTCTAGCCTGCTGAAGCTCTTTAACGTCGGTCCGGGGTGCAGCGTAAATGAGAGATTTGATTGCCTCTTCAAGCCCAGGATCACATTCTTTGGCCTCCATAAGACCTGTCCTGGCAAGAAGGAGTTCACAATAGAGCTCGAGGACCTCGTGTAGCTCTGTGGTGATGTCGGAGCGGATGATGTTCTCAACGCGGATCCGGGCTGACTCGTCTTTGCCTTGCTGTAAGCTTACATTAGCTTTTTGCTCGTGGGCTGATCAGACGGAGGTTTCTTTTACTTCGAGAAGCTGAGCCATTGCTCTCCTCTGCTGCTTTGCAATGGCCGTGTCTTTCTGCTGGACCATGCGTAGCCTGCTGATGGCCAGCTTGAGCTGGACCTTGATCTTCCCCTATCGAAGATAAGTATATTCCTCTGCATATCAAGAAATTCACTACTTACGACGATAGATGAAGAAGGGGCCATTGCAAAGGCTTTACAGTGCCAATCAAAGCCTTCAGTCGGATCTTAGAATACGGTCGATGATGCTTTAGAGGGGGGGGACAAGGGGGGTTGAGCAGGGAGTCCAGGTCCCGCTCGAAGCTAGTTCTAACAAGCGACAAGCGACCGGCAATTTCACGCGCCAAGCCAGGTCTTCTCCGCCGGCTATCCCATCATTTCTAAATGTTGTACAATAGCTCCTGAATTGCTAGCCACCCTTACTGCTTGCTGCAGTGCATGCCTTTGATTGCAATTCTTGCTAAAAGAATATTCTACTGAGATTGCGAACAGGCGGCCCCTTAGTTCCCTACAATGAGAAATCCTCCTAAGAGATGATAGGACTGAGCCCCCAAAAGCTACACACAGGACGCCGGAAGGTCCAGGTAACTCCCGGAAAAAAGGTAGATTGGTGCCAATCAGACGGATACTTCATAACCCGGAGCTACTCACCGAGACGCTTAGATTTCTGGAAAGCCCTACGACAAAAGAAGTGCTAGACTGTTCTGCAGATTCTCTGCAGAAGCCGGTCTGATTTGCCTCAAGAAGACTGTACAGACTGTACATTTCTCTGAAGCCAACGGCTTATTACGAGGAGCTTCGCTTGTTGCCAAGCAGCCACTCTTCGGCGACTACGTGGCTCAGTCGGTATGTGATTAGCACACAGCTTCGGGTACCACAAATATTGATAGCCAAATTGGACTAATCTACTCGGGCCACGGTCTTGTTTATAAACACAGATCCTGTTTTGATGCTACGTACGACCTATTTGAGATGTTCTAATCGATGCGAGAGAGAAAGATTTCGTTTTGGCGAGGCTTTTGACCGCTTTCTAGATCTTGAAAGTATTACCTTCACGTCTATTGCACTTGGATAGCAGTATCAGTTATGCCACGTGTGGAATAGCTGATTACGATACGAAGTGGAGACTGGAGTCATTTGTCTTACATATCATACCAAAATTCTCATCACAGAAATCTGTTATCTGTTAGTAAGGGGCACTCAAGCTTCAGGGCTCAAGACAAGCTGCAAAAATTAGTGCATGAAACGCTATCACATACGATCTCTTCTGAAGCTTCGCCCGAAGACCGTTGCAACCTATCTGACACTTTCTAGAACCTTCATGCCCTCTACATTCCGTGTATACACAGAAGGATTCAGAGCCACTGACACTTAGCGGACTTTGTGGGCTCGTGATTCACACGGAGGGTCGAAATAGCTAGCCTTCGCATCACCATACGGTGGATTAGGTTTCCTAACGGATCCAAGGCTATTCTAGCTATACCGTCAATGTTCCAAGATGCTACGTGGTTTTGCCTCAAGCTCCCTTCCCTAACTCCTTTCAGGTTCAAAAAATGCCACACCTCTGGATTTCTTCCATCGTCATCAGGTATCGTTGGACCACCTCGAGTTGAGAAAGGTGTTGCTCATGCCAGGTGGACGCCGCGACAACGCACATATTTGTCGAGGGGTATCATCTTCACGTGACTTGATGTATTTGCGACAAGATTCGGAAGCTCCACAAGCTACTCTTTGAATTTAGGTACGGGCGACAGATTATGGATACGGAAGTATTCAAGTCACTGCCGCATCAATCCTACCCGAACGATCGGGGCATCAATAGTGCGCCCATCACCGGGACCTCTTGATGTCGTTAGGGTGAGCGGTCACTGGCGTAACCCTACGGATGAGAGTCGTGCAGAGGCTAACTTCTCTTCCCTTCTCACTATCGGACGCATTGCGTGCCTACATCAGACATAGAATTGAACACGCGCAGCCCACAGGAGTACACGGCGCATTGGCATACATAGCCCAGACCTTGGCAACACAATCTTAACATCTACCCATCTTGGGATACACGTCTTTCGCCGACTAGATGACGGGCTGCGATTGCCGAGTGTTGGTGGCCTGCGCACTTACACTGAGATCCACGTTCGTGAAATGCTGACCGCCTGCGATATGCACAGGCAGATATCATACATCGCTCCACAATATCTAGCAGATATCGTTACTGTGGATTCTGTGTCGGGAAATCACCTACAACTTCTCAAAGACGCAATAGCCTAATTGGTGCGATTCCGGCAGCATATTTAGGTGATTATCTCTAGTCTTTGAGGCTTCTCCCTTGGATGACAGCAAGGATAAAGGTCTTGCGCTACTTACAGCAACTCTCGTCCTTTGTGATAATCTACGAATTTGGGTTTAATCGGTGCCCCAAGTCTCTACATTAATGGCCTAGATATCATCGTGGTCACTAATGCCACTCTCGACGGTTCCGAAGCTCCACTAGGACTTCTTCAGACTTTGTAACGACCCTGGAATGGGCTGTCAATTAGTCACCAACGTGAGCCTCTACAAGGCGTAGAACGAATGAATGGTTTTCCATGTCTTGTAAAATCCTGGCACCAGGGTGAGTACGACTTCTCAGAACATGAATGGCTCAAAACGGGAATGCGGAGAAGGCTGGAAGGGCCATTTTGTGTTCGCTTGACGGCCCATCTTTCCTCTGCCCATATATATATCTATTTCGACGAAATTATGCCTGCTCCAGCAGAAGGGCTTTAGTACAATGGATTACATATACAGCATGAGGGCGCCACTACGCCAAGAATCCTTTGAGCAAGAACTGCAACACGTGATCAGTGACGTGATCGGGCTTCACCTGCCGCAGTATCTCGTAGAGCGGATTCAGCTACCTAATCAATCAACAATCTAGATTCGGACATTTGTCGATCGATTGATATAGAGGAAATAATTCCGTTATCCTAGGACTTGCTTGTCCCCAAGCCATAAAGTGAAATCGTTTGGCGCATTGCAAAAGGGACTATGAGCACTTGGACACGCCCGTATATCATACAATACCGAATCTGGAACCTTATTCGATGGTGGGGATGAGAGATTGTTTCACCGTCGTTGTGACGGGAGCTGCAGTATGCGATCAATAGTGCTTGCGACCCAGATACCTCAAGAAAAGCTGACCTAAATCAGCCATTTAAGGAATGGACTTACAATACCTCTGCCATGGTTCGAGATCGTATACCTGATCGGATGACGCGGAAAGGCAAATTGCCGATCAATATACTCAGGTATCCACACGATATCCATTGTGCCTACGAAGATGTACTGGCTCTAATTCCAGAGCTATGGAGTGGGAAGCGATCAGTTTACCAGCCGGATTCTCCGTCCGGCAAAGAAATGCCCATCGATTTGATGATCCATATCGGGATGAACTCAGCTGAAGAAAGGAACTATGTAATTGAGCAGAGAGCACGTAGAGATGGTTACGAGCAGCCAGGGGAAGATGGGAAATATCTTCCTCCCGATGCGTTGAAAGGTCTGCCAGAAGAAATGTTTGTTGGGTTCGACGTAGAGGATATTGTAGCTCGAGTCGCAAAGTCGCTGCCAGTAAGCGTGTATATTAGTTGGTTCGGCAGAGCTAACATATGATAGGCTGATATCTCTACGAGATCCTCCAACGACGCTGGACTTTACTTCTGCGAGCTTCAACTGTATCTCTCGCTCGCTGTACTTCATGAAAGAAAAGAATTCGGGCGAGTTGAATTCCTTCATGTTCCCACTGAGAGATCTGAGGACGGTATACAGCGCGGAGTGAAGGTTGCCAAGGCTCTCATCACGGAGTGCGTCGACAGTTTGCCGGAAGATCACAAACAGGGCGACAAGTAGCTTTCAATGCCCGAGATGCGGGGCTCAGGTCTAATGTACGTGTATGAATCGTTTCGGCATCAACTCCAAGAGTTTGGCCAATATGTCTCCTACATCAAAGCTCACGAAGATTGACGGCATTGCCTAATTATATCTCGCCATCATCTTAGCAGAGCACTCAACCTGCTGCCATTCAATAAGCGAATAGATCAGTGACTGGGCCCACATGGATTGATCTTACGCCCTGGATTGCGGAACCTCGAGGGCATGAGACTAGATAAAGCTGAGAATTGAAGCAAAGTCATCGGTTAATGCAGCCGGATTCGCTCGAGAACAACCATCTGTATATTCGGGACCAGGATCGCAACGACTGGAACCTGGACTTAGCATCAGCCCAGCTTCTACCTTACCTTGCATAGATCAAGCAGCCAACAAGCCAGGAAGCCAATTCTCGTCAGCGATTAATGCGCTTTTTTTCTAACAGTAGATTTTCTTCTAACCAAACACTCTGCAGAGCTATCCTGGTCCAAACTTTCCCCGTCATCCTCGGCGCTTGAATCGGAATATCCCAGCTCTGGTGCAAGCGTCAGGGGGCCTGCCTGGGTGTTGCCTCTCATGCTTGATGACTCTACATCATTCATAGCTCCATCGTCGGTGTGAGAGGCGGCCAAGTGTTTGCCGAAGTCCAAGGATGCCCGTCCCACTATTTCAAAGATAGCTCTTGTCAACTTTGGTGTTTCTGCGTTTCCAGCTCTTGCATCCCAATCAGCGAGTGCAGCCGCTGTCTGAAAGGCGTTTCGAATCTGTCTTCCATTCCATCTCCTATGGCCATCGCGCTCAGCTGAGTCGAACTGCTGCATAGCGAATTCCATGATCTCCTCGAAGTTGATATCATCGGGTCTAGTGTTTGGACTCAACCTTTTCAGATTCATCTCCCATACTGCGGCCGTGAAAGCTCGAGACAGCGGGGGATAGTACAGGCTCACGTGAATACGGGACACTATTGATTCATCGAACGTTTCCACTCTATTTGTGGTGAGGAAGACAATGCCAGAGAAATACTCCAGAGCCCTCAAGAATACTATCGAAAGTTTAGATTACCCCTTCATCACTCGGGACAACACTCACCCGAGACAATGGAATTTTGCATCCTGTTCCTACCTCTTTTAAGCAGGAAGACATCAGCTTCATCCAGCAATGAAACGCATCCCCACCTGGACGCGAGGTTGAAATAAGTCTCAAGATTCTTCTCCACTTCGTTGGAAATGTCGCCCATATCTGCCGATTTTATCTTCAACAGAGGTTTGTGGGTGTACTCTGCAACACATTCAGCAGTTAATGTCTTTCCTGTTCCAGGAGATCCATGGAGAAGTATGACGAGCCCTTTTCCCTTGCCTCTGACGATGTCGAACGAGTGTGGATCGACATTGTTGTCCACCCATTCGGATTCCACCAAAGCTTGGATAAACTCTTTGTGACCCTGAGGAAGTACCATCTTGCTGAAGCTATCATCGCAAAATTCTATATCGGTGATCCCACTAATATCCAGAGGTGCTGCTTCTCATCAGCCGCCAGTAATGAAGGTCATGAAGGTGCTTACCCCATGTTCGGCTTCGAAGTATGAAAGCGTAGATACGGTAAGAGAATAATTTAAGAATGAACGGTTCAACGCCTTTCTCTTCACGGCCCATAGCAGTCCAGGTGCGGATGTATGGCTGAGTCCATGCCGCATGATGGTGGACCCCCAGGCTTGGCAGCCAGGAAGTTGTCAACTGCAAGGCCAATTAGAAATCAATGATCACCTCGCTGTCCAACAGCGATGGTTGGCGATCTAATGTTAGTCCCTTATACGCTCTATGGGCTCCTGGGAATGTACACAGTCTGACAAAGTGTCTGCCTCTTTCTACCAGATAGTCTTCAATACCATCATCGTACACTGTTAGTGGAACGATTGCCAGGCTCGCGACTGGGATTGACCGTTCGTACTTCGATATACTGACATTTCTTGAGACAGGTCCAAAATTGACACCATCGAAGTCGTAATAGAAGCAGTCCATCACAAAATCATTGGAATCATGGGTGATTGGCTTACAAACCATATCCGCTCTGTCAACTTGAAACTTTGCAAGATTGCCTGTTGTAATTGGCAATGATTGAATAAGTATTCCTGACCATTCCTGATATCTAAGACGGCTAATGCCTGAATTCGTTTGCCATGGGAAGAAAGAACGATGTCTCCTGGACGGAAGACGTAGCAAAGGTCTTCATAGGCAATAACCGGAACCTTTCCCAAGCGGATCTGGGACCTCATTTCGGTTTTTGATCTGAACTCCAATTCGATTAACGCGAGCAGGGCTTTCCAATCTCGGAGGAGGATTCTTTCCTCGGCAGCGTCAGCAAGGCTCAAAGCTGCTGGCGTTATGGTACCATGTAGCATCTGGACTGCAGTTTCTCTATCGCCCATTTTTTCCAAGGCTTTAGTCGCTGTGTCCCACCCAACACTGCAGTGCTCCGCAATGTAGGCTACTTCAAGTTGCCGTAATTTATTGCCCATTCCAGCGTCGCCATTCGAGTCGAACTCATGCTTAAGGGTCAAGCTGGTCGAATCACTGTCCATGATCGGGTTCCCTGTCGTGTTAGCCTGGTCGCCATCGGAACGGCACACCAATTCCAGCTGCTCCAAGTGATTTCGAATGTGTTCCCCGTATGTAATCAAGAATCGTAAAGAAATCATGCTTGATCCAGCCCGACCCGAGAAGCCGGTGACGTGAAGAAGTTCCTCAAAGATATTAGCTGAAATCAGAGTTTCATTAAGTGGTAACTGCGATGAAGTGCCAATGCAACGATGTGGCCGTTGTATGTTAGCTGCTCTCGTTGGCTCGAGTGATTGCGCCGACGGAGGTCTTTCAGTCAAGATGGCGTCCGTGGTATGATCTTGACCAACATGCTGTCTGTGCGAAGTCGTCAATATGGCAGTCTTATTAAATAATGGCTTTGCTACTGCAAATTCCGCCTCGGCGTCTAGGCCACTTTCATTGACCTTGATAGTGTCCGAGTGTGCCCTCTGACCGTTGCTGGCTGGCAATCGAAGAGGAGAGATCGACTCAGATGAATTTCTAGGAAGGCAAGTCGGAGGTAGCATTACATTTTCCAGGTTCACAAGAGCATGCTCGTGTCTCGGCAGCTTGCCCTGGTCGACCAGTTCAATATTGACACCTCCTCCATGGGTGCCTCCGGAAGCGTTTTTGGCTTTTGGCTGAAATAGTTGCCGAAGCAAATTTTTCTTTTGTATGCGTTTATACACTTTTGCGACGATCAAATCGTCCTCACATGTTAGTCGGCGGAAATTCATATCGGATCTCGCATTGCTGATACAACTCGATGTACCATCTTTCGACATAGACATTCGTGAAGAAGCCAGCGAAGGAGCAATCGAGTAAGCACTCTCATCTGACGTGCGAAGCAAGCTTGCCATTGTCCGCAACAGTCCGCTTCGATCCTTCGGGATTGGAAGTTCAAGTACTTGCAGTAAGAGGCTCATTGCGATTGCTTGGCCTCGAATGCGATGCGGATGGTCCTGGAGAGCCTGCTCGTTCCAGGCTGCTCTAGAGCGAAGCTTGAAGCCCATTGCTGCCGTGGTATACTCCGAAAGGTCTTGCTGCAATGCAGACATTACTAGAGTACCGCATTCCAGTGACCGGTCCAGCCTTTCAAAAAGCTCCGTATCGCTTGTATTATCTGCGTGGTTTTGAGCCCATCCTCTAATTCGGCTCCAGGCTAGCTCAATAGTATTCACTTCCTGTACCATAGACAGGATTGATAATTTGGCGTGCTTGTATTTGCCGGCAATATCGTTCAGAGTTTTCACTACGTTGCCGCATTGCAAAATCAAGCTCAATGAACCCTCGATGACCGAGACAATGGATAATGGGTCTGCCATAGTGGGAAGGAATATCCAAGAATCACTATCGCTCGGAAACGAAGGTCCAGAGCAGGATCGAAAAATCCAAGATCTTGAATTTGTAGTAGAACAGTGTTGGATATCGCTCGCGAACAGAACCGGATCGGGTATCCCATGTCCTGGCCAGGCACTCGTTTCAGGGGGTTCTGCCAAGGTCTAGCGGAGACGAGTGCGGTTGCCGGGACATGGGGTAAAGTAAAAATTCGATATCTATTCGATTTTACTGCCATGAATACCACTTAAAGAGATATGATATTTGGTAGTAGAAATTGTGAGGGGAAGCGATAGAGAATCCGCCTAGCCCCTCAACGGGGCTGTGAGGCGGCTAGGTCATGCAGGATAGAATGCTCATGACCTATCATTGTACTTTCACTTGGCAAGGCGTGATGACCCTCCTTTCTCGTCATCGAACATCGGCGGTTTTTGTGGTTTGGATAATTCTTTTTGAAGCTGATGTTGCCGATGATAAAATTGCTCTTAATCGAGACTAGCTTGCACGCTATCAAGCGATGGCATTCGATGCATTTGGCCTCCTAGGTGAAATCGTCCATCCAGCTCTCTTACATCAGCCCAGCTCTCTGTGCAACAGCGTGGATCCCGCTTACGTAGCTTTGCAAAAAGCTGTTGAAGTTGGAAAAGATATTGAGTGCGAGGTAAGAATGCAGTCTACTACTCTTCGCAGATTTCATACCACTGTAATCGGCGCTCTCAGACGACTAACTGTAGTTGAGTGGATAGAAGAAGGGAAACCTCATACCGGGTAGAAACGAGTGATAGCACAATCGCACTTTCGGTTGGCCGCCAGCGTTTGTAATATGTGGTGTTAGAGATTCTGCTCAGACAAGGCTGGTTATGTATGCATCAAGCAAGGTACTTCCACGTCAGGACTTAAGTATTTCGGGATAGACGCACAGTCCTGTGCTTCTGCCTCAAGGCTGTGACGCAAAGCTGCGCCTTATGCCAGTCGACTCGACCAACACAAACCTTTGGATAAGAAAAAGTCGAGAGTCTCTCCATTGCACCTCTTACGTCTAGATTGACGATGAGAGAGAGGTATACGCGGCGAAGATTCAGATGGTACACTCGTATGACACTCTTCTCACTACGATGCTCCACAGACTCCATCGCTGCGTGACGTATCATAATTTTGTCACTATCTATATCCTGTGAGGCTGATAATATCCGTTTGATAGTCTTTGACCACATAAGGATGGGAGAGTCCGTACACTTCTTCAGTGGCTCCAAGTCCAGCCTGAAAGCTCGCGCAGGTGTGAATGAGCTGCGGTCACTCGGGGACCTACCATAATCAAACTTCTCGCTTTCGCCTCCGTAACAGTAGTGAAACCAACCTCATCTAATCAGCTATCGACAGTATTCTCTTGCCGTGAGTGCCTTTGATGTTACTAGGGTACCTAAATGTAGATTAGGACTACCCCTTGATTTTCAGATGTAACGTTATGTATGTAAGGAAAAAGCATCCCATTCATCGCCAAGGATCTGACGATACTTGACCAATTACATTGAGTTCACAAGTATCTCTTGGCAAGCTAGCCGATAGTACGGCGTTCGCGTTCCGTATTCTAAACACATCCGTCATATATAGACTCTCTGTGAATATAGATACATTACCATCAATAGTTGATTATTAAACTTGCTCTACCAAATCGCCATGCTGTACTCCCCTACCCCGTGCCTTCACTCACCTGCGCTCACACAAACAGTAAGACCGCGTTCACGGTAACCCGCGGCAGAAATCCGTAAACCTCAACCCGTACCAAACATCCTCCACACCAAATCGCCACCCCCCCATCCTCACACCTCCAAATCGCACACCACCACCGCGCCTTACCCCCCACGCAACCGCCATTATACACCAACCCCTCACACCCGCCAAAATGCCCACCTCCCTCTCCCCATCTCAACCCTCCCGCTCGCCCTCCCCACCAGACATAGCCGCAGCAATGGGCTTCGCCTCCTTCGGCGCAAAACCCAATCCGCCGAAAAAGAAACGCAAGATCGCGGGTGCGGAGGTGGATGGTGAGGGTAGTGGAAGTAATAATACACCGCTGGGTATGAGAGCGAGGGCTGGGAAGGGGGATGAGTTGGGGCGGCCAGAAGGGCGGGAAGGAGAGGAGGTGGGTGTTGGGCTTGGGGAGAAAGAGTTAGGCATCGCTGGTGGCGAAGGGGGGTATGGAGAGTCGAATCATGATGGGAAGAATATGCCGCTGATGGGCGAGGGGGGATATTCGATACATAGGCCCGCATGCAACATCATCCCACCACTCGACGAAGACCAACAGAATCCTGCTAGCCTTGTGCAAAATCCAGAAGAAGTACGATTGCTAGAGGAAGCTCGAGAGCGGGGTCTGAGACGTTTGGAACAGATGGGGCAGGACAGGAGAGCGGATGGGGAGTGGGACTGGGGTGCTTTGCGGAGGGGTGTTAGGGATGAGAGGGGGGATATGGCATTCTATGATGCGAGTTTTGTTGAGGATCCGTGGAGGGGTTTACGAGGGGAGGCTGCTATTAGGTTTGGGTAGGGCTCAGAAGAAGGGCTAATTGGCTCCAAAGGTGCGATGGCAGGGATGGGGGTGCGTGTCTATGGAGGGGCAGAGATGCAAGTCAGGGGGGCTAGGTGTGATGGAGGTGTTTAGTTGGACGAGGTCAAGGATTATACCCTGGGGAATGACGCATATGCACCTGTATCTGGGAAGCTCTAGAGCGGGATGAGAGCAGATTGGGCATAGTGTGTGCTTATAGGACACGAGAAGCTGACAAAAGAGGAGTAGATTCATTCTTATCGAGCATGATTCGTCAACCAAAACCATGACACTGCCCGAAAGAAGCTTAGCACCTAACAGCAAAGAACCACATCCAGCCCAAAAGCATATCCCCGCTAACCCCCCAAAAACGCCCCAATAAGTAGCCACCAAGCACGCAGCTCGTCATCCCTGCCCTCCCATGAGGGCAAGATCTGACGAGGCACAAGCTGCAGAACGCAGGCGACGAGGTGTGGGTGCCACTGCCGCCCGCAAATCAAATCGCTCAGTCGGAAAAGGCAAGCATGAAGACTAACAGCCGCGCGCCGAACTTGTCAGAAGGTGCGTTGGGAGGGCCCGTTGGAAAAGCGGCGAGAGACCATGGGGGGTGCGGTAGGGCAATATACCCCTGATGCTAGCGAGTGTATTTTGACGACATGCCATTGAATTTGCGCATAATACATCGTGAACTGCTCATAGAAGGTAATGAAAGGGGTATCAAGGAAGTAGAAATCAGTAGCGGTCGGGTGATGGAAAGCGTGCGCTGGCTTTGCGGTATTCTTTTGGGTATTTGCGCTCAGTCTTCGTCTTAAGGTTACTGCGATTTCGTTAGTTACCAATGTTTCAGACAACATGTAATGGAAGTCATAGATGGAGTATCTAGTGAGAGGTTTACTTACTTGACGCGCTTTTGTGTCCACTCAAGATCTTTCTTCACCTCCTTTGCTGCTTTCATTCCATCCGCAAAGTTCGCACGGCTGGTCTTGAGTCGGCGCTGAGCAAGTGCTTGCAATTCCATGAGTTCGCGATTTTTGGCATTGAGTTCTCCGGACCTTCGAGATATTAGCATATCAGCCATCTGTGCGGACAACTAATAGGCTGATCGGCAGGAGATGAAAATACTCACGTCTGCGCTTGTCTGGCCAAACTCCTGTCCAGCGGCTCGCGGTCCACACTCACGCTGAGCTTGTCATTGAGCAATTCAACAAGATCGATGCCGGAAGAGCCGTCGCAATCGCTGCCGTTGCTACCAGAGTCGGAGGTCAATGATGGCACGGCAGAGCTAGCGGGAGTGCTGCGCTTTGGTGGTGAGACGGCGACACTAGCAAAGGGAGCTGGGTAGGCGAGTGGGATCTTCGAAGGGGCTTTACCAGAAGTGGCGACGGGTCGAGAGTAGCTGGTAGCCTGGTAGCGCTGTTGAGTTGCAGGCATGTTGACGGAAGTGAGGTGCTGATATGATGACTTGGTGATGTGTTTGATTGTTGGAGCTGATCAATATTGTGAGGGAGACAATTGTATAAGATAGTCTTGTGTATGAGAACAAAGATTTGATGTGAAGAGGTCAAATGGAAGTAGTCAAGTCAGGCTAGGTATGAGTGATTGAGGCCAGGGGAAGGTTGTCTGGAAGATATAATCAAGAAGAGAAAAGAAAAGTTCAAGGACGGTCCTGGACCTCCCTTTTATACCCTTCTCACCCCCTTGCTATCGGCCGATGGGGGGTCACGTCGACCCATCGTGATACCCACCATGACCAAGAAGACCTCGACCCCGCTTCTCTTTCGTCAAAGATGCTTTATCTCATTCCATTAGCCCCAAATCCCAGAGTGCACATCCCAGTTCCAGCCAGTTGGAAGATCCGGATACCCACCCACGGGGGTAAACTATCCCCCCGATCTCTTGCTGCTTTTCAGCGTCCGGAGGGGTTGCTTGCAATCTAGACGCGGCCATTGGTGCGATTGGCACAGAAATCCTCACACCATGTTAGTGTGAGCTGACTGTGAAAGTACCGGCTGATAGCGTTGCAATGTCTTGGTTGTGGACGGAAATGCCATGACTGGAGCTAAGAGACGATCTCTGCCTCTACGCATTTTGCACCGCTGCTTTGCCGACGCAAGGCACGCTATGAAAATTGCATTACGCAGCAAGGGGACAGAGAAGCCGACGGTCTGATAATCCAATCCAATCTGAGGGCTTTATGTACGGATGCGTTGGCATTGTGGGCTTGCTCATGGATTGGGTATCCATACATTCTCCGGCTGAACCCAGTCAACACCATAAAGGTCTTAGGTCATGTCATAAACACTATTGTGCTGCGGTTTGACATGCGTATGCAAGGCATATCACCGCACGATTCGACTATTATGACGGACAATGATTTTTTATTGTTGCGGTCTGAAGACGTCGTTGCCAAGCCCTGCGGGCAGCCGCTGGCCTTGTCAATCATTCGTGTAGGACCCGGCTCTCACCTCTCGAGGAGTTCTCTCTTCCTTGCCAAATCGTCTACAATTGGGACTTCATATCTTCCTCCATTCGTAGCGACTATCTAATTGGTATCTATAGGTATGCTAATTGGGCTTTAGCTCTCGCGATGGTTGACGCAAAGCGGCCTTCTCTATCTCGATCCTGCTTCGCCGTCTCAATTCCGAGCAAGATCTTCTTTATACCAACGTCGACCGAGTCACTCTGTGTCGCGTCGCGAAGCTCTTGAATAGATCGGCCCAGATCTGAAAACACTTCGGACTGCTTCATGATGAATGCAAGCTCTGCATGGCTCTTCACATTCGGTACCGCAATGTCCGAATCAAACGACGTGAATACATCCAGCTGCTGTAGGACCGACCTCTCCCCTGTTGTGGCTAATACGAGCAATCTCCGGCCTTTGGGTGGCTCTTTCTTCAACAGAACCATCAACGCTTGGAGCACGCCGTTACTGAAGCGTGGTCCGATGGGCACCCACTCGATAATCCGCTCAATGTTGTCGATAACTACAACGCTCAGAGGACTCTTGTAAGCGTCATCAAAGATACGGCGCATATGCTCGATCTTCATTGACTCGTTGAAGCCAATCATGTTGTCTGGACTGCACATTTTGATGAAAGGGTAATCGCTGTCTAGCGCAATACGAGCAGCGAGTGCAGTCTTCCCACTTCCTGGCGGTCCATAAAGGATGGTGCTGAACAGTGGGGTGGAGTCCGGCTCCGAGACTTGCTTGACGATGAGTTTCGCTTCGTTCAGGATGCCATCAACAGCCGGTGAAAAGTGTATGATTCCGCCACGAAGGCAACGTTGCATTTCATCTTCGGAAACCCCAAAAGAAGGCTTCACGTCATCGAAGGCGTGTTCGAAGTCGTCACGATTTACTTTCATGTTGTCCACATCCTCAGAAACGCCAGCCATTGTTCCCACTTTAACATGGCGATTCATGGCGAACGAAGTCGCCGATCTGACCAATCCACTGATCTCGGCACCACTGAAATTCTTCGTCAGATGAGCAAGTTCTTCGAGATTTACGTCCGCATCCAAGTTCCCACTCTCCCTCATCTTACTAGTATGAATTTTCAGAATCTGCACCCGGCCATGCTCATCAGGTAACGAGATTTCCATATGGACCTCCAACCGACCCGGTCGTAGTAAAGCATCGTCGATCATATCCATCCGATTGGTCATACCAATAAGAAGTATGTTATTGAGCTGGTCGACGCCATCCAGCTTAGACAACAATTGATTGACAACGCTATCTCCAACGCCAGTACCTCCGCCTGCCCCACTGCCTCGCTGCTTGCAGACTGCGTCCAATTCATCGAAGATAATGATGTGCAGGCCACTCTCATCACCCTTCTCCTTGTACTCTTTTTCTGCGTCCGCAAAGAGTTTTCGAATATTTTCTTCCGACTGTCCAACATACTTGTTGAGCACCTCTGGTCCGTTGATGACCTTGGGTTCCCGAGCATTCAGCATCTTGCCGATTCGCCTCGCTATGAGAGTCTTTCCGGTTCCCGGAGGCCCAAACAGAAGGATCCCTTTGACATGCTGTATGCCCATTGACTCGATTAACCCTGGTGGAAATATGCGCGACGCAAACGCCCTTCGAAAGATGGCACTGAATTCTTTGTCCAAACCGCCGATGCCCATATCCTCAAACTTGAAATCGGGTGTAAAGATGGCATTGGTCGCAGGTCTTCGTTTCGAGGCTTTAAGGTTGATTCTCGATTTGGCGTCTTTGAAGAAGTTCATTTGGCTTTGATGTGTGAGTATGCCACGAGCCCGTCGATCTGACATACTTGGCTCAGCGCCAGCCAGAGCCTTATCCATAGAGAGATCGACAAGCTGTATAGCTTTGATGATGAACAGCAGAGGGAGGCTTTTGTAATCCATAAGAATTCGCTGACCTGGCGCCAAGACTTGGTTCTCGTAGTTCTGATCTTTGTTAGTACAAGCGAAGCCAACTTACTACCATATATACCTTCGTGAATATCTGCTGTAATTCATCTTGATCAAAAGGTGCCTCTGTCTCCTTCTTGCCTGCGAAGCTGACTTCCGCATCCAGTGAGCCAAGATATCGGTGTCCTCCCTCTTCAAAAGGATCATAAATCCTTACAAGGACTGTGTCCTGGAAGCTAATCGAAGCCCCCGAACGCTGAAAGTCCGAAAGACCGATCTGGCCTGGTTGGAAATTGTCGAGAACTCTTGCTGTGTAGACGTAGAGATCGTTAAGTATCACGTAGAAGTCCGTTCCGATTCGAATTTGAGGAAAGTCGAAAGGTGAGACCGCGACAATATTCCCATAGGTAAATTGGTTATGCGGCGATTTAGTGGGCTGTAAGTGCCAGGTCTGTCCCCCTGTCTGGGAGATAGCGCGCGGAGGTCCTCGAGGGTGGTCCATCTTTTCTGGCGGGCCTTCATACCCACGAGAGCCGCCGTATCTATCAGAGTCGTCTGGAGGTATCCAACTGTATGGACCTTGACCAGGTGGGGGCTGTTGACGAGGAGGGGTGGGTCGAGGGTTACGGGATCCAAACATTGTGAATAGCTTTGTTGCTACAGACCAGATGAGCGAGCGTAGTCCCTAGGGATACACGAATGTTACCTGGATGAATGAATTTAGAGTGTCTGTATGCGCTCGAGACAATGAACAACAATTGCAGCCTGTCCTGTAGCGCCTTCCAAAGCACGCTAAAAGGCGGGGCAAGTTTAGGCGAGATCGACCAACTCCGCTCGCTCCCACTCCCTGCACTCTACATCCCTCTCTCATCACGGAGGAGCGCGACAACATGCTCTATTTGATTGGCCTCGGGCTGGCTGACGAGACAGACGTCACTGTCAAAGGCTTGGAGCTGATCAGGAACGCTGAGAGGGTTTATCTAGAAGCCTACACAAGCATTTTACTTGTGGACACGGCGAAGTTGGTGAGCGTTTCTTTTCGTACCAAATACTTCGGGTTTTCTGACTGGATGGGTCATTGCAGTAGGAAGCTTTCTATGGTCGCGCTATCATTTTGGCGGACCGCGAAATGGTCGAGTCTTCTAGTGACGACATACTAGCGGGCGCCGACACAACGGACATTGCCTTTTTGGTAGTTGGGGATCCCTTTGGGTACAGCGTCCTGCCACAACCCACAACATCCGATGCAATATATTAAGCCTTTTTCCATCTAGGGCGACAACGCACACCGACCTCGTTTTACGAGCTCGAGAGCTTAAGATACCCATGCGAAGCATTCACAATGCCTCCATATTGTCCGCCATAGGGGCTACCGGACTGCAGCTTTACAACTTTGGACAAACTGTCAGTATGGTTTTCTTTACGGAGACTTGGAAGCCGTCTTCGTTCTATGATCGACTCAAAGAGAATCATCAAATCGGTCTTCACACCCTGGTCTTACTGGATATCAAGGTGAAGGAGCAGTCACTCGCCAATCTTGCAAGAGGTCGGAAAATCTATGAGCCTCCGCGGTTCATGACAGTAGCGCAGTGCGCGGATCAGATGCTCGAGATTGAGAAGGAAAGGGATGAAGGCATATGTGGACCCGAAGTTCTTGCGGTTGG
>JAABUL010002408.1_pt1 | contig 31128 bp, 32 predicted proteins | sample 5559151 | NCBI WGS metagenome assembly JAABUL01 (sample SAMN10711876, study PRJNA513368) | rock metagenome | isolation source: Antarctica rocks | place: Antarctica: Victoria Land, Pudding Butte sud
GTTGCGAGGGAAGGTGGGGGTGGGGGTGATGGTGATGGTGATGGTGATGGGGGAGGGGAGGGGAGGCTGGTGGCGTGGGGGTTCGTGGGTGTGGATGGGTGTTTGAGTACGTTGCATGTGGAGCCTGGGGAGAGGGGGAGGGGGCTGGGGAAGGCGGTTGCGGGGAGGTTGGTGGGGATGGTTGGAGAAAGTAAGGGGGAGGGTGGTGGTGGTGGTGGTGGTGGTGGTGGTGGTGGTGGTGGTGGTGAAGATGGGAGGGGGTGGGTGAGTGGGGATGTGGCGGTGGGGAATGAGGGGAGTGAGGGGGTGATGAGAGGGGTCGGGGGGAAGAGGGTTTGGACGGTTAGGTGGGTGGCGGTGGACTTGGAGAGGTTGTGACCTGTGAGTCGTCTGGATATTGCTCTCACCATGTTTATGGCAGCAGGGAGTTGGCGGTTCGTTGCGGCGTTGCACATATAGGGTTCACGGGTTCGACCAACTAGATAGGATTTGAAACATTTCAATCTTCCTGATCCCGATCTCCCGCTCTCTTCCTAAGGCTCTCTACCCCATACGAAAGCGTGAGCAGCGACGGGATCCGGCGAGCATAACCGTCAATTCCTGCCACGGTTTTCTCCAACCCTGTATCCCTCTCCCAACGCCCTTCAGCACCATCCGCAACGAGTTTCAAGGCTCCTATCATAGTTCGCGATGTTGTCATGCCACGTTCGTCTTGGTGCATGCATTTCTTGGTGGAGAATGGGCGGTGGTAGTGGTCGAGGCTGTAGATGATTGCCGAGTGGGATGGTAAGGTTGCTACGTCGAGGAGGTTGCCGTCAAAGGTTTGGAAGGAGTCGAAGGTTAGGGTTGAGGAGTGGGATAGGGTGAAGATGAGGAGGGTGGGGAAGCTGGGGGGGAGTTTGTTAGTAGGTAGGAGGTTTGTGCGTGTAGGGTCGACTCACGCTTCGAGAGCGACGAATATATGACCGGGGTGGGAAGGTGATGGAGTCGTGTTTTTTAAGGCCCAGATACCAGAGACGGCGATTTTCCGCTCCTCGCCATCTATGTTCAAGCAATCGGTACCGGATGAGCCTTCACTTGCCAGATACTCATTTCTGAAAGTATCGACCGGGCCTTTCGTTTCCAATTTCTCCATGAAGGGTTCACCATCGGCATAACACGTATCGGGCACAGGCACCATGGACCCAGGTTGATGTAGACTCGCCACAAAGTCAACTTTAAAGGCCTCTAACGGACCCTTCAAGTCTACTTTCTGACGTACGGTCCCCGTGGGCCAGTCCCAAATTAAAAGGAAATCATCACCTCCACCGGAGATGAGGGTTCGCTTGTTCCAATCGGGGACGCATAGCTTGCTGACGAACTCTGTATGGCCGAGGCAGTAGCCTTCGATGACGTAGGTCTGAGGTATACCTCTGGAGACGCGGATGTGTTCGTCCCGATCTGCGGTGAGTATGTAACTGCGTGGTCGAGGAGAGGAGGAAGTTTCGTCGGTGATGGTGACGCTTGCTACATCTGTCAGGAGAGAGACGTGGCCAAGAAGGAGCTGATGGTCGAATTGGGGAGAATTCTTCTCGGGCTTTTTGTTGGTTGTTCGGAGTTGGTTACGAAGAGCTTCTTGGTTTTTCTTAGTATGGACGGTTTTGGAATTCGCGGCGGGCACGAAGGGCTCTGGAGCTTCCTCAGCATCAGCTCTTGCGGGACTTTCAGCGGAGACGTTGCTCGTAGATTCATACGGGAAGCCTAGGAGCGGGAGAGAGTAGACGTCACCAAATTTGTCGGCACATAATATGGTAGACTCATCTGAAGTCAAAGCAATTGCACAGGGTCTTTTGGGCATGGGCCTACGCTCGGGATTAGCCTTGGGTTGCCCATCATTTTATTACCTGAATGGGTACCTTGCAGAACATTGTATGAGAGAGCCATCGTCTTGAAGCTCCAATACTCGGATGCACTTGTCTCGGTCTGTGACTGCAACAACATATTGACCGTTAGATGTTCCGGCAAGCTTGATCACCGCCGCTGACGCATCTAAAGATAAAACACGGTCGAGCTCATAACTGCATTGACTTTCAGTGCCTTTTATAGTCTCCGAGGTGCTATCAGAGCTATTTTGTTTCGGCGACTCTTTTTGACGTTTTGAAGGCGCCAAATGATGAACTTCTTTATACTCACGAAGGACCGGATTTGTGGCTCCTGCATATGACTTGTAACCTTTGATGCTTTCGGGGTTTAAATTAGAGAATTCTCCCCAGGGTGGCCATTGTGCCAGAAAGTATCCGTTAGAGACGTCAAAGGAATATACATGATAGCCAGATACACAGAGCAGAACATCGGACTTCTGAAAAGCGGATCGTGAGCAATAAAGGAGACATTGGAATGGGCTTAGTGGCATAGCTGGAATTTTTCAAGATTCTTGTGGGAACACCCATGCTTACAAGAGCAAGGCGTCCACCTCAAGACAGAGTTCTATAATTTTCCCAGTCCGGCAAGTCAGGGTAGGGCTAGCGCCCATAAGCGAGTCAAGCGCACGCGAAACCCACACATATTTCCACAGCAGCACTCTGGCTCACCATAACCACCGAACCCATCAAGGAACAAACCACCACACACATTAACCTCTGACCCTTAAAGATCCTATCTTCAATCAAAAGAAGACATGGGGGGCAGAACCAGCAACAAGGCTGTCTACTTCGACAAGCTCAAGGCCTTGCTTGAAGAGTACAAATCGATCTTCATTGTTACGGTCGACAATGTCAGCTCTCAACAAATGCACAAGATCCGAAAGAGTTTGAGAGGAGGCGGTGAAGTTACGGGCGTTGTGCTAATGGGGAAGAACACGATGGTATGTCAGACGTCGTGGTGGGATATGCGACCAGCGGATTGGCCTCCTGGATGATCTTTTAACAACCAATACTCCTCTCTCTAGGTTCGCCGAGCTATCAAAGGCTTCATCAGCGACTTTCCTGAATGGGAGCGTCTCCTCCCCCACGTCAAAGGTACTTCAACCCCTGCCCAACCCTGAACCCGTTCCTCAACTCTAACAACCGCTTAGGTAACGTCGGCTTTATCTTTACCAACGATGACCTTAACAAGACCCGCGACCTGATCCTCGCCGAGAAAGTCGCCGCTCCTGCACGTGCCGGCGCTGTGGCCCCGGCCGATGTGTTCGTTCCCGCAGGTAACACAGGCATGGAGCCAGGTAAAACCTCTTTCTTCCAAGCCCTGGGTGTACCCACGAAGATCGCTCGTGGTACGATTGAGATCACGACGGATTTGAAACTCGTGGAGGCGGGTACGAAGGTTGGGGCGTCCGAGGCGACGCTACTGAATATGTTGAATATATCCCCTTTTACGTATGGGATGAGTATTTCGCAAGTGTATGATAACGGGCAAACTTTCAGTCCGAGTGTGTTGGATATCAAGGAGGACCAACTCTTCGCTGCTCTCAACTCGGCTATCAAGACCATTACGACTATCTCTCTCGCAGCAAATTACCCAACTCTGCCGTCTATCATGCACACTCTCGTCAATGGCTACAAGAAGGTGTTGGCGGTTGCAGTTGAAACGGACTACAGCTGGGAAGGAATTGAGGAACTGAAGGATCGCATTGCGAATCCGGATGCATATGCGTCAGCTGAGCCTGCAGCTGCGACGGGTGGTGCGGCTGAAGCCGAGAAGCCCGCGGAAGATGACGCTAAGAAGGAAGACTCAGAGCCTGAGGACAGTGGTGATGAAGGTCAGTGTATTGCAAACCTAGGTAGAGCATCACTAACAAATCCCCAGGTTTCGGTGGTTTGTTTGACTAGATACTCTAGCAGCATATTGCATGCGAATAGCACGAGCAAAGGATCTAGTGCAAAAAACTTGACCACGATTCCCAGCTTTTGTACTCACACCTCTAGCACTAACCTTCCAGCTCGCCAACCCCACCCCAAACCAACACCCTCCATCACAGACGAAATCATGCTCCATTTACAACCAGTAAGCCCCCCTTTATTTTCCATCCGCCCTTCTCCCCCTACCCCTGGCGCAAGATTAATATTTTTTAACCCTGAGATCTCATCGTTGAAGAGATACTAAAAACAACAACAACACTCTAATTTTTTAATGACGCCTGCCTTGCTCTGTTTAGCGCTGTCTTCCCAAGTTTTCGTGAAAGATACAGGGGGCTAATGATTGAGTGGTCTAGGTTAAGATCTGGTTCATTGGGCTGGGGCCTATCTGCACAGAAGAGGTTACATGTTGATAACCTCACCCCTTACTTTTGTCTTGGTAGGAATCACGATGACATGTTGCGCAGATATCCTTCTCCCCTTTGCTGTGAAGAACGGTGATTGTGTGTCGCTAGCAACTAGTCAACATGTGCTATTCACGATAAATGAAAACCAACTTGCATTAGTCCATTTGAGAATATCGCCGGGTCTTCTGAAACTCGCAGATCTTCTAAACACCTACTCCCGACCATATGCAACCTAGTTACTAAACTCCAGCGCAGCCTAGCCTCCGTCCTGCGAATCCATGAATACTCCCTGACCCCTATGCAGCCTGACGGGAAAAGAAAAAGCCCTGATGTGATTTGAATCTTTCCCAGTCTCCTTCCATCTCATGTTATCAGAGATCCACCATGCTGTACGAAGAAGCTAGGTGACAAAACGTGCTGTTGTCAGGTCAGCACACAAGATATCAGAAACAAGTCATTAGCAAAACCATCAAACGTACCCTTACCGCCGCAAAGTCCGCCGCGGCCGCTTCAATACTCCAATTGTTCGCAAACATACACTTTGCTGCCCATTCCAACGTCATTCTCGTCGTTCTGCTCAGCTCAACCGTCAAAATTTCCTTCTGCAGCTGTTCCTGTGATTTTTCTGGGTGCAATGAACCGAACCCGTCTGGTATCAGAGGCTGTATCGATAGTTCGGCCTCTGACGGATGCGCAACCAACAAATCGCCACATTGCGGTTTCCAAGCGTCAGATCCGCCGTACGCGCGAAGGATGAGAGTATCGCACACCACACGTACGCCTTGAGTACCCATCCCAGGCCCAAGGATGAACGTGCGGTCGAAGCTGCGGGTGGTGATTTCCTGGTTCGTATTAAGGTTCACTTCAGCAAACTCGCCATGAACTTGAATGATCAAGCCGCCGACACCGCTGACGGATTGTCCCACTGGGTCCGGAAGGCCCGGTACGGAATTACATTCGATGTTCCATTTGCCTGCCTCGGTCATAAGATCTGGATGGCGCGTTGATGGAAGTGTGTTCCACGCGTTGCGGATGCTCTCTGCACCGGTGTAGAGACGTGAGACTTTGGCTGCTAGTTGGGTGACTTTGATTAGGTTTCTGCTCTTTTTTATTTGCGCATCCCAGCCAACATTCATGTCGTAAGATCCCCGTGGAGCCGAAGTGTTAATGCTGACGGAAAACGTAGACTTTGCGTCATAGAACGCGTTGAGACAAGCGTTACGATCGACGTCGTAGGCTGGGAAGAACTGCTTGATGAAGTTTTCGCCAACAGCACCTTCATCTCGGAAGCTAGCAACGAGGATAGGCACTGGAAGCACTGGAAGCACTGACTGTACTGGACGTCTGGTAGTCGCGAGGGCGTTGAACTCTGCAACAGATCGAACCGGAGTGTTGCTAAGTAGTCGAAGGTTGGGAAACCAGCGCGTAAGCACGCTTTTATAATCGGGCCTTCCCTCCTCTATTTGGTTCCCAGATAGTATGAGTTCCTCGAGGAATCGAAAATCAAAACGCCATGCAATGAGCTTTTCCGTACTCGTGATAGTATTATTCGAGAGATCGAGGTACTTGATGGCCTTGAAAGTATGAGCCAGCATCTTGATATAATCGACATCGCCAATATTGTTGTTGGCCAGAGAAATGCCGACAACAGCTTGCTCTTTTTCCTGCTCCGTTCCCCAAATATCGTCGCATGTTTTCATGAATGCAGTGAAGAAGCTAGCCTTTCGAGCTTCAATCGAGTACGGGCCGAATATGGCGAGGCCGTTTAATAGCGTGTCGTTGGCCAGATCCGATAAATCGAGGAATCTCCTTTCATCGTTATATCGACGACCTATGATTTCCTTAAAAGTATGTATGGTGTTGGGAGAGTCACACTGTGCGCTTTTGTCCAATGGAGCTGTTCCTCCAATGCGCGTAACAACTAATTTAGCGCCCCAGAAATTGAATCCATTGAGTCTTAAGATTGAGTCTCCATCTGCTGGGTCCGCAGAGATGATCAGAGATTTGCCCTCTACTCGGTACTGCACAACGTTAGCAAGGCTTATAACCTTGAAGTTGAAAGTCACCCGTTGGCGGTAGTGGCAAGACTCGAGTATCTCGATCGTCGTTTTGACGGCTTGACTTGAAACGAGAGCAGACCGGAGAAGCTCGAGCTATAGTGTCGCTGGCAACCGGGGGATTTCAATGTCAAACATACCTCTTCTATGGTTGCGTGTGCCTTTTTCGATAGGAAATCGACAAGCTTCTCAGCTCCACGATCGCCATCTGAAGGACAATTGTTCTCAGTCCATTCTGTTACAGCGAACGACTCCAAATGATTTCCACCTCGGTTCCTACCCCCATGCCTGCCAGACCCCCCTCTGCTCCGTAAATTGCCCCGGCCCCTAGGTCTAGGGTTCTGATTGTCGTAGTATTCTTTGGCGACCTGAAAGTTCGGGGGTGGAGGTCGTCTTGCTGACCCGCTCGCTCTTGGTCCACGACCGGGGGTTTGTCCGCGAGGGCCCCCGCCGTTGTTATTGGCAGGCCTCTGACCACCATTTTGATTTGGCTTGCGTACTCTTCCATTATCTGGCTGTCTGTTTCGGTTACCCATCTCTGTGGTGGAGGTCGAAGGAAGTATCCCGAAATATAACCACTATGAATGGAGAGCGTATACGACGCTCTTGGAAACAGCAGTCTGGCTTTAAATGGTAGTGTACGATTTCGAGTGAGATGTTAGGTGGCCGTTCGCGGTCGAGTGAACGTCATTAGGTGGAAATGGAGCTCAAAGAGGATTTGGAGAACAAAGGGCACTTGGTCCCGCGGCCAGACGGTGTCGACAGTGGCCGCAAATAGCTAGAGCTACATGGCGAGCATATGCGCATAGCCTATGGAACTTCCGGGCAATGTTTGCAGATAGATGAAGAGGGATAAGTTTAGCTGTTAGATTTGAAGTTGGTATCAGAGACTCCGAGTCACAAGTGAATCGACACTTGTGTTACCGCCAGGGCAGCCCACACGCAAGGCTGAGTAACGCTAAGCCTTGTAGGGCTGCATCAGGATGGGACCATTCATGTGAGTCGGGAGCTTGCCCTACTCGTCAACTCTTATCGATTCCACTCAGCGTCAGGAGCAATAGCCTACCTAGTTTCATGAATTTCCCACGACTTTGCATACATCTCTTTAACGTGTCTGCGATAGATCTGTTAGCTCTTATGTGCTCGTGCGACCATTTCCGGAGAATGATTCCTTGATGCGACTGCGAGAAGTAAGACACCATACCACATGGCACAGCAAACCAATAATCTCTCCGGTCAAAGTTGGCTATAAGTCCGTCATGCCCTCCCCCGGGCTCATTCGCTTCGCGAGAGCCATTTCACGGTACTGCATATACTCTCCTCTTTCGCTGTCATCGTGTTTTGCGCCTTAACGACGATACTGGCCAAAGGCTCCCACATGTTCACCACAAGGAAGACTTTGGGGGGTTGGCTACGTCTTGTGCAAGCCTGACTAACATCTCCATAGTCTCCTGGGCTGGATCTAGTACCATTTCTCCCCTCGCATTTCTCGATCCCACTGAACCCCTCCGTCAGCACCCTTTCCTGGTCTCTATCCTTCTATCCCCAATCCATCCTCAACATCCGGCGGCACTCCACAGTCGGCACCACCGTCGCCTTCCCCGTAATTAATGGTGTGTATTTTAGGAGGCCAACTCCCTTCCCTTGAGCCCTGGTTTTGAGTTTTCAGACACATTTTGGGAGCATATCGAGCTTGTGTCATTTTTCTCTCTGTTGATACATCATGAATCTTTTTCAACCCCAATCAAGGCAATACTGATTCCGAAATCACCAACAGTTCTCGGTTTTATCGCCTATTTCATCTCCACAAGCTCTCTGTACTTCTCTCCTCTCATCCGCTCCCAGTACGCAGCGCGCAATCCAGTCTCGCCAGAACCTACCGTCAGGGCCAACGACGTGGCTTTTGCGGCGCATGCAGTGCTGCTGAGTTTTCTCACATGGACCATGTTCTGGAAATGGGCATGGGGTTTTGAGCAAGGCGGTAGCGGCCGGGTGCCTAGAGTGATACTTGGCATTGCCGCGGGATGCATGATCGGAGTGCTGTGGGTGATGGGGCTGGTTTGGACGAAGGGGAGAGATGGAGGGAGGGACCCGACGAGCTGGGCCTGGATCGATGTGGTGTGTACATCTATACTTGACAACCCATCAAATACAACTAACTACCCCTCCCAACCCCCAGGTCTACGCAACCGGTTACGTCAAACTAATCATCACCCTAATAAAATTCCTCCCCCAAATCTACACCAACCACCTCCGCCAATCGACCGCCGGCTGGTCCATCGAGCAAGTCCTGCTCGACCTCGTTGGTGGCATCCTGTCCATCGCGCAGCTGCTGATTGACTCGAGCTTGCAGAACGATTGGAGCGGGCTGACGGGTAACCCGGTCAAGTTCGCGCTGGGCAATATCAGTTTTGTGGTCGACGCGGTGTTTATGTTGCAGCATTATGTGCTGTATCGGGGGAAAGACGGCAAGGGGGAGGAAGAGGAGGCGGAGGCGGAGAGAAGGTGGTTGCTTGCTGGTGGGGGTGGCGAGGTGGGGGTGAGAGTTTGAGCTCTGAACGGGATGAGAGACAGCTTCGCTGACTATCGGTGCGGTGAGATATAACCAATTAATGCTTTTCGCGGCGAACAAGCAACACAGTTTATAAGACAATCAACTCACTGAACGTGCCTTACATCTGATGAACGCTCTTTTTTACTCGCCCCCCTTCTACACCAGGAGCATCTCTAAGTAGTCTAGTCTATGGACTTTTGCACACGAGATCCAGCATCTCATCTATATGCACATGCTTCCTTCCGACCACAACCAGCGCGCGCGCAATGCACCCGAAGAAAAACTCATGTAAAGTAAAACCGAACCCGCTCGTACGTAGCGCCAACACGAGAACCCCTCAGTACTTACCTGCCCTTGGCCCTAACCTCCGACCTCGAGCCAAACCCGCCGGCCCGCCTCCTCTCTCCTTGACCCGGAAATCAACTCTGCGCACTCAAGCCCCGGAGCGGCACCCACCCCTGCCCGAGGGGCCCCTTGGGCCTGCCAAAATTTTCGTCCAGATCCAGGATAATCTTTAATGCATTCCGACTCCTGAGATACGGCAACGGCGCCTTCGCCTCCTGCAGTCCAATCGCCGGCTCCGTGTAACCCCCAGCCACTGGCGATCCTTCATTCTGACTTGACCCAGGCATAGGCAACGCTTTCTGCAAAAACTCATAAGCGGCAAGGGTGAAGCCGAACTGAGGCGAGGAACGTAGCACGCGGGCTGGGCCGCCTTTGAAAAAGGCGCGGAGACCCTCCTCTTGGTAGACGGTTCTGGCGCAATGTCGGAGGGAGGTGTATTTTGTTTCGCCTTTGCGGGCTTCGACTTGCAGTCTAGTTTTGATGACATCGCAGGGTGTCGTCAGGTACGCCGCTGGCATGCCCGCAATCGCGCCTGCGGTCAACAGCTGCAAGATACCCAGCTTCTTATTCGGGCCTTCTCCGAAAAAGTCTCTCTTCAGGTGATTGTATGTTGGGAAGTAGATTCCCGAAAAGGGGACGTCGCGGAGCAAGCAGGCGGAAGCACCTTTATAGAGGCCAACGAGTCCAAGGTTCTTGACTATCCACATTGCGGAGCGCCGAGGAGCCCCATCCACGGTTTTGGCGACTTCGCCTTGGACCTGGAGACGAATCTTGACAATTTCGAGGGGGTTGGTGAAGATCTAACACGGGTCAGTATCGATTTCAGGGGTTAGGGGTTCAGATAGAAACCTACCACCTGACATCCACCAGCTGAAGCACCGGCAATAATCTCATGTGGCCACCATATCTTCCCCGTATCTGATTCTGAGAAATGCCCCCTTATGAGATCATTGACCGTGAGCTTTATGGCTTTCTCCGGTGCAACACCGATCAGCTGGGGTAGTACTCCAGCATAAAGACCCCTGAATCCTTCGTTCTTGAGAATTTTTCTGGCGCAGTCAATGGAATTCTTGTATAGCAGTTCTCCAACCCGCTGACTCCGCTGGTTTTGCATCCTTGTCTTGACAAGATCAATTGGGTATACCGCGAAAGCACCGAAAGCCCCGGCTACACTACCTAGAGCGAAATGATGCACAGATTCTAGGACGTTGTGTAAATATCGTCGCGCTGTTGAGACGCCCTTCCCAACAGCCTCTGAGGCGGCACCGGCTGACTCTAGACCGAGGGCGAATGCGCTCTGCCACGATGCGTCGACGACTTTGGCGAAGTCACTTAGTGATAATCGACCTGATGGGGCATCCAGCCCAGCAAAATGAAAGAGGATGTCGGCCTCCATAGGCGTAAAGAGAGAGAACCTTGTAATTCTTGCTGCTTCGTTGAGGAAATCTGTTCGCGTGATCTTTCCATCCCCGCTCTTTTGAGTGGCATTTCGTACAATGAGATCTACCAAGTCCATTTCCCGAATAACGTTTTGAAAAGCTCGAACATTTGCATAGGATATCTTACTTCCAGTTCCAATGTTACACAGAGTAGGCAGGTTTTCGAGTAGATGATCTGAGAGCTTATGCCGAGCCGTCTCAAGGATGATGCGCTGAAAGTCCTCCGGTTCTATATATCCATCTCTGTCTTTGTCGAAAACGTGAAATGCCTGCCGTATTCTCTCACCCTGCAAGCCACGGAGCATCTGGGAGAATTGCGGGTATGTGAGGTCGTGGCGGCGTTTCTTGCCTCCAATGTATAGAGATGCCCATTCACAATTCCAGTCGAAAGGTATGGTGTCGGGGCCCTTGTTAAGATTGTATAGCTTTTGAAAGTCATCGTACTTAATGGTCCCCGTACCATCTTCGTCAAAAAGGCGAAAGGCAATCTCATATTCTGCATCTGGCTTGATAAGAAGATTTTCAAACGTCGCCCAGTCTCGAAGTGTGATTCGTCCGGTCTTTCTCCGGTCAGCGATTTGAAAGAGGATCGCATATTGCTCTCTCTTGATTTTATGCTATTCAAGATGAATCAATTAGCCCTCAAGCACACCAAAATTGGTTGTGCGCTTTCATGTGAAGCAAGCGCAAAGGTCAAAGAAGCTTACATAGTCCTCGGTCGCTGGAGCAATTGCATTTACAAATTCCGTCTCGGTCATGTACAGCTCCCCCGCTTCCTCATCTTGTCTCGCATTCCGGTCAAATGATGCTTTTGTTTGTGAAGAGAGCTCCGGTTCCCTCGTTGTGCCCACCAGCGTCTCCTTGACCGCCTCTGTCACTGTCGCCATTCTCCCCCCTTATGAGCTTCCACGCTCGGCTTCAAGCTTGGCTCCGGGTCTTGATGATCTCAGCCGTCAACGTGCAATGCCGTTGTGAAGGGATTTGTTTTGTTGATCTTTAATTGGGGCGCTTCAGCTTTGACTGCAGGGGCTTCCGATCACCAAAAGGAGTGGTAGTTGTTCGGATGTTTCCTGGGCAAGGGTGATTGAGCACCGACGACAGCTCAATTAGGCCATCATGACAGAGATACTCGTGTGAGTAAGTACCACGCGGTCCAGCGGAGAGACGGAAATCCAAGACGCGCCCAGAGAAAGATTGGGACTTTTAATTTTGAGTTCCCTAAAGTGGATGATCGACAGACTCGGCCCGACTTTTGCCGATCTCCGCGATTCCACTATTGGAACCCTGGTTGGAAGGGAGTAGAGAGTAGTAGAACAACATATTGAACTCCTGTCACGCATACAGATGCTGATATCACCATGGAAGGCTATCTGTCGTCCCAATATAGGCTCTATACAACCGCATCTCTCCAAGACACGTCTGCGACCGTTGCTGACCCTTGCGATCGAATCGTCATGGTATGCGACAGCAGCTACATAAGTGTGGGGGTCCTATGAGACTGACTGACAAGATAGCGATGATACTTCGGTCGCTATTCTCGAGAAGCATGACCCCGAAGAGCACAATGAGCCCTCTATCAGTCGTATTGCACTCAAGAAGCCCAAAGCAACCCTCCACTTTCATCAGAAAATCACTGCCGATAACACCAAATTTCGTGGCATCCATCCAGTAACAGCTTTAGTATCACACCAGACTTCCCTAGCGAATTTGATTCGCAAAGCCCTTCAGAGCTTGCCGGATTCCAACGGCGCAGCTGGGAAAAGTACCGATCAAGTCACAGTCCGCTTGGACGATGGAAAATGGCATCAGAAGAAAAAACCCAATTTTATCACCGTCACACGAGGACCAGGCATGTACTCCTGCCTCTCTACAGGCATCGACACAGCCAAAGGTCTTTCTGTGGCTTGGTCCATACCTCTGATTGCGGTGAACCACATGCAGGCTCATGCTTTGACACCCCGCCTTGTTACGGCACTGGAAGAAATGCCTGATCACTCTCAGAAGTGTGATTTCCCAAATCTCTCCTTGCTCGTTTCTGGAGGCCATACTCTCCTTGTTCACTCAACAGCATTGACCGACCACGCTATACTTGCCTCCACAATTGACATTGCAATCGGAGATTATATTGACAAGATTGCGCGATGCATCCTGCCATCAGCACTTATTCAAGAATCCGGGGACGTCATGTACGGCCGCCTTCTAGAGCAATACACATTTCCTCACGGGCCAGGAGACTACCATTACAACGCACCGGCAGGGCGGGGTGAAGAGATTGCTCCAAAAGGCACGGAATGGGGCTGGAGCCTTGCTGCGCCGCTGGCTGAATCTCGGACCGGCTCGAAACGTGCTGGCGGCTCTTCCTCTAGGATGGATTTTAGTTTCTCGGGCCTAGGAAGTGCAATTCTAAAAATTTGCGAGGAAAAGCGCGGAGAGATGGAGGAGACGGAGCGAAAGGATCTGGGGCGGCATGGGATGAGGGTTGCATTTGAGCATTTGGCGTCGAGGGTGGTGATGGCCTTGCAAATGCTGGAAAGTCAGCATATCGCAGGGGTAAGTGACGGCAATGCCTTGAATACGCTGGTTGTCAGTGGCGGGGTAGCGGCGAATGGATACCTAAAAGCCATGTGAGCCACCGTCCCGGCGATGATCTACCAACATCCTCCCGCTAACCTTATTCCAGCCTGCGCTCCTTTCTCGACATTAGAGGTTTCAGGAACGTGGCATTGGCGTTTCCGCCGCCTTGGCTATGTACCGATAACGCTGCAATGATCGCTTGGACTGGCATGGAGATGTACGAGGCCGGCTGGGAAAGTGAACTTAGTTGCAAGGCAATACGCAAGTGGTCGATTGACCCGGCCGCGGAAGACGGAGGGATACTGGGGATGGATCGATGGACAAGACGGGTATTAGAAAATTAAAACGTTCGATATATGCACGCAGAACGTCTAATGTTCGCTTCGCGTAAAAGGCTGCAGAGTAGTGTACTCATGAGATCGCCAGACAAAGGAAATTTTCCACGCCTTCCAAGACCCACTCCACCAGATGAAAAATATCGTACACTTAGTAATACAAGACAATCCAGAAGAATTTCCGCATGAAGCCGTCACCTCGCAATGATATCCCCGCTCGCCGCTGCAATGCATGGAAAATCCCGCTCAGAAACACGCTTGGAAAAAAGGTTCGTAGAAGCCAGATCGTACAAAATACATCGTGAAACATGAGGAGGATAAGAGCAAAAATCTGAAACGAAGATTGTTACTAGTACCTCGAGACAGGTGTCGATTCAAGAATCGCAGCGATACCCGGTAGGGTTTCCGGCGACGACTGTAGATGCGGCTGCGGATGCTGCGGATGCGGCGTATGCATGATTGAAGACGAGCCGCTGGCCGTCCGGTACGAACAAGCTGAAGAGTGCCCACCAGAGGAGAACGCTCCGGAGTGCATCGAATGGGCACGAGAAACTCCATCGGAGAACGGGTGGTGGTGATCATGATGACCGACTCCGGAATAACTATTCTGGGCAACCTTGGAATTTTCGTCTCCAGGGTTCAGATCTGGGCCGAGACCGCTGTCGTCAAAATCGGCATCGTTCATGTTATCGTCGTCATCTCCTTGGTTGCCGCCCTTTTGCTTCCGCGTGGCGCTGCGGCCATGACTTCGAAGAGTTTTGAGACCCTTTTCCATGCACTATCGGTATACGAGTTAGAATTCCCACGTCCTGTCGACCGATGCCTATGTAGATTAATTACCTTTCCTTCAACCAGCTCCCATTTCTCGCCAAGCTTTGCGGCCAGGATCTTCCACATCTGCTCTCGGAGTTCCATGTAGAACCGGGCAAGAGCTTCGATTTTGGCACTGTCCCAATCACCTTGGACAGTGTTCTTTATGATAAGTCGTTCATGTCGCTTCCGACATGCATTGGGAGTTTTTGAAGGAAAGTACTGCTCGGCAATTGGACCCCAATTTAGCCCTTGCTGTCGTGCACGCAGTAATATTGCATCATCTTGAGGAATCCATGGCTTGGACTGGGCCTCACCAGAAGCTGGGGTGAGTAGAGGGTCTGTGGCTGACACTGTTGCCATCGTTGTCGATGTGTTTCCGAGTTGATAGGGCGTTGAGCGTTGTGTTTTGGTTTTGGAGGAAGCAGCTCTGGTAGGCTTTGGCATTTTATGATGTAAGAAGAGTGTGAATATGTTGGAAGGTCCTCGCCAGGAGGTGAGGAAGTGGAAGAAGCTAATATGCACGGAGAAGGAAAGAGATCGACAGAAATATCCGGGAGGCTTGAACTTTTATATGAGGATTAAGTAAAAGATGCAGGTTACGGTGTGGGAGAACGGAAAGTAAACGAATGAGCTGACAGTTGAAAAGAAAGTAGGAGAATAGGGAAAGCCTGCAACCACTTGCGAGAATCACAGCTGCTAGGGATTGGAGAGCCTTCACATAGAGAGGCAGTGCAGTATACTTATAAACTGTTGCAGCAGCTGGCATGCGGGCCTGATAAACGGTCCCTCATTGTGTATTGTTGACGCCAGTTCTTGAGTTTAGTGCGAAGGTTAGGAAGCTTTCTTTAGAAACGATAAGGCTAAAACATTTCTTCTGTAACACTCAAAACGGCGAGAGGGGAGATGCTTACTACGTAGTACATGGTGGACCTATAACCAGACCCAGGGACAGTTCATGAAGTAAATTTGGATCTGGAGTGCATCCCCGGGCGCTTCGGTCGAGAGAGAAACTACAAAAAGGCGGCACGGTGGACCTTAACCAATAACTAAGGTGCTCACCTTCAAGAAGCTAACCCCCGAACAATCTAGCCGACTTCTGAAAATAGATCAAACACAGTTCGCACAACCTCAACATCATCAAGGTGCCCAAGCCAGGTACACATCCCCAGCTAACTTACTTACTTCTGGGGGAAGTGTGGACCAACACGTGCCGATTGGAAAGAGATCGTGCTGTATTCTATTCCATCCTTTTATGTTTCAGAGTTGGACTGCAACAGATGCACTGTCATCTGTCAGCCCTTTGATAGTATTGTGGTGACGAGAAGCCTGACCAATGCCCGCGGAAGCCGGGAATTCCTTCGAAGAACTTTCAATCCGCTGATAGTCTAGATGCTGACATCCTCATAGCTGTGTTGTTGTTGTTGTTGTAGTTGTTGTTGTAGCCTTTCCAGTATCTTTTAGGTGATGTTCGACCCATCACTACTCCGTAGACCACAACGAGTTCGCGACTTTCAAGTCCAACCATTTTGGTGACCTCTTAGTTCCAACACTACCGCGCTCCTTCTCGAACACCTACCTTAATGTTTTCCGCTGCCGCCAGCCTCTAACTGCTCCGCCTCGTGATACTTGTGCATATCTGCATCGTGTCATGATGCAGGCACAATGAGGGTTGGGGTACCTTACACAGCCTCCATTTGTCATCAACCCCACACTCCGTAGGGGAGTCGCCTTGATATTCTCTCCAATACCTCAGCCTGCTAGTTATGCGGACATACAGAGGAAGTGTGCAGACCATCGACCCAGCTTCGATATACCTGTTACCAAAACCCGTTAACGAATTTCTATATTAAAGCTCTCCGCATGTGGAAAACCACACAGGAGCGTAACGGGGTGATTACTACGAGAGAACCGTGCTGGATAAGCTAAATATCAGCTCGTTGTGGCAGGGTCTATTCTCTACGAATATCATATACAAGGCAAACAACCCTTCTACTGAATATCGAGCAGCCACTCAGGGTAGGCCGAGAGTCGGTCAGATAAGTCATTACCTGTGATAACCTGTGGAGGAGAGTCTGAATAACTATTACTTCACGCTCATGATTGAGTCGTAGCATTCTGTTATACTGTAGATTAGATGATTAACAGCGATATGGGCTATTGTGGGTGGGTTCTTGATTTCTCTCTCTTTTGAATTATGCGTTTTGGTCAGATCTAGGTGGCCAATGACTTATCCGACCTCCCTCCCTCCCGGGCTGACTGTGTCTGAGGCTGTGGGCGAAAAGGAGTGGGAAGACAGTTTGAGATACTGTGTAAGTCGCTATGGTCCGGTTGATGGCTTGATGTGAGACTCTAAGCTGTGTTGCGAGGAGGATAATGCATAATTTTCACCCAGTAGGGCCGAGGTCCACTAGAAGGATTTCACCTACCTCAACTCTCAAGGTACTGTTGGAAGGCCTCTCTACGTCCCAACAATCCAAAGGACTGACGTTGTGTGAATTCGAAGGGGAGAAGCAGCCACCATTCTTAGAGCAAGATACAGCAAACGGGGCCAATAGTATCATTTCGATTAACTCTTATTGTTCAGCATAATGTGTTCTAACTCTATGGAGTAGAACATCAAGGAGAGCTAGGTAACTGGACTTAGGGGTGTGTACCATTTAAGAATCCGCACTCGACCAATCCTAGCTTCTATGAGTATTCACCAATGTCCTTCAGATTCATTAACTGTCGAATATTTTCCAATCCGCTACCAGGCCTCAACTTGTTATGTTACCAATTCAAGATATCCATCAGACCGACTAGGCCTAGCTTCAAATAGGGATCACGGCCATTCTATCTAACGACAACCTCTTCCCCTTTCCCCTTCGCCCACCCCACATACCCATACGGATACTTGGCCACAAGAGTCCGCATCACTCCAATACTTCTGCCCTCGAAATCAAAGATAAAGACAGTTATGCATGATCCATACATGGAAATTTTTATATCTTTCTATAGCGAAGCTTGCTACACTATGATGTGGAGCAATTGGGATCCCAATGGCCGTAACAAATATTGGCCACTGCCGTGCATGACCCAAAGCACCTTGGATGCCATAGAAATACCACTCACAGGCAGTAAAGAGCCATCCTGTCGTCCTGATCTTCCTTCGGCGCCGAGCTAGTCGTAGCGGTGAGTTCAACTATTGTTGTCATAGCGTCTCTAATATTCTGTATGAATGCATTACTCTCCTTATGAGCGTATATATGAGGCATAAGTGGCATCGAAGACTTGTATCTCCATTAACCAGGCGAGACGGAATGTTTCTCCCCCCAGTCTTTAGCGGACGAAGCAGACGAGGCACAACCTTCAGAAATGTTGCCTCACGGATTTTTTGTACTTCCAGGTATTATCGTTGTGATGCAGCCCAGGATTTTATGTTTACTATCCTGTAAAAGATACTTAGGGTCTCTGTTTCGCATAGAGGTACGAAGTTGCAGGCCGATTTGCACCGAATCTTCCTCCGCCAGCTGGTCTGTTTCCATCCCACTGTGTTCGCCGATGAAGATGCCCTCTTCCAGCAGGGAACACCTAAGCAACAGCGGAGAATGCTAGCTGGAACAAGAGTCCTGCAACCGCAATGGCCGCGGGTGGGGGGAATAGTACTACTGTATTACTGCCTTGGGTCGACTGCCATCATTAGCAAGCAACAACACCCCATTTAAATTCAATTATCACCACAATTTGGTCAGAGAGGCTGAGGGGACCTGACACAATGAAAACATATCAAAGCATAACTGAATAATTAAACCAATCCGCGGCGTGCGGCTCAAACTTGGGATATTCGAAGACCGTGTGTGGTTGAGCCTCGCCGAACGCAGTTGCGCGGGATGTATGTGGATACATTGATTCGAGGAGAACTGACTACGTATGTCTTACTGCGGTATCCGGGGTATTAACAATTAATTCACCACTCTCTAGTCAATAGAATCCATGTGCATTTCAATATATTCAACCCCTAAAGTGATTATAGGAGGCAGTGACTATGAACGGTGACAGAATCTTAATACTAAATAATATAAGTCCGGGTAGAGTTTCAATCTTGTGCTACCCAGAGATCATCCAATGCATGCAACACTTGTACTCATAATTTCGTCCATGTCGTAGACAAGCCACGGCGAGGAGGCTCAGAAACAAAACGCCGCGCTTGGAGATCGATTACGGCGTAATTCCAACGGAGCTCCTCGACGCTTGGATCACTCGCAGGAACTGGAAGGCTAGGTCCACGCCCTACTCCCGGCTCCCCTTCCCCCATCGTCGCTCATCCCTCGTCATCTTAACGTAGGTTCCGTGATAATCCTCCGGTACAGGCGTAATGCACCTTACCGCTGGTTCTTCATTGAACTGAAGCTTCTTGCTGGCAGTCGAGGTCGAGCTCTGGCCTCTTTTGAGAATGCTCTTGGTGTCGACCGATTGGGCGTAGGCGAACGTTGGTTGCTGGAGGGTAGAAAATCCTCGTTGGTTTAGGCGAGTGTTACGGACCGTTGGGCTGATGGGTGAAGGCGATATTGGTGTCCGCGGATGAGATGTCTTGAGCGCTAGGCTACCACTGGAGTTTGTTGGGAGCGCAAGGGCGAGCTTTGGTCTGGCGGCGCGAGCGGCGAGCATCTTGGAGATTATAGAAAGTGTGTTCGGTGCTAAACGGATCGCTCGTGTTGATGGTCGTGATGCGGAAAGTACGACAAGTAAAGATGGCAGCAGCAACAAACAATTAAAAGGAAGCGAAAAGATAAACGCTAATACTAGATGACGATTGCAACGTGAAGATTGGACCAGCCAATCAATGTAAACAAGTAGCAAAAGAACCAACAGAAGTGTTCAGGGAAAGACGGCGACAGATCAAACAGAAGATGTTAGGAATGCGACGGAATCGACAGCGCCTATATATCAACTTTCTGTCTCGTCCAGAGACTCTTTGGAGAGCGGGGTAGTTGTGAGAAAACCCAAGGCTGGAACGAATCGAGTGGCAGATTGATCCGGTAAGCGCCGAGAATGTGGTGATGCAACGCTGGCTGCAGACAGACGTTGGATCTTCATGCGGTGACCACCAATCCGACAGATTGTGCACACAGCCTTTTACTACTACCAAGCCACTTTATCCTTAGTCTTGACGAAGAATGACGCTATCCATGGATTGGAAGAGAATGTTTTCGATTTCCTGATCGACAAAGATTTTGGACTCTTGACCAAGTGTGCAGAGCAGTCTACCTTCCCTCCAGTACCAATCCTACCTTAATGACGGGTAGTTTTAAAGGGCAATATGTTCCCTAATAAAAGAGTGCAGGCCTGACGGATAACGAGTCGCAGAGCGGAGCCCCCCGGAAGTCATGCATGAGTTTGACGGCCCTGGCTAACGTCGTGCATTATCACTCGGGAAAACTTGGAGTTTTGGAAAGGCGCATTAAAAAATACTTATGGGAACGGTGGATCTGACTGGCTGATCTTCATACCGTACCTCGAGGGCTACGTAGTACAGCCTTAGCGGACGGTCGTCTTCTGTGAAATTTGAAGGATCGCGACTCGAGAAGAAGTCCTTGGACTCTCTATCACGAACGGCGTAAGATTACTTCGTAGAAGCTCAAGCAGATCCCCTACATCACCCGCGTTCTCGTCGTTTACTTAATACTCTTGATGATTGACTAACCCATGCACTATATCCAGAGCTTATCATATTTCTTTTGTATCTGTAACAGTCAAAGATATCCCCGTTTTCAAACGATACTTATTCAGAGGTCCCGCTACCAAGACACAATAAGCATTTTTGAATACCTCGAGATCCTCGACAGCTTTGTAGTGTATCATTACACCTTGCTCCCAAAACAACGGCCGCGGGAACGATGCATCAACACCAGTTGAAGGCAACGAACATCTATGAAATGGTTTGGAACGAACAGGAGATCTCATACCAGAGCTTTGACCATAAGTCGACCTACAATCCTCAGTGGCCACGGTAGACGACGCCTATCAGGATTATTGAGAGTTTTCGGCTCACCTACTCGTAGTGAACGCAAATTGTGAAGGGAGCAATTGAGTTTCTTGGAGCTCACTTCATCTACTTCAGGCGAAGACCTTACTAAAAAGCGGTTGGTAGCTACTTACTCTGGGTATCACAAGCAAATCGCCCATACGCCTCCAATGTCTAGTGTATGTACAGCTGTTCTAGCTATGTACTTCCGGGTCGACGCACCCTAACCACCTGCACGTTCTCCACCTTGCTGTAGGGCCGACAGCTGCTTGCGCAGCTCGAGGAAAAAGTCCTTGCCGTTCCCCATAGTATTGGCTGTTTATTGATTAGTCTAAGCGCCTTCTTAGTAGATGGACGTCCAACGAACGTCTCACACCCCATGGTCCACCACCTTTAGCATTACTTGCCTGGCCTCCAGGTGCTTTGTATTTCAAGGCTTTCATGTCTTCAGATATTGTACTGTTGTATGCTAGCGCCGAATCAGTCCCTTTTCGGTTATGACCATATACTCGAACTACCTTTCTTCAGCGTATCTCGGACTTCCTGCGCGTTGAAATTGACCTGGGGCGCGTGTTGCTCCTGAGGAAGCCCGTAGGGAATGGCATTCCTGTTCCCTCGGTCATTGTTTGCCCATGCATTGCCTGACACCGCTGTGAACCCTTGGCCTCCAAGCATCTGCCGACTTGGAGTTTGTCCACCAGAAGCCCGCTCTCGCGACGAATTTTGACGCTGTTGCTGGTTCGGTTGCCGATTTTGGTTTTGGGAAGGAGGCTGTTGTTGTCCGCGTGGTGTGCGCCAGCTACTCCCTGGTTAGTACGACGATTGACGTGTATGAGCTGTGTTATGAAAGTGGTGCAGGCTATACGTACCGCTCATCACCCGTACCGCTCATTTCAAAAGTGTAAGAAAAGCAGCTTGGGAGTTGGAAAGCTTGATCTCGAAGTCTTCCCCAAAATTGACTTGCCACGCTTACCCGAAAAGACCAGCACGCAAATGATCGGCCGTGAATCGCCGCTAGTTCCCGCTTACTCATTCCTTAGCACCTGAACCTTAACCCCAACTCATCGCGACTATTGCCTTCACTTAGACTGCCTGCTCAGTGGGCACATTCACTGTGCAAAGTCGAAGTTGCAGGATAGCAAGTCCTCATGTTCACGCCGAGGTGGCGACGAATGTTCTTCAGCTTATAATTGAAATTGCTAACAAATGATTCTCTCACTTAAGCCTTACCAACGCGCCTGCTGTGCATCCCCTATGCAGTAATGGCACCCTTGACCCCTCCTATTCGACGATCTTCAAATACACGGACTAGAACTCAGCGAAAACTACATCTCCACACTTCTTCAGCCGATGGTCGCGTAGTCTCTGAGCCCTCTCGAAAGAAACGAAAATACATACCAGGAGGACCCGGTGGCGGTGGAAGGTACGTGGACGACAATGGTATAGAGATACCAGTAGGGGGAACAGGTCCAGGAGGATACAACTACATTGGCCCTCGAGGCAGGATAGGACGTGAGAACGCCGCTAACGGCATCCAACCCATGGTTTATTCACGCCCCCGTAGGGAGCCCAGTCGAAGGGAGAGGGTTCCGGCGAGGCCCAGGTTCAGCTCCGCGGCTGCAGCTGCTGCAGCTGTGGTTCAAGGCGATGGCTTCAAGCCCAGAGAGGAAAGAACTTGGGAGGAATTTCACCAAGACTTGAGCATTGAAGTGAAGTTCCCTGTCTTAAGTGCCGATGAAGTCGATGGAGTGCAAAGACCTACCTCTACACCTTCGCTCGGAGAAAACCTCAGCGATGGAATTCCAACGGCGGAAACTGGTGCTATGATGCATGCGGACGAGGATGCCTCGCAGCCTAAAGAGTCACAAGATGATGGAGATGTTCGTGAAACTCCCTCCAACAATGGTCGTCCGGATCCGAATATTACGACACCTTTGAAACGACGTCCGGGACGACCGCCACGTCGGCCCGACTCCATGTTGAAAGGCATTGGTACACCAGACACACCTAAGGTCATCCCTCTACCGGGTCCAAATCCACGGGAAAAGCTCACCTTGCCTAAACCCTCATTCCGGCCGGTGGATCCTTTTGTTGCATACGAACATAAAGGAGCTGGACAGCTAAACTACGTTGATCGAACAATGGCGAACGTAGGGTATCAGGAGAGTGACATTTACATTCGTCCAGAAAAAAATTTGATCCGTGTAACGGAGGGGACAATCGAAGAAGACTTGGATATTGCATCGGGCGCGAAAAACGATAGCGAGGGCAACGCAGCTATCGGTGGTAGTGGAGTCGGTAGAGTTGAGTATGATATGGACGAACAAGATAACAAATGGCTTGAAACCTACAATGCCCAAAGGAAGGCTGAGCAAATCGAGCCTATTAAACCTGCAGTTTTTGAGATCACGATGACTAAAATCGAGAAAGAATGGCATGCTCTCGAAAAGAGAATACCGAAACCTAATCCCAAACCCCCACAAACACATCGCCCACGATCAAGCTCTGCTGCAGCTGTAAATGGTGAACTTGCGGCTCCTGGTGAGGAACAAGATAGCAAGTGCGCTATCTGCGACGACGGAGACTGCGAGAACACTAACGCCATAGTGTTCTGTGACGGCTGTGATCTTGCAGTCCATCAAGAGTGCTATGGAGTTCCTTTCATTCCAGAAGGACAATGGCTTTGCCGTAAATGCCAACTGATTGGTCGAGGGACCCCAACTTGTATTTTCTGTCCAAACACAGACGGTGCCTTTAAACAAACCAATGCTTCTAGATGGTCTCACTTGCTTTGCGCAATCTGGATACCAGAAGTCTCACTGGGCAATACCACATTCATGGAACCAGTCATGGATGTAGAGAAAGTGCCTAAGCAGAGGTGGAAACTAACTTGCTATCTCTGTCGCCAGAAAATGGGTGCTTGCATACAGTGTGGAAACAAGAATTGTTTTGTGGCATTCCATGTCACGTGTGCCCGACGGGCTAAACTATTCCTCAAAATGAAGTCCACTCACGGAGGTCCGGCAAGCCTCGATGCTAGTGTACTAAAAGCGTATTGTGACAAGCATGTTCCATCGGACTGGCGCAGGGACAACGATGTTGACGCTGCAACATCCGATGCAATCGAGTATTATCATTACATCATGCGTGGTAGACTCTGGGCAGACAGCCAACAAGCAGCTTTAACAATGTATGCAGCGCACTCGCAAGAAGCTTTAGCTCCTGAACCTGTGGAAGAAGGAACCAATTCGAAGGTAGATCTTGTTGCGAATGCCAACAAGCGCAAACGTAATCAGACACCGAAGGTTGTATGGAGGCTACCCTCAGGAGCACCAGTGATACCACTCGCAGTGTATAACTCTGTTGAGAGCTCACTCCAACGATTTACCATGCGTCGGCGTAAGGAATACGCGGCAGAAGCCTGCAAGTATTGGACCCTCAAAAGAGAAGCTCGGCGAGGAGCAGCTCTACTCAAAAGACTGCAGCTACAAATGGAGACTTTCTCCTCAATGGAAATCACCCGTCGCAATTTTGTGGGTATGGGAGCGGCAGGTAGAGTTCGACTACAACGGCGGATTGATTTCGCCGAGAAGCTTCAACAGGACGTCGATAACTTGAGACTTTTATGCGATTATATTAAGAAGAGGGAGCAGGAGAAGCTCAAGGACGCAGAAATGCTGAAGGATATAATTGACACTGTCTATTTTCCGATCGCACCCCTTCTTTGGCCAATACTTGAAAAAGCTCAGGCGTAGGTTTACCCTCACTGGACCCACATCCATACTCACTGGCTAATCACACAAGTACAGCCTCGATGGTAAGGGTGTTTTTCAAGATGGCTTCGCCAAACTGCGAGAAAAACTCAGTGTTCGCTTTTACACCTCGGTCTCGACTTTCTCTACCGACTTTAGTGCTGTTATTAGTACTGTGATCGGAGTACCAATCTCAGCTGATACGGCCGGCGTACAAGCACATCTCAACGGCCAAGCCTCGTCCAAAGAGCTTACGGCCGAATATAAAGAAAAGAAAAAGCTAGCCAAGAGAATCATCAAGGCTGTGCAAGGATCACTTGAAGATGCTATGCGGAAGGAGAGCGAAATTTGCCAAAAGCCATTCGAGAAAGAATTACGTGATTTAGATCTTTTGCTAGAGAACAGTCTATTGTCTCGACGCGACTCTTCCGCTGGTTCACTAGTGGGTGATGTTAGCGATGTTGAAATGGATGAACCGAGAATATCTGTTCGACGAGGCAGTCACAGCAAGTCGCGCAGAAGTAGCGAAGTGTTTCCAAAGGAGGAGCTTTCCGCGGGTGGCGTCAAGGAGCAAAAGTACGATGGTGTTTCTCCTGGGGAGATTGAGTCGATTTCTGTGGTTCTACACTCAAAGTCCCAACATGGCAACGGAGGCGAGCCAGGCTCCGCACAGGAAAACAACATCGAGCCATCCCCAATAATGCATTCGGCGACCCACCAGCATCCAACCCCAGAAGCTTCTAATACAACACCCCCAATGTTGATCGGTGCAAAGCCCAACAATCGGAAGCCCAACGGGGCAGCTCATGATACCGCCTCGGACCAGACCAGCGGAGCCACTCAGCACATAGAGCCACCAACGCCTCCTTTAAGCTCTGGAGGTGACCTACAGCCATTGTCCAATGGTGGTATTCCGTGGTACATGGATCCTTTTGATCCAGAGGGCACAACCGTTCAGGAGGAGCGCTGGACGGGCCGGGAGCTTGTACGAGGCATGAGCGAAGAATTAAGTGATATGGATGAAGAAGAACTTTCAGGACTAGTAGATGGCGATATGGTGGATAATGGGCAATGTTCAGGCGCCACGACTTTAAATCCGGACGCCGCAGGAGTAGCAGCTTCCCGCCGCAAAGCAGCTGCGAAGCGTAAAAGATCGCGCGGCTATCGATGAGTATCTCTGGGCATTCCATTGTTTCTCGTAGTGAAAGAATAGTGGTGCATTGTCCTGCAAGGGTATGGAGAGCACAAATATTAAGAGCATATTGGGTGGCTTTGCCCATGTACTATAAGAGACTCCTTGTACCACTAAGATCATCAAATGTATACTCTAGATTTGGTGCCTTGATAAGAGTTCCAGTACTGTAGGTAAGGGGCTGGTTTGCTCACGTGACAGCCTGTCAAGGCTTAGTGTAAACAACCTTGCATTGTCGCAAAGAATTCACGTTCTGCTGTCATCTTTACAACACCACAGCCTCACCTTTCCTGTCGTACTTTTCAAGGCTCCATCAACATTACCTGCCTTCTGAAAGGCCTACACCTAGTCATCGTCCCCTCAGCAATCAAGAACAACATCGAGTTTATCTGATCTCTACCAGATCTCATTATGGCAAGCATGGAGTACGAAACTGAGAACGGTCGCTACGAAGGTAAACATGTTTCATTACTCCTTCATATGTCCATTGCACCATCTTCTGGACCCAATCTGTGATTGACGTGGAAGCTGATGTTGGCCATGCGTAGAGGAGCCGCGTTACGAGCGCGATCGTAGTGCTTCACCTCGCCCTACCAAGCGTGAGGATGACTACCCAGCAAAGCGCGAGGACAGCTACCGCGGTGGTCGAGATAGGAGCGCCTCGCCAAACGGCCGTATGGATTCTCGGTAGGTTGCACAACATCAACGCTATCCATCAACCTCCACTAAAGTCTCAAACAGTGGTCCTCCTCCCGACAACCGCGGTCAGGACGAACGTGAGGCAAATGCCCGTAATCCTGGCTCTAACCTCTTCGTCACTGGCATCCATCCACGTCTTTCGGAAGGAGAAGTCTCACGTTTATTCGAGAAATACGGTGATGTTGAAGGTTGTTCAATCATGAAGGATCCGCATACTCAGGAGTCTCGTGGCTTTGGGTTCGTCAAGATGGTCACTGCAGAGCAGGCTGATGCTGCCAAGGAAGGGCTTCAGGGTGAGAATATTGAAGGCCGTACTCTGAGCATTGAAAAAGCTAGGCGCGCTCGTCCAAGAACCCCAACACCTGGAAAATACTTCGGTCCCCCAAAGCGAGGTTAGTTTATCTTTGGCCTCACTTTTACATTGCTAAACTCCTAACCACAGAAGATGAGTTTCGTGGTCCACCACGGGGGGGCCGTTTTGACCGCTACGATGACCGTCGTGGAGGGTATGGTGGAGGCGGTCGCTATGATGACAACTACCGTGGATCTTCACGTTATGATGATCGCGAGCGTCGTTCTTATGGACGTCGTGACGACTACGGCTCTCGCAACATCGATCGCTATGCTTCATCCGGCCGTGAAGATCGCTACACCAGTCGAGGAGACGATCGCCGTGGTGGCTACGAGTCGTACAGTCGCGATGGTGGACGATCTAGCCACAATGCGGCTTATGGGGAGCCTGCGCCTTCGAGGGATGCTCGAGATTCCTACGGTGGAGGTAGATCCCATGACGACCATTCTAACGATAGGTACACTCGTCGATAGATTGCGGTCAGCTAATCTACTCAGGTGCGGAGCGCTCTGCGAAATAATGCGCCCAAATCTGTCAACCTGCAGCCGAGCATCACTGCTACACTTTAGCTTCACGAGGGAGTGGCCTATTCACCTGAGCTTAAGCGTTACTCAAGATTGTCTTCCTCGTTCTCGCCATCGCTGAAGCTCTATTAGCGGCGGATCAGCTCAGCAAAGGGGAATTTTCTACTCAAGCCAAAAAATGTCAACTTAATTCTTTTTCTACGGTTCAGCGAGGCTAGAATGGAACACAAAGCCGACTTTCAGCTTCGTCTAACGGTCTGTGCTGGCTTCTAGTGCTCGGCAAATGTCGACATATCTGCAGGATTTCTTTTCATCATCGAGTATCAGGTTCGAGATACGGCATCTGGCGCGTCGAGGCAACTTGCTACAAACGTCTTCCAGGGGTCAGCTTTATCACCTTGCTCATTGACTGTAATACTATCGCCTGTCAACTTCGCTTATGTCGGCTTCATCTTCAAGTAACCAAGGCGAGCACTATCTCGGGCGATTCTACGATACTTGAATGCCACTTAACAAATCGCTCACAATGACCTCGTCTTGCTCTATATCGTAGTTGTCACCAATTCCTAGCGCAGCTACTTTCGCCAAGTCCTTACAGTGAATCGAAATCGCAGCGGTATAGTACCATGCCTGATTCAGATACCTCGGCCATATTCAGCTATATTCCGTCGTATATCCACACATTTTACTTCGCAAATATTGAGAGTAAGTCTATGATTGTTCATAGCGCAGTGTACACACTTGACTCTCAAAGAAGGTATTTCGTTGGCTAATGAGGCTATTCCGGCGTAGTTAAGACTGGAATGTTCAGTTGCTAGAGACTGGACTTGGCCTTAAATGCGCTCCCAATCGAAACCGTTTGGCAGCAAAACATTCCACCTTCCACCGTCAGGGTCTTGTTCAATACCAGTGATTCTCAGAAATCCTCTTTCAGGAAGCTCCTGGAAATCGTTGTCAGGCTGTCCAAAAGCCGCCAGTTTCGTTGTGGCAGCCTGTTTGACCGCGTTCAGATACTATTAATTGCGATTAATGGTAGATCAGCATTGTTCAGACGGTCTATTCGCCCAATTTCTGCAACCAGCGCACCACCTAGTACCGGGCATCTGCCGGTGACTGACAGTAGTAACGAGCGTCCCGGTTCCAAACAGTCGTAGAAAATACTTCGATCGCCGCTATAACTTCGTAAGTAGGATGTAGAACCACCAAAATGCCGAGCCCTCTGCAAGTTCGTCACACTGGGCCTATTGTAAAATAGGAGCACTAGGTAGGCATTGGCCGAGATGGTTGGGAGACCGAGGGATGCCAAATCCTCCAACGGTTATCTAATCTGGTTCTCACCTTTTCTATTTCTATTTCTATTTCTCAAACTCACCCTCTTCGCTTCTGTCATCTTCGCTCTCTTCTTCGACACTACCATGTCCTCACTCGCCTTGTTATCATATCTCTCAGTATCCTCATTATCACTCTCATCGCCCGTTCCTCTAGATTTACACCTCTTTTACTCCACGTTTGATAGATAACACACCTTCCCATATATCCTTCCTTCCACCATAGCTCAACCTCCGTAGGCGAGCACCCCAAATATCCCGTACCGGTACCCGAACCATGTAGCTTCAGCAGACCTACTGTCCTATTTCTCGCTTCTTGCAATTATGGGCGTGGCGTGAGTATATGAGTATGTATTGAGGCTAGAGTAGAGCGATGGCGACGGAGCGGATAGACGCTGTAATTTAAATGCCTTTTTTCTATAATCTCTTAGTTTCGAGCCTGGCTGCGAATGACAGGTTTGATGATGAGGGATGCTAAAATCGAAAAGAGGGCGAGGGAGGACTGTTTTTCGGTATGGAGTCTCATAGTTATGATTACAGATGGCGGAATGTGCAATGAGAGCTCTGACAATTGTGCAGTCAAGGGGTCGTCATTTCCCCCCGGCGCCCCCAACCTATCCTCTACCCCTTTCTCTTCTTTCCTCGAATAATCCTGATAGTTATGATGACGATGCTGGATTCTTTATTTGGGAGAGGGGGAAGTACAGCTGGGATTGGATTGGGGACGACAGAGGTACCTTGCTGGCGGAACCCAGCCACAGGCGCTGCATTAACTATCCCCCCTGGCTCCCACCGTCAAACAACTAAACACCCTGCGCACGTTCACCTCCACTACATAATCCCATTCCTCATTCCTAACTCCTGCGGCGGCTTCGTCCCCACTGCTCAATTACACCCGCCGCGCCGTCGAGCTTCCCAAAGGTCGCGATCGTCTCCTCGAGCCAGGCGCCGACTTTGGGTTTTTGGGCGACGTTGGCGGTGCGTGGGAGGGGGCTACTCGACAGGGCAGAATATCCGCCACTGACAGACAATCGGGAAGTCCTGAAGGGGGTGAAAGGCAGGACGGGTCCGAAATCTTCATCCTCCCAACCGCCTCGAGCCTTTGTCAAGTCTTGGTAACAATCGAAAGTCTTACCCAAGCATCCTACCCCCAGATTACCTCTTCAGGTCCGCCGTACCTTAGCCCAATTTCATAAGTTTGCAACCTCTAACTCTCTAATCATCTACTGCTACTCAAGTACACATGACCACTATGAACGATATGAAATACACTCGATCACCAGCTATCGTGCAATTTGGAAGCGTGACACCGCAAGGATAGAAGACATTCTCCCCATTTCGCTTGAATAGTCAATTGAGGGGCCGTCTAATGCTTCGACGTGTCAGTCATGATTGTGCACGGAACTGGATGCCCTCTCTTCTAACCCAGGCCGATTTTGTTGCTTTAGCGAACATTCACCTTGGCTAGACTCTTTCATATTGTCATGCCCATGTCATCCTGTCTATATTATCGTTTGAGTGGAATCTGTCAATGGTTGTTCTTATAATATTCTTGTTGTTTCCAATCTCAGTCGCATCTATCATCTTCTCGGTCATAATGAGTTGCTTTTTGTTTGACCCCGTAATGACTACGACTCTGCCATCAAAGGTCATGTTTGCAGCAGAAAGTGTGGTTTATTTCGGGTACTTCAATATTGACTCAATCGTTGACGCGAAGTATCTACGCATATAGATGCAATTCCTATTTTCCAGTAATGAAGCAGAAATTTGTCTGCAGATTTCCTATCAGCTTTGATGCCAACGTTGAGCGTAACACAAGACGTGCCAAATCATCGCTTCGTGCATAGCAAGACTCGATGTCACGTACATGGCCGAAGTACCTTACTATGGTCGTCACCGGTGTTCTCGGCGATGGAGATGTAAATGGTGTACCGCTCATCCTTTTGAGCGCCTAGCTGCATCACCAAAGTCGACCTCTTCTTGAAGTAGAGGGCTTCGCTTCGATACTCCGCCCTGCCCCTTGCAAATGCAAATCGCAGTAGGACCATGGACGTGGAACAGCCTGGCGCTGAAACTTGCGCGATGATGCAAAACTAGAGCCTGTATGCCCATGCCAACGTCGTCTGGCCATGGTCTTTGTGCCGGGACTAGCAATTAGGATACGCCGACACCGATCGCTCGGAAATCGATCATAGCCCCTATGGTCTAGACTAGAAGCAGCGATTGTTATGAATAAAATGGACCAATTTGATCTATGGAGTATTGTTGGAACGGGACATCATGTCAGACGCAACTCAAGCCCGCGCAGCAGATCACGCCGTTCTTCACGTCCATCTAACAAACTTACCTGCTAGCCTGAGCGAATGCCAACATCCCTTCAGTTAGGGCACCGTCAATATTATCACCGCTTGAGTATTGTCATTCTAGAGCTCGCCGGATTTCAACTACGCTTGAAGTAGATTGTCGCACTTCGAGTAACAGAGACCTGAGTGAATAGATGACCAACGTTGGACAACTCCTAGCGATAAAGCGAGATGAGAACGTTGGGGTTGCTGGTCACAAACAGATAGCAAGGATCTTGAAAAATTATCTCGCCGACAAGAGTTTTTTATTAGTGTTCGAATAATTCCTGTCTGAAGAACCGTTGTACTCTAAATTGTGGTAATGTTGGAAGGTCTGTTGGTAGCAACCAGCTAGTTTGCTGCTAATGATCTCACTTCAATCTTAGCAGAACTTAGCAGAAAGATGGACTGTCGTTTGATTGGTCCAGTTGCAGCATCGACGTCGAAATTAATTGCTGAAGATTGACGCAAGGTTGTCTAAGCCGCAACTACAATAGCACGGCATTCTGCGAGGCAAATCCTCAATCTTCAACCATCTTCATCAACCGCATCCTTCCAACACCCGCCCTCTTCCGCCT
>JAABUL010002410.1_pt1 | contig 31125 bp, 60 predicted proteins | sample 5559151 | NCBI WGS metagenome assembly JAABUL01 (sample SAMN10711876, study PRJNA513368) | rock metagenome | isolation source: Antarctica rocks | place: Antarctica: Victoria Land, Pudding Butte sud
AGAGCTGTTGCTTGTCAGTATCGCCAGAAACTATGCCTGATCCACCGCAGCGTGCGTCATCATGGTGAATGCAGTGGGCTGATCGTTACCTTTCTGCGCACAGACCGATGGTGGTGCCGGCGACCGCCCCGGCATCGCAACCGCCGTCAGCATGGTGCTCATGCCGGTGAGCCAGTTTGATCGTGCAGTCACTAGAAAGTGGGCAGGCTGTGAGCAGCAGCTGTTGGAGTTGCACTGCGCTATCAACAAGATCTTTGGTCCACTGGCCGGACTGTTGCACCGCGATATCCGTCAACGTATTGGTGTGTGTCACTTGTTTGTGCAAAGGATGTCTATTATTTTGGTGTTTCCGGACGTTCTTTATATGCAGTGTCGTGCCTCCCATGATCCACAGGGCTGTTCAATCTTTGTGCCGCAGGCGATGCTGGCCTTCGGTGCGGCGGCGTTCGCTGTGACCTGCAAGCCGAAGCGCAAAACGCAGGACAGTCCAGGCGACGGGGGCGACCGCGAGGAGGGCGCCGGCGCCGGCGGCAAAAAGACGCGCCGCAAGAAGAGCAGCGCTGTGGACGAAGGCGCGGGCTCCGGTCCCGGCACCGGCAAGAAGAAGCGCCGCAAGAAGCACAGTGCGCCTGACGGCGGCCGTATCGCGGCTATGGTTCACTGAGGTGCGCATGCTGTGCCCTTGCGGCAATCCAAACGTCTGCCGCAGTTGCCTCATGTCGATCGTCGACGTCCACCATCTCGTGATCTCACCGAGACATAATCAGATCAGATCAGATCAGATCAGATCAGATCAGATCAGCAAGGACCCTGTCCTTTCTGACTCGCAGGTGCCGGGTGGTGCCGGCGCCAGAAGGCAGCTTGCAGTAGCTGGGCGATACGTTTTGGACGATGTCTGACACGCCGCACGAGGCAGAGTTTCTTGAGAGGTTTGAGCAGGCCAATCGGAATCGCAACGGCTGTGCAGTTGGTGATGAATTGTTAGTTCACGGCAGCCTGATTTCGTACAGTTGCAGAGGAACTCAGTCAGCAGTAAGTCACATAAAAGCCGGAGGTGTTCAAGTGCCGAATGCAGAGTTGCGGAAGTGCACGGATAGCATAGAACGTCACTGGTGTGAAGTCAGTAGTGCAGCGGCAATAAGTTGGGCGTCGAACGCCGCCAAGCAATGACTATGTTGAAATCATTGAGCAGGAAGTGAAGTGTTGCCACCCCTTCCACCAGCCCCACCCTCATATCCTCCAGCCCCTCTCTCATAAACTGGCAGTGCAAGACGTGGTGCACGATCAGCTGTCATGAGCGAACGAGGCGCTTGCTGCGTGCTATGAGTAATACTCCGCCACGTCCTCATAGCGCGCCTCCCACTGCCCACCGTCGGCAGCGTACACCCCCTGGTACCTGCAGACATGCAGCACGAGCTCAAGTCACGCGTTCGCACATGCGACAACGTGCAAGCACGCCGATGCTCATTCTCGACCCTGAGTACATTCAACAAACTCCGCCGGCGCTTAGTCGTGCACCTGGTCGGCCGCAGCGCCGGCGCCGCCGCCTCCCGCCGCAGCGCCTCCAGCACCGCGTCTGCCGGCACGCCGCGCAGCTCCGCCAGGCCGGCGGCGTCGTAGTGCGACGCAGGGTAGTTGACAGCGCAATAGCCGGGCCCGTGCAGATGCAGTGCCGCCACGTCGTGGGCGCGCGTGGCGCGCGCCTCGCTGCTCCAGCGCCCCAGGTGCAGCGGCTCCTGCAGAGACGCGGCGAAGGCAGTAACTGTGTGCTGTTCGATTCCGACAAATTAGGTTTGATCCGACTGCAACCGTCCTTCCCGAGAGCCTGTCGATACATCGCAGATGCGGCAGCCCTGTTCTAAACCTCGTAGCCTCGGTCCGCAGGGACCGCATCCCCATCACGGAAATATTTGACTCGTCAGAAACCTTGTGGAACATGAAAACCCTGGGAAGCACATGCTGATATTCGAAGCCCATCAAGACCAAGGCGCATACTTGGCCAGGCGTGGCCGCCGGAACGTGCGCCTCAAAGGACGCCTGCCACAGCTCACGCGTCACGCCGTGCAGCACGCGGCCGCGCTCCTCCTCGCCGTTTGCCCGCTGCACCACACAGCACCATACATTTATGATTTGTTTGACGAGAGGTCCATGGCATCGGGATTGCGCCATTCTACACCTCCCGGCGGGACAGGAGGTTTCGCTGTCTTTTGTTGTCGTACAGCAGGTTGGATCTGCATCGGCCCTACCTCACTTCGTGGCTGATAGTGGCTGAGTTGCTGCCCCACAAAACGTACAGAGACCTGCAGAACAGCTCAGCAACATTGAAACTCACCGCTGCCAGGAGGGCAAGGTTGAGCGTGAGCGCTGGCCGTTTTGCAGACTGTGCAGCCTCCCGTATTACGCTGCTGGTGATGCCCCCGAATCCCTGCAGCAGAACCCTAAACATCTGAAACGCCATCAAGCAGCTTTGACGTCAGGGAGCACCACCAGGTACATGAGCTGTGGTGATCAAAGGTCAGCCGCCCGCTCTGCCGCTCACAGTGCGTGACGCCGCAGACAGCGGGGCTTCTGCGAGCCATGACGCACCCGCTTTGGGGCTTCGCTCCTTGCCGGTGGTATTGGCTTCTTGGCAGCACTCCTGGGCCGCCGCTGCCGCGTCGCCCGCACGGACGGTCCTGCCCGCAGCTCCTGGTCTGACGGCGCCTGCTGCGCCAGCGGCGCCGCAGCTGGCTCGTGCTGCGGCAGCATGCCGTCGGTGGCCAGATTCACCGCGGCGGCAGGTCTCGCCGCTGCCGCAGCGCCTTCCATGGCAGTGTCTGGGGCCACTAGTCCCCCAGCTAGGGTCCCCGCGGCTTCCCATTGCGGCAGCGGCTGCACGCCTGTGACAGCTGCGTCCAGGGCAGCGTCCATAGCTGCTGTTGCCAGCGCGGGAGGCGCCGCTGCCAGCTGGCTGTTCATCTGCGTCATTCCTGCACTGAGTGGCGGCAGTGACGGAGGCAGGTCCAGAGGTAGAATGTCCAGCTGCAGACCAATCCCGACGTCCATCAGCGTCTGAGTGGGCACATTGGCCGGCTGCAGTGGCTGCTCGCTGGCACTGTTTGCTGCACCTGCCAGTGCAGGTGCCGCAGCAAATTCCGCGGCCGGCGCCGTCAGTGCCGCGGGCTGCTCTGCGCCAAGAGCGGATGCAGCCACCTGCGGCGCTGGGGCCGGGGGCTGAGCTGTTGCAGGCGCTGCCATTGCTGCCGCGTCATCTGCAGAAGTCGCCGGCGCATTCTCCAGGCCCGCTGGTGCGGCCTCGGCGGCGGCGACCACGGCGGCCAAGATGCCAGCTGTGGGCTCGACATCGTTGGCGACCGCTGCCGGCTGGCCCGCAGGCGGAGCGGCGGGCTGCTGCGCAGCGGCGCGCGCCTCTGCCGCGGCTGGCGGCAGACATCCAGCGGCAGCGGGAGCCTCTGCCGCCGTTGGCGGCAAGCTGCTCGCCGCGGCCTGCTGGGCGGCCGCAACCCACTTCGAGCCGCTGGGTGCGCTGGCGCTGCGACCCTGCGCACCAACAATGTGAGCTCCTTGCACCAACACTAGTCCAACGATGACCACGCTGTATCCTTCGTCAGATGTTCATCTCTCCTGGCACAGGTTTAGTCCGTGATGATACAGCAGCGACACGCCGATCGTGCCTGAATGCACCTCAGCTGACACTGAACCTGTCCAGCTTCCCCCAGCCAGATCAGAGGAGGAGTCACCAGCGGGGTGGGCGGCCGGCTGGGCGCGTTACTGGCGCCCTCCGTGTTGAGGTCCCACGGCCGCGTCGGCGACGGCGACGCGATGTCCGCGAAAAGCGCCGCCAGCCCGGGCAGCTCCACGTGCTTGGTGCGCTCGCGCATGGCAGGCCCGAATCGCAGCCGCCGCCCGGTCTTGGGGCTGCAGCAGCAAGGCAAGCAATACAGGGTGTGTTTCGTATTGTACATTGTAAAGGAGAAGGTGAACGGACACAGAAACTGCATTCACACTGACCTGGGTGCGCAGCATGGACCGGAACAATGACAGGTCGCCTCATCTTTGTGTTCTGACATAAATGTGTGGACATCGTAGAAGGAATGCTGGCGGGCACACTTGACGGTGAACTTGGCGGAGTAGGTGCGGATGATGGTGGGCGAGCTGCTGTTCGTGTGTGTCGCCTGCCAGTCCGTCCTTGCACCTGAAAACCATACTTTCAAGTATGCTGAAAGCAAATATTGCTGCACGCCGCGATTCGTTGTGCATTGGCGTCTTTGGCACTTGTTCGTGTGATGGCACTGCATCTTGCATCGACCGAAAGGCAGGTTGGCAACGCCGCACCTGGCCTCATGGGTGGCCGCCCAACTCCGCGCTGCGGCGAGTCTGGCACCAGCAGCTTTCCGCCAGCCGCCTGTCGACATCAGCAGCACTTTGTCGCATCCATGAGCGATGGTGAATAAACGAGTTGGCGCCCGAGCGGCATGGTCAGCGGGAAGCCGCGTGCAAGCTGGAACTTCCTGCATGCGCCTGGCCAAGCGGCGGCAGGCTGGGGGAGCGACGCAGGTTCGCCGGGCGCACCGGCTGCGCCGCACTGGTGCCGCTGCCATCTGCCGAGCGGTCCGACATCTGCTCCAGCATCGCCTGCCGCAACGAAGTGATCCATGTGCCTCCCGGGAAAAATAAACCAAAAAAATGTACCTCCCGGAAACAATGCCGGATGAGATGCTGACGGGAGGCAGTTTCGATACTTCCTGAGACAGCCGTTATCCTGCAGAACTGCGCAGAGAAGGCGCAGATGAAGTGCGAGTGCAGGCTGCGCCACAGCCTTCGTCACAGTGCTGTCTTGTCCTGCTCGAATCAGCTGCCTGCAGTGCGGTGTGGCGTCGTTTCGTCGTCGCTCACCTGCAGCGAAGGCGCGGCTGTCGAGATGGCGTCTGTGACCGACTGCGTGCGACCTGGCGCGGGGTCGCCGCCCGTCAGCTGCGCCACGACTGCGTCAAACTGCTGCTGCATGAGCGCCTGCGGTTCAACACCAGAGGGGTTGTCGGGTGCGCTGCCAGTAGACGCGATACATGCTTCGAGCCGGTGGAGTAGAGATTATTGTGCAGCAGGCAGCGGCCCGCGCCGGGAGCACTTTGTGACTGCCATGCAGCTTGGCCACGCTGACAGGCATTAGAGGCGCCACAGCCTGCTCGCTGCATGCCAGCATCTCTGCCATGACGGCTCGAATCAAAGCCAGTAAGCCCTGTTCACCTGGGCTGCCAACCTCTGAGACCTTGGGCGCCGCCCGAGCGCCGCTGCAGCGAGCGCCTGGGCGTTGCCATGAACGCGGCCAGGTGGCAGCAGACTCGGGGCCGCGCCGCTCAGCAGCGACCTGCCAAGTGTCGCGCCCGCCAGCCTGCGGCAGCCAAGTACTGAGATCCGGCTGCGCAATTGGCTGGCCCTGCGCTGGAAGAAAGCGCGCTGCAGGAATGTGGCCATCCCATGCATCCAGTCCGAAAGCGTATCAATTTGACGAAAGCCTCTCTCAAGCCCGCACTCAATCGGATGGAGAGTGCTAGGTTGATTCACCTAGCTGCCTTTCTTCAAAGCCAAATATGACACAGCACCTGCGGCTGGTGGGGGTGGTGGGGCCACTGCCGCGTGAGCGCGCGCTAGAGCTGCTGTGGCCATTGACGCCGCTGCGGCGCTGCGTCGACACCCCGCTGCTGTGCAGCGACACGAACGTTGGCGAAGCCGGAGCCGCCATGCCCTGCGAGTGGGACTCTTGATGTGAAACAGCCTTACAAAGGCTGACGCGCGGCGCTTGCATGGGGCAGGCAGAGTAAGCAGCAAGGGCGGCTGCCGCTCACGGCGTACCTCCGCTGGACTGCAGCTCCTGGCGCAGGAAAGTATGTTCGAAACGCTGGAAGGTGCAGATAGGACATGTTGAACACTGACACTCGCACCTGATTTGTCAGTACCCGCGCAGAAGCGGAGGCCTCGGTGGAGTTGCTCCACCTCTCCGCCCGCTGCCACGCTAGCGCGCCCGCTCCATGCTCCGTTTGCGGCGCCAACAGAAGGTCCTGTAGTGTCGAGACAGGTTCTAGACCACAGAGAACTAGAGCGACAAAGGCGGCAGTCCGTTGAATCCAGGCGCAACGTACCTCCTGTGAGTGTCAATGCCAGTGCCGAGTGCTGGCAGGAAGCTCTGTCCAGAGTGTCGCTCAGAGTGCTGCTTTGAAGCTTCTTGCCTGAAAGCCGCCAATTGACGTGCCGTCTGGCGGCGGCGGCCCCAGGTGAGCGCCGATTGCGGCAAAATCGGCACTGGCATGCGAGGATCCCCGCCCCTGGGCGTCGGCCGGGCTGCCGCCGGCTGCCCCGCCCACAAAATCCTGCATCATGTGCACGGAAGCAGCCTGGTGCTGATACTCTCCCTGCTGCAGCGGCAGCCACTGCCGGTCGTGCCCTGCGAGGTGATGATGCTGCGCCGCCGTGAGCTGCTGCTGCTGATTGAACCTGGCGCCGTCATGGTATGTCTGGTGCTGGCCGGCAAACATTGGCGGCAGCGCGGCGGCCAGGTGGTCCACCCCGCTGTTGAGGCTGGACACGATGTTTGACGCCGCTCGCACAATGCCGTGCAGGTCCGCGTGCATCGGCGTTGCCGCCGGGCCCAGATGCTCCAATGCAGGCCTGTAGTCACGGCGCACACAGCGCTGACCCCATTATCTACATTGTCGTGCAGGCTGCACATCAGCCAGCAAGGCATCGCCAAGTGACCGATCGTGGATGGCTTCTCCGGTCAGATGTATGCGCAGTGTACATATCGAGGCTTGTGTGGCGGGCCTGCAGCCAGAGCAGTGCTACATGTGCGCCATGAGCACATTTGGGATAAGGACATGCCAATGGAGGCCAAGCATTCAACCACTCACATGTGGGGCAGATCGTCGAGGCCCGTCATGAGCTCCTCCCAGCTCAGGGAGCCATCATCGGCGGCGGCGGCGGCGCCGCCGCCGCTAAATGCCGCGCAACCCGCAAATGCCGGCGCGTCGAGGCCCAGGCCCTCCTCGTCCAGTAGACTGTCCAGGAAGCTGGGGTCGTTGTCAAATTGCAGCACGCCATCGCTGCACGGAAAAAGACATGCATCTCAACTTCCGAATCCTCTCTCCGTTCTTGCAGCAGCAGGGCAGGTATGGACTGCTGCAGAGCGCGCACCACGCGCGCAACCCTCGCAGTGGTGGCGTTGCTTCACTGTCGGTGGTGCGTGGTTCAATCAACAGTGCTCCTCAGTGCAGGTGCTGCATCGCTGTCTGAGGAAAATGCGAGGTAAGGATTCGGCGCACGACAGGAAGTCGTCGAAGTTGACCGGTCCGGCGGCGGCCAGCGCTGTGGGTGTGGCCGCAGGCGCAACAGCGCCTTCATCTGCAGGCTGCTGCTGATGCCCATGCTGGCGCTCATCGTGCGGCCCGCCGGCCGCTCGCGCATCCGCCGTATGAGCATCCTTCGGCTGGTCAGCCAAGCCAGCAGATTCATCGGCTGTCGACTGGGGTTTGGGCTTGTCTGTACGAGCCATTGCGATCAGCAGCCTGGGTTCTGTCGATCAGCAATCGAGCATGGCACAGCGCTTGTCCAGCTCGGACGCAAGCATGCTCAAACGGCGGCATGGACACGGCATCGAGTGCTGAAAGTTCAGCATCTGCAACACGGGCGAGGCGCGCTGGCTACCGTTTCAAGAAGAGGGCCGCAGCGACGAGGCGACAATCGTGTATGTGATGCGAATCGTCAACTGCATTCGTCAAGCGCTGGCAAGGCAAGAATGTTTGCTCAGCAGGTGCCGGCTCGAAAGTCACGCAAACGCGATTGAGAACGCAAGCCGGCTGCAATCAACAGACTTACAGCTGCGTGATCGTTCCAGATAACAGTGTTGTTGATGCGGCTTTACAAGACGCCAAATGGACGTCGCAATGCGCGCCGGAACAGAGACACTCCGCCAAAGATTCACGTGGCGGAGGTTTCAAGGCAAGCGACTTATAGGGTTTCTCTGCTACAACATCACGTCACTGCCGCTGCGAGTGATCCAACACAGCAGGACACAGATTGTTGCATCGTGGCGTGGCGTCAACGCTGGAGTGTCACACCCATCAAACGCGAAATGTCTGTCGATCAAGACCCAATAAATGCGCCGCCGCAGACCACGATATGCTCAGTCGGCGCTCGGCTTCTCCGGCCCGGCGGGGCTGAAGCTAAACTGCTGAATCCTGGTTTTTTTCTCGTGCATCTCGTGCTTCCGTCGCACCATCGCAAAGTCGGGTTTCTGCGAGCACAGGTTGCGGAGTCAGCTGAGTGCATTGTTTGCACTGCATTTGCACTGCATTTGTAACAGCTGAACCCTCCTTGCAACATTGGCCAACTGCAGCCAACTGCAGCAAACCTAAGCGAACCTCGAGTGAGATAAATGCGTGCTACAAGAGGCTGTAACAAACTTGAACCGTCGTTCGGGTTTGAATCCTACCTGGGGCATAATGGGCCGGTTTCGCAGGCGGCCGGGGTCGATGCTGGCTACGCGCTTCACCTGCAGCCAGGTCGTGCAGATCGTCAACAACCAGTTTGCACCCTCAACTCACACAGCCAAACCCATTGCTCAGCTGATGGCGTCCTTGTGCACACAGCTTCATGCGTCAAAAACCGGCGGAAGCTGAATTGTACCAAGGGTACAAGCAGAGTATGCACACCTGCTCAATGCGCTCTGTCCACTGCGGCTCGCGCTTCTGCAGCGCCCGCAGGTAGATGTTGATGGCGTTCGTCTTCGGCACCCGGCCTGCGCGCAAGGCAGACAGAAAGTCAGCGCACAGTACGTCTGGGAGGCCCGTTTCCTCAAGCAAAGCGCAGCGCACAGCTCGGCAGGAGACTCCTGCCATGTGACTTGTGTTACAGAGCGCTTGACTCGGAGATATGATGGAGACTTTCCGGCAACGCACCGTTCAGAACCAGGACGTCCCACAGGCGGTGCGCAAACGGAAGGGCGGCCGGCAGCTCGCGCCGGCTGCATGCCGCCAAGATGACGCTGCCGTTGTGCGTGTTCAGGAACATGCCTGCACGGCAGGCACGAGACTAACTGAGACTCGTTCGACATGCTCGACAGGGTTGCTCCGCGCAGGCCTTGTGTCTGCGGCAGCCGCTGCCCGAACGCGAGCAGCTGTGACAACCAGGCACAGTGGCTGCGATGACAATCATCTCTGCATCCTGCAAGTGCCGCTGAATCCAAGACTGTGAGTCCACAAGCGAGTGTCTAGCGCCAAGAAAACCATGCAGGGATGCCAGACAAATGAGCTGCACTAAGGTGCGTCCAAATGCATGCGTGCTCAGGGTTCATCGAACTAACCCTCACCCAGGTGCGACATCTCCAGCAGGCAGTGCTCCGCAAAGCCCAGGGACTCGGTGTGGCCGGTGTTGGCTACCAGCACCGCGGTACGCATGAGGTCGTAATAGACGCCTGGGCTGAGGGACAGGCCCTTGCGTGCTGCCTCGTTGTACACCTCTATCACCTTGTTCCACGCATCCAGGTTCACCCGCGCCTGCGCCGCAGGTAGACTACCGTAGTCGGATGAAGTTATCTGTGAGCGCGCCACCTGGTTATACAGCTCCAACATCCGACACGTTGATATTGACTTGTGCCTGCCGCAGGGCACCGTATCACGTTGAACCTGGCTTGACTTCTGCATGACTGCCCACAGCCAATAGGTGCACAGTCCTGGGCGGCAGCCTGCGTCGCTGTCTCAAGTAGTGTGCTCTGCAAAGCACCCGAGCGGGCCTACATCGCAAGGGCGTGGTCACCAGTGGCTAGTGGTGCATGGTGACGCGTGATGTGGTGCGACACTATGCAGAACACCATGAGCTATCAAATTGATCTTGCCCACCTTGAGCTTGGTGAGGTGGATCGCGAGCTCCGTCGGCAGGTGGGTGTACTCCTCCGCCACCTCCGTCGGGCTGATGCCGAAGTTCAGCTGCGATTCGGCGACCGCCTCGGCGGCGCCGGCAGTGAAAGCCGGCGCCGGCGCGGCGGCGCTTCCGCCTTCCTGCTGCCCCTGCGGCTGCGCCGCCTTCGTGGCAGGCGCCGCAGAGTCTTTGTGCTCGCCGTCCTCCTCCGTTTCTGGCTCAGCCAGCGACGAGCGCACATGCATGAACTCCAGCCGTGTGTCCAGGAACTCCACGTGCACGCGCGAGGCTGCAGAGGGAGTCAGGTGCCATGTCAAACAAACTCTGTACTTCCTGGCAATTCCTCTGTACTCCATGGTGAAGCACTCGTTGCTGTGGGGGATGCCTCGATGCCTCAGAACAGGCATGCAAACGCTTCCCAATGTCAAAGTTGATGATAGTTGATCCTAGAGTGTGCCCAACGGACGCCACCTTAGGCGCTATGCCATGCGAGGGCACAGCAGCTTAGGTGATGAGCGGCGCCTGCTGAGAATCACAGCGACGAATGACTTGGAAGCTACTGCAAGTCAACCCACCGGGGTGGCTGGCGGCAAACTGGCGGAAAGCGCGCACAGACTCCTTGAGGTAGGAGGTGATGACTGCGGAGTAGGAGTCGTAGTCTGGCAGCAGCCGCTCCTCCGGCATCGCCTCGAACATGCTGACTACCCGCTCGTGGAACCTGCGGGTGCCACTGAGCTTTGGATGCTGGCACCTGTGGTGACGGCTGTAGCGGCGCGGCGCGCAGGGCACAGCCACTCGAGTTTCTCTGACATTCTTCTCGCTGGTCTGACATCCTTATCAGCTGGTGCTGAGAGCTCTTGACGACACAGCGAAGGAGCGCACCCGAGCTCGCAGAAGGTGTTGAGGGCCGAGTTGTAGGCGACGATGCCGAGGCCGCCACGACGACGCCTGCTGAAGTCCATTGACTCCACCTCCCGGCACCGCTTGAGCAGGTCGTCTATCCGCGCCTCCACGTCCAGCGGCGCCTGACAATGTAACGGGGGAATTCTCGGTTCAACAGTGCTTTGTGTAGAAGGAGACTGCAAGCATGCCAGATCTGGGACGTCAGCCTGTTGGCATTGGCCGCACTGCAAGCTCACTAGGCAGGCAAGCCACCGGCCTGTGTGTATCCTGATTCTCTCCCTCGTATTCGCCCGGCCCTGAAACCCCAAGCAACACTGTCCAAGCAACATCCTCCAAGCCGCCCGCACCGGCTTGGCGCGTTTGTAGCCGTTGATGAGGGCGGTGAAGGCGAACTCGTCGGGCGGTATGCCATGCTCCTGCATCTCGGACAGCAGCGCCCAGGCGTCATCGACGCGCGCCGTTTCCGCCAGCGCATTCAGCGCCGCCAGGTACGTGTTCTTCGTGGGCGTCAGCCCCTTGCCCCGCATCTCGTCCATCAGCTGCAGCACGGGGACGCAGGTTTAGGTATCAAGTCCTATAGTCGCTCGTACACGACCTTTGGAGGGTCTTTGCCGCCGCCAGGCACGTATTCTTCGTGAGCGTCCAGCCCCCTTCCCCGCGTCTCGTCCATGAGCTGCAGATCCGGCAGAGAGCGGGGTTTCAGGCAACAACACGTTGGAGCTGATTGATAGACATGAGACGCATTGAGCGCCGCCAGGTACGTGTTCTTTGTCGGCGTCAGCCCCTTGCCCCGCATCTCGTCCAGCAGCTGCGGCGGAAGAAGGTTTGGCAGACTGATAAGACCGCTTATGATGCAGGGTTTGCAGGTGTCTCAGCGTTGCTGGGGATCATGCTTCATCGGCGTCAGCCCCATGCAATGCATGCATCGTCCATTGAGTGCATCGTTCCGTCAAAGGGCAGGATTTCATACACGAAAGTCAAAAACCTGCGCTGGCGTCAGCCTTTACAACACGGATACAGAGGTTCACAGCCCCGGACGCACCGTGATGGCCTGCTGCGTCTGCCCTGACCGCCCTGCCGCGCTGATGATGACGCCATATGCCCGCGACTGCGCAACACAACACAAGCACATCATTCTATGCGTTCACTCACGGATGATGCTGTAGTCCCGCTGATACAGCATTGACTCCGACACGCAGTGTCAATGCGTCTTGGACATCTGCACATGTATCACGGCAATGACGCAGCCTGCAGCCTCAATCTCCACCCGACACCGGCAGGAACTCTCACGTCGGGCTGGATGCCGGAGCGCTGCATGCGGTCCCAGTAGTACAGGGTGTCCCCCAGGCGGCGGGCCTTCATGCACGCGAACATGGCACGAAAGAAGGTCATCGCCTGCGGCGCCACGCCGTTCAGGTCCATCTCCTCGAAGACGTCGCGAATTTTGTACGCCCTGCGCGATTTGAGGATGTGAGGTTGTGAGAGTGTGAGAATGTGAGGGACCATGTTCCGGGATGTGTGGCATGGAAGTGCCATGTGATGCCGGCGCTCAGGGCTTCAGACTTGCATCGTCCCAGATACAGAACGTTTGCATGCGTCGACAAGCCGACGCAAAACCCCTGCATTGCCGCCGTGATCCCCAAAGGTAGGGCAGCATGACCGCTGCGGAATGGCATTGCGCATCACTCGTCGAGACAGCACATGCGCTGACTCCCCTCCAGTGCATGCCAGCATCGAAATGGTAAGTGAGCAAGTACGCACCTGCGCCGCCGGGCGATGACGCCGATCAGCTCATCGTAGTCCTCCAGATTGCGAGTCCGATCGGCGACGACCGTGTGCTCAGTGCGGTTGCCGTACTCCCAGTCCTCGGACGGCTCCTCGCCCGTCCGCTCCTGCACGCGCTCGAAGGCGCGGTCGACGGCCGGCACGTTGCCGTCCGCATAGCCGCGGGCCTGGCCGCCCGCCATGGTGGCCGCCGCAGCGGCCGCCTGCCCGGCATGTGCGGCTCTCGACAGCGGTTCCGCGGTGACCAAACGGGCGCACGAGGCTTCGCCAGGCCTAGCCTCCGCCAGCGCCCTTGCCAGACTGAGCAGGGTCCGTGACGACCTCATCATGTAAGCAGAATATGGACAAGCCGACCCTCAGGTGCAGCTGAGGAGGTACATCGAAGATGTATGCATCCGCTGGTGTGCAGCACAATGCTAGAGCTTTTGCAAACGCGAAATGGCTTGCCCTCGCGAGGACGTGGCCTGGACAAGCCGTCAACCTGCTTCCTGCTGCCATTCCGACAGGCCAGGTTGCGAGCTGTGAAACGCAGCCGCGCCAGTCCGACTAAGGCACTCAGAAGGTCATTCATATCGATTGACGCATCGACACTCAGTCCCTCGGCGAGACACAGCGTGGAAGCAACTGTACGTCAGTCACGTGACCGCCATCGAAAGCCTCCGAAACTCAGCAGGTCGCGCTGTGGACTGGTCGGATCCAGAAACCACCATTGCACCAGCATATGACCGTGTGAAGGTCCGCTGGACCCATACGGACAGGCTTCAGCATGTTGTGACATCAGTAAGGCAGCGACGCAGCGGCGATAGAGCGGCATGGCAATCAGAGACGACTGCCCGATCAGCCACGGCTGGCAGAAGCGAGTCGTAGCGAAGACCGCTGCTGCAGGTGCGTCGTGCGAAGATTTCGGTCCGTTATCGATGTGGACGCTACACGGCCGCTGACCGCTCTACTGTAGCATGAGTGAAATCCCTGACCAGTGAAGATTGCCTGCAATTCGGAATGCAATGATTCAGGCTGCTCATTTTACAAGCCGTGTCGATGCAGGCGCGGCCGGTACTGGGGCTGGCAGCGTGTTGGCGATCCTGCGGCAGGCGCCGCTGATCAAGTACTCAATCGGCACAGGCATCAGCACCGCCTTCTGCATCGGCTTCTATGGATGTAAGCGAGCTTTGCTCTTGTCACACGCATCCCGTATAGGCGTACGCCGCGTGTTGAACATAAGTGCTTGCTGTCTGATATTGCACTGCCTCCAGACACCATACGCTTTGCCACATCGCCTTTCTCTGAAACAGGTTATCCAATACAATGCACAGTAGTAGATGAAATGCTGCAACATTCAGCTCTGACGTGCAGCGTTGCTTGAGGGCATGCGGCGGCTGCGGTGTTGGGATGATGCGTGGAACAGCGTCGCAGCGGGCGGCGCTGCAGCCTATGTCCTGGTCGGCATCCACCGTGAGTGACACACAAGATTTGTGCGAACAGATGCGAACAACAGCCCGTATATGGCACCAGTGAGGAATGTCCTGCTGCAATGAGCTGAATGCTAGCGTACAACTTGTACACAACATGACCCATACTGGCACGGCTGGACGCTCGGCTTGATGTCTGTGCAGAGGGCAGCAGGCGCAAGGCGTCCAGCGCGGCGCTGTATTGCGGCGCCGCCGCCGGCCTGCTGCATGCGGCGGACGCCTACCTGGACATCACGCACTGGCTGCGGCCGCAGCCGGAGGGCAGCGCAGGCTCCGAAGCAGGTGCCTGGCATTGCTCACGCTGCCACTGACTGTGACGGCAGATTTTCCTGGCAAGCCATTGCTTCAGCGATCCGAACTGTAATCTTGAGACAGGGCCAGCGGCGACTGATTGCTTGGCACAGAGCACTGATTCTCTCAACAAAGTGCTCAGTCATGGCTGTTGCTGCAGTCCTCCACGTCCTCAGGTTGTCGCCTGTTGGGTTGCAGACATGCTGCAGACGCCAGGCAGCGGGCTGGACAGGCAACCAGGGCTGTCAGGTGCACACCCTCGAAAGCTCGAGTGCATGAGCGCCACCATATGCGTGGCTGTCTATTGCCATGCGTGTTGTGCCTTGCCCGCAGCATGCGCGTGGCGGCAGTGCGCGCACTGCCATCACGAGTGCAGAGAGCAATGCTAAAGGTGCTGGCTGGCGCACCAGGCATGCGTCAGACTGTTCTGTGCGCAGAGGAGCATGTGCCGCCGTGGTGGGAGCGCTGGCTGCCGATCAGGCGCATGAGCGACCAAGAGTGGGCGGACTATAAGTACGAGAAGAAGCACGGCGTGAGATTCAAGCAGAGGTGCGCCTTACAGCATGCCAAGACATCAGCCCCACACAAACCCCAAGTGGCAGCGCTCACAACACAGCTTCGTAAGCAGCGAGTCGAATTGCGCCCGCCATTGAGGGCCGATGACTTCACATCATGATTCCTGTGCTGGAGGGACTGGCGCATCTCTCATAACCAGATCCCTGCTGCAGGGTTGCCGCGGTCACGGAGGGTGGGCTGCCGGCGATGCTGGAGAAGGAGCGGCAGCGCCTCCAGGAGCAGCAGGCAGCTCGCGGCGAGCGGCCAGAGCAATGAGACAACCGCGCACCCGCTCATTCAGCAGCAGCAGGCAGCGCGCGGCAAGGGGCCGCCGCCAGAGCATTAAAGTCAGAGCTCGGTCTTGCAGCAGCGGCACGTGATGCTGCCAGGGGCTGCCAGCAGCCGCCGGTGTGGGGAGTGGCCGGGACTTAGCCATGTTGCTTCTGCCGCAACGACGGATGTCAAGAGACTTTGCACTCGAGGGTGGCCGTGAGCAGGTGAAGGAACACGAGGGGTGAGCAGCAGAGGCACCAGGAGGACCTATTTGCACAGTTAGGATTTGAGCGTTCGAGAGATTTCAAATTGGCTGCGATTTGTGTAGTTGGGTCTGTCATAAAGTGAAGAAGATTGAGAAGGACGACTTTCGTCCCGCCCAGGACTAAACACAGATCAGTCCTGTTTCACTCATCAAACAGGAGTTTGATCCTCCTGTTCAAACATTTGATCAGACGCCGCACAAATCCGCCCCGAATGCGCTGCCCTCAATCGAAGTGGCACAACTGCACCAAAATGCACAGGCTGCCCTTGGCGATTCTTGCCAAGCCTGCTGTGTGTCCGAGCCCAGCAGCTTCCCCGTATTCAATTTGAGTTGACGCCGATGCGCAGACCTAGACATGGTACGCTAAGGTGTAGCCTGGGTTGTGGAATCATCAGGCGGCGCCCATGGAGCGGTACAGGTCCAGGTAAGCCTGCGCGCTGGGGCCCCACGAGGAGTCCAGCCGCATGTTACGCTGCGCCACCTCCGCCCACCACTCCGGCCGCTCCGTGTAGTACCTACACATGCGACGCAAAATATTGTTTTCCTTCGACCCCGCTCCATGACGGATGACCGCCCCTGTTGTGTCCCAGCTCAAAACGAATGATCAAGGTCAGAATCGTGCTTGACACGAAAGTTGGTCGACCACATAGGAGGGCATGCCAAAGTCAGCATCAGATGCTCCTGCAGAAACATTGGTGTGTATGGAGCAGGATTGACATCAAGAGCACCTGAACGCGCGGTCCAGGGCGCCGTCCTCCGAGGCCTCGTCGGCGCCGGTGAAGGTGAAGCCATTGGGGTGCTGCCCCTCCGGCGGCGGCTCGTCCGCATCGACGTCAAACACTGTGTCTGCCAGGCCGCCCGTGGCGCGCACCACCGGCAACGCGCCATACCTGCAGTTGTTTGTGTTATGAAGTTGAGACCCTGTGGCTGTGTCCTTGGTTCTGCAGCAGGTAGTTGTGTCTCCGGTCCCGAAACAGGCTCAAGCAGCCAGAGGTGTGCACATGCAGCAGACTGCAGCGCGGCCATGACAAGGCTGACACGCGATTGTCGGAGTCAAAGTCAAGCTGGTCGACAGCTTGCACAATCGTTCATAGCAGAGCAAGGACGCCAGTGAGGCACAGCGCACCGCATGGCCACCAGCTGGGTGAGGCCGCAGGGCTCGAACATGGAGGGCACCAGCACGATGTCGGCGGCGGCATAGATTAGGTGCGCCAGCGACTCGCTGTACATGACCTTTATCGCCACCGCGTCGCTGCCCCTGCGGTTTCGCGAGCAGGTGCATTCAAGGTCCGATCACCCAGAAGTCAGCTTTGGTCATGGCCAGAAGTGGCAACCGGGCGTTTCTGTTTCCAGCAGGTCCGCCCTCACCTGAGCTCCCCGTCTGCCAGGGCGCGGAATTCGCCATCGACGTGGCCGCTGCCGAGCAGCACCGCCTGGCCGCCAGCGTCACGCGTTCGGAACAGCGCATGCCGGATGAGGTGCACCCCCTTCTGCGGCACCAGCCGCGTGATGCACGCCACCAGCGGCGCCGCCGGGTCCACCTTCAGCCCCAGGCCCTCCTGCCAGACATGGAGATCGATGCGAGATGGGTCTGGAGATTTGGCTTTGAACAATAGTAGGACAGATTTCGATCAAGGGTAAGGTAAGCTCGCGTGACGTGCGGCAGGTTTCGTTGCACACAAGCAAAGCATTGCGAATTGCAAAGCCTGTTGCGCCTGGCCTGGGCCTTTGCAGACACAAGCAAATATCCATCGCAGCCCACTACGCTATCAGGTCACCTAGCTGCAGCTATCGAAAGCCCAACCCTGTAGGAAGCTCACCTGCAGGAAGCGCTTGCACAGCGCCTTGCCGGCGGGCTCGTCCGCGGAGAAGGGCGCCGGCAGCGCTGGATCCCGCGCCGGGTCCCACTCCTTCAAGTCTATGCCGTTCAGAATGCCCTGCATATCAGCCGGCAACGACATGTTCCTCTGGTGGTATGTCCATGGTCTGGCTGCGGCGTCTCAGCGAGGCAGCATGCCGGCTTCACAAGCCCTGCCGTGTTTGATGGCGTTTCACGAACCAGCAAAGGTGGCTCCTCAATAGGAAGGCATTCAGGGCACCCACCCTGAATTTGGCGCGCACGTCTTTCCGCCCCAGGACGCTACGCAGCGCCCCGCCGCCGCCGCCGAGTGCGTCCGCCGCATAGGTCGGCGACACCGTCGTCACCTGCAGCCCTTGCAAGCCTTGCCTCAGTGGGATGTTGATATCTTAAAAGAAATCCAGTACCGGTTCTGAGAAGGGAGCTGGAGTGCAGGGCGGAACGCAGGTGCAGCTGCAGCCTGAATGTGAGGTCAGAATGAGATGTCAAGCACCAGACCATCGTCGGCACCGCCTTGTGACTGAACACACAGTACAGCACCTGGTTGGCGTACACTATGCCGCCCTGCAGCAGGCTCAGGCGCTCGGGATTGTGCCCGATGGTGCGCGCGTCCAGCGCCTTGTCTATCGTGGCAAACTGCTCGCCGGGCACGCCTGCGACAATCGTGGCTGCGGCAGGTGAGCAGCCGTGACAGCCGCGGTTGCAATGGAGGCGTGCGGCTACAGAGCGGATGTTGTGCTGCAAGTGCCTGCATCATTCCCCAGGGATCATATGCAGTACACTGATGGGGATATGCCTAATTAGTGTATGGACTTTGGCCATATTGAGTATCCGGGTTGTTGTACTCGCATCTGGACGAGTGAACTTTGATGGTTTGTATAGGGAGGCGCACCTGTAAAGTTGAACTCTTCCAGGGAACACACCCCGGTCGAGTCCATGTTGTGCAGCGTCAGCGCCAGCCGCGCCGCCGGCATCTGCTGCGAGTACAGGTCCCAGAACAGCATCGCCGCCGCCGCCGCCTGCCACTCGTGCAGGTGGATGACGTTGGGGGCGCGCCCTGACACTGCCAGGCATTCCAGCGCCGCCCTGTGAAGCGGAGGTCCTTCAGTCTAAACATGTCGAAGCATAGCTGCTGCATGGCCAAGCATGATGCGGGTCCTGGCTTTGCACCAACTTCGCATTGGCGCATTGGCGCTATTGTTGTGACTTGAGATGAGATACCTTGGACATTCCGTCAAAGCAGGTATGGGACAGTGATTCGGTGACAGAACCTAGGTGCGGATATTTTTCATGTACCACAGCAGCGATTTGACGTCACCTGCAGAAATATAGGTAGGCTTCAAGCTCGTTGTAGCCGCCGCAGTATATGGCCTGGCCTCTGAATAGGGAGCACGCGTCCCAGTCGGCTGGCCGCAGGAGCAGCACCGGCACGCCGTCGATCTTGCCGGTGAAGGCGGACGTCCGCAGCGGGCTCACCCTCATGCGCCCGTCCCACCTGCAGCCCTGTTTAGACGGAAACGGAATATACCCTTAGCGCTGCTGCAAGGGCTGAGGATGCCTTGCTGCGCACAGAAGCCTTCCCCACGCAACTCGTGCCGGCAGGAACCGGCCATGGCGTATCAGCACGCACAGCCATGCAGACACGCCCCAGATACCTTTCGTGGCTTGTCGCGCTGTATTCGCATGCCCAAGCCCTGAGCTGCCGAGCTCACCTGTTCTCATGCATGGCGTCACGGCGAGCCCATAGCCAGAGCCAAAGCTCCAGACCCAAAAGTTGGGATTGGCTCGAACCAGCGCATTATGGACCCACACCTTGGGCACGTCGAAATCACGCTCGTGCCGCAGGCCCTCGATGCGCGCCACCGGCAGGCACTCGTAGAAGGGCAGGCACACCTCCACGGTGTGGCCTCGCTGCAGGCACGCCCGCCCGAGACCCGTGACAACATCCCCCAGGCCGCCCACCTGCATGTCGCCGGATCACATACTGCTTCTGCGTCTGCGAAGGGTTCGATGATCCACACAGCAGTTCACCAGCGATCCAAAACCGACAGGTGGCGCTCCGCAGCACAGCCACCCCATCCTGCCGCAGCAACAGCACTGGCATCGCCATGTCAGCAGGCTTGGTGCTGGCAGTGTGCAGAACTGACGCACCTTGGCAATGGGTGCCATCTCCGCGGTGAAGTGCACGATGTGCAGCGGCTGGGAATCCTGCTCTGCTGCTGGGGGGTCGCCGCCTGCAGATCAGGGAAGGAGCGCTCAGCGTGCGGCCCGCGTGACGTGGACAATGCAGTGCAGTCGACACCATCACTGCCAAAAGCATGGGCTCCACCCATTCAGCAGCCATCCGCCGCACAGGTTGCAAGATGCAGTGCTGAATGGCCCTGCGCCTGAGCTGCCGAAGCGCAGCATTGCTGCTGATGCTTGTCACCTTTGCAGTCGACAGCGGTGGGGCAGCAGGCAAGAACTCACCGAGGGACAGCGGGCTGTCGCGTGGCGGCCGGTCCCAGAAAGGCGGGCTCTCCTCTGGCGACGGCCACCTGATACCAGCCTCCAGATTTGCCGCTGTCACTTGCCGCGGCTTTGCTCGCTGCTGCCGTGGCTTTGCCGGTGCTGGGGGCTCCGACACCGCGGCTGGCTGCTGCTCTGTTCCTGCCGTTGCCACTGCCGCTTCTGGCTGCCGCTCTGCCATTGCCGCGCCCGCGCCTGCCTGTTGCGCATTCTCAGCTGCGGTGGTCGGCTGCTCAAACATCACCTGCTCGCGCCATCGCATCGTTTGCAACCTGATACAGGTGCAGCTCTGCCCTACAGTCCGGAGTCGACCTTGACCATCAAATGCAATAAACCACGATATTGTACCTGTTCAACTGTGACACCCTGGCAACGGGCTAGTGTCTCCCGCAGAGCGCCGATTTCGGCCAGCAGCTGCGCCACGACCTCATCACTGCGGGCATCGCCGCTGCTGCTTTTGTCAGATGCCTTGCGCGCCAGGCAGAGCGTCTGCAAGCGATGCTCACTTGGCGTCCATAGAGGATTGTAGATGATGAGCAAAAAGGCTTCCGCCGTTTTGCCAAAGACGCATTGGACGCCAGCAGAATGTCATGCTTGATCGGCGAGACATGCTGCCTGCATACAGCGGACCTGGAGACGTGTAAGAGCGCAGTGATGTTGTGCTGAATGGCTGAATAATGGTGGTCGCTGTACTAGCGCCGGCCTGCTAGCGGGAACAGCGGGCGCGCGGCACATCATGTGACAAACCAGCTGAGCAGCCATGCTGGAAGTCAGAATAATAGAGCCTGAAATCGAATCACATGTCGATGGTTCTGGGACGGCGATTGCAAAAAATCTGGACTAACACCCAAACGATCTGGCCAAAAAATGACTTGGGCTGGCCAAGAATCGCCTGCGATGAGGCCGCGCACACAGTCTCGATCCGACTAGAGGAACCCAACCGAGGTATACCACGACCTTTTGAACAGGAAACGCATTCTGACCGTGCGATCTGCTTTCGGCATGCAGGGCCACCAGTCGGAATCTGAACTCACAAATTTGGCTTGCAAGTTTGTTTCCGAGGGATTGCATCGGGTATCATGGCGCATTGCGCCGGGCAATGGCGCTGCAGCGCAGGTGTGGTGCCACGTTCCCTCGCCTCAGGCTCTGATGCCTCAGGCACCGTGTTTATCGAGAGAAATCGCACATGCATGCATATGAGCTTGTACTCAGCACTTTAAGCCAAATGAAACTCTTGAAGACTCCAAGTCAGCCGATCGACCATCGCTGCTATGGTGTCGCAGGGTTTGCGCCGCCCGGCGCAGTGAGCTGCCAGCTGCCTGGGCGAACGAGCTGCAGCCAGGGTGCAGCACACACAGGCATGCCGGCTTTGGAGCGTCGTGTCCGATGCGCACCGCTGGCACGCACGACATGCAGACAAACTCCGCCATCGCGGCGCCACGCTGCCTGCCGCGCCGGCGCTAGCGATGGCAGCGGCAGCGGCGGTGGCAGCGGCGGCATGCAGATGGCGCGAGAGGCGCCACAGAAGCAGCCCGGGGTGACGGGGCCGCTGCGGATCACCACCTTGGAGCAGCTGACGAGCGTCGAGCGGCAGCCGGCGCCGCTGTGGAGCACATTCTTTGGCACCAGCGGCGGCTGCTGGCAGGGCACCTCCTCGGCCTTCAATCCCAACACAGGCAAGGCTGACGCCCGTACATGGTACCGAGCCTAGTTGTTGCATTGCAGTATGGAAAATGCGGCGCCATGCATGTGAAAGCAAGTTTTGCCCATTGGCCTTGCCTGCACATCTCCCACACAGCATTGTCCCTGGAGCATGAGGTGATGCATGCACTGTGAAACAAAGGCACTGTGCGCCCGACACCGCAGGCGAGCCTGAGGCGGTCGCACTGGACGCTGACGGAAAAAAGGTTTTCGATCTGCACGTCATCGTCGTTGACGACCGCCTCGATGACGATGGCGTCGAGCGGTGCGCACCCCGGGCTGGATCTGCCCTCTGGGGGTCCGTGCCCTCTGCACAGTAGCCTTAGAGCTACTTGGCTCATGACGGGGCGTCACCCTTTTACTGTAGTGTCCGCATCTGGGCTTTCCAGTCAATTCTATTCAAGCCTGAAGTCACACCCAACAGCCGGCAAGTGCAGCAGGCCACGGGCGCCCACTTTTTCTGACACCAGCTCCTGGGTGTGGGGACAGGCGCACGCAGCATGCGGTGGCGGCGCCGGACCTGCAGCTGCGCGGCAACGCGACGCCATCGCAGGACGACACGGACTGGGACACCGAGGGCATCCAAGCGGAGGAGCCCGGCTTTGTGGTCTTCGATGGCGGATCCTACTCGCGTGGCCCCTCACGGCTAGGTGAGGCTAGGTGCAGTGAGCCAATTTGATTGGTGCATGACGGCCTCAACATGCGGTCAGGAGGCAGACGCTTGCTTTGTCTGTCTGCAGTCGATGCAGTGCAATGTATCTGACTCGTGTGACGGATGCTGTGGAGTCCGCAGCCTGTATTCTGCGCCGCAAAGCGATGTCAGAGCCCTCCGTCTGCAGGACACACGATTCCGAAGGAGGGTGGCATCGGCGCCAGCTCCCCGCCGGTGGCCGTCGACAGCAGCACCAATGGCACCGGCGGGCTGCATGTGGCGATGCAGCAGTGCGACAGCGGCAACGATGGCGGCCGCAACGGCGGCGCGGGAAGCTCCGCGGACGTGGACGTGGCGGAACAGTCAATTGCTGTGGCGGAGACGTACGCAGAGACATTTTCAGGATTGGAGCCCGAGGGCACGGAAGATGTGGCCAACGCAGAGGCGGCAGCAGAGCAGGCATTTGCGGATGCGGATCCGGAAGCCGTGGAGGCGGCCCCGCGGCAGACGGCGGTCATAGAGCAGTGTGTGGCGTGGGGCGGCGAGCAGCGCGTGCGCTTTCACATCACGCTCGCCTGCGCAGGTGAGCCTGGAATGCAGACGTCGCTTTGCTGCTCCTGTCGCGAGATGCTCACAATGAGTGAACTCTGAAATGAGTGCAGACACTGGTTGCAGACACTGGTTGCAGATGTGCAACACGTGCAGCAGCAGATACATGATTGCAGAACCGCAGGCATGCGCAAGGGGGAACGGGTCGCACGTGTGTGTGCTGCGCATTCAGCAACCGAAGCATGATGCAGCATTGGCATGACCAATGTGTGCAGGCCTGCTTGAGGAGGTGACGCCGGCTGTGGAGGTGCTGCGGCTGGGAACGCAGCTGCAAACTTGCCACAGAAGTGCAAGCAGATAGCTCTGACTTGAGGCCCTGCGCGAGGAGCTGAATGTGGAGGTGGCGGTGCAGCACAACGGCAACGAACACTAGCACGTCTGTACCAGATCGTCGGACACCAACTTCTTCCTTGTAGGCCTGCACGAGGGGCAGGAGCTGGATGTGGAGGTGCTGCGGGTGGGAGCAAAACTGCAGACTGTCCGCAGGCATTTCGGAAACAGCAGATAGAATCAGCTTTCTGCTGCAGGCCTGCACGAGGGGCAGGAGCTGGATGTGGAGGTGCTGCGGGTGGGCGTGTCGCGCGAGGCGTGGCAGTGCCTCACCGACGACGCCGCCTGCTCCGTGGCGGACGCGTCAGCAGGCGGGCCGCTGCAGGGGGGCCCGCAGCTGGCGGCGGCGCAGCTGGCGGGCGACTACAAGGTCTTCGACCTCAGCGCGGTGCCCGTCGAGGAGACGGATCCTTTCACAGGTGCAACTCATGTCGACGAGACGCTAGTTTGTTTCATTGTGCCTTTCTGGGACCTCGGCGCGGTGCCCATTGAGGAGACGGACCCCTTTATTGTCTTTGATTCAACGCTACATTGTTCGGATTCATTCATTTTTGTGCTCTTCATAACCTCACCGCGGTCGCCGTTGAGGAAACAGAGCCTTTCACAGGTCCGTGCAGCGCATGAGTTGTGAATCGACATGCGCTTTGGACAAGCGCTCTGCATGCCAGCCTGTGAGTGTGCACGACCCACTTCAGGCAACGTACAGTGACTCGCATCGCAGAGTGCTCCCCTGGCAGGCGTCTAGTCGACGGCCTTAGCCGCATGGATCAATTTGTCTCCAGGCACATGGTGTCTTGCATCTGATGCAGGGGAGGTGCGGCAGCAGCTGCTATACTTCTCGCAGGAGACGGCGCAGCGGTGGGGCCCGCCACAGAAGCAGCCCGAGGACGGCGCAGCACTGTGGCTGCCCGGCGGCCTGCTGCTGCAGCTGCGGATGCTACCGCCGGTGCGCCCGGAACCCCATTCTGGGTGCAAAACCGCAGTGTAACGCCACTGCATGGCCCACACTAATAACACCAGCACACGAGCGGCACTGCGCTTACCTCCCCAGCTCACGGAATAACCGCACGGTCCTATCATTGCACAGCCATTCCTGTTTGCCTCACCGCTTTCTTGTCACAGCATGCGGCATCACACTCTGCAGGCGAGCCGGGGGCGGGAGGCGGACGCGTCAGAGGGCGTGGACACCAGAGTGCCACCGGGGCTGCTCATTTCGTGCGGCTGGGGTCCCCCAGACGGACGAGGCCTGCTGACCCTGGTGGAAAGGGAATACGATGGCACAGGGCAGCTGGCAGAGGTGCGGCACCGTACCGCGGTGCTGGGTGGCTGGGTTGGCGGACGCATGTGAGCGAAGGAGGTCGCAGGGCAGGACCATTGCTTTGCCTGACCGGAAGGGGCTGCCCGAACAGCAGGGGAGGAATACGAACGTGGGTGAAGGAACCTTGCTTATACAGTCCTTTGGGGGCCGCTCCTTTGCTCACAGTACTGTCAATAGCAGCAAGCGACGCTTTGCTTGCAAACAGGAGGTTAGGTCGCAACTTGTGCATTCTTTCCATTGTCTCGGGTGTTTCCAAAGGATGTCGGGTCCACAGCATTGCACTAAAAACTGATCGACCCTGAAATACATCACTTGCCTATCGTTTCCCAACGCTCAATTCGGCTGCGCTGGACTGGACGCGTCACCAGCGCTCAGATTGCAGTTCCCTCCTGCCGGACTGTGAAACCCTCAGGGATGTACCTGCACCCAACAAGCATCACAGGTAATGCACCGTGCTAACCTCGCAAGGGTGGAGAGCACACGAGGAACAGCAGGTACGGGCAGGACGAACGTGCGCACCAGTGCGAGAAGTCGGTGCCACCCTGCCGCAGCTTGGCTGTTACTGGCTTGGTCTTTGCGAGCATCGCCTGCCACAAACACGACAATGCAGCAACGTAAGCTGTCTCCGCATCAGAGCAGCAGCTCGGATTCGATGCGAGGCAACAGGAGACCTACTTTCACCAAACAAGAGGCTATTCCGTCCTCAGCCCCCGCCATCATCATCAAGCTTTCGAAACTTCGCACCTCGTGCATGCCGGGCGCTGCGGCGAGCAGCGAGCGGTCGAACACGGTGTACGGCTCCCCCTCCATGGTGGTGACCATAGCGCCCGCCTCCTGAGCGATCAGCACGCCCGCGCACACGTCCCACGGCTTCAGCCTGCAGGGATATCAAAGGAACTCGTACACAGAAGTCTTTCAGCAGGAGGAGGCAGGGGAGGTTGGACATGTAAGGAGCTATGCGCAGTTGGCTGCATATGCAGCAGGGTGCGCATGCAGCAGCCAGCGTGGGAAGAGGCATCACCTGTACTCCCAGTATCTGGCCAGGCGGACACAATCACAGGCATCAGTGCAGCTCTGATATCGTCATGACCAAGTTGCCTTCATGGTAAATGGCAGACAACATCACCAGGCCCCAGCACTGCAAGCACACAAGCTGCCACTCTCACCCATCCACAACGCCTGCGCAACCAAGAAGAGAGAGTCAGATTGCCTTCAATGTTTACTGCTGCGGCAGTAATGGAGCCATACAACATTTCGAAAGCACACTTTGAACAGGTTCACAGAGCACCGCATCTGCTGCATCTGAGCTGTGGGTCAGCCATAAGCAAGCGATTTTCACCCAGGGCTACATGGCAGAGGTCCACAGCTGCTGCACCGAGCCGCCGCACGCCTCGGCTCTCGTCTGTGAACTGTGCAATGGAATCATCTTCCGGGTATCAAATGCAAACCCAGCACAGAGCGCTCCAGGTTGCTGGCATGCAAGAGTTTGCTACAGCACAGCAGGCGGCGCAGGGTGCGCAAATGTCATTCCCTCACCTGCTTGAACAGTTCTATGTTCGCTAGCCATGGCTGCACAGGTCACGGTACTTTGTCAGATCAGCCTCCAATTTCCGCCATCTGCTCGACCTCGTTGCACAAAATCGTTACATGGACAGCGGAATCTATCATTCAGCAAACATACCTCATCGTGCTCATAGCCGAAACCTGTGACCTGCAGGGAGCAGTGCGGTTGAGTGCGGTTGGGTGAGGTGACAGAAACCGTTTATGCTCCTGTCAATGGCAGGTCTAATGCGCCATGCACTTCGATGGCAGGCCGATGCCTGTTTCGAAAGCAGACAGCGTATTGCAACAGCAGTGGGCGACTGGGAACAGACGCATGCATGCCGGCGCTCCGGTGCCCACCAGCAGACTCTGGTTGACGGCGCTCGTCTTGCTGGCTGACAGCCGCTGGCCGTTGAAGAAGGCGCCACCACCCTTGGTGGCCGTGTAGGTGCGCGCCACCCAGCTACCCGGCCCGCCGGCAAACTCGACCACCACTCCCGCTGCCGGCTGGCCGTTCTCCAGGACGCCTGCACAGGGCGGAGCAGGGCTCGGCTGGCATTGGCGATCCTTGTCAGCGCCTCCCTGTCAGCTGGGTAGCATTGCTGCACCAATCTTGCAGCTAGTCACAGTGCAGGCTCCAGAAGAGCAGGCAAAACAGCAGGGACATGCTGCTGGTGCCTCACCGATCGAGGTCGCGAAGGAGGGGTACCCGTGCGCAAAGTTTGTGGTGCCTGTGCTGGCGCAGGGACTCCTGTTCATTGCCGTTGATTGTGGCATGAAGACTGCCGGTACGCATTGGCAGAGAACATCACTGTCGGCACCAATCGCTGGCCGCCAGCACAGTCGCAGGAGTTGCTGGGCCATGCAGTCTGCACCCCAAGGCGCACCATCCAGCGGGTCGATGCACCACAGAAAGTCCGAGTTGACGTCGCCTGAGGCGCCGCCCTCCTCACCCAGCAGTGCATGGTGCGGGAAGGTCTCCCTAATCACCTGGTTCATCGTGCACGAAACCTTTGCATGGATGGGCAACAGGTTCCAAATTTGTCATCTGGCTTCATTCAGCACGAAGACAGCAGTCGCGGCTGAAGGTGGTGCAGTGAGCCTGCCATGTCTCGAAAGCAGCAGCACCTTGATGATGGCCTCCTCGCAGTTCTTGTCCGTCTCGGTAACCAGGTCTGTTGTGCCCTTGAAGCTGATTGTGCGAGGTTTGTCCACCGCAAGCATGATGATCTGCCGGGGTATGGTGAGATACATGAGCATAGCTGATCTACACGCGGACTGACGATGGACTGAAAACTGTCATGGTGTGCGGATGCCTTGCCGCAGCACAATGACACGTCGCCGATTGTGTCTGAATCATGTGCAGGCCATGCGGCACATGTGATGATACTTCGGTGGCGCCGCACAGGGCGGCCCGCTGTGTGCACCTGAATCTCACCTGCGTGGCTGCCTTGGCGGCGCACTGAGCCACCTCCAGGAGCTGCTCATGTGTCGCGCCGCCCTGCGCATGCGTTATGCACAGAGAGCGCCGCATGGCGGGCCGGCAGCGCCGCACGGCTGGAGATAACTCAGACGTGAAAGGGCGTGCTCTGTTGAATGTGATGCTCCTGCTGCACTGCATTGCGCCTATTGTCCTGCTGCGCCCGCCCTTGCACGATAGGTCCCTGCATACACGGGAAGGATACAGTCTGATGGATCGCGATCACTTGTTCACGAAGCATACACCGAGAGGGTGGATTCGTTTAATATATAAAGAACTCTCGTGATGAAGCAATCGGAGAATGTACCTGGGCAGCGTGTTGTCGTCGTGCTGTTGCAGATCGAACGGAAGGACGGAACGTCAAACCGCTGATCGGCGTTGTGGGAGGTTCTACATGAAGTAGATCCCCAGATTATGCTAGTGATAGCTGCAAAGGCATGTATGCAAGGCCGAGCTACGGACCCTGATTGAATGTGCGGGAAGCCTGGCTAATCGGGGCTAATCTCGCCAGCTCATGTGTAACGGACTACCGGTCCGCATTGCATGACAGTTCTCCTGTGCGGCTGGCCAAAAGCTGAGCGCCGCGCTCGTTGTGGCCCTTCTGTAAACAGGTTAAACTTGCCTACCGGTCGACCAGCCGGTGCGGTCCTGTTGCAAACGCACACGCGCAGCTCTCCTAGCTGCCACAGAAGCCGCCACCATGCCTTCCAACAAGCCGAAGCTCTTGAAGAAGGAGCAGGTGAGGAGCTGCGCGGCCGTCTCATGCTGCTCAACAGCCTCTTGCCGTCCGTTTGGCCTCATTTGGACCGGAGCCAGGGTTGTGAACGGGCTGGCAGGCCTGCTCAGACCGATGTTCACTGCTTTCCTGCTGGGCTGACCTGCCTCTAGCAGGACGGCACTGGCCCAGATCCGCCTTTGCAGACCACAAGATTTCTGGCAACCTACTTGTCGGCTGCCACACCTCCCGTCAGCTGCTGGCCGGGGCGTTAGCGCAATAGTGGCGCCACTTCTGACCGTAGCATTTGCCTGCTACAGTATGACCGCAAGCTGCGCTCCTACCTGGAGGAGTACGAGAAGGCCTTCCTGGTGCACGCCGACAACGTGGGCTCCAAGCAGTTCATGGACATCCGTGCGGTGAGTTTTGCATGCGGCATGCGCGATGTGCGGCATGCGGCTTCCAGCAGCCAGTTTCCGAGCACCGTGCATCCGCCACGCCGATGCCGCGACCTGCTCTGCAATGCTCCGCAGCACCTGCCCCGTTGGCACATCGCCTGACCCTGCCATGTGCCCTTCCCGCAGGGCCTGCGCCCCAAATCGGTGGTGCTGATGGGCAAGAACACCATGATGAAGCGCTCCATCCGGCTGTACGTGGAGGAGACCGGCGACGAGAAGTGGTCCGTCCTGCTGGAGCACCTGGTCGGCAACGTGGGCGTCATCTTCACCAAGGGTGACCTGTCTGACGTCCGCGAGCAGATCCAATCCTTCCAGGTACGCCTGCGAAGCCTGCTGCTCTGTTGCAGCCGGTCACAAGCTGACGCTGCTGCTGTTCCATTAAGAACTAGGCAATAGACAGCTCGCCATCCCCGGGCTATCAGTCGGATGTCCCGTCATCTACCGCAAATTTTGCGTGCACAGGCGGAAATTGCATGAGCTGTGACGCCCTAGGGCACTAATCATCGACATGATTATAGTTGTTACTTGCATCAGACTGAAACATGCTGCACCAATGTCAACAGGTCGGTGCGCCTGCCCGTGTCGGCCTGGTCGCCCCCGTCGACGTCACCGTGCCCGCCGGTAACACTGGCCTCGACCCGTCGCAGACGAACTTCTTCCAGGTGAAGCCAGCGGTCGAATGGCATGCCGGGTTTTCAAAACATCTTGCGGCAGTCGAACATCGTCTCAGATCCGATGGACCATGTCTCACCTGAAGCACGTCTGGCAGATGCTGCAGCAAAAGCAAGCTGATGCAATGTCACCAGATGTTGATGGGTTCGGCTCCTGCTCGCAGGCCCTGAACATTCCGACGAAGATCAACAAGGGTACCGTCGAGATCACGACGGACTGCCCCCTGGTCAAGACGGGTGAAAAGGTCGGCGCCTCTGAGGCGACGCTGCTGGCCAAGCTGGGCATCAAGCCGTTCTCCTACGGCCTGGTCATCCAGCTGGTGCGCCCTCCTGCTCCTTCCCGGCTGTTCTGCTGACCGCAGCAAAGTCGACTTGGCCTGCAAGGCCTGCAAGACTGCAGCTGTCGACCAAGGCCATCTGCCAAACCTGGGTCACTGCTTGCATTGCCCTTTACTGCAGCTGAAAGCGCTCTGCCATCTTCTGAATACATATAGTTGTGCCCTGACTGCTGATGCGCCTTGCGCACTGTTCGCCGCAGGTTTTCGAGTCGGGCAGCATGTACAGCCCGTCGGTGCTGGACATCACGGAGGAGGACCTGCTGTCCAAGGTCAAGACCGGGATCGCCAACATCACTGCGCTGTCGCTGCAGACCCACTACCCCACCGAGGTGTGTCCGAGATGTTTTCTCATCAGCACGGTGTCTGTGAAGGTTGCACTTGTTCCTGGCTTTGTGCAAGGCACGGGATCTCGTCTCGTTGTTCTGCTGGAGCGCCCTTCGACCTGCCCGATGCCCTGACAGGAGGGCGGCTGGTGCTGAATCTGTCGCTTGCAGTATCTGCCGATGGCTGTGGTGCCTGAGGGGGGCTTCGAGTCTATCACTCTCTGGTCTGGAAAGATTTGTCTTACATCTGACATTGCACAGGTGCCCGGTGCTGAATGTGTGACTTGCCCCTTGCGCAGGTGGCTGTGCCGCACCTGGTCATCAATGGCTTCAAGAATGTGCTCGCCATCGCCATTGGCACCGAGTACAGCTTCCCCCAGGCCGACAAGGTGACCTGCCACATGCCACACGCTGAACACTTGCGAGTATCTCTGCAATAATAACGCTGCAGTGTCCGGATCGTTTGCAGGGTATTGTCACACACACAGCCTGCATGCATGTAGTCCCCTTGGCAACTCGATGTGTGGGGGAGAGACCACTCGTGCCGGGGCCGTACCATCTGCTTCATGTTGGCTTTCCGCAGATCAAGGAGGTCCTGGAGAACCCGGAGCTGCTGGCGGCCGCCACCGCCGCCTCCTCCGCCCCGGCTGCGGGTGGCGGCGACGCCAAGGAGGAGGAGTCCGATGCGAAGAAGGAGGAGAGCGAGGAGGAGGAGGACGACGTGAGTCCGCCTCCGTCCCTGCGGTGTCATGTGTATTGTTCCGCAACAGTGCTGTCCGCGCACTGTTCTGCTGTTAGCTGTTTAGATTATTTGACCATCCTGATCACGCGGGCGCCACAGCTGCTCATGTGCTACCGCTCACACTGCTCACTTTGCTTTTGTGCAGGACATGGGCTTCTCGCTGTTCGACTGAGCGGCGCGCCCCTGTCGCTCGTCGCTGCCAATGCGCGACGTGATGCTGCTGTTGTCTGCTGCGGTTGTGCATCCGTTGCTCACCACCATTGTAACGAGCAGCTATGCGGAATGCAACTGCGCACCCACACTCCTCCCCTGTCCTGCCCGATCTCGCTTGGCATTATACCAAGCTGCTGTTCTGTACACCGATAACGTTCATGAGTGTGTACTCTGGTGCCAATGCTCGCCACTGGCCTCACTACTGGCCCGCCGCCTA
>JAABUL010002411.1_pt1 | contig 31116 bp, 14 predicted proteins | sample 5559151 | NCBI WGS metagenome assembly JAABUL01 (sample SAMN10711876, study PRJNA513368) | rock metagenome | isolation source: Antarctica rocks | place: Antarctica: Victoria Land, Pudding Butte sud
ATATCCTTACTAAGGGCTTTTATTAGACTATTAGTAGCTATCTTATTAGTTAGTATCTATTATAATATAACTATATTAAACTCTACTTAATTATATATAAAATACTATTAGATATTAATATATTTAGTATATAAATAGTAGTATAAATCTTTAATTAAGGCGATTATATCCTAATTATTAGCGTAGATTTATATTAAAGTACTAGGTAGATTAAAGTTAAGGTCTAACTCTTTAAATAGTTTTATAAGCTATATTACTTCTTTAAATACTTATATTTAAGCTATATATTCAGCCTTATATAATAATAGGATAATAGTAGACTATAATTTATATAACTAATTAATAGCTCTATTATATAATAGGAAGAGGTATACTCTTATAAAGTATTAAGTCTCCTTATTAATTACCTAGTTAATATTAGTATATCTTATAAGGTTACTATTTAACTTATAAGTAATACTAAAATTAAGAGTTTTTTTTAAGATATTATAATACTTACTTCGTAGTAGTAATATACTCTTTATTTAGATTCTAGTTAAAACGAGATAATATAGATATAATAAATCTAATATTAGGATATATCTAGATAGTATTATATATTAAGAATCTTATTATATATTAATACTTTAGTTAGTTCTAAGGTTTTACTTAAAGGATTTATTCTTTATAAAGTTATTTACTATAAACTATTAGGATATTAATAGGAGTATAATTAATTATATTAAAATAATTAAAGATCTTCTTAATATATCCCTTTTATATAATAATTAATATTTGCTTAAAATAATTATATATTATTTCTATTCTAAGATAATTATTAATTAGGCTAAGATCTATTATTTAATATTACTTACTTAGAGCCTTTTTTAATAATAATATATACTTAGATCGCTTAGAACTAATAATCTTAAAGTTATTTATATATATACTAATAATAACCTTAGTAGTATAATTAATAAATAGAGTATAATTTATATCTATATATTTAAAATCTTTTATCTTAAGATAAGTATAAATTATATAATACTAGGTATAAGATATTTATTTTAGCTTATATAATACCTTTATAAGGTAATAAATAAGGTCTATTAATTTAAGGCCTATTTAGTAGCTAGTTAGCTATTCTATATAAATATTTTTATTTAATTAAGACTCTAGGAAGGCTATAATAATATTTATCTATTTATAATCTAAGTTATAGTAGGTAATAATAGTAAATAGTATTTTAAATATTAAGTATTTAATAATAGAAGTAAAAGTCTTATTAAAATTAATATTATATTACTATTTAAAATTATATATAACCTATTATACTTTAAATAACATTAAATTATTAGCCTTATATTTCTTCTTATAAACCTATTTACCTTTTAAGATAAGGCTATTAATAGGATAAGGAATAAGCTTTTAAATCTTAATTCTCTTAAATAAGTTAATTTCCTTATCTATTACTTACTACTACTATTTATATTTAAGACTATTTATAACTTATTTATAACTTAGTAGATTAGTTTTACTATTAGTTATAAATTTATAAAGGCTAAGTATTATTCTTTTAAGATGATAATAGTATTTATAATAGTATCTAAATTATAGTCTAGATTATCCTTATATATATTAGGATTATCCTTATATACTATAATTACTTACTTATAATATAGATATTTAGATACTATTATCTTATTATATTTAATATATATAATTACCTATTACGCTTATATCTTAATATTATTTTATTTATTATTTTTAAGAACTTTATGAAATAGCTATTAAATATATTAGGAAGGAATTAAATTAATATATAAAGTTAGATATAACTCTAGGCTATCTTTATATACCTCTTTAAGTAAATCTCTATTATATAAATCTAGATTAGATTAATCTCCTAATTCCTTTATATCTTTTATTAAATCTAACTAGGAATTATCCTAAATTAGAGAAAATAATAAAGAAGGTATTATCCTTATAAAATTAGGTATAATAATAATAAAATATTTTAAATACCTCCTACCTCTTTTATAATATTATAAGTATTAGTAAGTAAGTTAGTAAGCTAATTACTATCCTTAATAATAAGAATATTAATAAGGTTAATTTTATTAAAATTATATATAACTATCTCTCTACTTTTTAAGTTATTAGATTTTAAATATATAACATTTTAAATCCTTTATATTTAATAAGATAATATTTCTTACTCCTTTTATTAAGTTTCTTTTTAAGCTCCTTAAGTATATATACCTAGATAATATAATTAATTAAGTAAAGGCTATTCAGGTTTAAAGGAGTATCCTCCTTCCTCTTATAAAGAGTCTTTCTAAGTAAATAAGATATTAAACTCCTATTTTTAAAAAAAACCTTTATATATAATAATTTTAACTATAAATATTTTAATAGCCTTATATTATATAATATAAAATAAGTACTATTTATAATAATATAATTCTAAATCCTACTAAGGCTGTTTTACTCTAATATATAAGTAATTATAAGTTATAAGATAATACTACTATTGATATAGATGTAGCGACTACTTAATACTTTACTTAGTAGTATAGAAGGCTTCCGCTACTAGTCTAATAGGCCTTATAGAGACTTCTTCTCTACTAGCTAATTAATGAATACCTATATAACTAGATAATATTTATTAAATAGTAGTAATATTATACTATAGGCTTTAAGTATACTATTTATTTATCTTAAACTACTAATCCTACTAATATTACTCTTATAGCGCTAATAATCTAACTAAGTCCTCTAGTAGGAGATAAATCCCTTAACTAACCTATATCTATAATTAACTATCCTACCTATATCTTAATAATGATAATAAGGTCCTTAATAGTAGTAGGACTATATAAGTACCTCTATATCCTATAATATCTATCTACTAAAGCCTTTAGTAGTACTAGTAACCTTACTATTATATAAGTACTACGTTCCTTCCCTACTAAGACTATTAAGAGTCTTCCCTAAGAAATCGCTACTATAGTATCCTTACTACCTCTTTCAGTACTACCTCTTAAGTAAGACCTTATTTTATTAGTTAATTAAATCTATAAATTTATAAATACTACTAGATAATCTTATAAGTATAAAGTCCTAGAAATAATTAGATACTATATTAATTATATTATTAAATACTATAAGTATCTAGAAAGACTAGGATAACTAGGTAGTTCTAAAGGATAAATCTAGCGTTTAATATTAGTTAAACTACTTCTCTTTCCGTTAAACTAGGCTATTAATAGCCTAGTATTCTGGAGAGCTATTAGGATATTTACTAATTATACTAAGTATTACTAAAGTCTCTTATAGCTCTAGATATACTTTACTAGGTATCTTAGCCCTACTTTAATAGTACTAATAAGCTCTACCTCTCTTAATAACAGGAGTATAGATCTATCTAATAAGACTCTAGATCTTACTACTACTTAGGATATATTAGCTAAGGAAGCTATTTATAAGTATCTTATTAGACCTTCTTTACCTCTAGTTATAAGCGAAAATATTAGCTTTATTAAAGTATAACGTATTAAACTCTATAAGATAATTATTAGTAATATATTATATCCTCTACTAGTTATATATCCTATTATAAATCCTATTATTAATAATAATAGTACGCTAAAGTTTAATCCTAATAATATTAGCTACTTTAACCTATTTTATAATAATAAGTCCTTTAATACAGCCTCCGCTATTAAGTATACTAGAAAAGTAACTTATTTCTATAATATATATATATTTATAGACCGTATTAAGGATGTTATATATATAAAATATAATATTATTATTTATTAAAACCTTTAATTATATCTTTATAAAATAGCTTTAGGCTAGTATACTTTAAAGCTTAAAGAAAGTAATAAACGCCTTATTATTTATAATATTAATAAATAGTACCGCTTATTAATATTATAATAGAAGATACCTTATAATATTAGTATAAGTACTCTTATTTATAAGAAGTATACCTTATAGGATACTTTATACTACTATAAACTATATAAGTTTACTTAGATTATAATAAAAGCTACCTAAGACGTAAAGTTAGATATAGTTAAGAACTATATCCTACTTATTTAATATAACCTTAATATAGAATTTTAATATAATATCTTAGAGCCTAGTAAAGCTACTAACTATAATAATTTTCTTACCTTATTAAATAAGAGAAAGTATTAATAGTAGACTTATACTTCCTATTATTTAAAATTATAGTAGTAATAATAATATAGTAGGTATCTATCTTAATTCTAAGGCTAGTAAAGATAGCCTTATAAGTAGTTATAATAACCTTCCCCTTAATATTAGTAGTATTAAGGTAATAATACTTATTATAATAATTAATACTAGAAGCCTTTAATAGGCTATTAATCCTACTAGTATAACTAATAAGGCTATAAATTATAATACTAATAAACGTATCTAGTTTATAATCTAATAGACCTTAATAATATCCTTAATACCCTAAGAATTAATAGGGCTAAATACTATTTAAACTAAGAGGGGATTAATAATAACACCCTCTAAGATCCTAATAGGCCTACTAGGCTACTATAAAAGATAATACTAAGAACTCTTAGAACCTATAATATTATAAGTAGGAAAAGTAAGAAATATCTTAGCTTTCCTACGAAAGTAATAATTAATACTAGGAGGAAAGGATAGAACTACTCTAAGATAAGCCTTCCTAATACTATTAGATATTAGTTACCGAAGACTTTAGATAGTAATAGGAGGAAGGCTTTAGTAATCACTTTTTAACTATACCTTCTTTACCTAATTATAAATGCTAATAATATTATTATAAGTTCTTATTAAAGAATAAGCTTTTCATTTACCTACGTAACTAATACTGGAAATTAGTAGTAACTATAACTGAAATAATAATACCTAATTTAATAAAGCCTTTAATAAGGACCTTGTTAGTAGTTATAGCCGCTAAAATATTAAATCCTTTAGTAGACGACCCTCTAATTATATATTCCTTAATGGAAGTAGTTTAAGGAACTAGCTACGCGTTTAAGAACTACTATTATACTATTACCTCTATTAGCTAGATAGCTAATAGTAATAACATTAAGATATACTTTAATCTAGGATATATAATATTAATTATAGATATTACTTTTATACTTATAAGTACTAAGATTAAGGTAATACTTATAAGTATCCTAATTAGGGGTCTTAGTTTAAAATTATATTATTTAAATAAATTCGCTACTATTATATTCTACCTTAAGGGTAGAATTAATAATAAGTAACTAGCTATTATCTAAATTACTTAAGAAGTTTATATTATAGATAATCTAAAGGTTAAAATACTTATAGGAGTAGATATTCTTACTCCTAAGAGTATAGTTTTAGACTTTACTAAGTAGTAAATTATTATTAGTAGCTATTAGGATATTATTATACTAATAAGTACTTATACCTATTCTACTCTAGTAAAATAAGTTATTAAGAATAAAGCTAAATTTATAGTCCCTATTTACTTTACTACTTTAGTCCTAGTAGTTTATAATAGGTTATTTCTAAATAATAGAGACTTTCTCTTTAAGTCTAATTATAACCCTAATCTTAATTATATAAGGAGAGTATTTACTTATATTATTAATACCTCCCTTAAGTAAGTCTTTATTAAGAATAATATAAATATAGATATTATTATTCTTAGAAAGATAAGATTAGGAACTATAAAAGAGTTAGATAATAATAGATACTTCTTAGTAGATATATAATACGCTAGCCTTGTTACTATCAGCTAGTAGAATACCTAGAAGGATAAGCTAGCTAAGATAGCTAGATTAACTACTATAGTAGTAATAATAGTTATAATAGGTAGTTTATAATAGGCTTCTGTAATACTTAATAAAGGCCTTAATAAGCCTTTTATAGATATTATTATTAATCCTAATCTAGAATATATAATATCTAATAGAGTTAAAATCTATAGCGAATTTTATATAGTAGAATAGCTTATAGATATTATTAATTTATATTAAGATCTCTTTATTAATAAAGGTAAAACTGTTAATATACCTAAGGAATAGTAGATACTTATTCCGCTAAAGCTAAATATAACCTTTAAGCCTATATATATATATCCTCTTAAGTAAAAGGATAAAGATATTATTAATAAAACCTTTAATAAGCTTTAGGACTAAGGTAAATTAATATAGTTAAATTAGCTAATACTCTTTAGCTATTTATACTTTATAATATAATAAGATACTCCTACTAGCTGAAAAGGCTAAGTAGTTATTAATATAAGAGAACTTAATAAGATTATTAATAGTAATACCTATCTACTACTATTATAAGTTAATATAATTACCTTAGTTTAAGGATATTAATTTATTATAATTATTAATACTATTAGCTAGTTCTATTAATTCTATATATAAATTAAGGATTATTATAAGCTTATAATTATAAGCTATTATAGTTAAGAATAATCAGGCTTATATTAATAATATAATTATCTTCTCTTATAGCTTATAAGAGTATATTAAATTCTTATATAAGGTCTTTAATCTCTTTTATAGTAAATAAGTTAGCCTTTTATCCTTTATATTATATATTAGCTATCCCTTTATAATACTACTTAATTAATATATTAATAGCCTTAGTATATTAATAATAAAAGAAAAGATTATTATTATTATATTAATATACTTTCTATAAAACCTTAGAGATCTTAAAATATTCCTTAGTCTTATTAGATAGCTTTAATTATCTATTAAATAATACGCCTAACAGGTAGATCTATTATAGAAGTAGAAGGTTATATTTAATAAGGGCCTTACTACTAGAGCTAAAGGCCTTATATAAAAGAGGTATATTATACGCGTTATCTTTTATAAACTAACTCTTAAAGAGCTACTAGCATTTCAGGACCTATAGAAGGCTTTTAGTATACTATACTTTCTAATTTATTATAATTATAATAGAGTATTATATATTAATCTTAATACCTTAAAGGTTATTAGTCTTATAACTATAGTATACTATATTAAAGGAGATCTAATAGAGTTATTAAAGCCTTTTATAAGGATTAATATCTAGTTAATTATATTTTTTAGTAGATATCTTAATAATACTAAACAGAACTATTAGCTAATAGAGCTAGAAGTAGTAAGAATTATCTAGGTTATAAAGAAGGTTAGGTATATAATTAAGTTTAATTTAAAGCCTCCTATTATTATATATATAGACTACTTAGTAGCTGTACCTATATCTAGATAGATAACCTTAGATATTATAAGTATTAATAAGCTTAATCTATAACTTATTAGAACCTCCTAGTACTTATTATTATTTAATTTAGAGTTATATTATAAGACGGGAAAATTAAACATCGTTTTAAATACCTTATTAAAGCTATATACTATTATTATAAATATACTTAACTTAGTTAAGGGAGTACTTAATACCCTTTATAATAGCCTTAAAGAAGTTATAGAAGCCTTTATTAGTCTAATTAAGGACCTTAATATCGCTATATACTATATAATACTAGTAGATATAACTAATAACTTTAAAGCTAGGCTATAATTAGTATATAAGACTAATAATTAATAGAAGAAGGTATTAGACTTATTAAAGCTTTTAATAGATAATAATACTACTACCTAAGCGGTTAATAAGTATATAAAACTAGGACTAGTATTTATCCTTTATAATAACCTTATCTATTATATTAATAGTCAGGGAAGATACTAGCTATATATACTACTATTAATAGAATAGGAAATCTTTAAGTAAGTATATAATTTATCTAATTATAGTAGCTACTATTAATATTACGATTAGCTTTTATATTTAATGTATATCTATTACCTTACTAAAAACTTACGGATATATATTACTTATTACCTGTAATATTAACTTAATTAAATAAAATAGTACTTACTATATAATATCTAGGTTCTTATATTAATCCTGTTAATACTATTTTATACTATTATTATAGATTTTATTATTACCTTATTAATAACTCTTATTAGGATAAACTACCTTCTTATTATTATATATAAATTTTTAAAGAAGGTCCTTCTTTTACCTAAGTTAAATATATAGAAAGCCTTTAAGTAGGTAGAGGTTATACTTTATAAACTCTTATCTTATAATTAGGATATATCCTAAAGTATTATTAGTAATAGGAATCTATAATTTATATTAGACTTCTAGTAGAAAGTCTTTAAGCGTCTTAATATAAAATTTCTAATATTAATAGTATATTATTTATAAATTAATAGTTAGGATAAGTATACTAATTAGACTATTAAGATAGTAATAAGATTTTATCTAACTTATAATCCTAATAGTTAGAATAAATAGTACCTTATATTATTATATATTTAAGTTACATTTAATAACTCCCCTTCCGCTACTATAGGATTTACTTGTAATAAGCTATACTATAGGTTTAAGGTAAATAATATTATAAATATACTAGCTAATAATATACCTATAGAAGCCTTTAATAGGCTACGTCTTATTAAATATAAGGAAGTAGAGGATTATATAGCTTTTACTAACACTATAATAAAAGCTTAATATAATAGTAAGTATAAAGATTTTAATATTAAGTTTAATAATAAGGTCTTCCTATATTTATATTATAGTTATAAGATCCTAGGCGTTTCTAATTATAAGCTATCCTAATAGTATATTAGACTATTTTAAGTCCTTTATAAAGTAGGATTATTTACTTATAAACTAGAACTTCTACTAATTATAAAGATATAGCTAATAGTATTAAGAGTTTAGCTAGAGCTTAAGATAGTAGGCTTAAATCCTTATAAAAGGAGGTTTAATTAGCGGCTACCCTTAGTTATAATTAAAGATAGTACTAAGTTTAAAAATAAATATAAGATTAAATAACTAGTAGATAAGTATATTACTAGGGGTAAGATATAATACCTTATAAAGTAGGTAGGCTATAATAATAAGGATAATATATAATATAACCTAGCGGATCTAAGCGAGTTAGGGGTATTAGTAAAGGCTTATAAGGATATATATCCTTAAAGGATACTATAATATTAGAATCAAGGGCCTTAATAGTAGTAGTATCTACTAAATACTTTAAAGTTTTATTTTATTACCTAGAGAATTCTGCTTTAAATGCGATATATCTAAGCGGCTTATATTAAGGTAGCTATATAGCTGTTAACAAGGACGTCGGTCTTGTTTATTTTTATCAGTATGCTAATATAGACGTGGCGACTACTTAATACTTTACTTAGTAGTGCGGAAGGCTTCCGCTACCGGCCTAATAGGCCTTATAGAGACTTCTTCTCTGCTAGCTAATCAATGAATACCTATACAACTAGATAATACTTATTAACTATCCTAGAATAAGATTTTAAATTGATTATTAATATATTTAGACCTATTATTAATATAAATAATTTTAACTTTATAACCTAATTAATTCTTAATAATATTTTTAAGAATAATAAATTAGGTAAAGATATTATCTTTTTATTTAATTATTTTACTTTAAATAACTTCTATTACCTAATTAATAATAAATATTTAAAAGTATACTCCTCTTATTTTAATAATATAAATTAGGCCTTTTATATTTATATAAAGCTTACCTAGCTTTTCAATTACCTTTTATTAGATAATATAAGATTATTATTATATTTATTTATCCTTAATATATAGATTATATTAGGCCTTTATCTTAAGCTTATATTTAAGTAATAGGCTAATACTTATATTAATTAGATACTTAAGATTATCCTTATTTAAATATCCTATCTATTAATATTAAAGCTTAATAGCTTCTAGGTTATAAGTATAGTTAGTTATTATTATATATATAATAATATTAACCTCTTATTAGATTATAAATATAAAGTATAAAATATTAAGTATATAATTTATATACTTAATTATTATTATTATAATTTTATTATCTTTCAATATATAATATTTATTATTAAAAAAGATAATAGATAAATATCTATTAATTACTTAGGAGATTAAGTATAACCTATAAGATAGTTAAGTTATATATAAAATATTATTAATTATTATAATAACTATCTATTTATTAGGTAATAATAGCTCTAATTTAAAAATTCCTTTATTAATTAAATAGATAACAAAGCTATTAATAATAGTAATAAGTAAATAATTAATTTATAATCTAATAAACTCTTTCCTATTATAATATATATACCTAGAGTAGCTAGAGTTTATAATCTAATTAATAAACTTTATTAATAATCTAGTTTTTTAAATTTAACTATATAAGACTTAATAAATAAGGATAATTTATCAGGTAAAACCTCTATAATATTAATTTCCTTATATAGAGTAAAGAGAGATTAATTATATTAATTTTATTACTCTACTTATTATTAAAATTAGGTAATAACTTAAGTATAATACCTAGGACTTTATTAGAATTATCTTAAATTCTAAAGTATATTATAACTTTTATTAATAGTTTAATTAAATAGATAAAAGCTATCTACTTAATATCTATATCTCTCTTACTTAATTTAAGTAGGAGACTATTAATATCTAAGCTTTAAAATTCTTCTACCTCCTATCTATTTAAGATAAAAAATATTATATTAATTTATAACCTTAATAATAAATTTTATTTATTATTATTTATAGCTTTTCCAGTATTATTTATATACTTCTTAAACTTAACCTTTTATTTTAGATATAATATCTAATAAGTCTTTAGCTAATAATAATATACTTAACCTCCTTTATTTTTAGGATACTTAAGATACTTAGGAGGAGGTCCCTCCCCTTAATAATTAATATTTAATTTACCTTTTCCTTTAAAAGCTCTCCTATTAGAGCTATTCCTATTATATATTTAATTATAAGTCTTATTATCCTATTAAAGCTTCTTTACCTAGGTAGTTATAATAGCTATTAATTAATTAAACTCATCCCGCTTATATAGATACTCCTCCTTATATATTATCTTAATAATATTATTAAAGATAGATTTAATTATTTTTAAAGTTATTATAACTTAATATATAAAGTCTTTAAATTTATTATTTAAGTTATTTAATAATAATAATATCCTTTATTATATAAGGAATCCTTCTTTTAAATTATTAAGGTCTCTACTCCTAATCTTAATTATAATAATAAATATATTAATTAATCCTTTATATAAGGTAGGAGTTGTATTCGTAAGTTTATATATTAATATATAATATATTATAAAACCTAACTCTTAATAGACTTCTTTAAGTATTACTTATATCTTATAAGTATTTTATAAGTTAAGTATATACTCTATTATCCTTTTATTATACTTATATAATATAAGGCCTTTAACCTTCTTATTTTCCTTCTTTTATATATATTATTCCTTATAAACTTTAATTAACTAGCCTATTATAAGTCCTTTATTAATAATTTTATTATTCTTATCTTATACCTCCTCTTATAAGATAGGATATAAGAATATTCTATTAATTATATTAAAGTAGTTATTATAAAATAATATATTATTTATCTTAATTAATTAGGGATAGTAATTCCTAGTACTTTTAAGGTTAATAAAGTCTAGTATTATACTATTATTAAATAATAATTTAAATATATTTAAATATAAATATTTAACAATTTATATATATAATTAATAAGTTTAGGAGACTTTAGGAAAGGATTAGGATTTTAATAGATTATTTATATATTAATAATATAAGTATCTTTATAAAAATCTTTATAAGCTAAGATCTTATTACTTTCCTTAATAAGTATAATATCTATTAATAGGAACGAATTAATATAATTATAATATTATACTAGGCTTATAACCTATTAAAGATATAGGCGGATTAGCCTACTTATTACTAATAAGTATATTAATTAATTAATACTAAGAGATAAGAGGTCTACGTATCTAGACTATTTATATGCTAAGCATGCCAAGCATACTAAGTATAAGGCTGATTCCTAACACTTTTCGAAACTACATTCGCAACCAATGAATAGAGGATTATACTTTGAATATCAGCGAGGCACATGATCTCGAGCAGTCCTACAAGTCTTATCCATTAGTCATCAAGGACCCTTTCTACATCGATCGATTTAGTAGAGCATTAAGAGTACTGGAGAATTTGGCGGGGGATTCGGTGGACATACTACCCTCAACTAGAACCTCATCAAGTAGATATATATCCACTGGATAGACGCCCCAGATCACTGTCGTATAGATAGTGGGAGTTCTCGTATGCCAGGATGCCCTACTAGATAGCAGGTAGCCGCCAGTGCACCTAGTGTTCTGAAAGAAGCTGTAAAAGTTTTGGAGAGTAGCGATATCTCAATTGAAAGAGCAATTTACGGCCAGCCTTTGCCTCCTAGTCTTCTTTAGAGGAGAGCCACGTTGTATGGGGGATAAGACATGGCGTGCGACTTGACATGTGCTAAATCAGTGTGGATGGAAAACTCAGGGGGAAAAGGGAGTACAGCTTTGATCAGCAATGATATTGACGCTGCCCGAACGTCTGAGATATCTGTGTAGTCATATACCAACACAGGGATCTAGCTTTATCAGTGCTTGCATTCAACTACTAACACATGCGTATCAATGCATCGAAGGCTAGTGGTAGATCAGCGGCGAACTCTGTGCCGCGAGTAGCATACCCCCCGAAATGCTATTCAAGCTCCGCATCTGCCCCGGTGGTAAAGTTCTGGCGAGATGTAGGAGGTAAGATGGAGCCTCCCGTTCTTGACTGCGCACGAGACATATGTCTGCAGCCCACGCCCATCTTCTAATGGTCGGTAGGAACAAAGCCCTTCAATTACTCCCAGGAATTCGCGAGTTCGCTGAATATCTCCATGTTGTTCTAAGAAAGTCACCAAGCCTCGCGCAATTTGACGGTCATCTTTGCCGTAGTGCTTGACAGGGATGTAGAGCTTACTATCAGGCAAGCTATTGTTCGGTTGAATATCGAAATTGTATAAGATTCCGGACGTCTCATGTGATGCCGCTTCCAGCTTGTCGTTCTTCGAATAGTCCTTGGGCAGACCTAGTACTAGCAGCCAGAGTTCCCAGAGGTCATTGAAAGCGTTATTGTCCCAAGTTTTCACCTTCCCATCAAGCGATAGAGTCGAGCAAATGTGATTGAAAGACGTATCCTGGGAGCGCAGATAAATCTTTAGCTTTGCCAGAGATGGATCTATGCAGTCTACGGCGATACCAATAACGCCAAAATGGTCAGAACCTCTCCCTCGGATAAAGTCTTCAAGTGTACCGTACGCAGGTAGGTCTGTCGAGACTCGGCCCATGCTTTCAGTGAGCACAGATAAGCGAGACGTATGGGTTTGTTCGGCCAAGACGGGTATTAGATAGGCCTTTGCAATGGTCTCCTTGCCGATCTCGATGGCAAAGAATATAGAAGATGGACTTGAGGTGCCAGGGACAACCTCTGATGCATCTTGTGCGCTCCCATCTTCGTAGAATGAGTCAGCGAAGAGCTCGAAGTTGCGCCAGTCAGATCCTGGGATGGCAAACTTCAGCTCTTCGGCGCATTCAAGAGGTCTGGTCCTATTGAAGGGGTCGTCCGTACTGCCTGCGTGGATTCCTATCGGTTCAAAGCTGTATCGAATCTTTGGTGAGGTTTCCCAACTCCAACTGTACTCGAAGGGAGAGAAATCATCTGTCATGAAGCTTTGCCACCTTTGCGAATCTTTTTGACTTTGGTAAGGACCCATATATGGTACTATATGGCTTTGAAAAAAAGCTAGACCATCATCATGTGCTCAACGCTCGTACCCGGCCTGATTCATGAGAATAGATAAGCCTGAGCCGATTGTGTTCTGCCAGAGATTGTGTGATTCATTGCTACTGGGCTTTATTTCTTGCTCCAGTCGAGGGTAGGTGGTAGTCGATTTTGAATACACAAGGCAGTCGGTAGATTCATGATATTCTTGCGTCTGTGATGTTTAGTCCAAGAGTCGCAATCTTCATATGAAAATTCCGCTTCTTACGTCAGAATAGGGGACTCTTTCTCCACGCACGTGAAGACCTTTAGGGGCGTTCAGCGTACCGAGATTGTATAATACAACTGCATACAGTCGTTGTATGGTAGAATAGATAGTGTCCATTTCGACTCCGAAGGCGCGTTGAGAGGCTGGAAAGCCGTAGAAATATGCCGAAAAGCAATGGCAAAGTCAAAGATAAGTGGCGCAGAGACGTAGAAATCATATGTTGTGCCACAGACGCTATTTGTAATATCGAAGCTGAATTACTTACAGGCAGCAAGCTGGTACTGCGGCGCACGGCATTCTCACATCCTATGAGTGGTCTCTTTTACCGATGATGACGTCTGAGCCCCTTGAATGTCAGATGGGCAATGTTCAATTGCGCACTGTCAATCCTTTACAAAGCTTGATTTGTGGATAGGAAGATTGAGTGGCCTAGATCACTACGCACCGATACGGCGTAGGCAACACCCTGCTCCAACCGATTCCTTTGCCGTCCGATGTTGCCCGAAAGTATGAGTTGCGTGTACGCATAATTGGTATTTTTTTTTTGAAACGTTATATTACACGTTTTCAGGTAATGTTGTGATCACCGCTTGATCTCCAATATCTCATGAGCTTCTTCAGCCTTCCACTAGATCAAGATGTCTGAATTCAGTTCGCATAGCAAAGTCGTCCTGCGACATTGGCAGAGTTTGGATTGCTATCTAAGAAGTGAGAATGAATCGGTGAGCTTGGATGGTCTGAACTTGGACCTAGCTCAAGTCATATGCATTTCCCTGTCAGTGACTGTCCTCGAGCCGTAATTCGTTCTGACTTGGCCAGATACGGTCGGCCTACGCATATCGCCTTGAATGTCATTAAAACTTTGGATGCAAGCAGGCATGCGCTCGAACAGAGACTCCAGAAGGGTGAAATCATCTATGGTACCTCATCACCTGACTCATACTTTCTTCGTGGATATCGCTGAACTACCATGCAGGCGTCAATACCGGGTTTGGCGGCTCAGCGGACCTGCGACCTAAGGCTCTACAGCAGCTTCAGCACACCTTGACGCGCGAATTGACTTATGGTGTGCTGCCTCCGGGTGCTCGAGATCACAGCCCAGGCTCGCTGCCAGGCACTTTTGCCATGGCTCGCTATGACTTCTCGCGAGGGAACACGCTAGAGTCCCAACATCTGCCATGGAATTGGGTGCGCGCAGCAATCTTGATCCGCATCAATTCTCTCATCAAAGGATGTTCGGCTGTGCGTCCGGTAATTGTGGAGAGACTGCAGGATATCTTGACCTATGACCTGGCTCCCATGATTCCTGTGAGAGGCAGTATCTCCGCATCGGGAGACCTCAACCCCTTGGCCTACATCAGTGGAGTTATCCAAGGAAAGTCAACTGTCCGAGTGCTCACTGCTAGCGGGAGAGATCTATATGCCGACGAAGCAATGAGCCAAGCTGGCTTAGAGCCCATAACACTAGAGCCTAAAGAAGGACTCGCCCTTGTTAACGGAACAGCGATCTCAACAGCAGCAGGCACCTTGGCAATTGCAGATGCTCATAGCCTTGCAGTGCTGGCCCAGATACTCACTGCTATGAGCGTTGAAGCTTTAAACGGGACCAGAGAGAGCTTCCACCCTTTTATCGCCGAATGTCGACCTCATCCTGGGCAAGTAAGTCTTTGGCATAGATGAAAGTTGAAACGAAGTTTGCAGCTGACGCCAAGAAGGTTGAAAGCGCTAAAAATATATTGGCTTTCTTGAAAGACTCCAAGCTCGTGTGCGAGAATGACGGCATGGACGGAGCATTGCGACAAGACAGGTACTCTATTCGTACGGCCTCTCAATGGCTGGGTCCTTCGCTGGAAGATCTTGTACTGGCGAACCAGCAGATATCTATTGAGTGTAACTCGGCCACGGATAATCCTCTGATTGACCCTGACGGAAAGGTTTTGCACGGGGGTAACTTCCAGGCTAAAGCGGTTACCTCAGCCATGGAAAAGACAAGACAAGCAATGCAGGTACTCGGACGTATGCTCTTCAGTCAATGTGTGGAGATTATCAATCCTGCCACCAACCGAGGACTGCCCCCTAACCTTGTCGGTGAAGATCCTACAACATCAGGGATATTCAAAGCCATAGACATACATGTAGCCGCTTTACAAGCTGAGCTGGGCTTTCTTTCAGGACCAGTCAACCATGTTCAGACTGCTGAGATGGGTAATCAAGCTTTAAACTCCCTCGCCCTCATTTCAGCCCGTTACACCCATATATCCGTCAATGTGATGGCTGAGCTAACTGCTGCTCATTTGTTAACTGTTTGCCAAGCAGTAGACCTGCGTGCAATGACGATGCAATTCTGCGACAGCTTTCGGTCGCAATTCTCGGAAATTGTGAGGAAGACTCTACCTCTGTCGAGTTTGCCCGCTCATGGACTGGAGCAGACTCTTTGGCAAGCTCTTCTGCAAGCTTTGAGTATCACTACTCATATGGAGGACGATCAGCGCTACAGATCTATTGCCGAAGCCATGCGGCCACCACTCGTGAATGACCCGGGCATCAGATCTCTTTCGGATCCTTTCAGCGCCATCGATGAATTCGTAGAGACTCTCGGCCTCGCGCTACGCCTAGAGCTACGTGGAAATTGTGAATTCTATCTCATGCATGGTGATGCGACTCCTGTCTTGGGCAGAGCGTCAAGAAGAATATACAACTTCGTGCGCAAGGTGTTGAAGATTCCATTTCTTAGCAGCTCAAAGATTACCACACCTATCCTCGAAGCCTCAGGCCCAACGCAAGTAGAGGATGGAGAACGATGCCGATGGTCAGGACAAGCACCTACTGTAGGGTCGTATACCGGAGCGCTTTATCGTGCGCTGCGGGATGGCACTATCATGCCGACTCTGAAGCAGATCTTAGAGGAGGCTTGGGAGGGGGAGTAGCACTCTTAGGGAAACCGACATCGTAGTCAACATGGCACCAGTGGGGTTTTCAAGTTACGTGTAAAGTACACGTATTTAATTCCTTGTGTGTAGCAAAATTCTCGATTGGAGCCGGTCAAAGCATTACAGCAACGGATGACTGCATCAACTGTGGACTATGTTGATCTTTGCTGCGCCATCAATAGCAGTCGCAGCTGACGGGAAGGAGCCCAAACAGGTGAAGATGTGCCTGCATCGGCTGCAGCTAACCTGCGGTTTCGATCATGGGCTATGACGCGCATATTTTCTCCACCTAGACGGTGGGGTGAGATATAGTGGGAGATGTTGAAGCGCTAGGTTTACTCCCTACAGCATGACCAGGCCACGCCACGACCAACCAACAGGATTGCGCAATCCAGCTGTTGAGGAAGGAAGGATCATAGCTTATACATCATTCAGAGAGTTCTTACTCCCACATATAGCGATGGGCGGGGAAGCCTCGGAAGTTTCGGCTGCGGCGCGCTCCTGGGCCTTACTGCAAGGATTCCGCGTGCATAAGTAACGCCAACTCAGCCCTCGCTTTCGCAGGGACTCGGCTTTTACAAAGGGCGAACTAGAAAACGCTGAATGCGCGTATGTCGGATCCTACCACACGCTTCGGGAAATGGATCCATGGAAGCAAGGCTATTGGATGCCCGTGAAAAACCTGTCGGGATTCGTAGTGTTCAAGATCCGAGCTGCGAGTAAGCAGGATGCTGCAGGGCTCTTGCATGATATCGGCGTGCAGGGTTGATGGTGGGCTAGTGTAAGACCTGAGGGCACAGTCTGACCCAGATGACCGTTTCCGAACGTTTCAGATAGGGAAGCCAAAAGTTGCTCAAATCTCACCACGTCTCCTCAACACTATAGGGAGACTAGTACACAAGCTTTTTGTGTTGCGTCAGAGTCAGAGAAGCCTACATCCATCTTCTCAGGGGATTCGAGCTCTTTTGCATTTGGCATATTTCGAGCGGGCATTCTGGCGAACAATAGTGTCCCGTCCAGAAAAGTAATTAATATGGCAGCCAGTCCGCAAAGTGGACAATTGAGCCAAGCTCATTTGGAGGAAGATCGTTCAAACCAGCTGATTGCTGCTGTTGCTACTATTTTGGTGCTTTCGACCATCTTCCTGGCCCTCAGACTGTACGCTCGTGTCTTGACAACTGCTGAGAGAGGTTGGGATGAGTTCATTCTGCCCGTAGCATGGATTCTGGTTGTGGGTACTTGTGCTATTGACATCGGTAAGAGCTCTAATCAAGTCCGAATTGCCCCAAATGCTGATGCTAATTGATTTTAGTCTTGGTCAATAAAGCAGGAGCTGGTCGGCACGTGGAATACGTCATCACAAAAGATCCGAACATCCTGGTTATCAGAGGGAAGCTCGTCTACGCCCAGTCATGGCTGACAGTAGTCTCCAATACGCTTTCTCGGGTATCGATAGTCGCCCTCTATCTCCGCGTATTCACTAAGGGCATAACAAGAACGCTGAGTTGGGTGGTTATGTCATACCTAATCAGCTTCGTTGTCGCACAAATGATTACAGGAGGTCTTGAATGCAGACCTATATCAGCCCTCTGGGACAAGGATGTTGTCGGTGCGAAATGCATCAATTTCATCCTTTTCTTCAAGCTGAGCGGTGTCATGAACATAATCGCAGACGTGGCTATCATGCTTCTACCTGTGTACACAGTATGGAATCTGCACGCCTCGACTGCTCGAAAGGCAGGTATTGGATTAGTGTTTCTGTCGGGGAGCCTGTTAGTTTTCAGCATCGTCTCTGGATTCGCGAATCGCTGACTGGCGCAGGGGTCTCGTTGCATCTTGCATACGGACTGCGTACTTCTTCACAAGTGCTACTGCTTCTTTGAAAGATCCAACATGTGTGCTGACCCGCATCCCTTCCGTGAGACTTCTGCTGAGACCGCAAATAGGGGAGGATGTGTCGTTGACAAGCTGGACACTAGTAGAAAGCGGCATGTATACTTCGGCGGCCTGCTTGATAGGTCTTCGTCCAGTTTTGCATGTGAGCTCAAAGTGGCTCCGGGTACGGATGTCAACCATTGAGTCTCGTCTTTCTGCATTAAGGCGAAACCCGAAGACCGCGATAAAACATGGCAGCCAAGAATCCGTCGCAAATATATTTCCGGGAGGGACGGAGCCTGGAATCAGAATGCAGGCCTATCATCAGGACGTGGAACATGGCCGGGAATTGTCGAAGGAAGATAAGAACATTCGTATTTGGTCTGATATAAGGATGATGTCGACGGAGAGGAATTCTTAGCTCAATATAGTCGAATGGAATCTGTAAGAATAAATATCGAACCTTTATCCATGGTTGTTTAAAGTCAATTCGTAGGTCTCCGAGTTCCGGGACATCTAGTTCTTGGTGCTTACTCAGCCTAGCTCGCCCCACCAAGCCACCTACCAAATCTAAAGTTGAACTTCTTCTATCCAGCCACAGCATGACAAGCCAAATCCCCATTCCGGGCGTTAAGCATGGGGAGCGTAGCATTCTCACAGTCATCGATGAGCGAGCGAAGCAAGCACCGGAAAGCCCTTGGGTCTCTATCCCAGTAGATGAACGTGATCTTTCCAAAGGATGGAAGGACATCACTTTCGCAGAGTTTGCCAATGCAATCAATCATGCCGCTCGTTGGCTTGATGAGAACCTCCCTCCATCCACTGAAGCCTTTCAGACATTCGCCTATACTGGACCCCGAGACCTACGGTATCCGATTTTGGCCGTTGCTGCAGGGAAGCTAGGCAAAGTGGTAGGTTGGCTATTAAACCCTGGATGCCTACTGAACTCCGGCTTATCGTGAGAGCTTTGAATGATTGTATGATTGTAGATGATCGTGCCCTCCTCTTTTGCAACGCCAGAGGCACAGCTTCGAATACTATCAGCGAAAAGCTGTAGGCTCTATGTTAGACCGGACAGCGTGGCGGACGCTGTTCAAAAAATTATCGGAAACGACTCCAAGATCCAGACTGTTGCGGCTCCTGGCCTATATCAGTTGCTGAATAACGAACCAGCAGAATTGGTGACCTATGATAAGTCTTGGCAGGACGGTAAAGACGATCCTTGGCTGGTGTTCCATACTTCGGGAACAACAGGTCTGTCGAAGAGATGTGCGCCCTTTCCTCTCCAACTCCTGACTCCATACTAGGTTACCCAAAGCCCATCACATACACGCACCAGATGATGGCTATTCCAGATACAGCAGCGAGGCTTGAAGGTATCAGGGAGTCATACACTCATCAATATGCCTTCAGGCGGTGGTACACGCCGCTGCCGGTGCTTCATGTGCGTTGTGATGTGCAAAAGAAATGATCGTGATGTGCTGATGGTTAAATGGGCAGTACGTTGGGATGCTGATGGTCACGTCTATGGCCGGTTTCATCCACACCGTGGCCGTTCTTGGACCGTCCTCACCGCCCTCTCCTCACACTATACAAGCCATCATACAATATGGCAAGGTCGAAGGAGCCATGCTTCCACCATCTTTAATCGAAGGACTGTGCTCAACCCCCACCGGTCTTTCATCATTGCAAAATCTTGAATTCATCCAATACATTGGTGCGCCCCTCAGTAAGAACACTGGCAACAAATTGAGTTCACATGTTCGATTAGCACCTTCTATCGGAAGCACTGAAGCGGGAGGTTATTTTGTGGAGCTGCGCAATGACGTCGAAGACTGGGAGTATATCACCTTTCAGCCTAAGGCAGGGGCCATTTTTGAACATCGGTATGCAGGCCTTCACGAATTGGTTTTTGTACGCCACCCAAAGGATCAGTCGATGCAGTCAATCTTCTTAGTCCACCCAGACAAAGATCGATTTGAGACAAAGGACCTATGGACAGAGCATCCAGATCGCAAAGGCTTGTGGAAGATTTCTGGACGCACGGATGATTACGTATACCTGAAATGTGGCGAAGGTCTTCATGCCTCAACCCTGGAGCCTGTCATTGAGAGCCATGAGCTTGTCAAGGCCGCACTGATCGGTGGGCACGGCAGAGCTAGCCCAGTGCTCTTGATTGAGCTGACTGACAACGCCCATGTGGATCCGAAGGATGATACAGATCGCCTGGCATTTATTGGAAGCCTTGAGCCTTACCTGACAAGAGCTAGCGCGCCATGTCATCCAGCAGTCCGGCTCTCAAAAGACCTCATCTTGTTCGCAAAGCCCGACAAGCCCTTCAAAAGGACCATCAAGGATACTATAGCAAGAGCACAGACCCTGAAGCTCTACGAGAAAGAGATAGAGGATCTGGACCCGAGCCCACGGCTATTTCAAGTATCTGCAGAAGAGGGTTGATGTCTCAGAAAGCAATCAGGAAGCTTTGACAAGACAGACACATCAGCATTGACAGCAGTATTCAATTAAAGAGCTTGATCGGCGGATGCATTAGCCTAATTTTATGTAGAAGTAGTAAGCATGTTCCAATTCTAGAGACGAAGAGAAAATCTTGTACTTTATCAGAACTTTCACGGCTTTAACCTCGGCACGCTGATTTTTCATTACGTAAGCGAGATCTGTCAGGCAACCCGCTTGTATTTCATAGTCAGCGGATGAGTACAGACCTCATCTACTGCAATAACTCTGACAATTCTGTGAGCTATTAAGAACGAAGCTCCATGGCTCCAACATTCGATGTGGTAGAACATGTGATTCCGGGGCAGCATATCAGAGAGTACCCAAACGCAACGAAGCATCACCAGGAAGACGTTTTGCAACTCTGCATTAAACAGTATATCCCACGCAACATAGTCCACCCAATCCCAGAAAATGCCGTATCGATCATTGGTGCACATGGTAATGGCTTTCCCAAGGTCAGTCTTAACGCACCTCGTTGCTCTGGAAAACGTCTGATGTATGTCATAGGAGATATTCGAGCCTTTCTGGGAAGATCTCTACTCATATTTGCAAACTCTTCAGGTGCCATTGCGCGGTATCTGGGTAGCAGATTGTTCCAATCAGGGTGCCAGTGGGGTTCTGAATGAAGATGTGCAGGGCGACAGCAGTATATTTATCTCTCTGGAATGTATGGACTTGTTGATGTGTTGATACAGCTCTGTATAGCATCATGGAATGATCACTCACGTGACTTGCTCCATATGATCAACCACTTTCGCGATGATTTCCCTCGCCCATTGATCGGAGTAGCCCATAGCATGGGCTGCGCGCAACTGTGAGCTTCCTGCAAAGCCCAACATTGCAATGCTAAGAAACTGTACAGCGTGAACTTAAGCTTGATGCATCCTCGTCTCCTTTCCACGATTGTGCTCATCGAACCCGTCATACTTGACGAGCATGTTGGAGGCCCTGGCCCAGCACTTATGGCGACTATGCGCCGTGATACTTGGGATTCTAGGGCAAAAGCCGAGAACTCCCTTCGCAAAGCTTTTGGCACCTGGGACATACGTTCTCTAACTAAGTTCTTCGATTATGGGTTACGTGTAAATCCTACAGCACTACAGGGTCAGAGCAGGGACAAAAGCACATCCCCGCAAGCCGTTACATTGACAACAAGCAAACACCAAGAGGCATGGGCGTACGCACAGGTGAATTTCGAGCCAAAAGAAGCTGGCCTTGATAGACTACTACTACCGGATTGGGATGACAAACTTGGGCTACCAAATATTGCTTTCCGCCCTGAAAGCTTCACTGCGATGCAAAACTTGCCGTATATCCGACCGGGCGTGCTGTACGTCTTCGGTGCAGAAAGCCCACTGTCGTCTCCTCAACTGCAAGACAAAAAGCTGGCAAGGACCGGAGTAAGTACCGGTGGTAATGGAGGTCGAGCAGAAGGAAAAGTCGACAAACGAATCATACAAAAGTCCGGTCATCTCGTTGTGATGGAGCAGCCGAGAGCAACGGCAAATGCGACAGCAACCTGGATCAAGAAATGGTTCGAACAGTGGCTTGTCGATGAGCGAACAATCAAAGAGTACAAGAGCAAGAAGTCTGACAATGAAATGCGACAAGTGAGTAAAGCTTGGATTGAGGCCGTGAAATTGCCTGCAAACGCACCGCGACCGCGAAGTTCAAAACTTTAAAAAGCCTCGTCCCCCGGAGCAATCAATGAGGGGCTTTGATCAGGAAATGAGTGCCTTTGTCTCCTACTATATCCTAAGTAAATGGGTTCAAGGCTTCTAGTGCTGCGATTTTTCTCTATACATGAAGTAATGACCGGCGCAACTAAATTGAACTTTTTACCGATTGTTAAAAAAAAAATTGGTAGAAGCTGCAGGTTTGAGCAGTCTCCAATCCATCCGGAGGTCCTTGTTACGACCGCGACTCCTGCTTGGCTTGACCAGGATATTCTCAAATGTTTTCACAACCAGAGGCAGTGCACTAACGCCTCATAGTAGTCTTGCATGTGCATGGACATTTCCCGAGCTTCGGCGTACCGAGTTCACCGACCGGAGAGAGGACGAATGTGTAAATTCGACCTGTCCCACCGACAAGCATAAAAGAGGCTGAGGTATGCAACTCATATCCCAAAAGGCATGATTTTGCGTCATTATGCCTTTACCATGTTGAACGCCGGCTTGCGGCGGAAGCAGGTGGTATCGGACTGCGAGCCTCGAACGGTAAGACAGCCGGTTTCGGACATTAGCGTACTCTTACGTGCATGTGCGTGCTTGGCCGCAGTTTCAATACGATCAGCCCCTACCTATCGGAAGGATAGCTCGCAGGGATCGACACACAGAAGGATCAGAGGCTGAGATCAGTGCTCCGAATCAAACGGGTTCAAGGGTTGCCAATGGTTGTTGGTGTTCACCACACCACATTTGTACAGCATGATTCCTAGCGCTGACCACCTGCTGCGCACTGCGGCGACGTTACTTGTGTACGGCGCAGGGTCTGCTGCCTATCCAGTCCTGCCAGTCGGTGATGATGGCCAGCCCACAAAAGGTTTCTGGACAATCGAGTTGCTTCTGCATCTTGATATGTTCGGCAGACTACTTGCAGCCCTGACTTACAAGCTTTGAATCACTTCACATGTTTTACAATGTTCAACATCTTGATTCTGGCTTCGGCTATCAGTATAGCATTATTATACCTTCAGCTTTACTACACGCGATCATGGAAAGGACTCGAACACGTTCCTGGCCCTTTCATTGCGTCGTTCTCCAACGCATGGAAAGTTTGGGCAGTATACCAAGAGAACATGCCTGGCTGTACTAAGGAAGCACATAGAAAGTACGGACCGGTAGTGCGCATTGGACCAAATACTGTCTCTTTCTCGAGCGCTAAAGCTGTTCAAACAATTCACAGCTCAAGAGAGGCCTTCATCAAAGTGACTATTTTCTATCCGTTTCAATTCCAATTTTTTGCTGACAGGACAGTCCGACTTCTATGTGCCCTCAAGCCCGATTCATCATGGTCAGCGGATCATGCACTTGTTCTCCATCCGGGATGTGGACTACCACACTTCGCTTAAAAGGAACCTGGCGAGCCTTTACACCAAATCAGCTGTGCAGCAACTCGAGCCAAGAATAGATAAATGCACCGGACTCTTTGTGGAGCAATTAGACAGGATATCTACACATGGGCCAGCTCAAGTCAACATGTCGCTCTGGCCCCACTTATTCGCTTTTGACAGTCTCGCCGAGATGAATGTCTCAAAAAATTTCGGGTTCCTTGAGAGTGGCACCGATGTTCGAGGCCTGATTGCGATTGCAGACAAGATCATGCATATCACAGCGCTGGTAAAGCATAACGAAAATTTGTAGACGCCAATGTTGACAGGTACCAGTTGTCTCAGGCACCATTGCTTCATCGCTTACTGGAGGTTATCAAGCTAGTCTGGGCTGCTAGGAGACCCAATCCTGTGTTGACGGTACGATACAAAGATTCAGGAAAAGGCACTCTCAATTTTGACAAGCACCTAGTACTCCCTAAATGCAGTCGAAGAGAGGCAGAGAGGTCCTACCGCGGACGTCGATATGCTGAACAAGTTTCTCAAGCTCCACGAAGCCGCGCCGACCAAAGTCTCATTACGTGAAGTTACAGGAGCCGTCTTCATCAACTTGTAAGTCATCCTTTGTACTCGGTGTGATAGCTGCAAGGAACAGAAGAGGACCACCGCATCTGAAACGCTGACCTTGTAATTTCACACAGAATGGCTGGACATGATGTTCTTGCCATCACTCTCCGTGCAGTCTTCTACTATCTGTCCAAAAATCCCTCCGTGAGAAGTCAGCTCAGACAAGAATTACAGGCAAAAGGCAAAAATTACACGCTCTCAGACCCCTTGCCTTACGCCAAACTTGAACAATGCCCTTACCTGTGAGTTCCATTCTAGAAACGAGCTTTCATCATAATTCGTATACTTACTCCAACAACTCACAACAGCGACGCAGTCATTCACGAATCACTCCGTATCCACCCGAACGCTGGGTTGATGCTCGAACGCGTGGTCCCACCCCAAGGAGCTGTAATAGACGGCTTTGCGATCCCAAGCGGCACAATCGTCGGGGTCAACGCCTGGCTTATCAACTTCAACAAGGAGGTCTTCGGCAATGACGTAGACATCTTCAGGCCAGACCGCTGGCTCGATACCGATGAGCACAAAATTGCGGAAATGAGAAGGACACTGTTCTCGGTGAGTATTGGCACGCTCTTGTCCTGCCCTCAGGCCTACAATGCTGATCTAGAGTAGTTTGGCGCAGGGTCGCGAGGTTGCATAGGACGCAACATCGCGATGATACAGATCGCGAAGCTAACGGCTGAGTTCTTTCGGCGGTTTGATATCTCTCTGGTGGATCCATCTCGTGAGTGGAAGATACATGGTAGCTGGATCACGAAGCAAACGGATATGGATATGTGGGTGCAAAAGCTAAGACCGGGGACTTGACTAGAATGGCACCGTCTATTGAAAAAATCTGTCCTCTTAGCCTAGCCACCATATCAATTGCTAGCTCTCTTGAGGTCTGGTTTCGCCATTTTGATAATTGAAAATTCTCATTCGATATCAGCTATTAGGCAACGCTGACGTTCGACCTGAACGGACCAACAGCACGAAGGATTTTTCGAAGACACTGAATAGCCTGGCGCAGTGAGGTTGTAGGGAGATACCCCATGGGGCGGACCTGTCACCCCGCATCAGCGCAATGTAGAGAAGCCAATCAAATTCTATAGTAGTACACCAAAAGACAAGGCGCTTTCCTCTCGCCCCTATACCTCTCAATCGACTAGACTCATCTTCTAAAGTCTTGCCTCCATTCAATCGACTCGATCCCCCATGGCCAAACCTACCCGCCCCCGCCATTGCCATCGACCCTTAGCGTCTTTCCCGCCATTGCAATCGACCCTTAGCGCCCTCTCACCATTCCTATCGACCCTGTAGCTCCGTGAACGGCGCCTAGAGAGAGATGGAGGGAGAGAGTGAGCGCCCGCGCCTCTCTAGATGCACCAACTAGGTTGGGAACTAGTCAGGGGGAAGCCGTTATGAGGATCGACAGGCTAATTTAGGTGGTATACTTATATAAAGTTTTAATATAATAAGTTAATTAAGTATTATAACTATAAGTAAGATTTAATATACTTAAGATTAGATATTAATATTAGACTAACCACGTCGAGTTAGTACTTTAAACTCGAGTTAGGTACCTAACTTAAGTCTTAGCGATTTAATACCTAAAAGAGGTATTAAGTATTTCAGTTCATTCTAAAAGTAGGTACTAAGTATTTTAGGTTTTCGAGTTAATACCCAAAGTAGGAATTAAGTAAGTATTGACTCGAATCGCTAAGACTATTAGTTATTATAATTTTTAATTATATTTCTAATATTTTTAGTACTATTCCCTAGGTAATGCAAAAAGGTAATGTATGTTCTTAAGAATTAAATAGATAAACTAATGAATAAGACTAATATATATAATATATTACTAAAAATATTACTATTTTTAGTACTTATAGTACTATATCTAGTACTAATTATAATAATATTACTAATATTTTTAGTACTATTTCCTAGGTAACGTAAACAGGTAATATATACGCTTACGAACTAAAGACTAAATTAGTAAGACTAATATATATAATAAATTACTAAAAATAGTACTAATCTAAATACTAATAGTACTATTTCTAGTACTATTTATAATAATATTACTAATATTTTTAATCGTATTTCTAGGTTAGTTTAATTTAGCAAGTTATACTTATATCTATCTAAACTATTAAAAGATAATTACGGGGGCCTATAAGTATATTATACTTACTACTATAATAGCTAACTTAAATAGGAAATTATATACTTATACCTTATATAGGCCTAGGTAAAAACCCCTACTATTCCTACTACTTTATAACTACTAGTTTATTTCTCTTTATATTATATTTAGCTCTTTTATATTTAGTATTTATATTTATTATCCTATTATCTTAGCTCCTTAGGGCTAGATTATATATTATAATAATAAGTATTATCTTAGTAGTAAAGACTTATTCTTTAACCTAATCCTAATATAATTATATTATTATAAGTAAAAACTAGCCTAATATCCTAATTTAAATTATTTATTTTACTACCTACTTTACCCCCTTTATATTTATAAGTATCTTATAAGTATCTATTATACCTAAGCTATTTATTAGCTCCTAGTAGTAATTATAAAACCTTAGGTAATTAATAAAGATATACTTTATATTTTATTTATATTAATTATATTTATAACTTATAAATATAAATTTAAGGACTTTATATTAATATAAGAAGGTAGTAAGTCCTATCTTCCCTATCTTTATTTATATAAGGGTAGAGCTCTTAGCCTTTTGATAGCCTTTATAAAGGGTCCTCTTATTTATTTATAAGCCCTTAAGTTAGGTAAAGAGATAATCCTTAATTCTTAATCTTATTTAATATTCTTCTTATATTATATCTTAAGAAGATTTTTATTAATAATATATTATTTTCTTAATTTTTTAGGGGTATTAGATTATCTTCCTAATTATAATTATATTTTAATTATTTAAGTATAAAGAATATAAAGCCTATTTATCTTTCTCCTTTATAAAGAACTTTGTTACCTTTCTCCTTCTCCCCTCTTAGTCCTTAGCTTCCTTTAAATATATTTATTCCCTATTATTATTATTAGGTAAATCCCTTTTAATATATATTAATAAAGAATTAAATAGTTTAATATTAATTATATAAGGATTACCCCTACCTTTACTTTTGATACTTATATTAAGGTAGCTATATATACCCCTAATATATATCTTAAATAGTTATTTTAAATAACTTTAAACTTCTTTATATATATCTTCTTTATTCCCCTTAAGCCTTATAATATATATTATATAATAAATATATAAGTTATTATTAACCTTATTATTATATTATATATCCTTTTAATCTTATTAAAGATAGCTCCTTATATTAATATTAATATTATAAAAAGGATAAAGCTTTAAGAGATAAGCTTTACTTATATCCTCCTTAAATATAAGCCTTATTATAATTTATTATTAATATATAATCTTAAGACTTAAATCTCTATTTATAATTTTATTATTATATATCTTAAATTAACTATTATACTTATATTAAAATAATAGGAGTAATAAGTAAAATAAACTAATTTATACTTTTAAGGAGTAAAGCTTTCTTTATTTATTAAAGCTTATTTAAGGTAAATCTTATATATTAATTTTAAAGTTTTATAATTTCTCTTTATAATCTTCTTATATATTAATAAGTAGATATTATTTATAAATTCTTTAATTTATAATTAAAGTTTAATTATTATATACTCTTTAATAAACAGTATATTAAAGAATAAAAAGAGGATAAGGAAAATTGATAACCTTTAAGAAATCCTTATCTTTATTAATTTTATTCTACTTATTATTTTCTTAATAATAATAAATAAAGATTTCTCCTTTAAAAAGCTTTTCATCTAATTTATAATATAATAGGGAATCCCTTTTCCCTTAAAGTTATAAATAAGTCTCTAATAAGAAATATTATTAAAAGCCCTTATAATATCTAATAAAAGAAGGCTAATTATATTAGCCTTATTATAATTTTATATTATATATATTATATTTATAATAGTCTTTAATACTATCTTAATTAACTTCTTCCTTTATATCTTTATTTATTTTAAGGGGAGGAGGCCTTAATTCTTAATATAATTATTAAGTTACCTTATAATTATTAACTTTAAGGCTTTATTAAGGATATTTAATAATATTATAAAATAATATATTAACTTTCTTAAACTCTCTTAAGTAATACTTAAAGGAGAAGTATATATTAAATAAATAAATAAGCTCCTTAAGAAGCTTATTTATTATTAATTTAAAAAATTAATTTAAGGTTTTATTAATCCTTAAGGCCTTATTTTATTTTAATTTATAAATAGCTTATTAAACTTCTTTATATATTATCTTATTATTAAGGTTTATAAATAATAGATATTTTATACCTTTAATATTATTTAAATTAACTTATAAAGGAGGTAAGAAGAATATTATTTATAAAATCTTTACTTTCTCCTTAAAGATCTTAACTATCTTATCCCTATTACCACTTATTAAAGGGGAGAACTTAGGGAGGAATTATAATAATAAGCTATTATTCCTTATCTACTTAATAAAACCTTATATTCCCTTTATAATTTAATAATATTATAGATTTTCCTCTTAAAATTAATTACCTTTTTTATTTATAATATCTTATCTCTTTCCTTAATAGCTACGTTCTTAACTCCCTTTATAATAGTATTCCTACTCTATTAAAATACCTTTATACTCTTTATAATATTCTTTATAATAAGCTAATATTTAAAGTTTTAAAAGGTTCTCTCTTTACCTCCTAATTTTACTTAAGGAATTATTTATTTTATTATTTATTCTAAGTTTTATTAAAGTTATAAGAGGTAATTATTTATTTAATTTATAATTTTTAATAATTTAAGACCTAACTTTTAATTTAATATTTAAGCCTTATTCTTAATTTCTCTTAAGTCTATTATTCTTTATAATCTTTTAAGTATATATTATTATTCTTTTATCCTTAAGTTAAGCTTTATATATATAAGGAGGTAATTAAAATTAAATTATAATTTAAGGTATATTTAATAAACTTATATTATATTGAGGAGGCCTAAGTATAATAAAGATTAAATTAATTATATTTTTAAATCCCTTTATCCTTTAAATAATTATTTTATTTAATAAGGTTAAATTTACTTTAGTATTAAATATAATTCCCGCTAGTTAATCTACTTTAAGATAATATAAAAAATATTTTAAAATATTTTAATTAAGGTAATAGAGGTTAAAATCCCTTATTATAATATATTTCCTAAGATAATTAATCTTCTTTCCTATTATTAAGAGACTTAAAGGATTCTAACTTATTATTAATAATAAGCTTAAACTATATATATTATATAATTAAAGGTACATTAGGTAATCTTTATTTTATTAAATATAAAATTAGAGCTTTAAGGTATTAATATCCTTTATATAAAAATTTATATCTTAATAATTTGCTTAAAGTCTTTTATTAATATAAAAGTATATTTATATACCTTACTTTACTTTATATATTAAAAAGAATATCTTAAAGTTAGGATTATATAATAAATAATTCTTAATATTATAATATAACTCTTAAATTATTAAGATATTTATATCTTAAATAATCTTATCTTTTAATAAGGTTATTATTATACCTATTTTATCCTTAATATTATATTATAATATCTTTAAGATTAATATATTAAATATTTAAATTTAAAGTATTTTTTTTTCTCTTATATATTTATCTCTTTAAGGATAACTTATTTACCTTCCTTAGCTAAGTAAGTAAGGCTATTTATTATTACCTTTGTAAATAACTTATTAATATTATATAATAACTCTTTATTATTATTTATTATCACCTTTAATATCTTTTAGCTAGGCTTCTTTATTAGGAGCCTTTTAAAGATAAATAACTTTTTTAATTTATACTTATATCTTTATAATTTTAATTATTCCTTATTATTAGATATATTATATATTACTTAATTAATTATAACCTTCCTCTTTTTCTTTTTCTTTATCCTTATGATTATAAATCCTTTAATATTCATTATTATTATTATATACTCCTATTTAATCTTATAAAATAGGATCTTATTTATAACTTATTATTTAATAT
>JAABUL010002415.1_pt1 | contig 31062 bp, 30 predicted proteins | sample 5559151 | NCBI WGS metagenome assembly JAABUL01 (sample SAMN10711876, study PRJNA513368) | rock metagenome | isolation source: Antarctica rocks | place: Antarctica: Victoria Land, Pudding Butte sud
CCCGAGGACGGCGATGATGCCGGTGCGACAGCTGAGGCAGAGAATAGGGGTCGTGCGGATTAGGGAGATGAGACGGCGGAGCTGCATGGCAACCTCCCAGTGGTGGGTTGCCTTCAGTTTCTAGAGCGTCAGTGACTTTTGCGTGACCTCGGTGTGACGTCAGCGCGACTTTAGGGTAACTTTTTCAGGAGTGAGTGCCCTCGTTAAGGAGTGGTTCTGATACATGCACGAGCGTGACTTTTCCGTGGCTTTGCGCGGAAGAAGACCGATTAGGCACACAAGCGGCAAGGCACGTTCTAGAGGCTGTTATGAACTTGACAAAGATTGGCTTGCAGAAGCGGAAATCGAGAGGCGCATCTCCATCGAGAGACCGCCAGAATCCGCGTCCTCCTGCGGTTTTCTGCAAAGTTCATAACACGCTCAGCCGGAGACCGGTTGACAGACATAGGATCAAAGAGATGGGTCATGGAAGGGGAGTTACTCCCTGCGTCAACCGTCTCGCGTTGTTGTCCAGCCCACCGCGGAAGACCATGTCTCCGGCGAGTTCGCATACGAGCCGTGTCCGTGGGTTAGCACAGGTCGGGAGGTATGATGAACCGGAACCCCATATAAGGCGTCAGTCAGCAACACACGGTCGGGAAACCTGGAACGATGATCTAGGCAGCGATTATTCGGGCAAAGACGGGATCGATTGCGCAGGGGCGCGGCGAGCCGTAATGGCTCGTGGTGTTGCCGTTTCCTGGCTGAGGCACGTGCGATCGGTCCCTATGACCTCGCTTCAATTGATCGCGCGGCCGGTCATGAATCCGTATGGCGACCTCTCATTCATGCTGTCGCGCGAGCACACCTCACGGCACACAGCACGTGGCCTGAGCGCTACTCGTGTTCCATCTGTTTCCGTTGGAGTGACATATGCCTACATCGTCTCGAGCCGCGTGTGGAGCGGACCGTCGTCCGCCACTCGGGCGCAACCGGAATTACCTCCTGCTCTGGAGCGGGCAGGCCGTCTCCAAGGTTGGTTCGGGTATCTCGGATATCACGTTTCCGCTCCTCACGTTGGCTTTGACCGGTTCACCCGCCGAAGCGGGTTTCGTCGGCACGGCCTTGGCCCTACCCTACCTGATCTTGGGACTCCCAGCTGGAGCCTTGATCGATCGGTGGGATCGTACGCGGGTGATGGTCATCTGCGATGTAGGCCGGGCCGCCGCACTCGGCAGCGTCCCGACCGTTGCTGCGTTTGGCCATATCACGGTCGTGCAGCTCTACGCCGTTGCCGCCGCCTCCGGCACATTCCTAGTGTTCTTCAGCGTTGCCCAAACGGCAAGCTTGCCTCGCGTTGTTCCAAAGGAGCAATTGGCAGAGGCGACAGCGTGGAACCTGACCGCAAGCAACACCGCTGGTCTGGTTGCTCCTCCACTCGGCGGATTCCTCTATCAATCCCTTGGTAAGACGGCTCCGTTCCTTCTGGACGGGGTGTCGTACGCGGTCTCTGCACTCTCGCTGCTCTTCATTTCGACCCAGTTCCAAGGAGAGAGGATTGCAAAGCAGGGCAACCTACGAGTCGAAATCAGGGAGGGATTGGCGTTCCTTTGGAACCAGCCGATCATCCGCTCTACGGCCCTCCTCAATGGTGCCGGGACCCTAATCGACGCTGGTATTCCCCTCATCCTGATCGTTCTGGCGAAGCGTGAACATGCCACGCCCCTCTTGATCGGAATCATGTTCGCCCTTGGTGGTATCGGAGGCATCATTGGCTCTACTCTCGCTCCTCGACTCCTCCATCGGTTCGGCTTTCGTCACTCCACCGTCAGCGTCATGTGGGTGCTGGCACTCCTGTATCCTCTCTATGCCGTCGCGCCTCGTCCGCTCCTGCTCGGTCTCGTCTCCGCTGCAGTTGCGTTGGTGGCTCCGCTGTACATTACCGCCTTCTCCAGCTATCAACTCACTGTCGTGCCCGACGCGCTGCAAGGACGCGTGGCCGGTGCCATCCGTATCCTATCGTCGGTGGGCTGGCCCCTCGGTCTAGCGCTCACGGGTATCCTTATACAGCAGTTGGGCGCTATTTCAACCATGCTGCTGATAAGCCTCTGCAATGTTGCCATTGCCGTGGCCACGAGCACGAATCGGTCGATTAGGGCTGTGCCAGCCCCGGGTGGTGACCATACTCCTTCCAAACCTGGAGGCTAAAGGTGCGGCTTGGAAGGAATCGCGGCAAGCGTGAAACTAGAGCGTGTGATGAACTTGGAGTAAGGGGCCAGCACGTTGGAGCATCAGACAGACAAAGGCGACGAAATGCAGGCCGATGAGGGTTTCGGGCAGCCGCTCGTAGTCCTTGGCGAGCCGGCGAAAGCGCGATGCCCACGCGAAACTTCGTTAACGACCCACTTGCGAGGCAACAAGACGAAGCCGCGTTTGGCCTCGGAGAGCTTGACCACCTCCAGCTGGATGCCATGCTCCTGGGCGGCGTCTGCCGCCTCCTCGCCGGTATAGCCTTGATCCACAGCGGTGCCCTGTTTGCCTGGTGTGTAGAGCAGCAGACCCATCAGGTCCTTGATGGGAAGCCCGTGGGTGATGCATCGAGTCCAAGACTCTCATCCTCTCGCCCCAGTGCGTTCTCGATCCATTCGCGGGCCAAGCGGTGATAAGGACGGCCGAATTCGTTGGCCCGAACCTTGATCTGGTCGAGGACTTCTTGATCGAGCTTGATATTGAGCTGCTCCGCTTGCGGCTCGTCGCTGGCGACTCCGGCAGGCTCGGGCCCACTCACGTTGCGCAACCCATCGACGAGCCAGGAACGCGCTAGCGCGTGATACGGCAGCGATCGCGAGGCCGCTACTGTCTTGATCCGAGCGAGCAGGCTGGAGGACACGCGAAGGGTGATCTGCGCTGTCTTTAGCCGCGGAACCAACGCCGGCGCCTCGGGCAGCGTGTCCCACGCACTCGACCAATCGGCATCGAGCAGGGCTTCCCTGCGATCCGAACTCATCGCGCTTGTCGGCGGTAGGTCCGCCGCTCGTTGTCGGTCATCTCACGGGCGCTGTAGACACGGACGACACCACCCCGTTTCTGCTCATAAACGAGGAGCAGCATCCGGCCGCCATCGGTGACGCCAAGCATCACCAAGTCGTCCCCGTGCCGACGCGCGGTGTGTGGGTTCGCGAAACACTGCTCTGCCTCGAGCGCGGACACATTGTGGCGCAGCAGCAGCTTCTCTTCGTTGTGTTCATCCCATTCAAACTCGGGCAGGTATGGCCCGTCCCCGCCTCCCTCGGCTCGCGATCCCACCTCCGAGCCCGCTTAGCGGGCACGGAGCCGACCCACAGATGGGTCGAATTGCCATCTCATAGTGCAAGCATAGGGTATATCTTATAGATATACAAATACTCGCCGCTTGTTTGCATAAGCTTCGCCACCTCAACGAGAGTCCCGTGAGCGCCCCATATCCAGGTCCGAACCGACACGCTCGCTGTGCGCTTCTACGCGGTGACGGGATAGCGGGCACCCTCTCGACCATCACCCTCAGCGGCGACACAACAAGAGGGCGCCCCGGCGAAGTCAGGACACGCCCCGAGAAGAGGGCGCAATTACTGACCTCCCAGTCCCTTCAGCGCCTCCCACGAACCTCTCGCGGTCTTCACGTCGCTCTCGGAGACCAGCAGATAGCGCCAGCAGGCGCCGACCGTCTCGTCGCCGCTCACATAGTTGGCCCAGCGGCGGGCGGCCTCCCGTTTGCCCTGGACCTCGGCGCTGGTCATCTCCTTGTCCATCTTGACCTCGATCAGCCAGTGGGTGTGCTGGGTGTCCAGCGCGATGAAGTCCGGGTTGTACTCCCTGGCGCCGGTCCACAGGATGGGCAGGTCGCCGATCTGGAGCCGTGCCCAGAGGGTGATCGCCGGCTCATCGTCGAGGACATTGGCGGCGTCGCGCTCGGTGGAGGAATCGAACCAGTCCTGGGCGTAGAGCGATGTGTGGTAGCCCTCGAAGCCGACGCCTTTCTTGCCCTTGAAGTCGCCGTAGCGGTCGCTGGTGGTCTCCGACCGCCCGATGCGGACCTGGTCGAAGGTGGCTAACTCGACGACGTTGCCATAGACCGGCTTGGGGGCGACCTTGCGCTGCTCCTCGGTGAGGAGTTGAATCAGCCCGGCGGCGGCACGATCCAGGTAGCCGCTGAGAATCGCTTCCGCCGTGGGTCCGAGTCCACGGAGGAAGGCATCGACGATCTCGCCCGCCGCATAGCGCTGATTGGCGCGAGCCGGCACCACCGGCGCCGCGAGCACCCGCTCCAGGAGCCGGCGCCGGGCCTCCTCCCGCGGGAAGAGCGAGGCCGGTGAGACCACGCGATCCAGCCCTTCGGTGGTCACCAGCTCGGTCCGACGCAGGCCGTCCGCTCCCTGGATGATGCGAGCCCCCAGCGTCACCCGGCGCAGGGCGCCGGCCGGGTCGGCCGCGATGCTCTCCCCCAGCTTCCGGAAGGGGTCGAGGTCGGTGATGTCGGCCAGCGAAAACTCACTCGTGACCTGCGTCATCTTCAGCAGCGGGATGCGCAACTTGGGGAGATCCGGCCGTGGCGGCAGGTCGACCTGGAGTTGCAGGAGCTGCTGTTCCGCTCGGGCGGTGTGGTCCTCGATGCTCTGGATCACCGTTAGGCCGGCGTAGGGCGGCGTCTCATCGGTCGAGGTGGCCGGCGTGAGATCCTCCACGGGGGCGAGGGGTACCTGCACGGCGATCGTCTCCTGGACCGGTACCAGCTGTCCGGCGGCGTTGTGGCGGAGCACGGCACGGGTGCGGCGGTCGATGAACTGCTGGTTGAGCACGCCGGCCTTCTTCAGCAGGTCCTCGTATCGTTCGTGGCCCAGCACCTCCAGCGTGTCCAGAAGCTCGACGCCGGTGTAGCGACCGAAGGGGAGGCGCAAGCCACGCCCCAACGTCTGCTCGGTCAGGATCTCCGAGACCGAGGCCCGCATGGAGGCGATGACGTAGACGTTTCTCACGTCCCAGCCCTCTTTGAGCATCCCCACCGAGATGATTACGCGGTAGGGGCTGCTGGGGTCCTCCAGCCGGTCCAGCTCGGCCAGCGCCTCGTCGCTCTGCTTGGAATGGACGGTGAGGACTTTGTCTGCATAGCGGCCGCCGGCAAAGGAGGGGCTGGTGAGGATGCGCTCAATCTCTTCGGCCTCGGCGATGTCCGGGGCGATGACCAGCATCATCGGGGTCACGGGGTCGGCGCCGGTCTCCTGGCACCAGCGTGCCACCATCTGCTCTTTCAACTCCAGGAGCCGCACGCCGTCCAGCAGCTTGGTCTCGGGGTCGGTGCGGTCGTCCTTGCGGCCGACCAGGACCGGGGTCTTGACCAGCCGGTCGGCGATGGCGGCGGCCAGCGGGTAGCGGAAGATGATCTGGCTCGGGGGTGTTTTTTTGTCCGGCGTGGCGGTGAGACCGATCAGGACGTGGGGACGCAGGTTGCGGATGGCGGCGGAGAAGGCCGGGCCATAGTAGGTGTGGTGCTCGTCGGCGAAGACCAGCAGGTCGTCGCACCCCTGGAGATGGGCGTAGAAGGCCTGGCCGAGTCCCTCCTGGAACTTGTGGGTCTTGCGTCCCAGCTTCGACTCGGGTTTGAGCAGGGCCTGGACGGTGAAGATGAAGAGCTTGACCTGCTCCGGATCGTCCATGGTGGCCCGCATGGCGGGCGTGGCGAAGTTGTCGCTGGTGATGACGACGGGGCGCACCTCCATGCCACCCAGGAGGCTCTTGGGGTGGCCCGGCGTGAAGTTGGCCACGGTTTTGTTGAGGATGGTGCGGCCGGGAGCGATCACCGCGAAGTTCCGCACGCCGTCCAGCGCGAAATACTCGATGGTTCCCGCCAGGACGTAGGTCTTGCCCACGCCGGTGGCGACGTCGACCACGGCCTCGAAGGGGGGTGGCTCGCGATCGATCTGGTAGTGCTGCGCGGTCTCAAAGACGATGCTGGCCAGCGCGTCTTTATTTGGTTCCCGCAGGTCGAGCCGGGCGGCGATGGCCTCGATGCGGTCCAGGTCGAAGGGGTCGGTGGCCGGCTCGGCGACGGTCACGCCTGGACCGCCTCAGTATCGGCTGTAGTGGCGCCGTTCGAACTACTGTCCAGCAGCGCCGGCTGCACCCAGCGGACAGACTGCCGGTACTCCTGCAGGATGGAGTGTGGAATCTTGCGGACGCTGGAGCCGGGGCGCAGCTCCCGCAGCACGTCGCGGGCGGCCGGGTCGATGGTGGTGCCGCAGATGACCAGACGCTGGTCTTGGGCCAGGGCGTTCGCCACCAGACGGACCACGGCCTCGTTGACCAGACCGTCGATCACCGCCAGACGCGAGCGACCGCGACGGCCGCAGAACGGTGGGTCGTACTCGTAATCGTAGTGGAGCTGGGCTGCGGTCACCTCGGCGAGCGTGCCGTTGGTGGCCCACTCGCTCAGGTAGACCTGGCCGTCTATTGCTTCGAACATGGAGGGCGCGACGTGGAGGATGCGGAAGCCTCCGCCTCCTTCCCAACCTGCGGCTTCGGTGATGCCGCCTGTATCCGTTGCTTCAACCACCTTTGTTAACCGCGGAATGACGTAACTGTCGACTGTCTCGGGACTCCGTTCCACACCGACCCATCGCCGGCCTAGCTTCTGAGCGACCGCAGCCGTTGTGCCTGACCCGAGAAAAGAGTCGAGGGCAATATCGCCCGGATTGGAAGCAATTTGGATAACGCGCTCTATTAGCTTCTCAGGCTTTGGAGTGGAGAATGGCTCCGCGTCCGGCACAATGGCAAGGACTTCAGCCTTTGCCATACCGGTAGTGCCGACCTCCTGATGTGGCCAGATCGTAACGGGAACTAGACCCTGCCGCACTTCAGAAAGGAACCTCTTGATCGCGGGGACTCCCTTGCCTTCCCACCCAAACCAGACGCGGTTGTCGGCTACCAGTGCATTGAATCTCGATTCTGTGTAGCGCCAGCAGTTGCCTGGCGGAGGGGCCAATTTCCTGCCGGAGGGAAGAGTCAAAGTGTAGAACTGCGCTGCAGTCCCGTGGCCTCCCTGGGCATGCGCCGGAAGGGCTTTCCACGGTCCGCGCGGATCGCTATCTGGATTACTATACCGGCCTATCTGATCTTCGCTCGATGGAAGCAAATTTCGTGTCTGCTTCCACGTGCCGAAGTTCTTTGCGAAGACCGTCACGTAGTCATGGGTCGTGGAGATAGCGCTCCGATTTTCTCGAGTGTAGGATTTTTGCCAGATAATCTGTGCGACGAAATTCTCGCGTCCGAATAACTCGTCAAGGACTACTCGCAGATAAGCCTGTTCGCTGTCGTCACAATGGACCCAAATGGAGCCGTCATCTGAGAGGAGCGTCTTCATCTGCGCTAGCCGGTCGCGCATCATCGTCAGCCAGACGGAGTGCTCCAGGGCATCGTCGTAGTGCAGGAAGGACTGCTGGGTGTTGAAGGGCGGGTCGAGGTAGACGAGCTTCACCTTGCCGACGTACTCGCGCGCAAACTCGGGTAGCTCGATCAGGCTGGTGAGGGCGTTGAGGGCGTCGCCGCGGATAAGGAGGTTGTCCCTGGCCCGGTCGGGCTGGGCATTCACCTCCCCGACGGCGCCGGCGTCGTGCAGCAGATGGACCTCGGCCACGCGGTAGTCGGATGGCGAGACCCACTGATAGGAGCCGTCCTCGTGGGCTAACAGCCGGAGTGGCTTGTTGGTCCAGGTGAGCTCCAGGCGCCCGTCGTAGGTTGGCAAACCGTGCGCTCCTTTGGGGGATTTGGTTCATTGTCCCCGACCACGAGTGCTGATTACTAACCCGTGATTTCAATGCTGTATCACGAGTTAGACTGAATGGGTTTACGGAGCCATTACACGCTTAGCGCGGCGATGCTCTTAACTGTCGCCGGTGCCATCACGGAGCGGTCGCCAGGACGCGGCAGAATGAATAGCTGGCAGGGCAGGAGCCTCACGGTTTTCACCCAAGTTCCGGGAGGCAGGACGAATCGAGCGTGCTGAAGGCGTTACGCCACATGAGCGATATCTAGATAAGCTCTGCAGAGGCTCATTCCTTTCCCTCTGGAGCTATCCCGCCCCCTATCGCGACCAGGGCATCAATTGCAGTGGCCAGGGGAAGGAGATCTGCGATCTCCTCGTAGTTTTCGAGAACCATGTCATCACCTTCTCCGACAAGCACGTTGCCTTTCCACAGACTGATGATCTTGAACGGGATTGGCGTCGGTGGTATAAACGGGCCATAGCTGCCTCGGCGAAGCAACTCTCGGGCGCTGAACGCTGGCTCCAGTCGCATCCCGACAGAGTGTTCATCGATCGCGCCTGCACTACCCGACTCCCAATCGATCTTCCGGAGCCGCCACAAGCGAGGTTCCATCGTATCGTCGTTGCCCATGGTGCCGCAGCACGGTGCAGGGCTGAACTCGGCGGCAGCGGAAGCCTAATGCTCTGGCCCGATCTCCGCGATGACACGATACCGTTCGCCGTGGGTCGCGTTGATCCGGCCGACGAATTTATTCATCTGCTGGACGACACGACTCTCGATATTCTGCTCTCCACGCGCGACACTATCACTGACTTTGTGGAATATCTCACCGCGAAGGAGAAATGCATAGCTAGCGGCCGACTTGGTGCTGTCGCTGGCGAAGAGGAATTACTGGCGTGCTACCTCAAGAATCTGGATGAGGACGGAAACCATGCTTTCGTATTTCCTCCCGATGCGAGCGCGGTGACGATCTTGGAAGGGTGCTGGGATGAGTTTTTCCAGAGCCCAGAGCGCAGAGCGCAGCTCGCGGCTGATAGAGTCAGCTATGGGTGGGACGTCCTGATTGAGCAATTTACAAAGCACCTCCTGGGCGGGACACAATACTACGCCTCACACACCAAAATCAGTGAGCAGGAACAGGGGTTGCGAATCATGGCGCGGGAGCCACGGCTCATCCGCCGCATGCTCGCCGCGTCGCTTTTCGATTTGCTGGAGGCGACGCTGCCGACCATACGCGCAACTCGCATCGTCGCCCCCCTTACTCCGACTTCGCCACACTACGTTTTTCTGTTGTTGCCGCACCATTCTGGAGTCCCCGAGGCCGACTATCGCGAGGTACGGCGAAAGTTGCTTGAGCAGTACTGCCGCGTTGTGAAGTTTGATCGACCAGCCGCTCAGGACATCGTCGGAATCGCCATGGCTCCACACACTGGCTCCGGAAACTCTGAGGACTTTCTCCACTTCGATGCTCGCTACTGGACGACAGAACTCATCGACGAGACCCGCACTCTGAAGCAGGAGCTCATCAGGCACGGGCTCCTCGGTGAGCAGACTTACTGGGAAGCGCACGGACGCGAATTTCCCACACCGGAACGGCCAGGATTAGTACGGCACACGATGAGGCCAGCACGCCCGAAGGGCCGAGATCGGAATGCACCTTGCCCTTGCGGCAGTGGGAAGAAGTTCAATAAATGCTGTGCGAACCGTTGACGATGCACTTATGGCCATATATCACTCAGAAAGAACGCGGCGCCTATCGGAGCCAGCTGCGATGACCGACGAGAATCGATTTCACGATATCCTGGACCGCGACTGGGGCGATGCATGGGACAGCCTGCCGCCCGCCCCTCCACTGGTCCGCACGCAGCCAAAGAGCGCGCAGGTAACCCTGCGTGTCCCTGCGGAGCTGGTCACAGCCCTCAAGGAAATAGCCAAACGGAAGGCGCTTCCCCACCACGACCTGGCTCGATCGTTGATCGCGGATGGCTTGCGCGAGCGGCGAATTTCCTCGGCTGCCGAGGAAGTAGCGGACCTCGGCGCGCCAGGCGAGACACAACTCAATCTCAAGATGACGCCCGCGCTCTTGGCTGAGGTCAAGAGCTTCTCAGACGAAATTCGGATTCCGTATCACCGACTGGCTCGCCTCTGGATCGCCACCGGTCTGAGGCGTGACCTCGCGGCTATGGCCCCTCCAGTTTCCTGAGTGGTCGCGCACGGAAAAGGGCGAATTCAATCCGCTGGACCCCCTACTGGAGAATCAGGCTGTACGTAGTGCGCAGCGACATCGTACCCCGACCAGCCGAGCGGCAGCCGCGACTGCCTGGCACTACCTCCACGCCCAACGTCAGGAAGCCGAGACCTTCCGAACCGAACCGGCAGCCGATGTGCTTCAGGGAGATATTGCCCGACAGATTACGCTGATCGGCGAAGCCTCCGCTCTCGAAGGGCTTGCCGCCAGGCTGCATAGTGCTTAGCGGTCCTAGCGCTTATTGACCGATGGGCTGCTTCAGCTTGCAGACAGATCGATGACGACATAAACACAGGGTGCAGGGAGCCGTACTCGTAAGGAAGGCTTGCATGACACGGGAAACCACGGGCAGAACGAGTCAAGGTCGTATGTACTAACATTGTTGTAGAAAGCAACACGCAGGCGTTCAGACGCGGGCGCGTTTCTGGATGCGAACTCGTTTACAACCGACTTGTGAGATAGCGATATGGCCGATCAAGAGCAGAAGGATTTCGTACCCCAAAGCGGCACGGACCTTGTTCACCCGGTGTACCTGGACATTCCCATGATGACGAGCTTTGTTGCAGCGCTTGAGGGAGGCTTCGCCTACGCGGACAAGCGCAAGACAAGCAGCACGGCGTCGGGGGGGACTCAGAGGGCGGCGAGTGGACGGTTGGGCGTCCCGATTTTGAGCAGCCTCTTTCGGCTGGACATGTCCGGCGATATCAAGAGCACCGATGACACGCGGTCCATCGAGGAGGTGGAGGTAGAGCGCCAACACACTGCCTCGTCGCTCTTCAATTTGTTGCGGTGGAAGCTTAAGAGTGATCTTGGCCTGGTCAATTCTCCTGCCTCCGCTAAGGATCTGCATGGGCTGGAGCCCGGAGTTCTTGTCGAAATTCGAGGCGTCATTGCGAGCGATCCAGTGTCGGATCTGTTCGAGGCTCTGAATGACGTGATTGCATCAATCGGCCAGCTCGCAGGAGTGGCAACGATTCGCTCCCTTATGGATCAGGGACTGGACCGGATAAAACAAGAGCTGCGCGGACAACCCAATATGACATCGCTGCTTAAAGCATTCGAGGCTGAAAGCCCGACACCGCAAGCGTCAGAGAAAACTCGTGGCGGAAACCAAGCGAAGCATTCATCTGCAAACACCCCACAGCAAACGAGCGCGGTACACGCCTCCGATCTACTTGCGCAGATCGGTACCCTTGTGGACCGGTTTCGGGCAGAGGCTGACTCCAGGCCCGTCATCGATTTCGTGTTGCAGACTCCTAATGATGCTCTTCGAGCCGTGTTGACCGTATCCCGGAAGTACTTGCCGGTGGAAGGGGCACCACTGATGTTGGGCGGTGAGTATGCGGTCCTCGGCAAGGTGACGAGCGTGTTGGAGGGCCCGACGGACGAAATTCAGTTACTGCGCCGGAGCATATTCCGATACTTGACGCCAAAAGCTACCCAAGCAGCCCATGACTACATGACCCAGAACCGATTCCTGAATTTAAACGTCCCTGAACTGATTGTGCGGGGTCCAGCCCTCCAGTTATTGCCTATAGCAGTCTATTCATAGCGGAAGTCGCCTGGAGATTGTCGAAATGGCCGCTGCTCACGTGCTCTGGCCGTCATCGAGCGCGAAGGTGAGGCTCTGCCCCTCGCTGGATGTCGCCAGACAAGGCGACGTCCAGCGACGGGGCGCGCCAACCTTGAGGAGGCACTCGGCCTCTTTTTCGAGGCGCCAGTGTCCCCGAGATCGCCGACGGTTTCCACCGGGAGGTCTATGTCACCCACCTCGACGTCGTCATTGAGTAGGTTGCGCGCCAGGTTGAAAAGGCGCCAGGTCCTCGCAGTGCGCCCGAACGATGTGCGGAGCCTTGCGATGGCCTGGTATACAGCATCAGATCGAAGGGCGACGTGGACAATTACGATATCTGTGTATGGGTCGTGATCAAGGCATTGCAGAGTAATGGCAATAGTGAATATGACGCGGAGCGTAACGCTCGCTCGCCACGCCGAGGTTGCGGACTCGTTCTGGAGTCGCGGCAAGGGTTTGATCGGGCGCAGGTGTGCGCTTGAGGATGATGGGCTGGTCATTCGCCCCTGCAACACGATTCACACCTTCTTCTTGTCGTTCCCGATCGATGTCCTCTATCTGGACCGTCAGAGCCGGGTGCTCAGAATACTCCCCGCCCTGCAGCCCTGGCGTATCGGACCGATTGTGTGGCGCGGCAAGACAGTGGTCGAACTACCAGCCGGTACAGCCGCTCGGACCGGAACCATCATCGGCGACATCATCGCGTACCGAGATGAGGAGCCATAGAGGCATAAAGCATCAGGACGAGTACAACTGGGTATATGGGAGGTCATGCTGACGAGAGTGCACCTTGGCGTTTTATGGAAAGGGGTGCGTGCTGGTCCCGCGGGCCAGCATGTAGAGCACGCCGATGATGAGGTATGGACCATATGGCAGGGTACTCCGTCGGCCTCCCCGCCCCCTGAGCAGCACGCCGAGCGCTCCAAATCCGCCAAGTAACGCGCCGAGAGCCAGAGTCGACACCACAAGAGGGTAGCCGGTGATGCAGCCGATGGCCAGCGCAAGATGCGCGTCGCCCGATCCGAGTGCTCCCTCGCCATAGACCTGACGCGCCAGCGTCACGAGCAGGAGAAAGATGACGTAACCGACAACGCCGCCCAGGATGGCGTTGCTCAGCCCAAGCTCCGGCGTCAGGGTGGCACTCGTCAGCGCCAGCAGAACCAGCATAAGTACCAGCGGCGTCGGGATCAGGCGGAGCTCAAGGTCGATGAAGAGCACGGCGATCAGGATGGTGGACTCGGCGAGGGTCACCACCAATAGAAGCGGCTCGTCAACGTACGGCGCCCCCACAATTGAGAACGCGCTGGCCGTGACCAGTTCTACCGTGCAGGGCCGCGGGGCGTAGCCTCCGGAGTGGGGACAGCGCGGATCGATGCGGGGATGGACGAGCGAGAGGAGCGTGGGCCGGCGAGTATTCGGGTCGCGTATCTGGCAGTGGGGCCAGGGCCAGAAGCTCCGGTCACGGTGGTACGACGCGACAACACCCTTTATCAGGACTCCAACCATGAGCCCGGCGACAGCCAACAGGAGTGTCGGGACACCATCTGTTACCATCACGTGGTTCTCGTCCTCCAGGATGCGTCAACTCTTGCTGCAGCGCTAGCGACCGCCACCATCGGTCGGGGTTGCACGTGAACGTCTCGCCGCGTCGAGACCTCTGCCTTCCAGCTCTCGGCGAATCTCGCCGAAGAGCGTTACCGTCTCTGGTTCTGGCTGATAGTCCTGCGGATCACTCCCTGGGTCATCCGGATCGGCATACGCCTCTCGGAGGGCCTGGCGAAGGTGGCGATCCTCCCGGATGACTGAGGTCAGGTCGCCCAAATACTGGTAGCAGCGGTAAAGCTCGCGCACCACATCCTCGAGCGTCGGTTCCGCTTTGAGTAATTCCTTATATAGCGGCACTGCTAATGCCGTCTGCCCCTCCTGGTAGTACAGGCGAGCTAGTCGCTGCGTCGCTCGGTAAAATTCTTCGCGATAGTGTTCCCGCAAGGTCACCCCGCTGCCGTCTCGCTCCTCCACCCACTCATAGAAGCCCGCGGAGCGACCGGAGAGAAGATCGCCGCTATAGAGCTTCCGAGCCTCAATCAACGCCACCTTTGCTTCATCCGGTGGGAGCTTCGCGGCCGTGCGGAGGAGCAAGACGAATTGGTGCACGTCGGACGTGACCAGCGACGTATCGAGCCGGCGGGTGCCATCGCGCTCCGCCCGGACCACGTCACCAGAGAGATTCGGAACCTGCCCGGCCAGTAAGGCCCGCAGCCGCGTCAACGCCGTACGCAGCCGTGCCCCTGCCCGCTCAGCATCCACATCCGGCCAGACAGCCGCGAGGATCTTCTCTTTCGCCACCGCTCCCGTAGGCTGCGCGGCGAGAAAAGCCAGGACTTCCCACGCTTTGAACGACGCTCCCTCTCCGCCGGATGCGCCGATCTCTCGATCCCCGCTGGTGACCGTAAAGTCTCCGAAACAGCGCACCTCGATGAGCGGACGATCCGCCGACACCTGATCTGGACCAGTAGCGGCCGGCATCCTTTCTTCGATCAACACCGTGTCGAGAGCCTTCTGATGCCCATTGCTGCTTTCTACTGCCTCGACCACCGGAACACCTGTTACCCCTTGAACGTCTGCCGCTTCAGGAAGGTGACCGGCACCGTCCCCATGAGCGACCTGGTCGTCCCCTGTCCCGATCCTTACGGCCACCTCCTGCAAGCCCTGAGGTGTGTCTCCCGGCTGCAGCGGATCGTCCGGAGGTTCTTCCAGACATACTCCGCTTGTTGGTTCCCGCGCAGCCCCGCTCTGGTTTGCATCAACGCCTTCGACGCCAGGCGCTGTCTCTCCCCCAGCGCTCACTGGCCAGTCAGCATTTTTCTCGCCGTCTCTCTGGACCTGGAAGGGGACGGTCAAAGGGAGGTCGCCGTAAACCGTACACATCAAGCGGACCAGTTCATCGAGGTGCTCGGGGGAGATTCGGAAGCCTCGAAGGCGTATCGGCGTTCGTCCATCGATCCGCAGGTACAGCTCCCCATCGGTCAGAACGGCTGCCTCAGCGTGCCCAATCAGGTGAATGCTCTCGTCGTCGTCCAGCGTCTGGAGGACCACGCGGGTGCCGAAGTGGCTCAGCACGTCGGCAGCGAGAGCATCGGTTCGAGCGGTTGCTACCAGGAGGCGCACGCCATGGCGAGCTCCCTGGCTGCCGATCAGTTCGAGGGTGGTCCCGTCATCTGGTAGATTGGCCATCTCTCCCACGACCACCATGATCTCGGGCTCTTTTGACGTTGCTCGCCACGCGTGGCCTCCCTCTCCCTCAGTGCAACGCATCCGCCGGACAAGCTCTGTTCGGAGTTGGTCCAGCGTCTCACGCACAGTGTCCTCGTCGTCCGGATTAATGAAGTCGCCGGCGTGATGGGGCAGTTTCCAGAGTTGCGTCGGCATGGTGCAACGGTTCACGATGGTCACGAGGTGCAACTCCTCGGGACGACACTGTGCGGCCAAACTCGCAATAAGACTGGTTAGGATAACGTCAGTGCCACCGCCCGGCAGGCCAACCAGGAGGACGTGGCCAAACTCGTCCCAATTGCCATACGCGGTCTGACCGTCCGATAAGACGCCCAGAGGGACGAGGTGCAGCTGCTCAGCGTCGCCGGCCTGTCGCTCAACCGGCAGCCCAGTAAGGCTCAGAGCGGAGAGTTGCAGAACGACATCATTATCAGGGTTGACCGAGGCACGTCCCTTGCCGCCCAGGTGTCTACCCAGCTCTCTCGCCAGCTCCAGCACGCGCGTGCGATCCGGTGGTGCGACGCGAAGTATCATCGTCACCGCCTTTCGGCCCTTCTGAATCCAGATGACAGATGCATCATCGACTCCACTCTCCGCCAGGAACCGGTGAATCTGAGTCACGAGCAGGGTGATCGGCTCCATCTCGCCGCTGTTCAGCCGGTAGGCAAGAGCACGGTCGGGATCAGCTTCGGTGAACTCGTTGATTGGCTGTGCTCGAGGTGCGATGGGGACGGGCGGCTCATCAAGGCTGCGACGGACGCGGCGTTTGGCCAGAAGGATCGCCCCACCCGCCGCAGCAGCGGCTATCCCCGCCATACCGACAATCAGATCCGTTTCGTCGCCGGGGAGCGGCAAGGCGGGGCTCTTCGAGGTGATGGGCGTGGAAGTCGCCGCAGCTGGTCGGAGTGTTGGGTTCGGAGGGAGCGTCGTTGGGGTTGGCTCGACGGGTGTCGGAGAGAGACGGCGACGCGGCGGATTCTTCCGGGGCTTCTCCGTGCCCGGACCGGGGTGATGACCCGCTGCTGGTGGATGCGGAGGGGTGAGGTGGAGCTCAGCCGCCGGCAGCTTGAGGCGCAGTCCGGGCCAGATCAGATCGGGATCGGTCAGGACGTGTCCGTTGAGCTGCGCAGCGCTACGGTTCGCCTCGAAGAGCGTTCTCCACTTCTCCTCGTTGCCTAGAAGTCGAGCGGCGATGCCCTGCAAGGTATCGCCCTCTTCCACGACGTAGTAGTGGGCACCGTTGGATTCGCTCACTATCTGACTCGGAAGTGGGACTCGGAGAACCCATCCAGGTTGGATCACCCCGGCGGCGGTGAAGCGCTCGCCGCCGGTCATCTGGCGCCCCACGTTGGCCGCTACCAAACGAGGGAACTCGTAGCCGGTTCCGTAGAAGTGCTGCGCGATCGCCCAGAGGGTGTCGCCGGCCTGCACGGTGTATGTATCGTCTTGAGGCCTCTGCCCGTTGCGAGCGGCCGTGGCTGACCCGGGCACGGTCGCGTGGGGTCGCATAACCGCGACATGGGAAGACGTGGCTATGGGCGGCGAGGCAGCTGCTGCCCCTGACACGGTGCGGCTGGCTACATTGACCACAATCATCGCGACCAGCGCGCCGTCGACGGCCCGTCGGACAATCGGTAAGGTGACGCGGTCGGAGACGGCCCGGAGGTCGGCAACCCAGGCGGCGCCATGGGTCATGGCGTCGATTGCGAGCACCAGCACGCGGAGGAGGAGCGACCCGACGATCCAGAGCCAGACAGCCCAGGCAGTCATCGAGAGGATGTATGCCAGCAGACCGAGCGGCAAGGAGGAGCCACGCAAGGTAGCGCCAGCCAGGTTCCAATCGGGCAGTTGCGCCGGCAGATGGGGCGGTCCCGTTGCGTAGAGTGCGACCGCGCCGAGAAGGAGGCCGACCAGCAGCCCGGCCAGGCCGAGATAGCTCGGCCGGCGCTGCTCGTCATCTACGGAGATCATCCTCTGCACACCCTGGCTCCTGAGCGGCTCACCGATTCGTAAGCACCGACTGGAGTTCCTGGACCCGGTAGCTTGCCACATAGGTTCGGGACATTGACGACAGTGGCTGGCTGGCTCCCCCATTGACCGAGTATGTCGCTGCGTACTGGATGGTCAGGTGAACCGGAAAACCAGCCGGGAAGTGGAGTGAGCTGTACTGGTAGGTATGCTGGATATCCGACTGCGCGGGATAGGGCTGACCCAGATCCTGGCTCAGCAGGGTTGTACCGTCGCCGAAGCTCCAGGTGTAGCTGGTCGATTGGACCTGGACCGCAACGGTGAGCCCCGACACGCTGGCGGCGCCTCCGAACGGTGCACCGTTATATCCCTCGGCCCAGAACCACCCGGGCAGAGCTACCAGTCCCAGTGACGGGTTCATGCGGAGTTGCACGTTGGGCAGGGGGATGTGCTGAAGCACATTGGTCGCTACCGCGCGTGGATCGATGACGATGGGAGCCTGAGGAGTGGCGCTCCCGTTTCCGGATGGCGGGGTGCCCCAGTGCACAGCACCTCCAGCCGCCCCAATCGGAACCCAGACGATGCCCTGGAGCTTGCCATTGACAGAGAGAGCTTCCGGGACTGTCCCAGGGTGTTGTCGCATCCCGACCGTGAACCAGCCGCTTGGACCCGCGCTGGCTGACCCGATGTTGACGCCGGCCAGATGGTAGACCTGCCCGCTGGTTGTTTCGTAGTACGGCTCGCCGGCCCCGTTGCGCCAGCTTCGAGCGATAGTCGAGGCCGATGCCCTTCCCGATCCCGAGCCCGTCTGGTTATAGCCCGCTCCCGCGGCCGCTCCGTAATCATAGGACGCGCTCGACGCATTGCTCGGAACGGTGTATGACCCGGAGTAGGACTGTCGAGTGCGGACGGCAATCCAGACGCCGCGGCCGGTTGTTGTGATCGTTGCTGAGTAGGAAGTATGGCCTTCATTCTGGCCAAGCCGGACATGGAATCCCCCACGCCCGCTGGCGTCCGTCACCGTTGGGAACATACCGGCAGCCACAAGGAATCCGAAGCATATTGAGATACATCGAAACGGTAGCACGGGTTCTATCCTCCCTGGCGGAGTACCTTCGTCACTTTCCACACGCCGTGAAACTTCTGCAGAGAGTACATGTTCTTTTCTCGGTCCGCCTGGCTCGATCCCTGGCCGGGTTGTTTCGTCACCGGGTCAACTGCATAACTGCGATTCAGAACCTCGTCATAGACCGTGGCTGTATCGCCCGTGATAGACACAATTAGCGCGTGATGGGTAACTCGAACGCGAACCGCGTAACCGCGCTTTTTAAACCCTGCGACCTCTGCTTCCACGCGCTGCAGTTCGTTTCCGGCCACCACGCGAGACAGGTGGGAAGTGGTCAACGTGTACAGCGCCTGGCGGTAGTCCCGCCAGTAGTGGTGATAGGCCTGCATTACTTGCTGCCGTGGACTGAGCGTCGGAGTCGGCCGTACCGTGGGAACGGACGTGGGTGTTACGGAGACCGTTGACTGCGCGGTGGCCGGGGTGCCTACTCCCGTGTTAGCACCGGGAGTCGAGGAGCTTCTCACCGGCGTCCGCGCCACCGGCTCGATGCCGACGTGCGATCGGAAATGATGACTCATAACGAATGCTCCAGCCAGAACGACCACCACTACGCCAAGCAGAATCAGGCCGATCACCCAGAACGGCCTTCGGTGCCCGGACTGCGGATTGAGTCCTGCGGTCGTCTTGCCCATGTCTATCTCCTCTCGCTAGCGGTTCTCGCCCTGGATGCCGAAGCGTGGCGTAGCCGGCGCCGTGGCCGTGATCCGTACGGTCCCGATGCCAACCAGTCGCAGGAAGCTGGTCGGCACGCTCCGACTTACCTGCACGACCACGCCCTGCGGCTTAACGTCAATTGTTGCAGCAAATCCGGCACCTCGAGTGCTGATGTACTGGGCGACCGCCTGGCGCGCAGTGGCTGGATCGAGTACGACCGTCGTGCCGGAACTAGCGCGATAGGCATTCTGATCGATCTGCATGGCGCCGGCCCGCGCTGCCGAGTCCGCGACGTTCTGGAGTTCACGCCGGGCGTCGAAGACGGTCCCCGCATCGATGGAGAGGCCAATTACCGAGAGAAAGAGCGGCAGCATGACGGCCACCCAGACCAGAGCCTGTCCGGCTTCGGATCGGTGGAACAACGCCGCGCGCCGCAACAGGCTTTTCATGGTGTTGCCCCGGCCGGCCAGAAGCTGCGATAGAGATCGATGCGCTCGAGGTGGGTACTGCCGACCGTGATGTGCGCCCAGCCGAGGAGGGGAAGGTCGCCGAGCGAGACCGTGTAGCGAGCGGATGCCTGCACCGTCCCACCGCGCGTAAAGTTGCCCGCATTGACTGCAAGCTGGAGCGAGCCGTCGCCGAGGTGGTAACCGGCGGCAACCTCCTGTCCCTGGGTCACACCCTGGCTGGCTGCCGCTCCCGGACCGTTGGCCAGGGCTGCCGCGCGTGCTGCTTCACGCGCAACTGCGCTTACCCCCATCTGCGCGTCGGTCACCCGCCCCACGGCAACCACACCGAAGGCGAGAAGGAGGAGGATCGGGATCACCAGCGCCACCTCCACCAGCGCCTGGCCGCACTCATTCTTCCAGGGCCGAATGGACGTATGAACTCTATGCTTAGCCGCCTGGGCCCACACGGAACCGCTCCTTACTTACGGTGGATCGCGCTTGCAGGGGGAGACTCGCCGCGCTGATCCAGGGAATGATGAGCTGCAAACGGCCCTGGGCCTGGATTGTGACAGTGCTTCCGCCGTCACTCCCTCGCACTGCGACCTGGCCGGCACTCTGGCCCAGTCCAGCCTGTAGCAGGGCCTGGGTGTGCGCCACGCCATCACCCAGCGTGCTGTCCTGCGCCGCCGCGAGGCGGGCGCCATCCTGTACCGCCCCCGTTACCACGCCCTCCGCCTGGTAGAAGAGAGCGAACTGGACCAGGACCAGAGCGACGATGAGGAGAACCGGGAAGGCGACCGCGGTCTCGACCAGTGCCTGGCCGTGCTCGCCCCGCCCTCGGATTCCAGGGAGCAGATCGGTCACGTTCTTCAGCTCCCGATGCTCTGGATTTTCGAGAGCAAATGCTGGAACACTTGCTGCACTCCGTGGCCGAAGGCCTGAACACCGACCATGGCTATGATCGCGATGAGCGCCACCACGATGGCGTACTCGACCATGGATTGACCCGCCTGACCTGCGAGCTGCCGGCGTAGGCTGTGCTGCCACACCATGAACCCGACGGCCAGCATCAGCAGCCTCTTCTCGATTTTCACCATCTCTGTTCTGAGCCACATCTCTGATCTCTCCTTTCCACTTGGCCCGGCATCACGCCGAGCAATTGCTACCCACCCAGGTGCAGCATCTCGAGCCCCGCCGGCAGCAGCAGCACCACGAAGAGCACCGGCAGGATAAACAGGGCGACCGGCAGGATCATACGAACCGTCGCCGTGCCGCCTTCCTCCACGATGCGCAGTCGCTTCTGCTCGCGCAGTGCCTCGGCCTGGGTCGCCAGCGTCTGAGCCAGGGGAATACCCTGCTGGTGCGAGGCATGCAGCTGGCCGACGAAGGTCGTGAGCTCCGGAACGCCATTGCGCTCGGCCATGGCGTCGAGCACCTCGATCACCGAGCCCCGGCTGAGAGCCAGCTCCCGGACCGTGTGCTGAAGTTCCTGCGCCACAGCGCCCTGACTCTGCCGCGCCACCAATCCGAGGGCCTGCTCCAGCGCCAGCCCAGCCGAGGTGGCGATGGTCAGCATGTCGAGCAGGATGGGAAGTTCCATGACCATCAGGGTCCGGCGCTGTGCCATGCGGCGATCCAGATCCCAATCGGGCAGCAGGAAGCCAGCGACAAAGCCACCCAGCCAGACCCAAACCGGCCAGACGCCGAAGGGGTGGATGCCGAAACCGTTCATTAGCGGGAAGAGAGTGAGCCCGAGGAGGGCGGAAGCCACCTTCTCGCCGAAGAATTGCGGAAGCTCAACCCCTGGCCGGATGACGGCGAGCCGGCGCTCCAGCTCCCGGCCACCTGCCAACCCGAAGCGGGCCAGGATGGTACGGATGATGCGTCCCAGGTCATCCAGGACCGGCCGTAGCATTCCCTCCAGAAGCCGCGAGGCGAAGATGGGCCGTACATCCTGTCGGTGGATCTCGGCCCGGATGCGCTCGTCGACATCGAGCCGGCGTAGTCGCTGCGCCAGGTCCGGCTTGGGACGGCCAACGGGCTGGCCGGTCAGGAACAGATAGGCGCCCAAGCCGAAGAGGACCGGCCAGACGAGGATGTGCAGCTGGAGGACGCTGGGGTCGAAGGCCAGGGTTATCATGGTCATCACTGCAGCACCCTCTGTTCACCGGGAAGGCGCGTGATCCACAGCATGCTGGCGTAACCAATGGCCACGCTGGTGGCACACCCCGCCAGGAGCAACTGACCCGGCACGCCGTCAAACAGAGCCAGGTAGGCGGGATTGACGGCGCGAATCACAATCATCACCACGAGCGGGACGGCGGCGACAATCTGGGCCGAGACGACGTTCTTTGCTTGATAGGCCCGGAGCTCCTGCTGGACTCGCAGCTCGGCTCGCGTGGCCTGCGCCAGCCGGTCCAACACCTGGCTGACGTTCCGGCCGCCCAGGCGGTCATTGAGCAGGAGACTCGCCGCCACCACGTCGTAGACCGGATCGGCCAGCCGCTCCCGCATCGCCGTCATGGCCGGCTCGAAGCCCAGCAGCCGGATCTCTCGGGCCAGACGCACGAACTCCGGACGCAGCGACTCCGGCCCGCTGTGGGCGAGAGCGAGCAGTGCGTTCTGAACGGAGAGACCGGTCCGGATGGCGTCACGCAACTGCCCGGTGGCCTCAATAAGCGCATCCTGCAGCAGCCCTCGTCGCCGATCTCGCCGGTGGCGGTAGTAGAGGAGCGGGCCGATCAACCCCAACCCCACCACCAGGAGGCTGACGACGATCCATCCCAGGAAGAGTTGGGCGACAAGGCCGCCCGCGAGGCCCGTGCCCACCGAAAAGACCACGAAGTCTCTGGGCCGGACTTCGTGCAGGCCGGCCTGACTCAGGAATTCCTCGACGCGATGGAATCGGCCAGCGGTCCTGGCGGCTGGGCGCGGCCTGGTGAGGCCGTCATACAGAAGATAGATCCCTCCGCCAAAGGCGACGGAGAGGAGCAGCGGGATCATGTCATGTCCCTCCTGACCTTCACCCTACGGACCAGCTGTGACTTTGGTGTGAGTTGAGCGTGACGGCGCCGTGACTTCTCCGTGACCTGGCCAACTCGGACACCCCGGTCACCAATGCCGGCATCTGGCAGGTGCGTCCCGCCGTTCAACCCATCACCTCCGTTGCTAACGGCAGGCTGTACGGAATCCCCTTGGCCGCCATGGCCTGCAGGCAACGGGGCTGGATGCCGCTCCAGGCCAGCCGCTCCCGCGATGGATCAAAGATCCACAGGTCCTGACCCGTGATGACATCGCCTTCCAGCCCCGTCACCTCAAAGATGCTGACCAGACGCCGGCGGCCCGTGCGCGGCTCGAAGCGCAGCTGCAGGACCAATTCGACGGTGTGGGCTGTCATCTTGGAGAGGGCCTCACCGGAGAGGCGCTCCTCGGCCATCATGGCCAGCGTGGCCAGCCGGTCGAGGGCGTCGCGCGGCGAGTTGCCGTGGATGGTGGTGAGCGATCCTTCGTGGCCGCTGTTCATAGCCAGCAGCATGTCCAGCGCCTCGGCGCCCCGGACCTCGCCCACCACGATGCGAGTGGGTCGCATACGGAGAGCGTTGCGTACCAGTTCGCGGATGCGAATCTCTCCCACTCCCTCGACATTGCCGGCCCGGGCCTGAAGGCCGACGCAGTCCGGCAGTTGTCGCTCCAGCTGCAGCTCCGCGACCTCCTCCACCGTCACCACCCGCTCGTCGAGGGAGGCAATGGAGGCACCCAGGCAATTGAGAAAGGTTGTCTTCCCACTGCCGGTTGGGCCGCTAACCAGGATGTTGATACCGGCCTGGACCGCCGCGTCCAGGAACTGAGCGGCAGACTGTGGCAGGGTGCCGAGCGTTACCAGTTGGTCCAGGGACTGGGCGCGGAGGATGAACTTCCGGATGGTGAGGCTGCACCAGCGAGTCGTCGCGGGCGGAATGGCGGCGTTGAGCCGCGAGCCGTCCGGCAGCCGCGCATCCACCATGGGAGAGGACTCGTCCAACCGGCGGCCGAGCGGTCCGACCAGGCGTTTGACCAGCTGGAGCAGCTCCTCGTCATCATCGAAGTAGAGATCCGGGACCAGATGCTTCTGTCCGTTCTCGATCACGAAAATCCGGCCTGGCCCGTTGCAGATGATCTCCTCCACGCTTGGAGCGTCCATAAAGGGCTGGAGGATACCGAGTCGCAGGAGCCCGTCGAAGAGCCGGCGTTTCACTCCTTCGGGATCAATGAGGAGCGGGGCGTTGGTAGTCGCGGCACGCCGCTGGTAGGTGATGACCTGCTCGTGGATCAGGCCGCGAATGCGCTCCTCATCCTCGGGGCCGGGCATCAGCAGCTCCCGCTCGCCGAGTAGCCGGCTCACCGCACTGCGGATCTCCTCGCGAAGTGAGTGTTCGACGCCACGATCGCCCGTGGTCCGCGACGGTGGTTTAGGAGACGGGGGTAACGAAGTCACCATCATGTACTCCTTGGTCTCCGGGACGTGCGCGATGTGCCCAGACCCTGCCATGAGGGGTGAGCAGGTGCTGGCGCCGTCCCCTTCTCTCCGACTTGCCCCCGGCTGGTAGGACGATGCTGCCACCATGGACCAGTTCAGCCAGGTCAACCAGAGCACGGCCGGCACGGCTACGACTCTCGAGGATGAGAGGGCGCTGAGTGGCCAGGGCGCGCTGCAGGCTCCCGTGGTCGTATGGAACGATCGCCGCGGTCGGCAGACCCAGGGCCCACTCGATCTCGACGCGACTGTGATGGTAGCGGTGGTCGTGTCGGTTAATGAGCAGCGCGATGCGCTCCGTGCCGAGCGCGAACTGGTTCTGCAGTATGCCGAGGGCAGTGCGAGTGTGCCAGAGCCCGATCAGATCGGGCGAGGCCACCAGCAGGATTTGTTGCGCCTGCGCCAGAGCCGCTCGGTGGAGAGCCACTTCCGCGCCCAGGAAATCCGCACCGGTGTCGAGAATGACGTAGCGATAGCGCCGCCGGAGTTCGGCAACCAGGCGCTCGAAGAACCGGATGGAAACGAGGGAGCGCATCTCGGGTTTCGGGACACCGCAGAGCACGACGCCGTGCGGGCTGCGGGGATGAAGCGGCTGCACCTCCTGGTCGATGGCACGATCCCAGTCGCGGGGCGTCTCGGGTTCGGCGTGGGCCAGCATCGAGATGTTTCGCGTAGGGTCGGCATCAAGCCAGGCAGCGATGCTGGGGCCAGCAAGATCGGCGTCCACCAGGACCGTCGGGGCCACCGCGCCGAGGGCTGCGGCGAGACTCACCGCAACCGTGGTGCGCCCGGGACTGCCGTATCCGCTTGCCAGGGCGATGACTGAGAGTGCATCCGGCTCGTCTGCCGTTCCACTCACCTTGATCGCGGGCAGCGACGGAGATGCCGGCTGCGGGGTCGGCCGCGGGCGGTCCCCGCGAATGGCCGCCAGGATCGCCTGGTACACGACCTCGACCTCTGCATCGAGGGGTAGAAGCGCGCCGGGGAAGGATTCCCATTGCTCGTCTTCGGGGTCCGGGGCCAGCAGCACCAGTGGCAGGCGTGACTGCACCAGCTCGTCCAGCCTGCTCCCGGTCAGCCGGTGCAGATCATACGCGACCAGAACAGCATCGACGGACCCTCGCTGCACCGAGGCGACGAGCTGATCCGCCGACAGGCAGCGTTCGGCGATGACAATGTCACCACTGCTGCCGAGGGCTGATAGTAAGAGTTGCTCGCGTTCCGGATCACCGAGTCCTGCTGCCAGCCGAAATGGGGAGAGCGCATCGTCAGCCAGGGGGCGCGAGGAAGGCTGCCGCTGTTGCTCTGATCTGCCGTTTCTTCTAGCTGCCATGGGCCACCCTATCTTCCTGGGCGCAGGGCGACATCGAGCTGACCCGCCCACTTCGCCTGAGCCAGCTGCAAGGCCTGCTGCTGGGTCACGATCAGCGTCACCCAGCTGATCGCTCCTGGATCCGAGGCGCCGCCTGTTAGCGCGGAACCGCTGGTGTTAATCGTGGTCACGGTCCCGCCGTATCCCACGTCGTAGACGGTTGCTCGCACCAGCACCACCGCTGACCGGGGGCTGGACGTTCCCTTGCCGGTCGTGACCAGAACCTCTACCACGTCCCTCGGTCGGATCCGACCTCCTGCCGCCGTGTCTGCAGTCACCGGGATGGTGAAGGCCATCTGGTCTCCGGCGAGCGGGAGATGACTCGACAGCTGCGGCCAGACGAGGATCTGGTCGAGGTGCACTGGCTCCGTTAGCTGCTTGCCGACCAGGTTTCCGAGGTCAGTTGCCGGCACTGTCTGCTGGTAGATTGCGCCGTCGACCCGCACTCGAGCCACCGCCAGATCGCTCTCCGAGACCGTCGAGCCGGCGGGAAGCTCGCGCGTGGCGACCACCACGGCCTGCGTGGCGGACGAGGCACTCCAGAATGCCACGGACCCAGCAATGGCCACCAGCAGCAGGAGAAGCCCAAAGACCGCTCGGAGATCGAGATGGCGCGGACGCCGCAGAGCACGAACGGGAGAGAGAACGGTCGTTGCCATGAATTAAGCCTCCTCGCCAAGTAGCGTCGGCCATTGTGAATACTCACCGAGAGCACTATAGGAACGTGTGTCCGTGACTCTACCGATCAACTCTATCCTCCTGAGCCGATATCGTTGATATTATCATAAGCTGACATGGAAGATGATGCAAGCTCAAGTGAAAGTGATGGGCGCGAAGCTATTCACATTGGCTTATGGCAGTGGTAGAATAATGAGCAAGTGTCGCACGAGCGGCGCGACATGGGGAGGGTTGTTTCAGGAGGCACGACGATCTCACAGATAGAGCCAAAGAGTACGCAAAGCCTTGCTGACAAGCTTGACCGGCTGTTTCGCACGATCCACCCGCGGCAACGCGGTGAGTACAGCTACAAAGAGGTGGCAGAGGAGATCGCGGCGCGCGGCGGTCCCACCATATCCGCCACTTATCTCTGGGAGTTGCGCACCGGCCGGAAGGACAATCCGACCCTGAAGCATGTCGAGGCTTTAGCGCAGTTTTTCGGTGTCCCTCCCGCGTACTTCCTCGATCAGGACGCGGCCCTGCGGATCGATGAGGAGCTTGCACTGCTGGGGGCGTTGCGCGATGCCTCGGTCCGCCATATGGCGCTTCGAGCCGCTGGTCTGTCACACGCGAGCCTCGGCACCATAACCGAGATGATCGAACGCGTTCGACAATTAGAGGGGCTGCCGGACCGAGCGCAGGATGGCCAAGAACCTTCCACCGGGAGGGCCGACGAGTAGGGGAGACCGGCGGGCGCGAGGAACGAGAGGGAAGGGAGACTGATGGAGCTGCGGACGTTACGCAAGCGGTGCGAGGCGCGACTGCGCCAGCTTGACCTTCCCATGCCGTTCGACGTGCAGTCCTTCGGCGAGCGCCTGGCCGCTCGCCGCGGTCGCCCCATCCTCCTCTACCCCGCGAGGTCGGAAGCGGGGCCGTTCGGACTGTGGGTAGCCGGACCTTCCCTGGACGTGGTGTTTTACGAGGAGGAGACGAGTCCCTTGCACCAGGATCACATCATCCTCCACGAGCTCTGCCACCTCCTTTGCGACCACCAGCCTGTTCCGCTCTCTGACACCGAGCTGGCCCGGCTCCTCTGCCCGGATCTCGATCCCAGCACCGTGCAACGGGTCCTCCACCGGGCTAGCTACTCGACCGACGAGGAGCGCGAAGCGGAGCTTCTGGCCTCGCTCATCGTGAGACAGACTGCGGGCGGCCCACCCCACCCGCATACACAACCGCTCGACACCGAGACGGTGGACGTGCTCCACCGTCTGGAGGCGTCGCTGGAACGGGATGGATCGCCGTGACCGGCAGAGTTCTGCAATACATCCCTGTGCTGCTGGCCTGGGCAGCCGTGGCCTACCAGGCGCCCATCAGGCGACATCATGGACGTGGACGACGCAATCCTGCCTTCTGGTTGGGACTTCTCTTCCTGGCTCTGTCGCTCACCATTCTCCTGCCATCCGTCTCCCTCTGGATTGACCGGCTCTCCGGCGTCGCAAACGGTACCCGACTGGTGGGGCATGTGCTGGTTCTCGTGGCCGCCTCGGCCATTCAGGTCTACCTCTTGCAGTTGAACTACCCGGATGAGCGAGGTCGCTGGCGCATCCACCGCCGCATCTCTGCGCTGACCGGAACCCTGGCTCTCCTGGTCATGTTTTTCGTGCTGGCCCCCGTCCATCGCGAAGCACTCGACTTTTGGGGCCGCTACGGGAGCGCGCCGTTCATTCTGCCGTACCGCCTCGTCTTTGTTGGCTACCTCGGCTGGGCGCTGGTTATCGTCGTTCGGCTATGCTGGCGCTACGCCGGCATGTCTGAACATCCTGCGACGACCGCCGGACTCCGGCTCGTCGCCATCGGCGGGGTACTTGGTCTCGGCTACTGCATTCACGAAGGTCTGCGCGTGGTTGGCTCTGCCTTGGGAATCGCCGATCCGGTCCTGGACTCGAACACGGTGACGCAGGCGCTCATCGCCAGCGGCGTGGGATTGATGGTCGTTGGGTGCACGATGCCGGCGTGGGGTCCGCACATCGGTATCCCTGCTCTCGTCATCTGGCTGCGGCGACATCGGGCCTATCGCCATCTCTATCCTCTCTGGCGTGACCTCTACCAGGTAAGCCCAGAAATCGCTCTGCTCCGTCCACTTCCGCGCCTGATCGACGCCTTGATTCTCTACGATCTGGACTTTCGTCTCTACCGGCGAGTGGTGGAAATCCGGGATGGTATCCTCGCACTGCGGCCCTATCGAGACTCGGAGACCGCCAGGTCAGTCCTGAGTCGCTGCCGGGCGGCGGGACTGGGTGACGAAACGCAGATCGTGGTCGAGGCGGCCAGTCTCTCCGCTGCTCTTGAGGCTAGACGTAGCGGTCACCCGGGCGAGGCTGGATCAGCGACGACAGGTTCCGTTGGCGGCGCCGATGTGCCGAGCGAGGTGCTGGCACTCGAGCTTCTCGCTCGGTGTTATGCTCGTTCTCCCATCGTGCGTGCCGTGCGTGTGGAAGCGCGGCGCCGCATGAAATCGTCTGGTCCGCCCCCGGTGCAGCGGATTGGCGGAGCATAATGCGAGGCGAGACGGCCTCATCCCCGGTTGCCGCCAGTCCTTCGCGAAGAACCATGCGAAGGCGCGTGGCACGCATCATCACCGAACTCCTTGCGCCGGTACCCGTCGCGACGATCCTCCTCTTCGTCGTGGCCTGGCATAGCACTCATAGCCTCGCCAGGGCACTGGTATGGGGCGGAGTGTCCGCTCTCTTTGCCACCCTCGTGCCGCTGCTCTACCTACTCAGAGGCGTCCGTCGCCGTCAGTTCACCGACCGCCACGTCCACCTCCGTGAGCAGCGGCCTCTCGCCTTCCTGGTTGGCATCGCCTCGCTGCTGATCGGCCTGGCGTTGATGGTGGTGCTGAGGGCCCCGCGGGAGCTGGTTGCCTTGGTCGCGGCCATGGGAGTCGGGTTGATCGTCTCGTTGTTGATAACTCTGCTCTGGAAGATCTCGGTCCATGTGGCTGTGGTAGCAGGTGCCGTGGTGATCCTCGTCCTGGTCGTCGGCCCATTGCTCCTGGTCCTCGCTCCACTTGTGGCGCTCGTTGGCTGGGCACGAGTGGAAGTGGCCGATCATACACCGGCGCAGGTGATTGCGGGGAGCGCGCTGGGAGCTGCGGTAGCGGCCGTGGTGTTCGTGCTTTTGCGGTAGTGCTTCCCCGCGTAACCACCCTGAGGAAGTTGCCGGTGCGTGGCAGTTACACGTGGACCCTCGATCCCGTGGGCTAACAGTATGCGATGCCACGCAAAGCAACATCGACGCATGTTGTTGGGTCGCCTCTGGACTCACAGACAACGCTCACCAGAAAGTGGCGACAGAGCGTGGCGACCAAGACCCGCGTGGAACCGCAGTGTGAGACATGGATCGGGCAATCTGAACTAACTCATGTGCGCTGAAGGGCGGGCCCGCGATGGTGACAAAGGCACCGTTCTGTTCCCACGAGAGTTCAAGGCCGCTGAATCTCGCTCCAAAGTCCAGCACGTGCGCCACGATTCCCGGACGTAGCTTTTCCCTGTAGCCAGCGACACGAGTTGCGTCCGGACGTTGCAGAAGAATTAGACCCATTAAATGGACTAAAGGCGATGCTTCTCATCGCCGGAATCCACGACATGGGAGGTGGAGGCATGGCAGCCGAGGACCACTATGAAGTTCGGGAGGGGACGGCCACTGGCCCGCCGTACCAACTCCATGCACCAGACGGCAGCGCCGTCACGGGTGTCAGCGATTATCTCCAGGAACTTGTCGCCACCGACTGCAGCCGAGCAACAATCAAGGCCTACGCCTACGCGCTGCTTGACTGGTTTCGCTTCCTGTATGTGAGTAAAGCGGCGTGGCAGGAGGCGCACGCCGAGCATGTCCGTGCGTACGTGTTGCAGCTCCGGTCGGCGGATAATCCCTACCGTCATCGTCAGCGTCCTGATGCCCCGATAGCCGGCACGCTCAATCCCCGCACGGGAAAGCCCTCACTGGCGGCTGGCTATGCACCGGCGACGATTAACCATCGACTGAGCGTCATTGCCCAGTACTACGAGTACCACCGCGTGCGCGATACCGGCCCGCGCCTCAACCCGGTGGCAGGACCACGCGCGGCTTCACGCCCAAACGCACATCATGCCTTCGACGATCCCTGGATCCATGCACGGCGTGCTCCGTATCGACAGAAGCAACCGACTGGACTGCCGCGCGCCATCAGCGATGAACTCTGGCAGGAGGTATTTGGTTGCCTGACCAGCAATCGAGACCGGGCGATCTTCTGTCAACTGCTCTCTTCGGGGAGTCGCGCCGGCGAACTCCTGGGCATGACCGAGCAGGATGTGGACTGGGGGCGGCAGTCGGTCCGGCTGATGACCAAAGGGACCAGGGTACCGCAGTGGGTTGCCGCCTCACCCGACACCTTCCGGTGGCTGCGGCTCTATCTCGTCGAACGAGGCGAGATGTCGGCGGGAGAACCGCTGTGGTGGACGCTGCGCTCGCCACGCCAACCGCTCACCTATCAAGCCCTCCGAAAGACGCTGACTCGTATCAATGAACGATTGGGAACCAATCTGGTGCTCCACGACTTCCGGCATACCTGCGCCCTACGGCTGGCGAGCGATCCAGCCGTCTCCCTGGTCCATGTCCAGGCACATCTCCGGCACAAGCACATCACCACCACCGAACGCTACATGCACGCCTGTCCGGAGGACGTCGTCCGGAGCCTGCACGCGCACTATGACACTGATCGGTCACGCGCGGGAGAACTGAAGACAGGTGGTGGTAGTGCCGGGTGGCGCTACGACGAAGATGACCTCCGCCTGCTTCTGGGCGGCGAAGGAGAACGCGGATGAGAACCCGCGACGAGATTGAGGCCCTGGTGGAACACCATATCCAGTGTTACTTCACCGACAAGACATCGCGGAGCCGGCGACGTATCGGCATCAAGAAGCTCTTGACGTGGTTGGAATCGATCGAATATTCGAACGCCGAAGGATGCACGTGGCAGGAGCGCTGGGATCATGTGGGTGAGCCCCTGGATAACTGGCTCGCCGCCGCTGGAGCGGTGACATACAACGAACGAGCCACACTCTCCCTGGCCCTCCAAACGCTCATGCTCGAGGGCATCATCCGGCCAAGTTATGCCTGGCTCCTGCGAAACCCACAACACAAGCTTTACGAGAGGCTCCGAGTGACCACGGAGAAGGAGCGCTTCGATCAGCTCCTGGCGGCGGCCTCCACGGCTACGGTCAGTGCAGCCACCGTGACGCAGGCGCAGATCGTCCTGGGGAAGATCTGCGTGCATACGGGAAAGCACCCGCACGAGATCACCACGGCCGATCTCGTGGAGTTCGGGGCTGCCGCGAGTGCCATCGGGCGATTCGCCTACGGCGTCCGGGTAGCGCATCAGCTCCTCCGTCAGGTGGGCTGGATTACCGA